>WNFW01000913.1_pt1 | contig 30082 bp, 23 predicted proteins | sample 5400131 | NCBI WGS metagenome assembly WNFW01 (sample SAMN13153362, study PRJNA577476) | soil metagenome | isolation source: 20 cm soil or saprolite under grassland replicate 1 | place: USA:California | collected 2016-06-15 | reverse complement strand
CCGGCGGATGGCGGCAAATCACCTACGCGCAATTGCTCGGCACCACCCGGCATATCGCTTCGGCGTTGCTCGCGCGCGGTCTGTCGGCCGACAGGCCGATCGTCATTCTCTCCGGCAATTCGATCGATCACGCCTTGGTCGCGTTCGGCGCGCTTTACGCGGGCATTCCGTTCTGCCCGGTGTCGCCGGCCTATTCGCTGGTGTCGAGGGATTACGCCAAGCTCGCCTATTTGATGAAGCTGCTGACGCCAGGTCTGGTGTTCGCCGACGACGCCGGCAAATTCGTCGATGCGCTCGCCGCCAATGTTTCCGATGAAACCGAGATCGTGGCCTCGCGCGGCGCGGTGGCCGGCCGCCAGCTGACGATGCTCAGCGAGTTGCTGGCGACGCCGGAGCATTCAGGCCTCGATGCGGCGCACGACGCCATTGGCCCCGATACGATCGCAAAATTCCTGCTGACGTCGGGGTCGACCGGAAATCCAAAAGCCGTGATCAACACCCAGCGGATGATCTGCGCCAATCAGGTGATGCTGCGCGAGACGTTGGCGTTCCTGAAGGACGAACCGCCTGTGATCGTCGACTGGCTGCCGTGGAATCATACGTTTGGCGGCAATCACAATATCGGGCTGACGCTGTTCAACGGCGGTTCGATGTATCTCGACGAAGGCAAGCCGATGCCGGGCGGCATCGAGGAGACCGTGCGCAATCTGCGAGAAATTTCGCCGACGGTCTATTTTAACGTGCCGAAAGGTTACGAATCGCTGTTGCCTTATTTGCGCGACGATTCCGCATTGCGCGCCAAATTCTTTTCGCGGCTGCATGCGATGTTCTTTTCGGGTGCGGCGCTGTCGCCTTTTGTCTGGAACAGTCTTGATGAACTGGCGGTGCAGGAGACCGGCTTTCGCGTGCCCATGCTGACCGGCCTCGGCGCGACCGAGACCGCGCCGTTCTTCATGTCGGTGCGGCCCGCCACTAGCCGCTCCGGCCATGTCGGGCTTCCCGTGTCGGGCAACGATGCCAAGCTGGTTCCGAACAACGGCAAGCTGGAGGTTCGCGCCAAGGGGCCGAACGTCACTCCGGGCTATTGGCGCCAGCCGGAGCTGACCGCCGCCGCATTCGACGAGGAAGGTTTTTACAAGTTCGGCGACGCACTCAAGCCGGTCGACCCCAACGATTTCGACCGGGGTTTCGACTTCGATGGCCGCATTGCCGAGGATTTCAAGCTTGCCAGCGGCACCTGGGTCAGCGTCGGCCCGTTGCGCGCGCGGTTTGTCGCGGCCTGCGCGCCGCTGGTGCGGGACGTCGTGATCGCCGGGATCAACCGCGACGAGGTGTCGGCGCTGGTCATTCTCGACCTCGATGGCTGCCGCCTGATCAATCCAACATTGCCGTTCGATGACCTCTCAGCGACGGCATCCGACCCGCTGATCGTCGCGGCGTTTCGTGAGCGATTTGCAACATTTCTGGCGACGGCGACGGGGTCGTCGACGCGGATCACGCGCGCGATCCTGCTCGACACGGCGCTGTCGATCGATCGCGGTGAGGTCACCGACAAGGGTTCGATCAATCAGCGCGCGGTGCTGGATCATCGCAACCGCCTGATCGACGAGCTTTATTCGGAAGTGCCGGCAGCGCATGTGATTGTGCTCTAGCCGAATTCGAAACAACAATTTCACCAGGGAGAGAGTCATGCAGTTGAAAGATCAGGCGGCCATCGTCACCGGCGGCGCATCGGGATTGGGCGCCGCGACCGCACGCAGGCTTGCAGCTCAAGGCGCCAAGGTTGCCGTGTGCGACCTCAACGCCAAGCTCGCCGAAAGCGTCGCGGCTGAAATCGGCGGCATCGCGGTGGTCTGCGATGTGTCCGATGCGGCTTCCGCCGAAGCCGCCGTTGCTGCCGCTTCCAATGCTCATGGCCCGGCGCGGGTGCTGGTGAACTGCGCCGGCATCGGCGTCGCCAAACGGGTGATCGGCCGCGACGGACCGATGCCGCTCGCCGATTTCGACAGGGTGATCAAGGTCAACCTGATCGGCTCGTTCAACATGCTGCGGCTGGCCACCACCGAAATGTCGAAACTGGAACCGCTGGCCACCGGCGAGCGCGGCGTTGCGATTTGCACCGCGTCGGTCGCGGCCTATGACGGCCAGATCGGGCAGTCGGCCTATTCGGCCTCCAAAGGCGGCATCGTCGCCATGACCTTGCCGATCGCGCGGGAGCTGGCGCAATTCGGCATCCGTGTGCTGACCATCGCGCCCGGACTGTTCCTGACGCCGCTGTTGGCCAACTTGCCGCAGGAGGCGCAGGACAACCTGGCGGCGTCGATTCCGTTTCCGCGCCGGCTCGGCCATGCCGACGAGTTCGCCTCGCTGGCCCTGCACATGATCGACAATCCCTATCTGAACGGCGAGGTGGTGCGGCTCGATGCCTCGCTCCGCATGGCCCCGCGCTAGGGAAGTCGCATGTTCGTCAACCGCAGGGACGTGCAGATCCAGTGGGGTGACTGCGACCCCGCCAACATCGTCTATTACCCGCGCTACTTCGAGATGTTCGACGATTCGACCTCGATCCTGTTCGAGGCTGCCGGCTTCTCCAAGCAGGATATCATCAAGCGCTACGGCCTGGTCGGCATTCCCATGGTCGACACAAGGGCGAAGTTCTACATCGCCTCGACCCACGGCGACTGGATCAGAATCGAAAGCCGGATCGAAAGTTTCAAGCGTTCGAGCTTCGAGGTGACCCACAAGGTGTTCAAGGGCGAGGCGTTGGCGATTGAGGCGTTCGAAACTCGCGTGCTGGTCGGCCGTCATCCGGACGACCCCGCGCGGCTGAAATCGGTGGCCGTTCCGGAAGAGATAATCGCGAAATTTATGGGAGGCTGACGAGGCCAACTGCATCGTCCAAAGAAGGGGCTTAATTCACTACCGAATTTTGATCTAGACTGACCGCCAGGAAAACAACCTTGAGGGAGAAATGAATGAATAGGCTTACCCTGTCCGCCGCAGCGATCGCAGCGGCCTTCGCGCTTCCGGGATCGCCGGCGATGGCGCAAACCAACGAGATCACGGTCGGCATCACCGTCACCACGACCGGCCCCGCGGCGGCGCTTGGAATTCCGGAGCGCAATTCGCTCGACTTCGTGGCGAAGGAAATCGGCGGCGTGCCGATCAAGATTATCGTGCTTGACGACGGCGGCGATCCGACCGCCGCCACCACCAATGCGCGGCGTTTCGTCACGGAGTCCAAGGCCGATATCATCATGGGTTCCTCGACGACACCTCCGACGGTCGCGGTCTCGACCGTCGCGAACGAAGCGGGCATTCCCCATTTCGGCCTCGCACCGTTCCCGATTACGCCGGAGCGGGCAAGGTGGTCGGTGTCGATGCCGCAGCCGGTGCCGATCATGGGCAAGGCGCTGTACGCGCACATGAAGGCGAACAACATCAAAACCGTGGGTTACATCGGCTATTCGGATTCCTACGGCGATCTCTGGTTCAACGACTTCAAGACCCAGGCCGTTCCGATGGGAATGACCATGATTGACGAAGAGCGGTTCGCGCGGCCGGATACGTCGGTCGCGGGCCAGGTGCTGAAACTCGTTGCCGCCAACCCCGATGCGATTCTGGTCGGCGCATCCGGCACCGCAGCGGCGTTGCCGCAGACCGCGCTTCGTGAGCGCGGCTATAAGGGCCTGATCTATCAGACCCACGGCGCCGCCAGCATGGACTTCATCCGCATTGCGGGTCCCGCGGCGGAAGGCGTGATCATGGCGTCGGGGCCGGTGATGTCGCCGGAGACGCAAGCGGACAGCGCGCTCACCAAGAAACCGGGCCTCGCGTTGAACGCAGCCTATGAGGCCAAATATGGTCCCAACAGCCGCAGCCAGTTCGCAGGCCACTCCTACGATGCCTTCAAGGTTCTCGAGCGCGTTATCCCGGTGGCCCTGAAGACGGCGAAGCCCGGAACGCCGGAATTTCGCGAGGCGATCCGTCAGGCTCTCCTGACCGAAAAGGAAATTGCGGCAAGCCAGGGCGTCTATAACTTCACCGAAAAAGACCGCTACGGCCTCGACGACCGTTCCCGCATCATCCTGACGGTGAAGAACGGCAAATACGTTCCCGCCGTTCCGGCGATGTGAGCGGGGCGCCGGCTGCACGAATTCGAGCCGGCCTCCGCATGGAGGCCAGCTTGGTCTTTCTTACCCTCCCCTGGAGGGGCCCCTCCAGGGGAGGATAAGTGGAGCTTATCCGCGAACCCAGAGTAAGGGCCTCCTAAATCCCGCTTGCGCCCTCGTGCTGGAAGCCGAGATAGCTCGCGGCCACGCGCGCGTTGGTCGCGACGTCCTTGGCCGGGCCATTCAAGATGAATTCGCCGAGCTCCATCACATAGGCGCGGTCGGCGATTTGCAGCGCGGCTTGCGCGTTCTGCTCGACCAGCAGCACCGAGACGCCACTGGCGCGCAATTCGCCGATGGTGCGGAAAATATCGGCGACGATGATCGGCGCCAAACCAAGGCTCGGCTCGTCCAGCATCAAGAGCCGCGGCGTGCCCATCAGGGCACGGCCCATCGCCAGCATCTGCTGCTCGCCGCCCGACAGCGTTCCCGCCAATTGCTTGCGCCGCTCCTTCAGCCGCGGAAACAGCGCGTAGACCCGTTCGAAGGCTAAAGCCGCGGCGGCCTTTGCGATCCGGAACGCGCCGAGCTCAAGATTGTCCTCGACATTCATGGTGGCGAACAGCTCGCGATGCTCCGGCACCAGGCTTAAGCCCGCCGCGACGCGATCCTCGATCTCGAGCCGCAACAGGTCCTCGCCGGCAAAGCTCACGCGGCCCTTCAGCGGCAGGATTCCCATGATCGCATTCAACAGCGTGGTCTTGCCGGCGCCGTTGGCGCCGATGATGGTGACAATCTCGTTGCCGGCGACCTCGAGCGACGCCGAGCGGACGGCCTCGACCTTGCCATAGGCGACATGCGCATCGGCGACCTCCAACAGCGCGCTCATGTCACCGCTCCGAGATAGGCCTTGATCACCTCGGGATTGGTCTTGATGGCTTGCGGCGTGCCCTCGGCAATCTTGGTGCCGAAATCCAGCACCACGATGCGGTCGGCCAGGTCCATCACAAATCCCATGTCGTGCTCGACCAGCAGCACCGACATGCCGCCGTCGCGCAACTGACGCAGCAGGGCTGCGAGCCGTTGTTTTTCCATGTGCCGCAATCCCGCGGCCGGCTCGTCGAGCAGCAGCAGCATCGGGTCGACACACAGGGCGCGGGCGATCTCGACGATACGCTGCTGGCCCAGCGAGAGGCTTCCCGCCAATTGATCGATCTGGTCGGAAAGGCCGACGCGCTCGATCTGGCGCGCCGCTTCCGCCAGCAATTTTGCTTCGTCGGCGCGATCGAGGCGGAGCATGCTGGAGACGGCGCCGGCTTGTCCCCGCAGATGCGCGCCGATCGCGACGTTTTCGAGCACGGTCATATCAGGCACCAGCTTGACGTGCTGGAACGTTCTGGAGATGCCGAGCCTGACCACCCGCTGCGGCGGCGCGTTGCCGATGCTCTTGCCGAGAAAGGAAATGGCTCCGCCGGTCGAAGTGAGCACGCCGGTGATCAGGTTGAAGGTCGTGCTCTTGCCGGCGCCGTTGGGGCCGATCAGCGCCACGATCTCGCGGGCCTGAACGTCGAAAGAGACGTCGTTGACGGCGATCACGCCGCCGAATTGCTTGCGCGCCTTGTCGAGTTGCAACAGTGCGGCGGGGGTCGCCGCGGCCCGGATGCGCGCCGGCAACGTCAGGGATGTGTCCGGCCGTTTGCGCGTAAAGCTGAACGGCATTCGCGCCGTCAGCCAGGGCCAGACGCCGGTCGGCGCCAGCTGCAGCAGCATCACCAGCAGGATGCCGAACACGATGGTCTCGAGCTGGCCTTCGCCGTGAAACAGATACGGCAGATAGCTCTGCAGGATCTCTTTCAGGATGACGACGATGGCAGCGCCGAGCACGCCGCCCCAGACATAGCCGGCGCCGCCGACCACCGCGATGAAGAGATATTCGATGCCGGCCTGCGCGCCGAACGGCGTCGGATTGGCCGCGCGCTGGAAATGCGCATAGAGCCAGCCGGACAGCCCAGCCAGCACCGCCGCATAGATGAACACCAACAGCTTGGCGCGCGGCGTTTGCACGCCAAAGGCTTCGGCGGCGATGTGTCCGCGGCGCAGCGCGCGGATGGCGCGGCCAGTGCGCGAGTCCAGCAGATTCATGGTAAGCAGCGCGGAGAGCAACACCGCGATCCAGATCGCGAAGTAGATGGTGCCGGGATCGAGCATCTTGAACGCGCCGATCGCCAGCGGCGGAATGCCGGAGATGCCGTCGTTGCGGCCGAGGAATTCGAGCTTGCTGAACAGGTAAAACAGGCCGATGCCCCAGGCGATGGTGCCGAGCGGCAGATAATGGCCCGACAGCCGCACCGTGACGACGCCAAGCGCGACCGCGGCGATGCCGCTGACCAACAGCGACAGCGGCAATGTCAGCCAAGGCGACACGCCATAGGCCGTGGTCAGCACCGCCGTGGTATAGGCGCCGAAGCCGCAAAACGCCGCCTGGCCGAACGAGGTGAGACCGCCGACGCCGGTCAGCAGCACAAGCCCCATCGCCACCAGCGCGGCGAGACCGATATTGTCCAGCAGCACAATCCAGAACGGCGGCATGCCCGGGATGAACGGTATCGCCGCCATGACGGCCGCAAAGACGATGATGGGCAGCCGTTGCGTCACCGCCGTCAATCCTTCTCTTCCTCGACCTCGGGCGCCGCAAGCGACCGCAGCACCAGAACCGGAAGGATCAATGTGAAGACGATGACTTCCTTGAAATTGCTGGCATAGAACGATGAAAAGGCTTCGACCGTGCCGACCACCAGCGCCGCGACGGCGGTCAAGGGGTAGCTCACGAGGCCGCCGATGATCGCCGCGATGAAGCCTTTGAGGCCGATCAGGAAGCCGGTGTCGTAATACAGTGTCGTGATCGGCACGATCAGGATTCCGGAAATCGCCCCGATCACCGAGGCCAGCAGGAATGCGATCTGCCCCGACAGCGTGGTCCGGACGCCGACCAGGCGCGCGCCCAGCCGATTGACGGCGGTGGCGCGCAGCGCCTTGCCGTAGAGCGTGAAACCAAAGAAAAGCCACAGGCCGACGATGAACGCGACCGTGATGGCATAGACGGCGATGCTCTGGCCGCTGAAGCGCAAGGGGCCGGCGGTGAAGGCTGCATTCGAAATCGTCGGTCCCCGCTGGCCTTCGGCACCGAAAAACACCAGCCCGAAACCCTGCAGCGCGAGATGGCAGCCGACCGAGGCGATCAAGAGCACCAGCACCGAGGTGTGGGCCAGCGGCTGAAACGCGATCCGGTAAAGAAACAGCCCGATCGCCGCCACGATCAACAGCGACAGCGCGATGTTGATCGCGATCGGCGTCTTTTGGCCGGCGAGCCACCATGTCAGGGCGAAGATCGCCACGGGCAGCACGATATTGACCGCGAAAGCGCGCCCGACCAGCCTCGGATGTAGCGACCTGCGGCCGTAGAACAGGTCGAGGCCGAACGCCACCACGCCCATCGCCACCGCCAGCCGCGCGGTGCCCGGCAGCTGGCCGGCCGACAGTGTGGCATAGGTCAGCGCACCGTAGGTGACGAATTCACCTTGCGGAATCAGGATGACGCGCGTGACCGCGAACACCAGCACCAGCGCCAGGCCGAGCAACGCATAGATCGCGCCGTTGGTAATGCCGTCCTGCACCAGGAACAGCATGATCGTCGTGTTCAAGACCGGGCGCTCCCCTTGGCGGCCGGCCTGGTTGCGTCCTGAAAGGGCCACCGGGCCGTCGCATAACAGCAGTTGAAAAGTGCTGCCGATATTTGATATGATGGATAACAATTATCGAATATAATCTCAAGTCCGGCGCGCCTCTCGCCGGCCTCACTAACCTACCGGGCAACCTACCGGGATTGCGAGCTTCGAGCGATGACTGTTTCCAAAACCGCGGCCCTTGCTCTCGCCAAGGCGCCCCGCTCCACCCGCAAGGAGCCTGCCGAGGGGGCGCCGGAAGCGACCGCGCTGCAGATGGGTGAATTGTCCGAGCTGCTCGGCTATTCGCTGAAGCGCGCGCAACTGAAAGTCTTCGAGGATTTTCTGCGCTGCGTCGCGCCGCTGCAACTGACCCCGGCGCAATTTTCGGTTCTGCTGCTGCTCGACAGGAATCCGGGGCGCAACCAGACCGAGATCGCCAACACGCTCGGTATCCTCCGGCCGAATTTCGTGGCGATGCTCGACGGCCTGGAGAGCCGCGACCTGTGCACGCGGATGCGTTCGACCAACGATCGCCGCTCCCATATCCTGGTTCTGACCGACAAGGGCCGCGCGGTGCTGGCGCGCGCCAAAAAGCTGGTCGCCTCCAAGCACGAAGCGCGTCTCAACGAGTTGCTGGGGCCCGCCAACCGCGTCGCGCTGCTCGACATGCTGGCCAAGATCGCGCGCGAGTTTTAGCGACGTTGGTGACCGCGATCAGGCCGCGACAATTCGGCCGGAAGGCTTCCGCGGTTCGCGCCCGGACAGGAATAGCTGCTCGATCTCGGGTGCCGGCAGCGGTTTACTGAACAGGAATCCCTGCATCTCGGTACAGCCCTCGGACGTGATCCTGTCGAGCTGTTCTCTGGTTTCCACGCCTTCGGCGGTTGCCGTCATGCCCAGTCCGTTCGCAAGCGCCGCGACCGCGCGCACGATATTGAGCGAGCCTGTGTTATCGGTAATGTCCTTGACGAACGACCGGTCAATCTTGATCTTGTCGAACGGAAAACACTGCAGATAGGTCAGCGAGGAATATCCGGTGCCAAAATCGTCCATGGCGATCCGAACGCCGAGCGCTCGCAACTGGTGCAGGACATCAAGTGTCGTTTCCTTGTTCTGCAGCAGCACAGTCTCGGTAATTTCGATCTCCAGGCGTGTAGGGTCCAAGCCCGTATTGGCGAGCGCGCCAACGATGACCTGCATCAATCCCGGGTTGCGGAACTGAACCGCCGAAATATTGACGGCCACGCGGATATCTTCCGGCCACCCCGCCGCGGCGGCACATGCCTGCCGGATGACCCATTCGCCGAGCGGGACAATGAAGCCGATCTCTTCGGCCAGCGGAATGAAGGCGGCCGGACTGACTATTCCCTGTTTTGGATGATTCCAGCGAATCAGCGCCTCGAATCCGCTGATTTCGTTGCTCGCCAGATTTACCACCGGCTGGTAGTAGAGTTCGAATTCGCCGGCAGGCAGCGCCTTGCGCATCTCCTGCTCCATGACGCGGCGGGTCTGCATCTGCAAATCCATTGCCGGCTCGAAAAAGCGGAAGGTGCCGCGTCCATCGCCCTTCGCGCGGTATAGCGCGAGGTCCGCGTTCCGCAACAGCTTGTCAGGGCTTGATCCGTCGCCTGGACCGACCGCAATGCCGATGCTGGCGCCGATGACGGCCTGCTGGCCTTCAATATCGTAGGGCTCGCTCATCAGGCTGATGATGCGTTGCGCGAGAGAGGTCGCATCGGCGGGGTCTGCGATCGGGCCTTGCACGATCACGAATTCATCGCCGCCCATCCGGGCGATGGTGTCGTTCTGGCGGACCAGTCCGCGCAACCGGTCTGCGACGATTTTCAGCAGCTTGTCACCGGCGGGATGGCCAAGCGTATCGTTCACGGCCTTGAACTGATCGAGGTCGAGATGATGAACCGCCACCATCTGCTCGGGGTGAATCCGGCACAACGCGTATTCGAGCCGCTCGTTCAACAGCACGCGATTGGCGAGACCGGTAAGCGCATCGTGGTGGGCCATATATTCGATCTGGACCTCGGATCGCCGCTGCTCGGTGATGTCTTCATGGGTGGCGACCCAGCCGAGGTCGGGCATCGGCCGGTGCCGGATCTTGAAGGTGCGCCCGTTGCGCAGTTCGAGAATGCTGTCGGTGGGTTCGGCGGATACTGCAACCCTGCTGCGCCAGTGCAGATATTCATCGCGGGACATCTCGGGAAAGCTTCCCGCTTCAAAACGCAGATCGACAATTTCGGTCAGATGGGTGCCGGGACCGACACGGCCGGGTGGAAGATCATACATCTCGACATAGCGGTCGTTGCACACGATCAGCCGTTGTGCGGCGTCGAAGAAGCACAGGCCCTGCGACATGTTGTTGATCGCGGTATCGAACTGCAGGTTTCGTATCCGCAACGCCTCTTCCTGCTCCTTGCCGAGTTCGTATTGTTGCCGCAGCCGGGCGCTGATTTCCTCCCGCCCGGTGATGTCCTCATGGGTGGCCATCCCGCCACCGTCCGGCATCGGATAGATCGTCGAGGTAACGATCCGGCCATCGGTGAATTGATGGACCGTCGTGCGTGCGACGCCGGCGTTTGCGGCGCGCTCGCGGACATGCTGCCCGGGCTTCGAAAGCACCTTTAGTCCCAGATTCAGCCGATGCTGGATAAGTTCGCTGGTTGGCGTTCCCGGCTTTACCTGTTCGGACGAAAGCCCGTAGATTTCCATATAGCGTCCGTTGCAGAACACCACCTCACGCTTCCTGTCGAAGATGATGAGGCCGAGCGACAGATTATGGATAGCCTGCTCGAGCAGCCAACTCGCACGAGTAGGCTCCAGATCGATGGAGCGCTCAACAGAATTCACCATCTGGCGTTTCCCCACCGCTGAATTTAGCGGCGCTCCGATAAAGAAGAACTGTTTTGGATTCCCCGAGCCATGGGAAATGCCCGCCTGGGAGGTCGGAAACTCCCGGCAAGTTCTTTGGCATTCACTCAATAAAACGTTAATTTTTTCTTCTGCGGCGACAGCGACAACGGCCCGACGAAAACGCCCGAGCGCAACTTTGCCGTTCAGCGATGCGCAGTTGCCCATCTTTGGATGCGTATCCTTCCGGACTGGGCGCGCCGGTCCTGGAGCGTCTAGGCCTCATCCACCAGCATCACCCGGATGTCGTTCACGTTAGTGAGCGTCGGACCGGTCAGCAGCAGATCGCCGGTCGCGGCGAAGAACGCGGTGGCGTCGTTGTTGTCGAGATAGGCGCCGGCGTCGAGGCCGAGCGATTGCATCTTCGCAAAGGTGTTGTGGTCGATTATCGCGCCGGCGGGATCGGCGGCACTGCCCGCACCGCCGTCCGCGCCGTCGGTATCCGCCGCCAACGCCGCGATGCCGGATGTATCCTTGAGAAGGCCGGTCAGCGCCAGCGCATATTCCTGGTTGGGGCCGCCACGCCCCTGGCCGCGCACGGTCACGGTGAGTTCGCCGCCCGACAGGATCGCGACACGTTGGCCTTGCGCGCGCGCCTGCAACGCGAGCCGGGCGTGATCGGCCGCGACCTCGCGAGCCTCGCCTTCGAGGTCGGAGCCGAGATCGACGATTTCGTAGCCGGCATCCTTTGCCACTCTAATCGCGGCCTCGAGCGAGGCGTTCGGCCGCGCGATCAGTTCGAAACGGGCGCGCGCAAACGCGGGATCGCCGGGCTTGCAACTCTCATTGCTGGCGTCGTCGAGCGCGTGGCGGATGGCCTCATCGACCGTCAAGCCATATTTGGCGACGATGGCGCGCGCATCCGCAAGCGTGGTCGGATCCGGCACCGTCGGTCCGGAGGCGATCGCCGACGGGTCGTCGCGCGGAACGTCCGATATCGCCAGCGTGACGATTTCGGCGCGCTTGCCGGCGCGGGCGAGGCGGCCACCCTTGATCCGCGACAAGTGCTTGCGAACAGTATTGATCTCGCCGATCGGCGCGCCCGAGCGCAACAGCGCCCGGGTCACCTGCTGTTTCTGCGCGAACGACACGCCATCAGCCGGCGCGATCCAGTTCGCGGAGCCGCCGCCCGACAGCAGCACCAGCAGGAGATCGTCGGGACCGGCGTCACGCGCAAGCTGCAGGCTGTCGTCTGCGCCTTGCAGCCCGGCTTCGTCGGGCACGGGATGGCCGGCTTCAACCACCTTGATCCGTCGCGTCGGCACGCCGTGGCCATGACGGGTGGTCGCGATACCTGATAGGAGCGACGGATCCAGTTCGAGCGCGTCGAGATAATGCCGCTCCGCCGCCGCGGCCATCGCGGCCGCGGCCTTGCCGGCGGCGAGACAAATCACCCGGCCTTTTGGCACCGGGCGCAGATGCGCCGAGAGCACCACGTCCGGGTGGGCGGCGGCAACCGCGGCTTCGAAAATCGCGCGCAGGAGAGGGCGTCTGTCGGTCATGACTTGTTTGGCTTCACAGGATTTGGCGTCACGTACGTTGAGATGGAAACATGCGATGTGGTTATCCATCCAATTGCCGCAAAAGAAAACCCCCGCAGAGAAGCCGCGAGGGTTTGCCTGGGCCTGCAAAGGCCGTTCAAACAGACGGTGAGGCGTCAGCCGCCGACATCGGCGCTGATGACGTCGCCGAACAGCTCCCACTTCTCGCCCTTGAACTTCATCAGCTGAAGCTGGCTGATTGGCGCGAAATCGTTCGCCCCGGTGTTGATCTTGATGCCGGGCAGCAGGACTTCGGTACGAAAATCCTTGATGCTTGCCGCCTGCTTCATGATGTTTTCGCGGGTGAAATTGTCGCCGCACTTCTTCAGCACTTCGACCAGCGTCTGGGCAACGCCGTAACCGACGACGACCGATCCGTCGAGCTTGTTGCCTTCCGGAAAATCCTTCTCGAGGAATGCATAGAATTGCTTCATGCCGGGGTCGTTGTCCCATTGCGGATCGGAGGCATCCTTCAGGTAGGCCGCTGAAATGATGTCCTGCGAATTCTCATAACCGGCCGGCTTGATGACGCTGCCGACGGAGGCCGAGACGTTGTTGAGGAAGTGCAGCGGCTTCCACTGGATTTCCGCCATCTTCTTGATGGCTTGCGCCGCGAATTTCGGCGTCGAGATGTTGACGAAAATATCGGCGCCGGTCGATTTCAGCTTGACGATATGGTTGTCGACGGTGGGTTCGGTGGTCTCGAAGCTTTCCTCGGCGATAATCATCGCGGCGGCCTTGTCGCCGAGCCCGTCCTTCAGGCCTTTCAGATAGTCCTTGCCATAGTCGTCGTTCTGATACAGCACGGCGATTTTCGCGCCGGGTTTTTCCTTCAGGATATATCTGGCGTAGATCTGGGTCTCGCTCTGGTAGTTGGGCTGCCAGCCCATGGTCCACGGGAAGTCCTTGGGGTCGTTCCACTTGGTGGCGCCGGTGGCGACGAACAATTGCGGCACCTTCTTCGAATTCATGTATTTGTGAATCGCGGAATTTGGCGGCGTTCCGAGCGAATTGAAGATGAACAGCACCTCGTCGCTCTCGACCAGCTTGCGGGCCTGCTCGACCGTCTTCGGCGGGCTGTAGCCGTCGTCATAGCTGATGAAATTGATCTTGCGGCCATCGATGCCGCCGGCGTCGTTGATCTTGTTGAAGTAGGCCTGTTCCGTCTTGCCGATCACGCCGTAGGCGGAAGCTGGCCCGCTATAGGGCATGATGTTGCCGATCTTGATTTCGGTGTCGGTGGCGCCGGTGTCGTATTTCTTTTGCGCGAGCGCGCCGCTGCTCGACGCCGCGAACATAATGAACGCCGCCGATGCAATCGCGAGTTTGTAGGTAGCAACAGGCATTCCAAATCTCCCGTTTATCGTATGTGTGCGTGCGTCACCTTCTGTTGTTGATTGAATGTTGCGATGGCGCGGCGGCAATTGAATACCATTCGGCGGCGGCCATCAAGAAAAAGCCCCTGCGCGGGGGGCGCAGGGGCTGCTTCTTTAGTAGTCAGTCGATCGGGTTAATCGGTCTGGCGCAAGGCGTCAGCCGCCAACGTCGCCGCTGATGACATCGCCGAACAGATCCCACTTTTCGCCCTTGAACCTCATCAGCTGAAGCTGGGAGATCGGGGCGAAGTCGGTGGCGCTGGTGTTGACCTTGACGCCGGGCAACAGGCCGCCGAGTTCGAGATCCCTGATGCTGGCCGCCTGCTTCATGATGTTCTCGCGTGTGAGATCGTTGCCGCAGGCCTTCAGCACATGCACGATGCCTTGCGCGACGGTGTAGCCGTACATCACCGAGCCATCGATTCTATTGCCTTCGGGGAAGTACTTGGCGAGGAATTCATCGAAGGCCTTCATGCCGGCGTCGTCCTTCCACTGCGGATCGGACGTATCCTTCAGGTAGGCGGACGAGACGATGCCTTGCGAATTCTCAAAACCGGCCGGCTTCATCACGCTGCCGATCGAGGCGGACACGTTGTTGAGAAAATGCAGCGGCTTCCATTCGATTTCGTTCATCTTCTTGATCGCCTGGGCCGCGAATTTCGGCGTGGTGACGTTGAAGAAGACATCGGCGCCGGTCGATTTCAGTTTGACGATGTTCGAATCGATAGTCGGCTGGGTGGTTTCGTAGCTTTCCTCGGCAACGATCATGGTGGCGGCCTTGGCGCCGAGGCCGTCCTTGAGACCCTTCACGTAGTCTTTGCCGTAGTCGTCGTTCTGGTAGAGGATGGCGATCTTGGCGTTCGGCAGCTCTTTAAGAATGTGCTTTGCGTAGATCCGGGATTCGCTCTGGTAGTTGGGCTGCCAGCCCATGGTCCAGGGGAAGTCCTTGGGGTCATTCCACTTGGTGGCGCCGGTGGCGACGAACAGCTGCGGTACCTTCTTCGCGTTCATGTATTTCTGGATCGCCGAGTTCGGCGGCGTGCCCAGCGAGTTGAAGATGAACAGCACCTCGTCGCTCTCGACCAGCTTGCGCGCCTGCTCGACCGTTTTCGGCGGGCTGTAGCCGTCGTCATAGCTGACAAAGTTGATCTTGCGGCCGTTGATGCCGCCCTCGGCATTGATCTTGTTGAAGTAGGCCTGTTCGGTCTTGCCGATCACGCCGTAGGCGGAAGCCGGCCCGCTATAGGGCATGATGTTGCCGATCTTGATTTCGGTGTCGGTGGCGCCGGTGTCGTATTTCTTTTGCGCAAGCGCGCCGCTGCTGGTTGCGGCGAGTATCGCGAGGGCGGCCGAAACGGCCCCCAATCGCAATTGGATAGCAGGCATTTGGATCTCCCTGGTCTCGGTTGAACGTGTCATGTTTGTTGGATTGGGAGCGCTTTTCGGCTCTTGCCCACATTCAATACCCTTCGAGGGTGGCCATCAAGAAAAAGCCGCCTGCGACGGGGTCGCAGGGGGCTCTATTTGATCGAATGGTTTAGCGGGTATTCCGTGCCGCGAAATGGGCCTTAGTTGCTCAGTTCGCCGCTGATGATGTCGCCGAACAGGTCCCACTTCTCGCCCTTGAACCGCATCATCTGCAGTTGCCCGATCGGGGCGAAATCAGCAGCCGTCGTGGTGATCTTGATGCCCGGCAGCAGGGTGTCGGGCGCAAAATCCTTCAGGCTCGCCGCCTGCTTCATGACGTTCTCGCGGGTCAGATTGTCGCCGCACATCTGAAGAACCTTTACCATGGTCTGCGCCGCGCCGTAGCCGTACACGACGGAGCCATCGAGCCTGTTGCCTTCCGGGAAATTCTTCTCGAGGAACGCGTAGAATTTCTTCATGTCGGGATCGTTGTCCCACTGAGGGTCGGCTCCGTCCTTGGCATAGGCCGCCGAGAGGATGCCTTGGGAATTCTCAAAGCCCGCCGGCTTGATCACGCTGCCGACCGAGGCGGAGACGTTGGAGACGATGTGCAGCGGCTTCCATTCGATTTCGGAGATCTTCTTGATCGCCTGCGCCGCGAATTTCGGCGTGGTGATGCTGATGAAGACATCGGCGCCGGTGGCCTTCAGCTTGACGATGTGGTTATCGATGGTCGGCTCCGAGGTTTCGTAGCTCTCCTCCGCCGTGATCATCGACGCCTTGGCGCCGAGGCCATCCTTCAGGCCCTTGAGGTAGTCTTTGCCGAAATCGTCGTTCTGATAAAAGATCGCGATCTTGGCGTTGGGCTTTTCCTTCATCAGGAACTTGGCGTAGATGTGGGCTTCGCTCTGGTAGCTGGGCTGCCAGCCCATGGTCCACGGGAAATCCTTGGGATCGTTCCACTTGGTGGCGCCGGTGGCGACGAACAGCTGCGGTACTTTCTTCGAATTCATGTATTTCTGGATCGCGGTGTTGTTCGCGGTTCCCAGCGAGTTGAACACCAGCAGGACTTCGTCGCTTTCGACCAGCTTGCGTGCCTGCTCGACGGCTTTCGGCGGGCTGTAGCCATCGTCATAGCTGACGAAATTGATCTTGCGGCCGTTGATCCCGCCGGCATCGTTGATCATCTTGAAATAAGCCGCTTCGGTCTTGCCGATCACGCCATAGGCGGAGGCAGGCCCGCTGTAGGGCATGATGTTGCCGACCTTGATCTCGGTGTCGGTCGCACCGGTGTCGTACTTCTTTTGGGCAAGTGCACCGCCACTGCTGGCAGCGAAAGCGATGACCGCCGTCGAAAACGCGGCGATACGTAATTCTTGTTTCGAAAGCATGGTCTCTCCTTAGTTAGCTCTTCTTGAGTTTGCCGATCAGGTGCTGGGCCACCATGGCTACTTGCCTTGCGCCATGCGGCACCAGGAAGATGACGAGGAACAGCAATACGCCGAAAACAGCGCCCGAGAGACCCTTTGAAATTCCCTCGGCGATGTTCGGCACGAAAATGATGAAGGCCGAACCGACAATCGATCCGGGCAGCCATCCGACGCCGCCGACCACCATGCCGAGAAACAGCGAGATCGCGAGCGTGATGGTGTAGCCGTCCGGCGCGACGAATTGCACGGCGATGGCGCCGAGACCGCCGGCGACGCCGGTGATGCCGGCGCTGACCCCGAACGCCAGCGTCTTGTAAAGTGCGACGTCGATGCCCATGGCGGACGCCGCGATCTCGTTGTCGCGGATCGCCATGAAGGCGCGCCCCGACCGCGATCTCAGCAGGTTGACCGAGAAGATATAGATCGCGATCGTGATCGCCAGCGTGAAATAATACAGCCACATGTCCTGCGAGATCGGCAGGCCGAACGGCGCGTCGGGTTTGGTCACGACCAGGCCCTGCACGCCGCCGGTCCAGTGCTCGAAGAAGCCGAGTTTTAATAGCTGCGGCATCGCGGTCGCCAGCGCAAACGTCGCCAGCGCGAGATAGACGCCACTCAGCCGCAGCGCCGGCTGGCCGAACAGGAAGCCGAAGGCAAAGCAGATGACGCCCGCGATCGGCAGCGTCAGCGCGTAGTTCATGTTGGCGTGTTCCATCAGGATCGCCGATGTATAGGCGCCGACCGCGTAGAACGCGCTCTGACCGAGCGAAAACTGGCCGCTGCCGCCGGTCAGGATGTTCAGCGCCAGAACCGCAAGGCCGTAGATCAACAGCATCGTCAGCTGGAAGATGATGAAGTTCTTCACGAACAGCGGCACGATGAGCAGCAGCGCCAGCATGGCCAGCGAGGTGCCGTAGCCGAGCGTCATGGCTTTCTTGGGAACGGCGTCGATTGCGGGAATGCCGATCGCGACGTCCTGGGCGCCACCGCCGCCGAACGTCACGGCATTCTCGGAAACGATATCGATCGTTAGGTTTTGGGTGACGGCTTCCTTGACTGTGCTCATGAGATCAAACTCGTTTCACGATGGGCCGGCCAAACAGGCCCGCCGGTTTGACGACCAATACGGTGACAATCAGCGCCAGTGCGATCGGCAGTTTCAGTTCATTGCCGACGGCCGGGATATAGGTGCCTGCGAGATTTTCGAAGATCCCGACCAGGAAGCCTCCGACCACCGCGCCGAGCGGACTGGTCAGGCCGCCGAGCACGGCGGCGGCAAATCCGTAAATCAGCACGCCTAACATCATGTTCGGCTCCAGAAACACGACCGGCGCGATCAGGATGCCGGCGATGGAGCCGATCGCGGCCGCCATGCCCCAGCCGAGCGCGATCATCCATGAGGTGTTGATGCCGACCAGCCGCGCCGATTCAGGCAGCGCCGCGGCCGCGCGCATGGCCAGGCCCATTCGCGTGAAGCGAAAGAAAACGAAAAGCAGAATGAGCAATAGTATCGTAACGCCGATCATGCCGGCCTGATGGGTAGAGATGAGCTGACTGCCGAGAAACGGCGAGGAGCCGAACGGCGTCGGATATTGCTTGATGGTGAAGTCCCAGATCAGGCCGGCGACGCTGTTGATGATCGCGTACAGCGCGATGAAGCCGGCGACATTGGTCAGGATCGGCGCCTTGGCGAGCGGCTTGAACAGCAGCCGCTCGATGGCGATACCAGCGGCGAACGAGAATGCCAGCGTGAGGAGGAAGGCCCACCAGTAAGGGATGCCCCATTGCATCAGCTGCCAGGAAATAAAGGTCGAGAACATCGCCATCTCGCCCTGGGCGAAATTGAGATGGTCGATCGCCTGGTAGATCATGACGACGGCGAGCGCCATGCAGGCATAGATCGCGCCGGTGGCGATGCCGGCCAGGACTTGATTGGTAAACAGCTCCATGGCCGCGCTCCTCAATAGCCCAGGTAGGATTTACGGACGTCTTCGTTGTTCGCAATCTCGGCGGCACTTCCCGACATCACGATCCGTCCGGTCTCGATCACATAGGCCTTGTCGGCGAGCTCCAGCGCCAGCTGCGCGTTCTGCTCCACCACCAGGATGGTGACCTTGTCCTCGCGATTGATTTTGCCGAGGATCTTGAACAGGTCGCGCACGACCAAGGGCGCCAGGCCGAACGAGGGCTCGTCGAGCAGCATCAGTCGCGGGCGCAGCATCAGGGCACGGGCGACCGCGAGCATCTGCTGCTCGCCGCCGGACAGCGTGCCGGCCTGCTGCGTATAGCGCTCCTTCAGGACCGGGAAATGGTCGTACATGCGCTCGATATCGGAAACGATGTTCTTCTTGTCGTTGCGCGAGATGGCGCCGAGCTGAAGGTTCTCTTCCACCGTCATGGTGGTGAAAGTGCCGCGGCCTTGCGGTACGTGCGCAATGCCGAGGCGGACGATGTTCTCGGTCGAGCGGCCGGTGAGGGGAGCGCCGTCGAACTCGATCGCGCCGGTCGAGCGCACCATGTTGCAGATCGCGCGCAAGGTCGTGGTCTTGCCGGCGCCGTTGGCCCCGAGCAGGGTGGTCAGGCTGCCTTCGTTGAGGGCGAACTCAAGACCGTGCAGGGCCTGGACCTGGCCGTAATAAGCCCGGAGATCCCTGACGTTGAGCATCGCGGTCATTGGTCCTTGCTCCCCAGATAGGCCTTGATGACATCCGGGTCGGACTGCACCTGGGCCGGCGTGCCCTCGGCGAGCTTGCGGCCGAAATTCAGCGCGACCACATGGTCGGCGATCGACATCACCAGGCCCATGTGATGTTCGACCAAGAGCACGGTTATCTTGCGCTCGGCGCGAATCCGGCGGATCAGGTCGCCGAGCACGTGGACTTCCTCGTGATTGAGGCCGCCGGCGGGTTCGTCGAGCAGCAGGATCTTCGGATCGGCGCCAGCGCGCGCGCCAGCTCCACGCGTTTCTGGGTGCCGAACGGCAGCCCGGAAACCGTGACATGGGCGACGTCATCGAGGTTTAGGTAGCTGACGATTTCATGGACGTGCTTGTTGAGTGCGGTCTCGCCGCGGCGGACCCAGGCGAGCTTCAGCGAGTCGCTGATAATGTCGCTGTTGGTGCGGGAGTGGGTGCCGACCCGGACGTTGTCGAGCACCGAGAGATTGGGAAACAGCGCGACGTTCTGGAAGGTGCGGCCGATGCCGATTTCGGCGATCCGATGCGGCGGGCGCTTCAGGATGCTCACGCCTTCCATCAGGATGTCGCCCGAGCTCGGCTGGTAGAGCCTGGAGAGGCAATTGAACAACGTGGTCTTGCCGGCGCCGTTGGGCCCGATCAGGCCGAGGATCTGGCCCTGATGCATGTCGAAGGACACACCATTCAACGCGATGATGCCGCCGAACACGACGCTGACGTCGCGAACCGCAAGCAGAGGATAGTGTCCCTGCGCGAGCTGGGCCTGCGTCATCTCGTCTCGCCCGCATTCGCCGGGCTGCAACGGCCGGGCGAACCTGTTCGCCGGGCATAACGAAGGCTACCTGATCCCCTCGACCACACGTGCAACTTTTCCTCCTGCTTTCAGCTTTTTGCTCTCTTCTTTTTTTGATTGCGGCGCCGCGCCGCTTAGCGCCGCCTCGATGTTCCTTACCATCGCCACGAGGCGAGGTCCAATATCGTTGCGCAACCGGTCTTCCGTAAAACGGAATGCCGGCGCACCGCAATTAAACGCATAAGGACCCGTTCCGTCATTCAGCTTCAATGCGACGCCGACCGCGTGGACATCGTCCTGCCACTCGCCCGCGGAAATTGTAAAGCCCAGTCGCGCGACCGTTTCGCCGGCGCGCTCGATGCCGTCGCGCATCCGCGGCCAGCGGCTGCCGTAATGTTCGCGCAGTTCGCGCAATAATGTGGCGCGCTCGTCGTCCGGCAGTGCCCAGATATAAGCCCGTCCCATCGCGGTGGTTGCAATCGGAATTCGCGAACCGACGTCGAGCTGAACGCCAAGGGTAAGACCGTTACGGCTCTGGCCGAAGTAGATCATGCTGAGACGGTCGCGGCCGCCGACTGCGACCGCGCCGCCGGTCTCGCGCATCACTTCCTCGCGATAGGCCTCGGACAAATGCCGAACGCCGAGATTGGCCAAGGCGGCATACCCGAGTGCCATCGCCGAAGGCGCCAGCTGATACTTCTCGAACCGCGGAACCGGTGTAAGATAGCCGAGCTTGGTCAAAGTGTAGGTCAGCCGCGAAACGGTCGGCTTTGGCAAGTTGGTACGGGCCGCGATCTCCTGATTGCCAAGAAGCCCGTCGTTGGGACGAAATGCGCGCAACACATCAAGGCCGCGGGAGAGTGCGACGACGAAGCTGCGATCGGTCGCCACTTTCTTGCCTGGACGTTTCATTGCCTGCTGCTGCCCGGACCTCGTTGACAACGGACGTGCTTCAAAATAACCCTCCGTGTCAAGATGTGGAATTAAATTCCGCAATGCGAAATCCACCAAGAACAGCCTACCCCAAGAACAGCCTACCCAAGAACAGCCTGCCAAGGGCAAACTACCAAGGGAGAGTCTCGTGAACGAAGTGGTCAAGCTCGAGCGTCATGACGTCGTCGCCATCGTCACGGTCAACAGTCCCCCGGTGAATGCGCTGAGCGCCGCCGTCCGCGGCGGCATTTTCGAATGCGTGAAGAGCGCGATCGCCGACGCGGAAGTGAAGGCGATCGTCCTGACCTGCGGCGGCCGCACCTTTATCGCCGGCGCCGACATCACCGAATTCGGCAAGCCGCCAAAGCCTCCCGGTCTGCAGGAGGTGTTAACCACGATGGAGAATTCACCGAAGCCGATCGTCGCCGCCATTCACGGCACTGCGCTCGGCGGCGGCCTCGAGGTCGCGCTCGCCTGTCACTTCCGGGTGGCGACCAGGGACGCCAGGCTCGGCCTGCCCGAGGTGAAACTCGGCCTGCTGCCGGGCGCCGGCGGGACCCAGCGGCTGCCGCGCGCGGTCGGTCCCGAACTCGCGGTCAAGATGATTGTCGGCGGCGATCCGATCTCCGCATCCGAGGCGCTCAAGAACGGGTTGATCGAGGAAATCGTCGAGGGCCCGGCCACGGGCGGCGAGGCTTTCGCCCGCAAGGTGCTGGCGGAGAAGCGCCCGTTGCGCAAGCTGCGCGACGACGACAGCAAGCTTGCGGCGGCAAAAGCGGATCGCTCGATCTTCACCAACGCGGTCGCAGCCCTCACCAAGAAGGCGCGCGGGCTGGAAGCGCCATTCGCCGCCGCCGACGCGGTCGGTGCGGCGATCGATCTGCCGTTCGATGAAGGGCTGAAGAAGGAGCGCGAAGGTTTTCTGAAGCTGGTATCCAGCGATCAGTCCAAGGCTCAGCGTTATGCCTTCTTCTCCGAGCGCGAGGCCGCCAAGATCGCCGGCGTCCCCGAGGGAACCAAACCGCGCAATGTCGAGCGGGTCGCCATCATCGGCGCCGGCACCATGGGCGGCGGTATCGCGATGTCGTTCGCCAATGCCGGCATTCCCGTCACGCTGATCGAGACCGGCGAGGAGCAGCTCAAGCGCGGCATGGGCGTGATGCAGAAGAACTACGAGGCGACCGCTGCGCGCGGCGGCATTCCAGCGGACGCGCCCGCCAAGCGCATGGGCCTGATCAACGGCGTGGTCGGTATCGAGAACGTCAGGGATGCTGACCTGGTGATCGAAGCGGTGTTCGAGACCATGGCGATCAAGAAAGAGGTGTTCGAGAAGCTCGATCAATACGCCAAGCCCGGCGCGGTGCTTGCCAGCAACACCTCGTATCTGAACATCGACGAAATCGCCAAGTCGACAAAACGTCCGCAGGACGTGCTCGGCATGCACTTCTTCAGTCCCGCGAATGTGATGAAGCTGTGCGAGATCGTGCGTGCCGACAAGACCGCGCCGGATGCGCTGACCACCGCCGTCGCTGTCGCGCGCAAAATTGCAAAAGTGCCGGCGGTGGTCGGCGTCTGCGACGGTTTTGTCGGCAACCGCATGCTGGCGCAACGGGGCAAGCAGGCGGAGAAACTGCTGTTCGAAGGCGCCTTGCCGCAGCAGGTGGACGCGGTGGTGACAAAATTCGGCATGCCGATGGGTCCGTTCGCGATGGGCGATCTCGCCGGCCTCGATATCGGCTGGCGCTCGCGCAAGGATCGCGGCATCAAGTCGGAGATCGCGGACGCGCTGTGCGAAGCCGGCCGCTTCGGCCAGAAGACCGGCAAGGGCTACTATAAGTATGAGGCGGGCTCGCGCGCGGCACTGCCCGACCCGGAGGTCGAGAAGCTGATCGACGAGACCCTGCAGCGGTTGGGGCGCAAGCGCCGCGTGGTCAGCGACGACGAAATTCTCGAGCGCATGATGTATCCGATGATCAACGAGGGCGCGCGGATCCTTGAAGAGAAGATCGCGGCGCGTCCGAGCGACATCGACGTGATCTGGCTCTATGGCTATGGCTGGCCGATCTATCGCGGCGGTCCGATGTTCTATGCCGACCAGGTCGGCCTCAAGCACATCGCCGACCGGCTGTCGTATTACGCCAGGGAAACCAACGATCCCTCGCTGGAGCCGGCGCCGCTGCTCAAGCGTCTCGCTGCCGAAGGCAAGACCTTTGCGTCGCTGGCGCAGACCGCGAAAGCAGCCTGATGGCGCTTATCAACGCAGGCTTGCTCTCTCCATTCCCTCCCCCCTTGCGGGGGAGGGTCAGGGAGGCGGGTAAGCCACAGGCACCGACTTCGCGGTACCCCCTTCCCCAACCGCTAAGAGCGAGCTTCGCTCGTCTCGACCCCGCAAGGGGGAGGGGAGCCCATTCGTCCGTGCTCGCCTCACTCTGTGCGAAATATCCATGACCCATCCCGGAGAGAAATTCTATCCGGAAGGCGTTCAGTGGGACGATCCGATCGCGCGCGGGACGTTGCCCGACCTGTTGTCGCAGGCGGCAGGCGGATACGGCGCGCGGCCGGCGATCGAATTCCGCGACCGGCCGATCAGCTATGCTGAACTCGAAGCGATGGTGGAGGTCGCGGCGTCGGCGTTCCTGCGCGCCGGCTATGGCAGCAACCATTCGGTAGCGCTGTTCCTCGGCAATTCACCGGATCATCCGGTGAACTTCTTCGGCGCGTTGAAGGCCGGCGCCCGCATCGTGCATCTGTCTCCGCTCGACGGCGAACGCGCGCTCTCGCACAAGCTCAGCGACAGTGGCGCGCGCATTCTCGTCACCAGCAATCTCGCGGCGTTGTTGCCGACGGCGCTGAAATTCCTCGACAAGGGCCTGCTCGACCAGCTGATCGTCTGCGACGACGACCACTGGGGCGCGGTCGGCAATCCGCACATTCCGATCCCGGATAATCCGGCCATCTTCACCTTCAAGACCTTCGTGCAGGGCGCGTCGAAGCCGGCGCAGTGGCCGCAGATCAGCGCCGATGACGTCGCGCTGCTGCAATATACCGGCGGCACGACGGGTTTGCCCAAAGGTGCCATGCTCAGCCACGGCAATTTGACCTCGGCGGTGTCGATCTATGACGTCTGGGGCAAGACGGCGCGGGCCAAGCGCGACGCCATCGAGCGCGTGATCTGCGTGCTGCCGCTGTTTCACATCTTCGCGCTAACCGTGGTGCTGCTCTCTTCGCTGCGGCGCGGCAATCTGATCTCGCTGCACCAGCGCTTTGACGTCGAGGCCGTGATGCGCGACATCGAGGTCAAGCGCGCCACCGCGTTTCCCGGCGTGCCGACGATGTGGATCGCGATTGCAGCACTCCCTGATCTCGACCAGCGCGATTTGTCGTCGCTGGTCAGCTGCGGCTCGGGCGGCGCCCCGCTGCCGGTCGAAGTGGCAAAGGTTTTCGAGCGCAAGGTCAATATGAAGCTCAGGAGCGGCTGGGGCATGACCGAGACCTGTTCGCCCGGCACCGGCCATCCCCAGGAAGGGCCGGAAAAGCCTGGCTCGATCGGGCTGATGCTGCCGGGCATCGAAATGGACGTCGTCGCGCTTGATGATCCTGAGAAGGTGTTGCCGCCGGGCGAAGTCGGCGAAATCCGCATCAAGGGGCCGAACGTCACCAGGGGTTACTGGAACAGGCCGCAGGAAACCGCGGAGGCGTTTGTCGGCGACCGCTTCCTGACCGGCGATATCGGCTACATGGACAGCGACGGCTATTTCTATCTGGTCGACCGCAAGAAGGACATGATCATCTCCGGCGGCTTCAACGTCTATCCGCAGATGATCGAGCAGGCGATCTACGAGCATCCTGCCGTACATGAGGTGATCGTGATCGGCATATCGGACGATTACCGCGGCGAGGCGGCAAAGGCTTTTGTCAAACTGCGCGCCGGCGCCAGGCCGTTCACGCTGGACGAGCTCAAGACATTCCTCGCCGGCAAGCTCGGCAAGCACGAAATTCCCGCCGCGCTCGATTTCGTCGACGAGCTGCCGCGAACTTCTGTCGGCAAGCTCTCGCGCCACGAATTGCGCAATCAGCAGCCCGCGCCGCCCAAGCAACAACTGGCGACAGGAGGTCGTTTATGACCGGTGCCTCCACCGCCCGTACGCCAATCCCAACACCGTCATTCCGGGATGCGCCTTCGGTCGGCAATTGCCGACCTGAGCGCAGGTCCGGAATCCATACTCCCGATCGTGGTTATGGATTCCGGGCTCGCTCGCTGCACTCGCGCCCCGGAATGACAGTTTTGTTTGATACTCGACCATCCTAATTCGATCACAGGAGGATCCGATGGATCTCAGCTTCAGCAAGGAAGAAGTGGCGTTTCGTGATGAAGTGCGGGAGTTCTTCAGGAACAACGTGCCGCCGGCGACGCGCCAGAAACTGCAGGAGGGCCGCCATCTCGGCAAGCAGGAGATGATCGATTGGTGGCGCATCCTGAACAAGAAGGGCTGGGGCGTGTCGCATTGGCCGAAGGAATATGGCGGCACCGGCTGGAGCTCGGTGCAGCATTACATCTTCAACGAGGAGCTGCAGATGGCGCCGGCGCCGGCGCCGCTCGCCTTCGGCGTCAGCATGGTCGGCCCGGTGATCTACACCTTCGGCAACGAGGCGCAGAAAAAGCACTATCTGCCGCGCATCGCCAATGTCGACGACTGGTGGTGCCAGGGATTCTCCGAGCCCGGCTCCGGCTCCGACCTCGCCTCGCTCAAGACCAAGGCCGAGCGCAAGGGCGACAAGTACATCGTCAACGGCCAGAAGACCTGGACCACGCTGGCGCAGCACGCCGACATGATCTTCTGCCTGTGCCGCACCGATCCCTCGGCCAAGAAGCAATCCGGCATTTCCTTCATCCTGATCGACATGAAGTCGAAGGGCATCACGGTGCGGCCGATCCAGACCATCGATGGCGGTTACGAGGTCAACGAAGTGTTCCTCGATGATGTCGAGGTGCCGGTCGAGAACCTCGTCGGCGAGGAGAACAAGGGTTGGGATTACGCCAAATTCCTGCTCGGCAACGAGCGCACCGGCATCGCCCGGGTCGGCGTCTCCAAGGAGCGCATCCGCCGTATCAAGGAACTGGCGTCGAAGGTGGAATCCGGCGGCAAGCCGGTGCTGGAAGATCTGAAATTCCGGGAGAAACTTGCCGAGGTCGAGATCGAGCTGAAGGCGCTGGAGTTGACGCAGCTGCGCGTCGTCGCCGACGAAAACAAGCACGGCAAGGGCAAGCCCAACCCGGCGTCTTCGGTGTTGAAGATCAAGGGTTCGGAAATTCAGCAGACCACCACCGAATTGCTGATGGAAGTGATCGGGCCGTTCGCCGCGCCCTACGACGTGCACGGCGACGACGGCAGCAACGAAACCATGGACTGGACCGCGCAGATCGCGCCGAGCTATTTCAACAACCGCAAGGTTTCGATCTACGGCGGCTCCAACGAGATTCAGCGCAACATCATCACCAAGGCCGTGCTGGGGCTTTAGTCGTCCTTCGGCGCGCGCGCCAGCGCGAACCCGGAATCTCGAAATTACGATCTCCGGCGTCATTCCGGGGCGGGAGCGAAGCGAGCGAGCCCGGAATCCATAACCACGATCGGGAGTATGGATTCCGGGCCTGCGCCTCAGGTCGGCAATTGCGACCGAAGGCGCATCCCGGAATGACGAGAGTCATTTTGAATACGAGGAAGTAACAACATGGATTTCGATTTGTCAGAGGAGCAGCGGCTTCTCAAGGAAAGCGTCGACGGACTGCTCAACAGCTCCTACGAATTCGACCAGCGCAAGAAATATGCGGCTGAGAAAGGCGGCTGGAGCAGGAGCGTCTGGAGCAAGCTCGCCGAGCAGGGGCTTTTGGGTCTGCCGTTCTCCGAAGACGATGGCGGCTTCGGCGCCGGCGCGGTCGAAACCATGATCGTGATGGAGGCGCTGGGCAAGGCGCTGGTGCTGGAGCCATATCTGGCGACAGTCGTGATCGGCGGCGGCTTCCTGCGCCATGGCGGCTCGCCGGAGCAGAAAGCCCGGCACATTCCCGGCATCATCGACGGCAGCAAGACCCTTGCGTTCGCGCAACTGGAGAAGAATTCGCGCTACGATCTGCAGGACGTCTCGACCTCGGCCAAGAAAAAGGGCGGGGCTTACGTGATCGACGGCGAGAAATTCGTCGTGCTCAACGGCGACACCGCCGACACCTTGATCGTGACCGCGCGCACCAACGGCGGGCAGCGCGACGCCGGCGGCATCGGCGTGTTCCTGGTGCCCGGCAACGCCAAGGGCGTCGCCAGCAAAGGCTATCCGACCCAGGACGGCCTGCACGCCGCCGATATCACCTTCACCGCGGTCGAGGTCGGTGCCGAAGCCGCGATCGGCGATCCCGAGAATGGCCTGCCGCTGATCGAGCGCGTGGTCGATGAGGCCCGCACCGCGATGTGCGCCGAAGCCGTCGGCATCATGGATGAATCGTTGAAGACCACCGTGGAATATCTGAAAACGCGAAAACAGTTCGGCGTGCCGATCGGCAGCTTCCAGACCCTGCAGCACCGCGCCGCCGATATGTTCGTCGCGGTCGAGCAGGCCCGCAGCATGTCGATGTTCGCCACCATGGCTTCCGATTTCGACGACGCCAAAGAGCGCGCCACGGCAGTGGCGGCAGCGAAAGTGCAGGTCGGCAAGTCGGCAAAATTCGTCGGCCAGCAGTCGATCCAGCTCCATGGCGGCATCGGCATGACCGAGGAGGCCAAGATCGGCCACTATTTCAAGCGGCTGACCATGATCGAGAACACCTTTGGCGATACCGACTATCACCTCCGCCGCGTCACGGATTCCGGCGGGTTGATTTAACGCATTCACTTGTCATTGCCGGGCTTGACCCGGCAATCCATCGCTCTTCAGAGGATGGATCGAGCCCGGCAATGACGAGTCTTTGTAATTGCAACGCAGGGAAACAACAATGAAAAACACCCCGTTCGATCTCACAGGCCGGGTTGCCGTCGTCACCGGTTCGAGCCGCGGCATCGGCCGCTCCTCGGCCGAACTGCTGGCAAAGCTCGGCGCCAAAGTCGTGATCTCCAGCCGCAAGCTGGATGCCTGCAAGGAAGTCGCCGACGGCATCAACATGTCCAGCGGCGACGCCCATGTCATCCCCTGCAACATCTCGCGCCGCGAGGAAGTCGAGGCGCTGATCGCGGGCACCACCGAACATTACGGCAAGATCGACATCCTCGTCTGCAATGCGGCGGTGAATCCGTATTACGGCCCGCTGCTCGACATCAAGGACGAGGCCTTCGACAAGATCATGGGCTCCAACGTCAAGAGCAACATCTGGCTGTGCGCGCTGGCGATCCCTGGGATGGCGGAGCGCGGCAACGGCTCAGTGGTGATCATCTCCTCGATCGGCGGCCTGCGCGGCTCCACCGTGATCGGCGCCTACGGAATTTCCAAGGCGGCGGACTTCGCGCTGTGCCGCAGCCTTGCCGGCGAATGGGGCCCGAAAGGCGTCCGTGTCAATTGCGTCGCGCCGGGCCTCGTCAAGACCGACTTCGCCAAGGCCTTGTGGGAAGACGAAGAGCGCCTGAAACGCCGATGCGCCACCACGCCGCTCCGACGCATCGGCGAGCCCGACGAGATTGCCGGCGCCGTCGCCTATCTTTCCTCCGACGCCTCGAGCTTCATGACCGGCCAGACCATCGTCGTCGACGGCGGGGTGACCACCGCGTCGGCGTAGACTCTTCCCTCTCCCGCTTGCGGGGGAGGGTGCCCGAGCAAAGCGAGGGCGGGTGGGGGAAGCCACAAGCGCGCTCTAACGATCGTCGTACCTCCCATCGCTTGCCAACGAACGCCGTCATTCGCGGCTTGCCCCCACTCCGACCCTCCCCCGCAAGCGGGAGAGGGGGCGCACCGAGTTCGTGGCGCCGCCTCCCCCATATTGACCTTCGCTCTCCAATCCGCTTGCCTTGGCGCAACAAACGATCACCCCGGGAAGCAACGCCAGGAATCCACATCATGTCCCATGTACTGGCCATCGATCAGGGCACCACATCCTCACGCGCCATCGTGTTTCGCAGTGACATTTCGATTGCCGCCACCGCGCAGCAGGAATTCCCGCAGCATTTTCCGGCCTCCGGCTGGGTCGAGCACGAGCCGGAGGACATCTGGACCTCAACCATCATCACCTGCCGCGACGCGCTCGAGAAGGCGGGCCTTACCGCCAAGGACATCGCCGCCATCGGCATCACCAACCAGCGCGAGACCACCGTGGTGTGGGACCGCGCCACCGGTCAGGCCGTGCATCGCGCCATCGTCTGGCAGGATCGCCGCACCGCCGATATCTGCGCCAGACTAAAGGCCGAAGGCCACGAGCCGACGATTTCGGCCAGGACCGGCCTGATCATCGATCCCTATTTCTCCGGCACAAAAGTCGCCTGGATGCTCGATCACGTCCCCGGCGCGCGCGAGCGCGCTGAGCGCGGCGAACTGATGTTCGGCACCGTCGATTGCTATCTGCTGTGGCGCCTGACCGGCGGCAAGGTGCACGCCACCGACGCCACCAACGCCTCACGCACGCTGCTGTTCAACATCCATACCGGGCAGTGGGACGACGAGCTGACAAAAATCCTGCGGGTGCCGCGCTCGATGTTGCCGGAGGTGAAGGATTCCTCGCATCATTTCGGCGACAGCGAACCAAATCTGTTCGGCGGCTCAATCGCGATCTCCGGCATCGCCGGCGATCAGCAGGCCGCCACCATCGGGCAGGCATGTTTCGCGCCGGGCATGATCAAGTCGACCTACGGCACCGGCTGCTTTGCCCTGCTCAATACCGGCACCACGCCGGTCAACTCGAACAACAAGCTGCTGACGACGATTGCCTACCAGCTCAAGGGCCAGCGCACCTACGCGCTCGAAGGCTCGATCTTCGTCGCCGGCTCGTCGGTGCAGTGGCTGCGCGACGGGCTCGGCATCATCAGGCAGGCCAGCGAGACCGGCCCGCTCGCCGACAAATCCGATTCCACCCAGAGCGTCTACCTGGTGCCGGCCTTCGTCGGCTTAGGGGCGCCCTACTGGAATCCGCGCGTGCGCGGCGCGCTGTCCGGACTGACCCGCAACACCGGCCCCGCCG
>WNFW01000438.1_pt1 | contig 30122 bp, 24 predicted proteins | sample 5400131 | NCBI WGS metagenome assembly WNFW01 (sample SAMN13153362, study PRJNA577476) | soil metagenome | isolation source: 20 cm soil or saprolite under grassland replicate 1 | place: USA:California | collected 2016-06-15 | reverse complement strand
GGATTTCGAGGCGCGGACGACCGAGGGGCCCATTCGGTTCCACGATTGGATCGGCAATTCGTGGGTGGTGCTGTTCTCCCACCCCAAGGATTTCACCCCGGTCTGCACCACCGAGCTCGGCTACATGGCCAAGCTCAAGCCGGAGTTCGACCGGCGCAACACGAAAATCATCGGGCTGTCCGTCGATCCGGTCGACAGCCATGCCAAATGGGCGAACGACATCAAGGAGACCCAAGGCCATGCGCCGAACTATCCGATGATCGGCGACCCCGACCTGAAGATCTCGAAGCTCTACGGCATGCTGCCGGCGAGCGCCGGGACGAGCTCGGAGGGGCGCACGCCGGCCGACAATCAGACCGTGCGCAACGTGTTCATCATCGGGCCGGACAAGAAGGTGAAGCTCATCATCGCCTACCCGATGACGACGGGCCGCAATTTCGACGAGGTGCTCCGCGTGCTGGATTCTCTGCAGCTCACCGCCAAGCACAAGGTCGCGACCCCGGTGAACTGGAAACAGGGCGACGACGTGATCATAGCGGGTTCGGTCTCCGACGAGGAAGCCAAGAAGACCTATCCGCAAGGCTGGAAGGCGCCGAGGCCCTACATCCGCATCGTTCCGCAGCCGAGGACGTGACCGCGTTCCGCGTCGCGGTTGCTCGCGTACCGAACCGTTAACGATCCCCGCAAGCCGGAGAGAGATCCGGCTTGCGGCATTTCATATCGGCATCGCCGCCGCTTTCGCCGCTCGGCTGCCATCCGTGTGGATTGGCGCGCTGCCGGACAGCCGAACGCACCCACGCCAGCCGGGGCGATTTGCCGCGACAGGACTTTCTGAAAGCTTTTCCTACGTCTATGGCCTGGGTTTTTTATCTCAATACTGTTGCGTTCACGTTCATGCTTTACGGTCTCGCCGGGCGTTCCTTCGCCCCGCGGATGCGCGCATTCGACAAAATTTTGGGTGAGCTTGCCTACCCGGTGTTCCTGCTCCAATGGCTTGCCGGCCTCGTGACGCACTCGTGTTTTTTCCCGCGACCTCGCGCGGATGGACGCTCACGCCTGCGGCCACGCCGTTGATCCTCGTCGGCGCTTGCGGCCTCGCGTTTTTGCATCGGGCGCTGATCGAGCTCGCGGCTGCACGAGGCAAAACCGGCAGATCCGCCCGCCCGCGTGGCAAGCCTTACCCCCGCGGCCGAATAGCGGCCCGAACTCGGCGCGACCGACGCCGCGCCGCGACCGCAAGACCGGGCATCCGCCGATGGCTTTCGTGGTCGCCGGCGTGATTTTACCGGGCAAGTCGTTGAGGCCGTGATGGTTCCGACCGGGGCCGAGCCGTGTCACCGCCACGGCGGAGAGGCCTCGAGCCCGGCGTTCGCACCCGGCGGGAACCAGGAGGAACTGCGGATTGTTCAAAGGCAAGGGGCACACCCCCGCTGGTCACAGCCAGAGGAGAACCTTCGATGTGTGACTACAGTCTGCAACACGTCGCATCCCGGCCCGCCAAGGTCGGCGACGAACTCGTATCGACGAAATTCCACAATTCGATCACCCGCGGCTTCGCCGCCGGCGACGACCCGAACGTGGCGGTGTGCCTGCTTCCGGGCACCGAGCTCGCGTTCGAGAGCGACGTGGAATACGACCCTGCGCTCGGCTCCTTCCTCCCGAACCGAAAAGTGGGGGAAAAAGTCGCGCGTTTCCGCAAGGTCAATAACGATCAGCCGCACGTCCATCATGACGCGCTGGAATTCCCTGGCGGCCAGATCGTGCTGCTCACGCGTTTGTGTGAAGGCCAGCGCGCGAAAGTGCTGCAATTGCCTGCCTCTCCGCAGGTCGCAATCGAGACCAACGAGGCGAGGCCGGTTGCTCTGGTCGAGACCTGATCGGCTGCGTGCCGGCGGGTTCTGTGCGCAGAAGAGCCTTTCGGGTGGCCGAGGGCTCTTCTGACACGTGCTTGGGTCGAGCGCCGGGGGTTTCCTGCCCCGGCTGCGCGGGGGGGGGGGTGCGTTCATGGCGGCGCGCTTGTAGCAGCGCGCTCGTAGCAGGGCAGTAGCAGGGCATCGAAACTGCCAAAATTCCCTTCCGCTGCCGCGGACCGGATGGGCCGCGGCTTCCATGTGCCACGGAAATTTGTCTAACCGGCTGTTTTCGGCCGACACGGGCCGGCGTTGCTCCCGTCCTGGGCGGGCGAAGTGTTTTGCGCCGGGGGCGCCGATCCCCGCCCGAGCTCCCGATGCTCGCGGCAGGCCAGGAAACAAAAACCGGCTCTGGCCGAGGCCAGAACCGGTTCCAGTCGAATGGTCCAGTTATGGACTCTCCTTAGCCCGCTCGCCGTTCCCGAGCGCTGTGCCGCAACGTCGCAGGCATGAGCCGCTCACCGAGAATGGATTGCCGGTGCGAGCACCAGCCGATGACGCGCCTTCGTCCGCCGCGCGCGTATAGCTTTTGAACGTCTGCTTTTTGTCGGCGAACCCGAGGCGGCCCGTCCGGCCTGCTGCGACGGCCTCGCCGATCGCGCGCTTGCGCTCATCTCTGGGCTCGATGCTACCGGGCCTGAATAGGTTTGGTATTGGCGCGCGGCCACTTTGATGCAAGCGTGCTGAACTACCTGCTTACAGGGTCTGAGGCGCGGTGTAGGTGAGGTCGAGTTCGAAGGGCGCCGTGTCCGCAAGTCCGGTCGCGGCGAGGCGTAGCGTGTGCCAGCCCGTCATGCGTGCGTGCGCACCGAAGGCGTCAGCCGAATTCGAGTTCCAGGTGTGCGTGCCCAGTGCATTACCGGAGGGGTCGAGTACCTCGAGCGTGACTGCCGTCTGCCGCTTCCATGAGCGCCGATCCACATGCAGGGTAGCGTGCAATGATGTTCCGGCGGCCGGGTAGACGCGCGGCAGTGTGACGGGACTGCCATTCGCGAGCGGGGCAATATCGAGGTCCTGGGCGCCGTAGAAACGTTGCTGCGCGGCCCGTCCGTGCGGCGTTGGCGTCCTGTCCTGGCCAGTGCGGGAGAAGCAGAGATAGGATTGCCCGCTGCCAAACGCGTTGCTGGGCATGACGAATGTCGCCCGGCCCTGTGCATCCGTCGAAATATCGCGGTGCCGACCGGTGTAATCGTGCAACTGCGTCCCGCTCTGAAAGCTCGTCTGGCACGTGACCGTCCGCTGACCCCTGCCGTTCGAACACGATGACCCGATCGTCGATGAATCTGGTGACCGTCGTGCCGTTTGCCAAGTGTTCGTGTATCCAGACGAGATTGTCTATCCACCGCTTAAGCCCGTAGCAGCCCGGATCCTCGGCGTAGTCCTTGTGATAAACTGCCGGATAGCCCTCAGCCGACAGAATGAATGCATAGGCGAGCAGCTTCGACCCGACGATCTGCTGGCCAGGCGAAACATCGGTATCCGGGTTGTCCACAAACGTCACCGACCCGAAGGGCGCGCGGGCAGCGTATCCTGCCGCGGCCATAAGATGCATGTCCGCGCCGCCGCACATCGCCTGCAGCGCCCAATGCAGCGTAAAATCGTACACAGCGGACCGCCCACCCATCTGGTCCTGTGCCCACCACCGCAGCGCATCCGGATTGCCGTCGAAATACTCCGAGACGCAGAAACGCGAGGCCATTGCCCGCGACGTCATCCACTCACTCACGAAACCGACCCAGGTGCCCTTGACGTCGTCTACGCGGTATCCCTGCAGGTCCAACGAGTGCGTCAGCCAATCGCCGTAATCGAGCATACCGTCGATCGTGTAGCGCGGCGGATCGGAGTTCTTGTAGACGAACTCGTCGCCAAAGGCGAAGTCGTCACGCGGGGCCGGCACGGGATCCTCGGGCCGCCGGGGCGGGTTGCCTCGGAAGCAGCCGGGATGTTTCGGGAAGCGCCCGGCCCCGGGGGCGCCGACCGCGCCGAGGTAACGATATACGCCATCGCCGCCGTTAGATCCTGAGAGCTGGTGCATGACGACATCGACGTACACGTCGAGACCGCAGACGTGTGCGACCGCGATCGATCGCTGCAGATGTTCCCGGGTTCCAAAACGGGTCTCGCGCGATCCCATCTGATCCTTCCAGCCGATATCGTACTGGTCGAACACGCCGTAGCCGTCTCCAGTCGGGAAATGCCCGCTCTGAGTCTTGCTGACGGGCGGATACATGATGGCGGTGAAGCCAGCCCGGGCAAATTCGTGTGCTTTCGACGCGATGTAATCATACCACCAGGGGGCATCCGGCGTTTCTGGATCCGACGGCGCAGGCACGGTGATTTTTCCGCGCTTCGGGTCCAGAAAACGCCCATGCGCATGGTACATGACGCCCATGATCTGCTCCCCGAGGGCTCACTGACTGCACGACATCGGCCGTCCAGCGGCCGACAAAGATGATGCCGCCATTGGCTCATTGACGCAGCACATCGGCGCTGCGGTCGAATTGTGCGGTTGTACGGCTGATCACGTAGTTCGATGCAAGGTCCCAATTGCGGTAGATCCGCTGATCGGCCTCAAATTGCATGTATGGCTTGAACAGCCGTGCAACTTGCCCGGAACCGCTCGCCGGGCAGTTGGCCACTCCGACGAATTCGTGCAATGTCGCCGGAGCGCCGCTCCTGAGAACCGCGGTCCCTGTGGATTTGAGCTGATCCTTGGGGACAAGCCGCCCCGAATCCTCCGCGGCCTGGTTGCCTCCCACTGCCTGCGTGCTCCAAAACCCCACCCCCGAGGAGTTCTGCAACCCGTCATTCTTTGCGGCCGTTGTGACGCGCAACAGTGCACACGCCGAGACATCCTGGTTCGCGGCAAAGATGATTCGATGAAAGCTCGGAGCCTGAAAGCTCTGCGCCAGTGCATCGCTGCAATCGATCGATACGGGATCGATGGGTTTGCATCGGCTGGTATCCAGGGTCAGCGGTGTCGTCGCTGCGCGCACGACGGCCACGTCATCGCGATCCCGGTTGATCATGACCTGGACCGGCGGCGCCGTCTGCAACCCGTAGACGGCGACGTAGTAGTTCCTTGGAAACGCTGCGGGATGGCTATTCCCAGGCGGGTACCTCCGCAGCGGCTCGTCATCCCCATACGTTGCGACGAAGACCTTGCCATTGATTACCGTTGGCGGGGTGAACTTGGCGAACAGACCCAAACGGTCTCGGTCGGAAACCTGCTCGCTGGTCCACAACGTACGGCTCACGTCGTGCGCATCGAGTGCGAGTACGATGCCCTTGACGCCCCGTTGCTCGTTGGCGTCGCCATCGAGGGGAACGACAGCCCATAGGACGCCGGTACCTTGGCTGCTTCCGTTGGCGGAGAGCGAGAGCATCCCTCCGGGCATGCCGATTGGAGGACGAAATGCGCTCTGCTTCGGGCTATCGACATTCTGCAGGCGCCCCTGCTGAAAACTGTAGGCTTTGAGATGGCTATTCTCGCCCCAGACGTAGACCCACGCCGTGTCCTGTTCCTTCCAGAACACCGGCGATCCATGTATGTTGCCCCAGTGGGTTCCCCCGTTGTGGACCACCGGCGGGAACGCGTTCACTTGCTGCAAGGCATTGCCGTTCAGGCAGTCGGGTGTGTTTGTGCCGGATACGTACTTTCCCATGTTGGTCGGCGAGAGCAGATAGAGAACGCCCTCTTTGCCGCCACTGATGATTCTCGCTGGGGTTTCGGGAATCAGGACCGGCCCGGCCGACCCCAAATCCAGATCTTTTTCGTTCAAGAACGCGTAGTTACACGGCGTGAAGAAGTCCTTCACTGCCAGAGTGCCATCTTCGAGGCTCAGTTTGACGAAGCTGCTGCCGAAATTTGCTCCGCCTGTATGGGCATCGAAGGTGCCGTTGCCGGTCATCAGGTAGACATTGCCCTCCGCATCCGCGGCGGGACCCTGCCCGGATTGCCAAATTCCGCCATCAACGCCGGTGGGTGTCGAACTCCAGAACGCCCTCGCGGTCAGGGTCGCGGCATCGAAAGCGAACAATCCGCCGCGGTTCTTGTCTCCTCCCAGGCCGATGTAAAGAATCCCGTTACTGAGAAGCAGCGCGGCGCGCTGCTTCTGGAGGCAAGGGTTGAAAGGACTTTGATCCCGGCACGGGTGTGACGGATCCGACGAGGACATTCCGATGTCTACCGGTGCTTGGCGGTGCACGCCGCTCCTCAGATCGAGCGCATGGAGGCGATAGCGCAAGCCGACGCCACCGTCATCGTGCCAAGCAACAACGAACAGCGTCGTCCTGTCGTCGCTGACGACGGGCGTGCTCAAGATCCCCCACTCGGGGTCATTCGTGCTCCACATGTCGATGTCTTTGGTACCGGGCCGCGGCGGACCGAGCCAAGTCGCCCAGAGGGGGATCGTCCGGCCGTCCGGTCCGCGGTTCTCCTTATCTGCATCGTAGACATACACGGTGTTGTGCATGGTCGCGATGATGACGGCGTTGAATTTGCCTCTTACAAGCGGCACCCCTTGATTGGGCGCGGTGTCGATCGACAGATCAGAGACATAGAGCGGCTGAGCTACGACTTGGCCGTCGGCGTAAAGTGTCCACAGCTTCCTGAAATTCCCCGAACTGACGGTGGTGGTGTTCAGCGTGGACTCATCGAGCGTCGCTCCGGTGCGAGCATTGTTATAGTGCTGAGTCAGCACATCTGCCGTTCCTGCAGCATGTCCAAATTGCGTGACGCTCCCTAGAATGGTCAGTGCAACCAACCGCTTCGAACAGACGGCCCGTTGGTCATTTTTGGCGGTCTTGAAGTCTTTTCTGACCTCCTTCTCCGAATTGATTTTTTTGATCGCGTTCCCAACGGATGCGCTGTTCGATATGTTTGACAACAACGGCTGGCCGAACATGACGTGCCTGCTCCTGTTCTCGCGTCGGAAATATCTTCAGGTTGCTAGCTTGCAACTTTCTAGCTCCGATAGCAACCCGCAATTTCGGCTGGCCGCGTCCTCACGCCGCGCGGCGTACCTCGTCGACCAGCGTCCGGTACGACAGCGCCTCGGCGAGGTGGATGCGGCCGACGTTTTCCGCGCCGTCGAGATCGGCGAGCGTGCGTGCGACGCGCAGCACGCGGTGATAGCCGCGCGCGGAGAGCCGCATCGCCTCGGCGGCGTCGCGCAACAGTTTCAGCCCGGCGCCGTCGGGCGTCGCGATCGCCTCGAGCACGGGGCCTTGCGCCTGGGCGTTGGTGCGCACGCCCGCGAGCCCGAGCGCGGCATAGCGTCGTGCCTGGAGTTCGCGGGCGGCGGCAACGCGCGCGCCGACTTCGCGGCTACCCTCGGCGGGCGGCGGCAGAATCAGGTCGGCGGCACTCACCGCCGGGACCTCGATGTGCAGGTCGATGCGGTCCATCAGCGGCCCGGAAATGCGCGCCTGATAGTCCGCCGCGCAGCGCGGGTTGGGTCCGCGGTTGCAGGAGAACCCCGGCTCGTTGGCGCGCCCGCAGCGGCACGGATTCATGGCAGCGACCAGCATCAGGCGCGACGGATAGGTCACGCGGTGATTGGCCCGCGAGATCAAAACTTCGCCGGTCTCGATCGGCTGGCGCAGCGCGTCGAGCACGTGCGCCTGGAACTCCGGGAACTCGTCCAAAAACAGCACGCCGTGATGCGCGAGCGAGACTTCGCCCGGCTTGGCGCGTAAGCCGCCGCCGACCAGCGCCGCCATGCTGGCGGAATGATGCGGGCTGCGGAACGGCCGCCGGCTCGACAGCGCCCCTTCGGCGATCTCGCCGGCGACCGAGGCGACCATCGAGACTTCGAGCAGCTCCTGCGGGGCGAGCGGCGGCAGGATCGAGGGTAGCCGCGCGGCCAGCATCGATTTTCCCGCGCCGGGCGGGCCGACCATCAACAGATTGTGGCCGCCGGCCGCCGCGATTTCGAGCGCGCGCTTGGCGCTCTCCTGACCCTTGATGTCTTTGAGATCGAGCGGCGCGTCCTCGATCTCGCGCACCTTCGGCGCCGGCCGGGACAGCACCTGGGTTCCCTTGAAATGATTGGCGAGCTGGATCAGCGATTGCGCGGCGATGATCTCCATCTCTGGGCTCGCCCAGGCGGCTTCGGGTCCGCACGCGAACGGGCAGATCAGGCCTTCGCCGCGGGAATTGGCGCCGATCGCGGCCGGAAGCACGCCCGCGACCGCCGCGATCGAGCCGTCGAGCCCGAGCTCGCCGAGCACGGTAAAGCCCGCGACCGCGTCGTGCGGGATCGCGCCGATCGCCGCCATCAAGCCGATCGCGATCGGCAGGTCGTAATGGCTGCCTTCCTTGGGCAGGTCCGCGGGCGCGAGATTGACGATGATGCGCCGGGCCGGTAGCGCCAGCCCCGAGGCGACGAGCGCGCTGCGCACCCGTTCCCGCGCCTCCGAGACCGCCTTGTCGGGCAGGCCGACGATGATGAAGGCCGGCAGCCCGGGCGCGACCCCGACCTGGACATCGACGGCGCGCGCCTCGATGCCTTCGAATGCGACGGTAGAGACGCGCTGCACCATGCGGGGGCCCCCGCGCATCAGAGTAGCGGAGGATGCCGGGGGCGGCAAGAACAATCCGAGAACAACGCGATCCGAAGGAGCCGGGATTACGGGGCTCGTGTGCCCGATGGATCGACGGGCATTCCGTTGCGGTCCGAACAGCGTGCCGCGGCCGAACACCCATTTCACCGACCGTGAGCAAACTAGTAGGAAACCCCATGATACGGCGGCACCAAGCAAATACATTCTTTTGATCGCGCCGTTATTGCACCTATGGAGAATTATGTTCTAATCCGCATTAGATGTAGGTGCCGGGCCGATCGGGCCCGATGCTCCAAGCGAGCCGCGGCATGAAAATTTCCCCGATCCCGAAGACCGCGCCCTTTGCCGAGGACGAGATCGAGGTTCTCAACCGGGTCGTGGGACCGGCGAGCGCCACCCAGCGCGCGTGGCTTGCCGGCTTCCTGGCTGGGCTCGACGCTGCCCATGCGGCGCCGCAGCCCGCCGCGCCGCCCCAGGCCGCGGAGCCCCTGACCATCCTCTACGCCACCGAGTCGGGCAATGCCGAGCGGCTCGCCTCCGACGTGGCGAAATCGGCGCGCAAGCTCGGCTTCAAGCCCATGCTCGTCGACATGGCCGATCTCGAGCTTGTGAATCTCGCGAAGGCCCGCCGTCTCGTGGTGATCGCGTCGACCTGGGGCGAGGGCGAGCCGCCGGCACGCGCGGTCCACGCCTATGCCGAGCTGATGAGCGAAAAAGCGCCGCGGCTCGACGGCGTCGAGTTCGCCGTGTTGGCACTCGGCGACACCGCCTATGCCGAGTTCTGCGCAATCGGCAAGGCGATCGACGCGCGGCTGGCAGCGCTCGGCGGAAAGCGCGCGGTCGATCGCATCGATTGCGATCTTGATTTCGCCGAGCCCGCCGCGGGCTGGATTGATGCGACGCTCCACGCGCTGGCGCCGCCGCCGGAGGCGCGCGGCACGGTGATCGCCGTGGATTTCGCCGCGCGGCAGCCGAGCGCGCCCGATCTCGGGATCGTCGAGGCCGAGATCACCGAGAAGATCGATCTCAACTCGTCGCGCTCGGACAAGGAGACGGTCCACCTCGAGCTGGCGCTGCCCGCGGGCTTTGCCTATCAGCCCGGCGATTCGCTCGATGTTTATCCGCAAAACGATCCGGCCTACGTCGACGAGCTGCTGCAAGCATCTGGGCTTGCCGGCGACGCGGCGCTGCGCGAAAAGCTGATCGGATCGCGCGACGTCACCACGCTCTCGCTCAAGACGCTGCAGAGCTTCGTCGCCGCCACGAACCATGCGGATGCGAAAGCGCTGCTCGATTCCGGCAATGCCGCTTCCTGGATCGCGGGCCGACAACTCATCGATCTCGTCGAGGCATTTCCGGCGGCGCTCTCGGCCGAGGCCCTCGAGAAGATCACGCGCCCGCTCGGCCCCCGCGCCTATTCGATCGCCTCCTCGCAGCGCGAGGTCTCCGACGAAGCGCATCTCCTGGTCGCTGCGGTGCGCTACGACAGTCTTGGCCGGCAGCGGGCCGGGGTGGCATCGAGCCACATCGCCGACCGGTTGATCAAGGGCGAAAAACTGCGCGTAAAACTGCGGTCGAACCGGCATTTCGCGCTGCCGGCGCCGGATAAGGACATCATCATGGTCGGGCCGGGGACCGGCGTTGCGCCGTTCCGGGCGTTCGTGCAGGAGCGCCGTGCGACTGCTGCCGCCGGGCGCAGCTGGCTGTTCTTCGGCGACCGCCGCTTCACCCATGATTTCCTCTATCAGCTCGAATGGCAGGATGCGCTCGAGGACGGCGCGCTCACGCGCATCGATCTCGCCTTCTCGCGCGATGCGCCCGAGAAGGTCTACGTGCAGCATCGCATGTGGGACGCGCGGCGCGATCTCGTCGATTGGCTCGACAACGGCGCGTATTTCTACGTCTGCGGCGACGCCAAGAACATGGCGAAGGACGTGCGGAAAACCCTGGTTCGGGCGCTGGCCGACGTGAAGGGGCTTGTGCCCGATGCCGCCGAAGCCGCGGTGCGCGAGCTCGAAAAAAGCCGCCGCTACATTCAGGACGTCTACTGAGCCACGCCGGCGTTCCATGAATTCCGCGAAGGATCCCTCGCGCGTCGAGCGCATCAAGGAGGCCAGCGCGTATCTGCGCGGCACGCTCGAGGAGGGGCTGCGCGCAGAGGTCACCGGCGCCATCTCCGAGGACGACGCGCAGCTCGTGAAATTCCACGGCATGTATCTGCAGGACGACCGCGACCTGCGCGGCGAGCGCGCCAAGAAGAAGATGGAGAAGGCGTTCGCCTTCATGATTCGCGTCCGCTTTCCGGGCGGGATCTGCACGCCGGCACAATGGCGCACGCTGCAGCGTATCGCGCGCGATTACGGCAACGGCACGGTGCGGCTCACCACGCGGCAATCGGTGCAGCTCCACGGCGTCATCAAATCAAATCTGAAATCCGCGCTCGCGGCGATCGACGGCGCGCTGCTCGCCACCATCGCGGCCTGCGGCGACGTCAACCGCAACGTGATGTGCAATCCGAACCCGTTCCAGTCGCGGGCGCACGCGGCGGCGCTGAAAACCGCGCGCGCCATCTCCGAGCATCTCACGCCGCGCACGCCGGCCTATCGCGAGATCTGGCTCGACGGCGAGCGCATCGCCGGGGGCGAGCCGGACGTGGTCGAGCCGATCTACGGCAAGACCTACCTGCCGCGGAAATTCAAGATCGCGGTCGCGGTGCCGCCTTCGAACGACGTCGACGTCTACGCCCATGATCTCAGCTTCATCGCCATCGCGGACAAGCGCGGCGACGTGGCGGGCTTTAACGTGATGGTCGGCGGCGGCATGGGCATGACCCATGGCGAGCCCGACACCTATCCGCGCACCGGCGATCTCCTCGGCTTCTGCCGGGTCGAAGACGCGGTCGCGGCCGCCGAGGCGGTCGTGACCGTGCAGCGCGACTGGGGCGACCGCTCGAACCGCAAGCATGCCCGGCTCAAATACACCATCGAGGATCACGGTCTCGGCGCGTTCCGCGCCGAGGTCGAGCGGCGCACCGGCCGGCCGCTCGATCCGCCCCGAGCCTTCGCGTTCACCTCGACCGGCGACCGCTACGGCTGGACCCAGGGCGAGGACGGCCGCTCGCATCTCACGATCTTCGTCGAGAACGGCCGGGTCCGCGACATCCCGGGCGGGCCGCAGCTGCTCACCGGGCTCGCGCGCACTGCCGAGCGGCACGACGCTGATTTCCGCTTCACCGCCAACCAGAACCTGATCGTCGCCAACGTCGCGCCCGATCGGCGCGAAGCAATCTATGCGCTGGTCGCAGAGCATGGGTTCGCGAACGGTATTTCCGGCCTGCGGCGCAATGCGATGGCCTGCGTCGCGCTGCCGACCTGCGGCCTGGCGCTCGCCGAGAGCGAGCGCTATCTGCCGGACCTCCTCACCGCGCTCGAAGTGCGGCTCGACGCGCACGGGCTCGCCGACGACGACGTCGTCATCCGCATGACCGGGTGCCCCAACGGCTGCGCGCGACCGTACCTCGCCGAGATCGCCCTCGTCGGCAAGGGTCCGGGCCGCTACAATCTCTATCTCGGCGCCGCGTTCGACGGCTCGCGCATGGCGAAACTCTACGCCGAGGATCTCGATCACGATGCGATTCTTGCCGCCTTGGAGCCGGTGTTTGCCGCTTATGCGCGCGAGCGGCAAAACGGCGAGCATTTCGGCGATTACGTCATCCGCGCCGGCTTCGTTTCCGCCTCCGGCAACGGCCGGGAATTTCACCACGACACCGGCGCCAAGCGCCGGGCGTAGGCGCAATTTCCCGGCGAAAGCGCTTCTCACTCATCTCGTCGATGTGAGCCGATCGATCGGATTCGGCTTCACTTGCGCCGCATCGCCTCGATCTTGTCCCAGATCAGCGCCGCGATGTCGGGGCCGCCGAAATTCCTCACCGCGCGGATGCCGGTCGGCGACGTGACGTTGATCTCGGTGAGGAACCCGTCGATCACGTCGATGCCGACGAACAGCAGGCCGCGCTGGCGCAAGGCCGGGCCGAGCCGCGCGCAGATCTCGCGCTCGCGCGCGGTGAGCTCGGTCGCCTGTGCGGCGCCGCCCCGCACCATGTTGGAGCGCAGATCGTCGGCCTGCGGCACGCGGTTGACCGCGCCGCCGAACTCGCCGTCGACCAGGATGATGCGCTTGTCGCCCTGCCGCACCGCCGGCAGATAGCGCTGCACCACCCACGGCTCGCGAAACGTCGCCGCGAACAGGTCGTAAAGCGAGCCGAAGTTCATATCCTCGCGGCCGAGCCGGAACACCGCGGCGCCGCCGGCGCCGAACAGCGGCTTCATCACGATCTCGCCCTGCTCGGCGTGGAACTGCTTGATCTCGGCGCGGTCGCGAGTGATCAGCGTCGGCGGCATCAGGTCCGCGAACTCGATGACGAACAGCTTTTCCGGCGCGTTGCGCACGTGCCCGGGATCGTTGACCACCAGCGTGCCCGGATGGATGCGTTCGAGCAGGTGGGTGGCGGCCACATAGGCGAGGTCGAACGGCGGATCCTGCCGCATCAGGACGACGTCGAAACCGGCGAGCTCCACGCGGCGCGCTTCTCCCAGCGTGTAATGCTCGCCCTGCCGGTCGACCACGGATAGCGGCCGCACCCGCGCGAACAAGGCGCCGTCGCGCATCGCCAGCTGGTCGGGCGTGTAATAGGCGACGGGAAATCCGCGCGCCTGCGCCTCCAGCAACAGGGCGAAGGTCGAATCCCCGCGGATGTTGATCCGCTCGATCGGATCCATCTGCACCGCCACCTTCAGGCCCATGGCTGCTGCCCGCCTTTGCCGTGCTGCGGGAAGGCGCCCGCAAACGACGATTTATTGCATCGAATTGTCTTCAGCCGAAACCCCTTGATGAACGGTGTACTTCGCTCATGGGCTCGCGTCGAACGCCGCGATGATGTGGCGAGGCCATCGCCGCGGCATGACCAGCACCGCGTCGAAGCGGATCTCGGCGGATGCGTGTTCGGGATGAATGGCGAGCCAGGCCTGGGCCGCCGCGGCAATGCGGCGGCGCTGGCGTTGGCTCACCGCTTCCGCCGCATCGTCGAGCCGGGCGCGGGCCTTGACCTCGACGAAGATGAGGACGCGGCGGCGCCGCGCCACGATGTCGATCTCTCCCACCGGGCTCTGCCAGCGCCGCGCCAGGATGCGATAGCCCTTGACCACAAGCAGGACCGCGGCGCGGGTCTCGGCCGAAAGCCCGCGGCGAAACGCTGCTCGCCGCTGCGGACTGGGGCCCAAGTTTCGCGGCCGGACCGAAATTGGGCGCTCAATCCGCCGGGTCATGCCTGCTGCCTTCTCGAAGGGCGAGCGCCTGCCGATAGAGCTCGCGCCGGGAACGCCCGGTCAGCGTCGCGACCTCGGCCACCGCGTCCTTCACCGATCCGCGGGCGAGCGCATCGCGCAGCAGATCGCCGGTCTCGGCGGGCTCGGCATCGCTGGCCTCGCGTTGCGGCGGCGCGATCACGAGCGCAATCTCGCCGCGCTTCTCGCCGGCATGCTCATAGTGCCGCGCAAGGGTCGTGAGATCGCCGCGACGGACTTCCTCGTGGAGTTTCGTGAGCTCGCGACACACGGCCGCCCGCCGCGGGCCGAGACCTGACGCAAGATCCTGGAGCGCCGCCGCGAGCCGCGGGCCGGTCTCGAACAGGACGAGCGTCGCTGGAATACGAGCGAACTCGGCGATGCGCGCCCGCCGCTGGGCAGATTTGGCCGGCAGGAAGCCGTCGAACAGGAAGCGGTCCGTCGGCAGCCCGGCAAGGACGAGCGCGGTCAGCACCGAGGACGCGCCCGGTGCGGCCGTGACCTTATGCCCCGCGCTTTGCGCCTCGCGCACCAGCTTGAATCCCGGGTCGGACACCAGCGGCGTTCCGGCGTCGGAGATCAGCGCCACCGCCGCGTCTTCGGCGAGTGCGCCGAGCAGTTTCGGCCGAGCTTTTTCCGCGTTGCGATCGTGATACGGCGTGAGCGGCCGTTTGATCCCGTGGCGATCGAGCAGCTTGCGGCTCACTCTGGTGTCTTCGCATGCAATGAGGTCGGCGGCGGCCAGGATTTCGAGCGCCCGCAAGGTCACGTCACGCAGGTTTCCGATCGGAGTCGCGACCACATACAGCCCGGGCGCGAGCTTCGGCGCATCGATCTCGACCCCGGCGAGAGCGTAGCGCTTCGACGTTTCATGACGAGCCGGGCTGCCCATCTTGTTCATGGCTGCGCTCCGGATCCCTTCCGCCAGTCAATCCGACCATGCAGGCAGATTGGTCATGATCAGGGTAATCCGCCATTCCCTGGAGTCTCGCGCGCCTTCGGCTCGATCTGCCGCCGATGCCGGCCCTTGCCCCGCGATTGTGCGGAGCGCTTCGCCGGACGATCAAGCTAGCTTTTAGGACGGTGTCCGCACGCGCGCCACCCCGCTGTGCGCGCTTTGACTTGCCTGACGTTCGCCCACATTATGGCCTTTATGAACGGGCGCCGGCGTTGGCGGTAGGAGGGCGGCCGTGTCCGGGAGAGCGCACGGGGAGATGCGGCACGCCGGGGCGACAAGGCGCGCTTTGCTGGCCGTTGCGCTGGGGTTCGCCGCATTGGCCGCCGGCTGCTCGGGGTTTCCGGGCAGCAGTTTCTGGAGCGGTGCCCCGCCCCCGCCGCCGGCCCAGTCCGGGACCGCGATCGGCACGGGTCAGGTCAAGGTCGGCCTCATCCTGCCGCTTTCGGCGAACGGCAACGCCGGACTCGCGGCGCAGTCGATGAGGAACGCCGCGGAATTGGCGCTCTCCGAGTTCAACAATCCGAACCTGCAGCTTCTGGTCAAGGACGACGGCGGAACCGCGCCCGGGGCGCAGCAGGCCGCCCAGCAGGCGATCGGCGAGGGTGCCGAGATCATCTTGGGCCCGCTGTTTGCGCATTCGGTCGGAGCCGCGGCCCAGATCGCACGGGCGCGCGGCGTGCCTTTGATCGCGTTTTCCACCGATGCCAATGTGGCCGCCAACGGCGTCTACTTGCTGAGCTTCCTGCCCGAATCCGATGTCGACCGCGTCGTCGATTACGCGACGAGCAACGGCAAACGTTCGTTTGCGGCGCTGTTGCCGGATAATGCCTATGGCAGCGTGGTCGATGCGGAATTCCGCCAGGCCGTGGCGCGCAAGGGCGGCCGGGTCGTGGGCCTCGAGCATTATCCGGCCGACAGGCAGCAAATCCAGGAACCGGTGCGGCGCGTGGCGGAAGCGGCGCGCCAGGCCGATAGCATTTTCATTCCCGATACCGCCGATGCGGTCACCTCCGTCGTGCAGGGGCTCGCCGCCGGCGGGCTCGATCGCAAGCGCGTTCAGCTCATCGGCACCGGGTTGTGGGACGACCCGAAGATCTTCGCCGACGCCTCGCTCCAGGGCGCGTGGTTCGCGGCTCCCGACCCGGCCGGGTACCGCGCTTTCGCCGGGCGCTACCGCGCGAAATTCGGCCAGGATCCGGTGCGCACCGCCACGCTCGCCTATGATGCCGTCTCGCTCGTCGCCGCGCTGGTCAAGACCCAGGGCGCCCAGCGTTTTGCGCCGGAGATATTGACCAATCCGTCGGGCTTCTCGGGAGTGGACGGAATTTTTCGTTTCCGCGCGGACGGCACCAACCAGCGCGGGCTCGCCGTGCTGCGCGTGGCTCCCGCAGGCCCACAGGTGGTCAGTCCGGCACCGCGCGCCTTCAACGCCGGGACGTGACAGCGATCAAACTTTGGCGGGTTCCGGTCAGGCAGCGAGATCGGCCACCACCGCATCGAGCAGCGGAAACCCTGCCGGCGTGACGCGCAGCCGTCCGCAGTCATCGATCTCGAGCAGATGTTGCGCGCATAGATCGGCAATGCGGCTCGCATCGAGCGGGCGCCCCGCGGTCGCGGCGAACCGGGCCGGATCGATGCCTTCGGTCAGTCGCAGCCCCATCAGCAGCAGTTCGTCCGCCTGCTCCTCGCGGCTCAGGGTCTCCTCGACCACAAGGCCGTGGCCGCGGCTTTCGACCCGCAGCAGCCAGCGTTCCGGATGTTTTTCGGTTGCGGTGGCGATGCGGGCTCGATCGACCTGGAGCCGGCCATGGGCGCCCGGACCGACGCCGGCATATTCGCCGTAGCGCCAATAGATCAGATTGTGCCGGCACTCGGCGCCGGGGCGGGCGTGGTTGGAAACTTCGTAGGCGGGAAGCCCGCGCGCGGCGGTGACTTCCTGGGTCGCATCGTAAAGCGCGCGCGCCGCATCGGGATCGGGAATTCGCAGCTTGCCCGCCGCTTGCAGCGTTGCGAACGGCGTGTCGGCCTCGATCGTCAACTGATAAAGCGACAGGTGCTCGGAATTCTCGTCGAGCGCCCGATCGAGTTCGGTTCGCCAGGCGTCGGGGGTCTGCTCCGGCCGCGCATAGATGAGATCGAACGAAAATCGCTCGAAGGTTTCGCGGGCGACCGCTACGGCTTCGAGCGCTTCGCGTGCCGAGTGCAGGCGGCCGAGCTGTGCCAGCGCGGCGTCATCGAGCGATTGCACGCCGAGCGAGACGCGGTTGACCCCCGCGGCCCGCAACGCGCGGAACCGGGTCGCCTCGACGCTGGTCGGATTGGCTTCCAGCGTCACCTCGACGTCCGGCGCGATCGGCCAGTGCCGCGCAATCGCATCGAGGATGGCGCCCGCCGTTTGCGGGGCCATGAGCGAAGGCGTGCCGCCGCCGAAGAAAATGCTGGATACCGTGCGGCCGGGCGCCCGCGCGGCCGCATGGGCGATCTCCGAGCAAAACGCCCGCACGAATCGTGCTTCATCGATCGCCGCGTGGCGCACGTGCGAGTTGAAATCGCAATAGGGGCACTTCGACAGGCAGAACGGCCAATGCACATAGACGCCGAAGCCCGGCGCAGCGGCGTCGATGCTCGCGCGGGCGATCGTCGCCGCCTCAGCGTCGGTCAAGGCACGCCTCTGCAAGCTTCAGAAACGCTCGTGCGCGGTGCGAGAGCGCACGGCCCTTCGGCGGCAGGCCGTGCTTGTCCTCGCTCGTCATCTCGCCGAACGTGAGCGCGAACCCGTCGGGTCGAAACATCGGGTCGTAGCCGAAGCCGCGCTGTCCGCGCGAGGGCCACACCAAGGTGCCGTCGACCCGCGCCTCGAATTCCTCGGCGTGCCCGTCGGGCCAGGCAAGGCACAGCGCGCAGACGAAATGCGCGCGCCGATCGGCCTCGCTTGCCGCGCCTTGCTCCCGCAACAGGCCCTCGATCTTCTGCATCGCCGCGTGGAAATCCTTGTTTGGTCCCGCCCAGCGCGCCGAGTTGATGCCCGGCGCGCCGCCGAGCGCATCGACCACGAGCCCGGAATCGTCGGCAAACGCCGGCAGGCTCGCCGCAGTCGCCGCGGCCGTCGCCTTGATGCGGGCATTCTCGCCGAAGCTTCGACCGCTCTCGGCCGGCTCCGCGAGGCCGAGCTCGGCGGCGGACACCGCCTCCACCCGGTAAGGCGCGATGAGCTCGCGCATCTCCTCGAGCTTGCCCGGATTGTGCGTCGCGATCACCAGCGGGCCCGACAAGGCTCGGTGCATCTTGGTGGCGGAAGCCGCCGCAAGATCGCGAGGCATTGCGCTCACATCACCGCGATTTTCTGCAGCTCGACCAATCTGGCAACGCCGGTGCGCGCCAGCGTCAGCAGCGTAGTGAGCGCCTCCTCGCTGAAGGGCGTCTTCTCGGCGGTCGCCTGGACCTCCACCAGGTTCCCGTCGCCGGTCATGACGAAATTCGCATCGGTCTCGGCTTGGGAATCCTCGACATAATCCAGATCGAGCACGGCGGTTGCCCCGCAGATGCCGCAGGACACCGCGGCGACGTGATCGCGCATCGGGTCGCGGCGAAGGATCTCGCGCGCCCGCATCCAGGCGAGACAATCGTGGAGCGCGATCCATCCTCCCGTGATCGCCGCGGTGCGCGTCCCGCCGTCGGCCTGGATGACGTCGCAATCGACGGTGATCTGCCGCTCGCCGAGCGCCTCGAGATCCACCACCGCGCGCAAAGAACGGCCGATCAGCCGCTGGATCTCCAGCGTGCGGCCGCCCTGGCGTCCGCTCGATGCCTCGCGGCGGGTGCGCTCGAGCGTGGCGCGCGGCAGCATGCCGTACTCGGCCGTGATCCACCCGCGCGCCTGGCCCTTGAGCCAAGGCGGCAGCTTGTCCTCCAGCGTCGCCGTCACCAGCACATGGGTGTCGCCGAACTTGACCAAGCAGGAGCCTTCGGCATGTTTCACCACGCCGCGCTCCAGCGTCACGGCCCGCAGCTCGTCGGGCTGCCGGCGGCTCGGCCGCGTGAATCCGGCCCGGCCCGACCGGGACGGAGGTGTGGATTCGATCTTCAACGACATGACGAAGACGGCCTCGTCTCGGTTGCGGCAAGCGATACAGGAAGCCCCGGCCGAACGCTACCGGGAAGATGTTCGACCCCGGCCTCACCCTGAACCGAAGGTGACTTGAATTCCGCATGCCGAATGGACAATTCTGTGGCGCCATGCGCGAGATTCGTCCGATCTTCCACGACGTGCCGATCGGCTCGACCGAGGTCAGCCTGGGCCAGCTCAATGAGCGGTCGCGCGAGATCTTTCGCCGCATCGTCGAGAGTTATCTGGCGACCGGCGAGCCCGTCGGCTCGCGCAATCTCTCGCGCCTGATCCCGATGACGCTCTCCCCCGCCTCGGTGCGCAACGTCATGTCGGATCTCGAGCAGCTCGGGTTGATCTATGCGCCGCACACCTCGGCAGGACGGTTGCCGACCGAGCTCGGGCTGCGCTTCTTCGTCGACGCGCTGATGCAGATCGGCGATCTGACCGAAGACGACCGCCGGTCGATCGAGGCGCAGGTCGCGGCGAGCGGTCAGGGCAAGTCGCTCGAAGGGGTGCTGACCGAGGCATCGGCGCTGCTCTCGGGGCTGACCCACGCCGCCGGCGTGGTGCTCACCGCCAAGTCCAACATCCGCCTCAAGCATATCGAGTTCGTCCGGCTGGAGCCGGGGCGCGCCTTGGTCGTCCTGGTCGCCGAGGACGGTCAGGTCGAGAACCGGATCCTGAGCCTGCCGCCGGGGCTGCCGAGCTCGGCCTTGACCGAAGCCACCAATTTTCTCAATGCACGCATTCGCAATCGCACTCTCGCCGAAGCCAAGGCCGAGCTCGAACGGGGGCTGGAGGCGGGCAAGGCCGAGCTTGATCAATTGACCCAGAAGATCGTCGCGGCTGGGCTCGCCAGCTGGTCCGGCGGCGAGACCGAAGAACGCAAGCTGATCGTGCGCGGCCACGCCAACCTGCTCGAAGACCTCAAGGCGCTCGCCGACCTCGAGCGGGTCCGGCTGCTGTTCGACGATCTGGAAACCAAGCGCGATGTCATCGATCTGCTGGGCAGGGCCGAGCAGGCCGATGGCGTGCGGCTCTTCATCGGCTCGGAGAACAAGCTGTTCTCGCTCTCGGGGTCCTCGACCATCATCGCGCCCTATCGGGACGGCGCCGGCCGCATCGTCGGGGTCATCGGCGTGATCGGGCCGACGCGGCTCAATTACGCGCGGATCATTCCGATGGTGGACTACACCGCCAAGGTGGTCAGCAAGGTACTCTCCGGCTGATCGGAACGGGCCAAATCGCGCCTTCCGTGGCTTGGAACCCGCCGCCCGGACCCCGGTTCCGCGGCTTGATTTTTACGTTGCGAGCCCTGATATGCGGGGCGCACCCATCCATGATCGATACGGGATTGAATGGCGATGACGGACACGCCCGCGCGCGCAGGAGAATCGGCGAGCGAAGCGCAAGAGGGCGCCGCACCCGCCACTGACGCAGCCGGCGACCCCGCGGCACTCGCCCAGGAGGCGGCCGAGCTCAAGGATCGCTTGCTGCGGGCGCTGGCCGAAATGGAGAATTTGCGACGCCGCACCGAGCGCGAAGTCGCGGATGCGCGCACGTACGGCATCAGCGGGTTCGCCCGCGATCTTCTGGCGGTCGCCGACAACATGCGCCGCGCCCTCGATGCGTTCGGCGCGGAGCCGCACGAGGCCGCCGATGCCGGCACCAAGGCGCTGCTGGAAGGCATCGAGCTGACCGAGCGCGAGCTGCTCAACGCGCTGGAGAAGCACGGCGTGAGAAAGCTCGACCCGGAAGGCAGCAAATTCGACCCGCACCGGCACCAGGCCATGTATGAAGTGCCCGACGAATCGGTCCCGGCCGGGACGGTCGTCCAGGTAGTGCAGCCCGGCTATACGATCGGGGAACGGGTGTTGCGCCCGGCTCTGGTCGCGGTCGCCAAGGGCGGGCCGAAGGCCTCGGCTTCCGAGGCAGCCGGCGAGCAGCCGGCGGCGGCCTCGGCCAACGACAATTCCGCTCCGGAGGAGTCTCCAGGCGCATAAGCCGTTCGCCTGTGACCGTGTCCCGCGCGCAACGCAGCCGTGGTGGCGCGCTGCGGAAAGCGAGTGTCGGGAATACCAGGATCAAGTCCCGATCGGCGGCTGCTGGACGCCGCACCGTCTCGGGAAAGCATCGCACGCGTCATTTCGGCTCGATGGCGTCCCGCACGGCGCGGAACCGGGGAAACACCTGGTCCCATTGGTCCTTGCGCACGACGCCGAGCACCCGTAGCGATCCGCCTTGTCCGAAACGCAGCCATTGCACCACTCTCATCTCCGTCTCGGTCTTGGCTTCCTTGGCGTCGACCACGATCTCGTGGCCCGGTTGGCCGGCGATGCGCATCGCCTCCGAGCGCACGATCCGCATCTCCTTGACGCCCGGCGTTCCGGAAATCGCCCGGCGGGCCATGCTGTCGCGATCGGAAACCTGATCCCCGGCGCCCGGCAGGAATGTGATCAGCAGCAGCGGCTGGTCCTCGAGCTCAATCGCGTCCTTCGGTCCGTCGGTGAGCAGCGCCGCCCCGCTGGCGGCAGCCCGCACGATGCGAAAGCCGGCGAGATCCTTGAGCGAGAACGGCAGCAGATCGAGCTGCTCCTGAACCGGAACGGCGGCACGCGTGGTGAATGTCGCGAGCGAGACGCGCAAGGCGGCATCCGGATAGGTGTCCTGCGCCGCATCCGGAACCTGGACGCTGATGACCGCCGTGAGGTCGTGCTCGGTGGCGACCAAGACCCATTTCCGCGTCGGGGTGCCGGCGGCGGCCAGATGAGCGATCACCAGGAAGCCGTGGCCGTCCTTGAGCGGAAATTCCTCGCGGGCCTGGACATCGATTCCCTGCGCTTTGAGCGTTTCGACCGCGAAGCTCTTCTCGATCTCCGGGTAGGCCTCGCTCGAGAGCTCGACGAAGATGACGCTGGCATTCTTCTCCCGATCCTCGAAGCCCTGGAACAGCTGGCTCACAATCATGCCGACGGGCGGCACCAGGCCGATGCGGGACCCCGGCGGGAACACGGGCTCGGCCGCATCGGCAGCCAAGCCGAACAGCAGCATGAAAACCAGGATCGTCCAGCGGATGAACATGGGTGCCATGGATCGCAATCCATGCGGTTATCGTCCTGCCGGACCTGCGGCGCAATGCGCACGCTCGGTTCCTGTCGTCGCAGGGGGCGGGATCTCGGCTCAGGGAAGCGTGACGCGCCGCATCGTCAGGTTGATGCGGCCACGCTGGGGCAAGACGGTCGAGGTTCCCGCCAGGATGCGATCGACGCCGTGGAACGCGAGCCGCGCTTCCCCACCGAGTACCAGGGCATCGCCGGATTGCAGCCGGATCGACCGGGTGGGGTCGTTGCGCCGGAGTCCACCGACCCGGAACAGGCACGTGTCTCCCAGGGAGAGCGAGAGCACCGGCGCCGAAAAATCTTCCTCGTCGCGATCCTGGTGCAGGCCCATCCGTGTTGCCGGCCCATAGAAATTGACCAGGCAGGCCTCCGGCGGATGCGGATAATCGGCGAGATCCTGCCAGGCCTCGAGCAAGATCCGGGGAATCCCCGGCCACGGTCTTCCCGTCTCCGGATGGGTGGGCTGGTAGCGATAGCCGGCCTCGTCCGACACCCAGCCGAGCGCGCCGCAATTGCTCATGCGCACCGAGAACGGCTTGCCGGAGCCCGGCATCCGCGGCGTGTACAGCGGAGCGCGTTCGAGCACCGCCGCGACCGCCGCGGCGAGCGCGTCCTGGGCGGGAGGGTCGAGGTAACCGGAAATCAACCGAAAGCCGGACGGGCAGGCTGAGAGCATGATCTCAAAATAGCCACCGGGCAGGCCAACTCCAGACCCAATGATTGGCAGCATCCGCGCCGCCCCGGCATGACGGTAAACCTCGGCGGTAAGCCTCGTGCCTTGCGGGTGAAAATGCCGGTCCTTATATCAGCCGCGGACGCCGCATTCGCGGCGGAGCAGTTCGTAAGGGGGTCGGACCGGGGGCAGCTGCGGGCATGACGTGACCCGCGCGAGCTTCCTTCCGAGCGCTTGTCAGGCTCGGCCGGCCTGCCGGAAAGAGAGGACTACCATGGCAAAGGTCATCGGCATCGACCTTGGCACGACCAATTCCTGCGTTGCGGTCATGGATGGCGCGACGCCCAGGGTCATCGAGAATGCGGAGGGCATGCGCACCACGCCCTCGATCGTGGCCTTCACCGAGGATGGTGAGCGGCTCACCGGGCAGCCGGCGAAACGCCAGGCAGTCACCAATCCGGAGCGCACCTTCTTCGCCGTCAAGCGACTGATCGGCAGGCGCTATGACGATCCGATGGTGGAGAAGGACAAGAAGCTCGTTCCCTACAAGATCGTCCGCGCCGCGAACGGCGACGCCTGGGTCGAGGCCGACGGCAAGCAATATTCGCCCTCGCAGATCTCGGCGTTCGTCCTGCAGAAGATGAAGGAGACCGCCGAAGCGCATCTCGGGCAGAAGGTCGAGCAGGCCGTCATCACCGTTCCGGCGTATTTCAACGACGCGCAGCGGCAGGCGACCAAGGACGCCGGCAAGATCGCCGGGCTCGAAGTGCTGCGCATCATCAATGAGCCGACCGCGGCCGCGCTCGCCTACGGGCTCGACAAGAAGAAGACCGGCATGATCGCGGTCTACGACCTCGGCGGCGGCACCTTCGATATCTCCATCCTCGAGATCGGCGACGGCGTGTTCGAGGTGAAATCCACCAACGGGGATACCTTCCTCGGCGGCGAGGATTTCGACATGCGGCTCGTCAATTATCTGGCAGACGAGTTCCAAAAGGATCAGGGCATCGACCTGCGCCGCGACAAGCTGGCCTTGCAGCGCCTCAAGGAGGCGGCCGAGAAGGCGAAGATCGAGCTGTCCTCGACGACGCAGACCGAGATCAACCTGCCGTTCATCACGGCGGACGCTTCCGGTCCCAAGCACATGACCATGAAGCTCACGCGCGCCAAGTTCGAGGCGCTCGTCGACGACTTCGTGCAGAAGACCATCGAGCCTTGCCGCAAGGCGCTCAAGGACGCCGGCCTTTCCGCGGCCGAGATCAACGAAGTGGTCCTGGTCGGCGGCATGACCCGCATGCCGAAGATCCAGGAAGTGGTGAAGCAGTTCTTCGGCAAGGAGCCCCACAAGGGCGTCAATCCCGACGAGGTGGTCGCGGTCGGCGCCGCGATCCAGGCCGGCGTGCTCCAGGGCGACGTCAAGGACGTGCTGCTGCTCGACGTGACCCCGCTCTCGCTCGGCATCGAGACCTTGGGCGGCGTGTTCACGCGCATCATCGACCGCAACACCACGATCCCGACCAAGAAGAGCCAGGTGTTCTCGACCGCCGAGGACAACCAGACCGCGGTCACCATCCGGGTGTTCCAGGGCGAACGCGAGATGGCCGGCGACAACAAGCTGCTCGGCCAGTTCGATCTGGTCGGAATTCCCCCGGCGCCGCGCGGCGTGCCGCAGGTCGAGGTCACCTTCGACATCGACGCCAACGGAATCGTCAACGTCTCGGCGCGCGACAAGGCGACCGGCAAGGAGCAGCAGATCCGCATCCAGGCTTCGGGCGGCCTGAGCGAGGCCGACATCGAGCGCATGGTCAAGGACGCGGAGAGCCACGCCGAAGAGGACAAGAAGCGCAAGGCGCTGGTCGAAGCCAAGAACCACGGCGAAGCTTTGATCCACGCCACCGAGAAGGCGCTCGCCGAGCATGGTTCCAAGGTCGGCGAGGTCGAGCGCTCCGCCATCGAGAACGCCATGGCGGATCTGCGCGAGGCGGTCAAAGGCGATGATGCCGAGGCGATCCGGGCGAAGACAAACGCGCTCGCCCAAGCCTCGATGAAACTCGGCGAGGCGATGTATGCCCAGGCTCAGGCCGGCACCGCCGGCGGCGGCGGCGAAGCGGGCCCGGACGCCGGGGCAACCCAGGGCGAAACCAAGGAAGACGTCGTCGATGCGGAGTTCACCGAGGTCGATGACGACAAGAAGAACAAGAAGTCGGCCTGACCCGACCGGGAGACCGGCGCGATGGCTGACCGATCCTGAACCCGAAAGGCCCGGTGCGCACACGCGCCGGGCCGTTTGTTTGCCTCTCGCGCGAGAGGGCGGAGCGGCCGAATAGGGGCGGCGGCGTTCCGCAGGCAAATGCAAAGTCCGCCCTGCCCGCAGCGGAGCGAGGCATGCCGGTAATGGCCAAACGGGATTACTACGAAGTCCTTGGCGTGGGGCGCGGAGCGAGCGAAGCGGAGCTCAAGGCCGCGTTCCGCAAGCTCGCGATGAAATACCACCCGGACCGCAACCCCACCGACAAGCAATGTGAGCCCCGCTTCAAGGAAATCAACGAGGCCTATGACGTGCTGAAAGACGGCGACAAGCGCGCCGCCTATGATCGCTTCGGTCATGCCGCCTTCGAGCACGGCGGGCCCGGCGGCGCATCCGGCTTCGGCGCGGATTTCGGCACGACCTTCGCCGATATTTTCGAGGGCATTTTCGGCATGGCGGGAGCGCGCGGTCGTCCGTCCGGACGCGAGCGCGGGGCCGACCTGCGCTACAACATGGAGATCGGCCTCGAAGAGGCGTTTGCCGGCAAGGCCGCGCAGATCCGCATCCCGACCTCGGTCACCTGCGAATCCTGCTCCGGCACCGGCGCCAAGGCGGGATCGAAACCCAAGGCATGTCCGACCTGCGGCGGTTATGGAAAAATTCGTCACGCCCAAGGCTTCTTCACGCTGGAGCGGACTTGTCCGGGCTGCCACGGGCGCGGCGAGGTCATCGACAATCCCTGCGCGGCCTGCGCCGGATCGGGTCGGGTCACGCGGGAGCGCACGCTCGCCGTCAATGTGCCGGCCGGGGTCGAGGACGGCACGCGCATCCGGCTCGCCGGCGAGGGCGAAGCGGGCATGCGCGGCGGCCCGCCGGGCGATCTGTACATTTTCCTGTCGATCGCTCCGCACGCGTTCTTTCAGCGCGAAGGCGCCGATCTGCACTGTCGGGTGCCGATCTCGATGATCACCGCGGCGCTGGGCGGCGGCTTCGACGTCCCGACCATCGACGGCGGCCAGACCCGGGTGAAGGTCCCGGAAGGTACCCAATCGGGACGGCGCTTCCGGCTGCACGGCAAAGGCATGCCAGTCCTGCGTTCGCGTGGGACCGGCGACATGTACGTCCAAGTGGTCGTGGAGACGCCGCAGAAGCTCACCAAGCGTCAAAAAGAGCTGTTGGCCGAGTTCGAGAAGCAATCCTCCAGCGAGACCCACCCGGAATCGGCGGGCTTTTTTGCGAGAGTCAAGGAATTCCTCGACGGCCTGGGCAGAGGCACCAGCGGCCCGTGGGACCGGTCGGGGGCCGGATAGGCTTGACCCTCGGGCAAACCCGATCTACCCGTGATCGATGCCCGTGAATCGGACGGGTCCCGCCGTTCCTGCGTTCGATGATCATGCGCCCTCAGCCGCTTCGGATCCCCGCACGAAAGCCGCTTCGCCTCGACGACGAGGTTCATTTCATCCGCTCCTTGTTCGAGCGGCCGCTCGCCACCGGCGCGGTGACGCCGTCGGGCCGAATTTTGGCTCGCACCATGGCGCGCTACGTCGAGCCGGAGCTTCCCGGTCCGGTGGTCGAGCTGGGGCCCGGAACCGGACCGGTGACGGAGGCGCTGGTCGAACATGGGATCGATCCGGCGCGCCTCATCCTGGTGGAGTTCAATCCGCGGTTTTGCGTCTTGTTGCGCGCGCGCTTCCCGACCGCGACCGTGCTCCAGGGCGATGCCTACCGGCTGCGCGAGATGCTGGCCGGGGTGCTGCGCCAGCCGCTCGCCGCGGTGGTGTCGGGCCTGCCCTTGTTCACCAAGCCGCTGCGCATGCGGCTGAGGCTGTTGCGCGAGTCGCTCTCGATGCTGCGTCCGGCCGCGCCCTTCGTGCAATTCACCTACGCGGTCGTGCCGCCGATCCCGAAGGCGCTTTCCGGCGTGCATGCCGAGGCCTCCGAGCGGATCTGGATGAACCTGCCGCCCGCCCGCGTCTGGGTTTATCGCAAGGGCTGATCGCCCGTCAGCCAGCGCCAGCGTCGAGCCGAGCGATGCCGCCCAAGATTCTGGTGTTCGCCGGCTCGATCCGCACCGGGTCCTTCAATGCGCGGCTCGCGGCGCTCGCCGCCAAGGAGCTGATGCGCGCGGAAGCCGACGTCAGCCTGATCTCGCTGTCCGATTATCCGCTGCCGCTCTACGACGGCGATCTCGAAGGGCGCTCCGGGCCGCCGGAGTTTGCCTTGAAGCTCAAGCGCGCGTTCTGCGCCCATCACGGCATCTTCATCACCAGCCCGGAATACAATGCTTCGCTGACCCCGCTGCTCAAGAACGCGATCGACTGGATTTCTCGCGTTCGCGAAGCCAAGGAACCGCCACTCGCCGCCTTCAAGGACCGCGTGTTCGCGCTCGGCGCGGCCTCGAACGGCACCTACGGCGGCATGCGCTCGCTCATGGCGTTGCGTCACGTGCTCGAGCTCGGCTGCGGCGCGCTGGTGCTTCCGGAGCAGATCGCGGTGAGGGGCGCGAGCCAGGCGTTCGACGACATGGACGAGCTCAAGGACGAGGCGATCGCCGCGCTGCTCAAGCGGGTGGTCGGCCGCCTCGTCGAGATGGCGGGACGATTCGCGTGAGGGGAGGCGGCATGCAAGCCCGCGAGAAGCTGATCGTGGCGCTCGATGTCGACGACGTCCGCGCCGCCGAGGCGATGGTCGAGCGCCTCGGCGATGCGGTGGTGTTCTACAAGGTCGGCTATCAGCTGACGTTCGCGGGCGGGCTGCCGCTCGCGAGCGCGCTCTGCCGCGCGGGCAAGCGGGTCTTTCTCGACATGAAGCTCCACGACATCAGCAATACGGTCGCGCGCGGCGTCGCCAACGTGGCGCGGTTGGGCGTGCATTTCCTCACGATCCACGCCTATCCGCAGACGATGCGGGCGGCGGTCGAGGCAAAAGCCGGCTCGGATCTCAAGCTGCTCGCCGTCACGGTGCTGACCTCGTACGACGACGGCGATCTCAGCGACGCGGGCTATGCGCTCGGCGTCGATGCTTTGGCCGCAAAGCGCGCCGCGCAGGCGCGCGCGCTCGGTGTCGACGGGCTGGTGTGCTCGCCGCTGGAAGCCGCGGCGCTGCGCGCCGTGATCGGTGCGGACATGCTGCTGGTCACGCCCGGCATCCGGCCGCAGGGCAGCGCCGCCGGCGACCAGAAGCGCGCGCTGAGCCCGGCAGCCGCCATTGCGGCAGGGGCCGATTATCTCGTGGTCGGCCGGCCGATCCTGCAGGCGAGCGACCCGAAAGCCGCGGTCGAGACCATCGTGGCCGAGATCGCGGCGGCGGAGAGGGCAGGTGAGTGAGCTGATTAACGCTCCGTGTCATCGCCCGGCTTGTCCGGGCGACCCAGTAGCCTCCGAGTACTAGGGATTGCCTGTGTGTCTGTTCGAGACAGGCGGATACTGGGTCACCCGCATTCGCGGGTGACGACACCGAAGAAGTGACGGAGGAGAAAGCATGCCAAAGGGATATTGGATCGCGCACGTCGATGTCACCAATCCGGACGGCTACAAGGCCTACGTGGCGGCGAACGCCGAGCCGTTCCGCAAATACGGCGCGCGGTTTCTGGTGCGCGGCGGCAATTCCGAGACGATGGAAGGCAACAGCCGCGCCCGCCACGTCGTGATCGAGTTCAAGGATTACGCGGCCGCGCTCGCCTGCTACCGGTCGCCCGAATATCAGCGGGCGATGGCGTTGCGGAAGGGCCATTCGGAGGCCGACATCCTCGTGATCGAGGGCTACGACGGCCCGCAGCCGACGGATTCCTGACCGGACGCGCTCGCGCGCCTTTGCAGCGGAGCTTGTGTCCCGCTATATCGGCGCAAGCTCGGAGGGCAGGAATGCCGGACATGCGCCTGATCGTGGTCGGTGCCGGCGGGCGGATGGGCCGCATGCTGGTCAAGACCATTGCGGAGACCGAAGGCGTCGCGCTGGCCGGTGCGGTCGAGCAGGCGGGGGGACTCATCGGCCAGGATTCCGGCGTGCTCGCCGGTCTTGCCGCCAACCAGCTTCCGCTGGTGAGCGACGCCAAGCCGCTCATTGCCGACGCCGACGGCATTCTCGATTTCACCGCGCCGGCGGCGACGCTTGCCTTCGCCGCGCTGTGCGCCGAGGCCGGAAAAATTCACGTCGCCGGCACGACCGGTCTTTCCGCCGAGGACGAGGCGAAGCTCAAGACGTTCGCCCGCCGGGCAATCATCGTCCGCTCCCCAAACATGAGTCTCGGCGTCAATCTGATGGCGGCGCTGGTGCGGCGCGTCGCGGCGACGCTCGACGACGACTTCGACATCGAGATCCTGGAAATGCATCATAACAGGAAGGTCGATGCGCCGTCCGGCACCGCGCTGCTGCTCGGCGCCGCCGCGGCGGAGGGCAGGGGGATTGACCTTGCCGAACGCAAGATCGCGGCGCGCGACGGCATTACCGGCGCGCGACGCAAGGGCGACGTCGGCTTTGCGTCGCTGCGGGGCGGCAGCGTGGTCGGCGATCACAGCGTGATCTTCGCCGCGCCCGGCGAGCGGATCGAGCTCGTGCACCGCGGGAGCGCGATCAAGGCCGCGCTGTGGGCCCGCGGCAAGCCGCCCGGGCTCTATTCCATGGCCGATGTGCTAGGCCTGAAGAGCTTCTGAACCGCAATTCGAGGACCCCCCATGCCCGACCGTCTTCTCGTGCTGGTGCGCCATGGCCAGAGCGAATGGAATCTGAAGAACTTGTTCACCGGCTGGCGCGACATCGATTTGAGCGAGCAGGGGGTTGCCGAAGCGCGCACCGCCGGCCGCAAGCTCAAGGCGCGGGGCTTGCGGTTCGACATCGCCTTCACCTCGGCGCTGATCCGCGCGCAGCGCACGCTCGACATCATGCTCGACGAGCTCGGGCAGCGCGGCATTCCGGTGCTCAAAGACCAGGCGCTGAACGAGCGCGACTACGGCGATCTCGTCGGGCTCAACAAGGACGATGCCCGAAAACGCTGGGGCGAGGAGCAGGTGCACGTCTGGCGCCGCTCCTACGACGTGGCGCCGCCGGGCGGCGAGAGCCTGCGCGACACCGCCGCGCGGATGGGATACGACGCGGCCGAGGCGTTCTCCACCTCTCCCCGGCGGGGAGAGGTCGGTCCTCGCCTTTGGCGAGGACCGGGCGAGGGGGTCACGATCGTTCAATTGAAGTTTTCTATCGT
>WNFW01000405.1_pt1 | contig 30131 bp, 28 predicted proteins | sample 5400131 | NCBI WGS metagenome assembly WNFW01 (sample SAMN13153362, study PRJNA577476) | soil metagenome | isolation source: 20 cm soil or saprolite under grassland replicate 1 | place: USA:California | collected 2016-06-15 | reverse complement strand
AATGAGACCGACGACGGCTCCGAGAATGGCAGATGCAGCTGCTAACGCACAACCGAAAGCGAGCAAGTGCAGCCAGTCCTGTGCGCTACCTGCATCTATGCTCACGACCGACTCACCAGGTTTGTGCATCTAACGAGAATTAGGAGGAAAATTTTCCATCTAACTCGGCGTGCGCCATCGGCTCCTGGTCGGCACTGGGTAATCCAATGGGCTGCGAACGGCGAGCCCCGGTTTGTTCAGGACATGAGTGTAAATCATCGTCGTCGAAACGTCCTTGTGCCCAAGCAACTCCTGCACTGTACGGATATCCTGTCCGTTTTCCAGTAAATGCGTGGCAAACGAGTGCCGAAAAGTATGACAGCTTCCAGTCTTGCGGATTCCAGCGCGTTGAATCGCGCTCTTTACAGCCTTCTGCAAGTTGTTCTCCATAACATGATGCCGGCGTTTCTCGCCGGAGCGCGGATCCTTTGAAAGTTTGTCGGCAGGGAACACGTACTGCCACGGCCACGATTTATTCGCCTTGCGATACTTCCGGTCCAGCGCAAACGGCAAGTAAACGCGACCATCTCCATTCGCGAGATCGCGCTGATAAATTTCTTGGATCCGCTCTAAATGCCGTTCAACCGGCTGACGCAGGCGCTCTGGCAAGACAGTAATCCGGTCTCGTAAACCTTTGCCATCGCGTACGGCGATGTGACCATAGCCAAAATCGATGTCCTTCACACGTAAGCGAACGCACTCCATCAGTCGCAACCCGGCTCCGTAAAGCAGCTCGGCCATTAAGCGGTAATCGCCCTTGAGATGCGCGAGGACAGCGCGCGCTTCGCTCGGGGTGAAGACGACAGGAAGCTTCGCTGGCCGGGTAACACGCTGGACGTTGTCAATGAAGTCGAGTTTTCGTTCGAGCACCTGCTGGTAAAGAAACAGCAATGCGCTGAAAGCCTGGTTCTGAGTGGATGCGGCGACGCTCTTTTCAACGGCGAGATGAGTGAGAAATTCGGTGATTTCTTTCTCGCACATTTCCTTGGGGTGACGTTTGCGATGAAACAGGATGTAACGACGGATCCAATCGACATATGCTTGCTCGGTACGGATCGAATAATGTTTTACCCGCAAGTGCCAGCGGACGCGGTCGAGCAGTTTTGGCGAGGATGCGATTGCAGCAGTCGTACGGGGCACGTGCCTGATCGTGCCAAAATCAACGCGGCGTGGCAAGCAGACGATTAGAGCTTACTTCAGAGATGTCTCGACTTCGCTCGACATGACAAACGGGGGAAAACGCCGGCTCGACTTTACTGCGAATGAAACCAGCTCAAGCGACAAAGGCAAGGCGCGCCTTATGTCCTCGGCTGCTCGTCAGTCTCGTCCCTGCTTCACTTGATGTTAACAGCAATTGCTATCGTGGGGCTGGCCATTGCATGGGCGTGATGCGGATCTGGCTGTCCCTTTGGAAGGAAATACCACACCCCGGGCGTCATTTGGCCGCGTTCGGGTAGCTGTTGCAACCGCGACGGGTCCAAGCCTGCCGCGATCAGGCCGGAAGCGTCGAACTCGTACACAATGTCTTCTGGCGTGCGCTCCAGCTGGGTAGCGAAATGGACCATGGTACCTTGGCCGCTATTAAAACAGTACTCGCCGCTTGCCGATGTCTGATCGATCGCAATCTTGGGGCTCGCACGCAAAATTCTCGCGATCGTCAGAATCTCGCCTTTCGCGGTGCCCTGAAGGGCCAAAACGTCGGCGTAATCACGTTTGAGTGTGGTGAGTTCGTCTTCGGCTTTTGGCTGATCGCCTGCGATAAGGGCGCCGTTAAAAGCTGAAATCTGGACAATCAACACTACGAAAAAAATGCGTCTCATAATGATACCTCCGTGTGGTTCTTTGAGCGGCAAATTATATTTCGGCTGCATTGGACAGTCTAATTCATTTACCCCGTGAGATAGAGGACCACAATGTGATTACGAACCATTTCCAGTCAGTCTGCCAGATAAAACCTATTCTAGATTATCTCACGGGGTAAATGCTGGCTCGACTTTGGACTGCATGATTTTAGTTTCGTAGCAGCATGGCGACGGAAGAATTTCCGAAGAAAGAATTGGAGACGCTGTGGGCTCCGTGGCGAATTGAGTATTTCGAAAAGGAACCGCGTGATCTGAATTTTCTTTCTGAAGCGGCGCAGGCGAGCGACGACGCCGCGCACCTGGTGATTACGCGGCGCAAGAACGCGTTTCTGATGATGAACCGTTATCCGTATGCGGTGGGTCATCTCATGGCGGTGCCTTATCGCAAAGTCGGGGAGCTGTCTGCGCTTGGGGACAATGAAGTCGTCGAGCTTTGGAATTTGGTGGTGCATGCGCAGGCGCTTTTGCGCGCGGCGACCAAGGCGCAGGGGTTCAATATCGGTTTGAACATTGGCCAATGCGCGGGCGCAGGTGTTACCGATCATTTGCACATTCACATCGTGCCACGCTGGAGCGGTGACACGAATTTCATGCCGGTCATTACCGGCACACGCACGCTCTCGGAAGGTTTGCGCGTACTTTACGATAAATTGATGGACGCGCAGTCGAAGATGGCGGAGAGAAATCGTGATCGGTGATTGGTGATCAATACCTGGGTCGAGGCGCCGCCGCGAAGGAAGGGCCTGGGTTGTTTTGCCCGGGGTTGCCTGATTCTTTTAGTGTTTGCGATCGTACTGGCGATCGCTTGTTTTGTTGGTGTGTGGTGGGGTCTTCAGCGGCACTCGGCAGTCGTGCGCGGAATTTATTGGCTGGCGAAAACGCATTCAATTGCCGCAGAGTCTGCGCCCGTACCGGAATTCAGCGCTTCCGATAATCAGATTCAAGAGGTCCGCGAACGGTGGCAGGATTTCGAACAAAAGACGCGCGCAGCTCAACCCGCGGAGATCGAGCTGACAGCGAATGACATCAATGCTTTGATCGCTGCGAACCGACACGCGCGCGGCAAAGCTTTCGTTTCGATTGAAGGCGACAAGCTTCGTGTCCAGGCGAGTGTGCCGCTTGGAGATATTCTCAGCCGGCCGGGTTATTATTTTAATGGCGACGTCACGGTGGAATTCAAAAGTCCGGAATCCTTGGAGAATCCGCAGTTGAACCGGGTCGTGGTGAATGGCGAACAGGTGCCGAGCGATTTGTTGAATTGGAAATATCGTTCGAGACGATTGGGCGACTACGTCGCCGATTACCGCAACGAGCACAACGTCGGCACTATTGAGGTACGCGACGGCAAAGTGATCCTGCGATCCCGCACAGAGTAGAAGAAATTCGGCCACAGATTGACACAGATTTTCACAGATAAGAGATGCTCGAATTCGCAGCTGACAACGCGGTGCTTGTTGAAATCAAAATCGCACCGCAATACGATAAGCAAGACGAAGCTCAGCTGTTGAATGTACTAAAAGCAACCGGACTAACCGTTGGCGTTCTCTTAAATTTCGGCCGATACAAAGTCGAACACAAACGGCTCATCTTCTGAATCTGTGTTTCATCTGTGTCCATCTGTGGCTGGAACAATAATTGAGTTCGGCTAATTGGGCTGCATGATTTCGCGCACGAAGACGTTAAGCTGGCCGTCTTCCTGTTTGCGCACTTCGGTAATTTCGTACGGACGTAACTCGTCTCTGTTTACTACCGCGCCTTGCGGCGGAGGAGTGTAACCATTCGGAAATTCCACGACGATGCGCGTGGACGAACCGCCGCCGAAGTGCAGCACTTTATCTGTTAGCTTTGCGCGCGGGCGCATCACGGCCTTGTTAGCATCAGAGAAATTCACCACGAACTGTCCCTTCAAATAGATGCGTTCGCCCGCAAGTCCACGTTCGGCAACATCTCGGAGATCGCCTGTTCCGATGAGCCTGCCGAGCGGCATCTTGCCAGGTGGAAATGTTTTCCAACTGCCGCCGCCTGCGTTGGAGGCCAGAGCTACGTTTGCAGTCTCGGCCGCGGCAGGCTGGGCTGGAAGAACGGGTACGGGAGTGGCAGTTGGAACAGACGGAGCTTGTGCTACCGGTTGAATCGCAGGTTCGGGAGCTTTCGGCGCTGGCGCTGGTGTAACAGCGGGAATATTCGGAATGCCTGGCGGCGGCGTGCGCGCAGACGCAATGGTGATTGGAGTCGGACTTGGCGCGCCGGGTTTCTGAGCGAGCATTGCCGGCGCAGGAGTAGCTTTCGGAGGTGGCGTTTGCTTCTTCCCCCGCTTGCCTTTTGGTAACGGCGTTGGCTTGGCTAGCTTGTCGTTCTTTGCCAAAACGGGCGGAGGCGAAAACCCTTGAACGGGTTTTGCTTGTTCGACTCGCACCAATTCATTCTGCGCCGGCGGTGGAGTTGCGCTCTGGCTCAAGCCAGGTATTGGGACCGGACCGCCTTGTTGTATCGCGGCTGCCTTTTGCCGGTACTCAGCGTAGTGTTGCTCGATAACGGATCGTTCGTGTGACTTAAACAACGGCCAGCCTGCCGCAAGGTTAAGAGAAAGCGGCGGCTGAAGTCGAAAAGTTCCCAGACCGCGTGTGACGGTATAGCTACCATAAAGCAACGGGACAACCGTCACCATCATGCGGCCATCAACGAGTCGGTCCGCGTGAATCACCGCAGAAATATCGTGTGTACGTTCCAGCTTAACTTCCAACCCAACAGTAAGCGTCTGTTTCATGAGCGGCAGGGCTTCAGGGCTTGCAGGGTAGACATGTTCCATGAGTAGCTCGCCGTTATCGATGGCATGCGTCAAAGCGACCATACCTGAGGTAAACACGTCTCCTGCACCGAGCTCCCGGGTTGCGACGATCGTGTACCTTCCAACTACATACGGCACAAGGCCGCGCACCTGCTGATAATTTCGAATGTAATTGCGGGCAAGTTCAGCGTTCGCCCTGGCAAGCTCGGCCGCGCCCATTCCTACGTAGCGCTCATAGAGCTGTTGCGGGTTTAGGAATTCCCCCGCCGGCGCAGCAGTCAGCTCGAAGCGCTTCGGTGGCTCAATCTTGTGCAGCTTTTGTAGGATTCGGTAGCTGTCAGGCCTTTCCGGTTGATCGAAGATATAAAAACTGCCCAGCCACGCCGCCAGCGCGAAACCCATCAAAAGCAAAATTGCAACTGTCCATGCAAAATAATTGGTGCGCCGCCGTGGGCGGGCGTACGGCTCGTCGTATGGGTCGTAAGTGCCATAGTCCATCAGTCCAGTGCGTGACGGTTCTTCAGTTTCAGCCTGATTGCGTCGCTTCAAACGATGTCCCGCATCCGCACATGCGCGATGCGTTTGGATTAACGACCCGAAAACCGGCGCCGCTCAAACCACCGCTGAAATCCAGAGTCGCGCCGCGTAGGTAGGGAACGCTGTCGCCATCGATAAAAAATTGCATTCCGTCCCGCTCGATCACTTCATCCCCATCTTTCTTTTTGTCGAGGGTCATCTCGTAATGCAGACCCGAACAGCCGCCTTTCGCAACGTGAACGCGCAAGCCTTTTGGCGAATTTTCTCTGCGCTGCGAAAGCAAACTCTGGAGCTGCCGAACAGCGTTGTCCGTGACATTAATCATTTCCAAAAATACGACTTGGGCGTATCCAAGTCAAAAATGGCAGGGACGGCGCGCTGCGCCGTCCCTACGATCCAAATTTGAATCTCGAATGCCGAATCTCGAAACAAATCCGAATAACCATCAATCGTCTCATATTGTCATTCTGAGCGAAGCGAAGAATCCCGGATTAATTGGTAACGCCCCAACGGAACTCGGCCAGAGATGTTTCGCTTCCCTCAACATGACAGCGCTATTTTGTGAGACGGATTTCGAATTTCCATCCGCTTGCTGTTTTCCTTCGCAATCAACAATCTGGAATCTACAATCTGGAATACAAGATGGGTCAGATTCGATTGTTGTCTGAGACGGTAGCCAGCCAGGTAGCTGCCGGCGAAGTCGTGGAGCGCCCGGCGTCAGTGGTGAAGGAACTGCTCGAGAACAGCATCGACGCCGGCGCGCGCAAAATCGACATCATCATTCGTCGCGGGGGAATTTCGTTGATTCGCGTAATCGATGACGGCTGCGGCATGGATCGGGATGACGCGCTCCTTTCCCTGGAGCGGCATGCCACCAGCAAGATCCGGTCTGCTGCTGATCTTGAAGCGGTGGCCACGCTGGGATTTCGCGGGGAAGCCTTGCCAAGCATCGCCAGCGTCTCGCGATTTCGCCTGACTACGCGGGAGCCTCACGCGATCGCAGGAACCGAAATTGTCGTTAATGGCGGCAAGCTTGACGTTGTGCGCGATGGTGGTGAAGCGCCCGGAACGCAAGTCGAGGTGCGTTCGCTTTTTTATAACCTGCCCGCGCGCCGGAAATTTCTACGTTCTCAAAGTACCGAAAGCCGTAACATCGAGCATCAGATTCATTTGCAGGCCATTGGCCACCCTCACACGGCGTTTTCGTTGTTGCGGGATGACCGCATGCTATTCCAGTTACCCGCTGCAGCAATGCTCACTGATCGGATCCGCGATCTGTATGGAGCTGAGCTAGTGCAGCGCCTTGTTGACGTAGCTGGCACTTCCTCAGGCAGTATCCGCATCAGTGGCTTCGTTGGACAGGCAGGCCTGAGCCGTCAAACCCGCGGGCAACAGCTTGTGTTTGTGAACGGGCGCGCGATTGAAAGCAGCCTCGTCACTGCCGCTATTCGCGAAGGCTATCATACCGCTCTAATGAAAGGGCAGTATCCGGTTACCTTTCTGTTTCTTGGGCTCGATCCCGGGGCTGTCGATGTAAATGTTCATCCGGCAAAACGCGAAGTGCGTTTTCGTGATCCGACCGCAGTCCGGGAAGCGATGGTTCGGTGCATTCATGAAACATTGGAAGCAGGCAGGGCGGCATGGCAGGAAAGATTTCGGGCACCACCTACCCCGGCACTTGGTGATGCCACAAAAGCGGCTCCTGGCCTAAGACTGCAATCGGAGGTACCTGCTCCTGAGGAATCACATCGTGAGTTACCTTATGTTAGTCCAGCTGTAGGCGGAGGCGTCGACTCGGGGCAGGCAAGAAGCTTGGACGTTATTGGGCAGACGCCTCGCCTGCAAGGATCACGCGTCGATTCGGCAAGCGAAGCGCTCGCCCTACAACAACGTGCCAACAGAGGCACTCAGCAGGAATTCCAGATCATCGGTGTGCTGAGTAAGCTATATGTCTTGATGGAGAATGCGGATGGCCTTGTCCTGGTTGATCAACATGCCGCGCATGAACGTATCCTGTTCGAAGAATTGCGGCGGAGAATGGAAGAGCAGGGGGTCCCGACGCAAAAGCTGCTGCTACCGCAAACCTTCAACGTGCCACCGCGCGACGCGGATTGGATCGACAGGAACTTGTCGGTTTTGCAAAGGATGGGAATCGGGATTGAGAGCTTTGGGCCTAACACTTTCAAGATCGACAGCGTGCCGAGTTTTTTGAACGTCTCGGACACGGCGCAATTCATGCGGAAGGTAATTGACGATCTCAACAGCGCCGGCAACAGCACTTCAGCGATGCGTTTGGGCGAAGAAATGATTGCCAAAAGCGTTTGCCGTCACGCGGTCAAGGCCAATGATCCGCTGCGTTATCCTGAAGTTGAAAAACTTATTCGCGATTTGCTCGACTGCGATTTGCCGTACTGCTGCCCACACGGCCGGCCAACGATGATCCAGATTTCACTGACTGAATTAGAGAAAAAATTCGGACGGAAAGTCTAACTGTAGCCGGGATCGCTGATCCCGGCGAGGTATCACGCAGCACAACGCGATGCTTGCCATTTGAGAGGTCAGTTTCTAATTTGGCGCGGTGAAGAAAATCGAGGCCATCATCAAGCCATTCAAGACCGAGCCGGTGAAAGAGGCGTTAATGGCAGCGGGCGTTGAAGGGATGACGCTGAGTGAAGTCAAAGGATTTGGCCGCCAAAAGGGGCACAGCGAGATTTATCGCGGCACCGAGTATACGGTGGATTTCCTTCCAAAAACAAAATTCGAGATAGTCGTCGCGGACGATCGTGCGCAAAAAGCGGTGGAAGCGATCCTGGGCGCCGCCAAGACTGGAAAAATCGGCGATGGCAAAATCTTTCTGACCGAAGTAGAAGAAACCGTGCGCATTCGAACCGGCGAACGGGGAATGGAGGCGCTGTGAGCGCGAAGCGTGGAGTACCGTCATGTTGAGCCTTCGACTTCGCTCAGGAAAGGCTTGGCGAAACATCCCGGTCTGTTGTTCGTTGCTGTGTAAATGATCAGAGATTCTTCGCTCCGCTCAGAATGACATTGAACACTGAGATTTATTCCTAGACATGCACGAATACCTGCTATCGATCTTTCTCGGAATTGTCGAAGGGCTGACCGAATTCCTTCCGGTGAGTTCCACGGCGCATTTACGGATCTGCGAAGCCCTACTAAGGATCGATCTTCAGGATGGCTTCTGGAAAATGTACACGATCGTGATCCAACTCGGTGCAATTCTCGCGTTACCGGTCTATTTTCGTGAGCGCATCCTGAAGTTTCTTTGGACTTTTCCGAAGGGTGAGCGTGGCGATCGCACTATCTTTACGCATCCATTGAGTCTGACCCTGATTGCGTTTGTCGTCACAGCAGTTCCATCATGGGCGTTGGCGAAACAGATCGGCAAAAATCTCGAAAATCTCTGGGTCATGGCGCTCGCCCTGCTCATTGGCGGAATAATCATGTGGATCGTTGACGCCGCTTTTACGCGGCCACGGACGATGCACATGGAAGAAATGACGCTGCCGCAAGCGGTGTGGATTGGCGCGGCGCAAATTCTTTCGGCTGTGTTTCCAGGCACTTCTCGCTCGATGTCCACCATCGCCGCCGGCCAGGTTGCCGGCCTGTCGCGTCCGGCCGCGCTCGAATTTTCGTTTTTCTTATCGATGCCGACCATGGTGGTCGCTACTGGGTATGATTTTTTGAAGACGATTATGCCGCATCACGGTGAGCCGAACATCGCCCCTCTCACAATGAATGGGCATGAGTGGATCGTACTCACAATCGGATTTGTGGTCTCATTTTTCGTAGCGCTCGCCGTAGTCGCATGGTTTATGAACTGGGTGCGGGAACGCGGATTTGTGCCGTTCGCGCTTTACCGGATTGTCCTCGGCATCGCGTTATTGACGCTGTTGATGCGCGGAATGATCTGATCAGCTACCGATGGAAACGAACGTTATTCTTCCAGACTTGCAAAGCGCTGTTCTGTGCGAGGACGTCCGCTGTGAAATCAACGGCATGCAAACACTCGTGGGCGTGCTCAGCGTCATTCCAGCGCCCTCGCTGCCGATCAATTACATCAAACTTTGCATTTGGGCGCGTTGGTGCAGTGGCGCCGGAAAGTTTCGGCAAAAATCCCGGATTGTGGGGGTGGACGAACAACAGGTCATCGCGCAGGCGGAGGTTGAGTTTGCGTTAAAAGAGATGGAAGGGCATGCAACAAACGTTCACTACTTTGGCGGCGTGCAGTTTCAACAATACGGGTTACATCATGTGGAGATTTTTTTGGAAAACGAGTTGCGCCTTCGCTTTCCGGTGCCGGTGATTCAGGTCACCCGGCCAACTGCTTAAAGCGGTTGCTAGTAAGTTTGCTAGCGTGTCGGATTTGTTTATCAGGCTTTATGCTCAAGGGGTTGTTTAGGGTGTTATTCTGTGGTCTTGTCCTCGTCGGGCAGGTCCATGCGCAAGAGGTAATTGTCGCTCGCGAAAAAAAACCAGAGCCTCCCAAAGAAGAAGCGCCGCCGCCTTCTGAGCAGGCTCCCTCCGAATCGCCGGCGCTGGAAACAACCAAGCCCAAGTCACGCACAAAGAAATCCACAGGGCCTACACTTGAGCAAATGCGGGAGGCAGGAGCGCTTGCTGCCGAGAGGCGCGGTAACCGGTCTCCTTCGGAATCCAACAGAACGAGCGAATCGGGCTCAGATGCTGCTGCAGCCCCGAAAACTTCCGGCACCTCGAGAGCTACTGTTACGCCAATGACAACGGAGCCGCGCGCTGCGCCAACGAGCACACCACGCCGGTCGAGTTCGCGAAGTACAAAGCCGGAGCCGGCCGGCGCGGTTCGGCCGAGCATGATGGAATCTGGAAGGCAAGAGCCGAGTGCTACGCCCTCGGCAAAAGGACAAACTCCTGCGCCCTAGTCGAAACAACCCATGCCAGGTGAGTCGTAGCGACGCCTGCTGAAACACTCAGGTCGGGAAAAACTAACTGTAGCTGTTTCGCTGTGCGAAACGTGTGCACGTCGCCCGCAGGGCGACGGCTACAGGGTATACAGGGTATACTGAATCAAGTGCAGGACGCAAAGAGCCACGAGACGCAAAATTTGTTGCGCAACGATGTTGGTAACCTATTATTTGTAGGCAAGCCCAGCACCTTGCTAGCAAGTGCTGGGAAATTTTTTGCCTATTTCTAATTTCAAATGCCAAACACAATTTTAATTGGAATGCAGTGGGGCGACGAGGGCAAGGGCAAGATCATAGATGTGCTTACCGCCCAGGCCGACATCGTTGTCCGCAGCCAGGGCGGTAACAATGCCGGGCACACCGTCATTCATCGCAGCGCGAAATATATTCTGCATTTGATCCCGTCCGGAATCCTCAGGCGCGGTAAAATCTGCGTGATTGGAAACGGCGTTGTTATCGATCCGGTGGCGCTGGTCGCCGAAATCGACGGGTTGCGCCAAATGGGGATTAAGATCAACAAGAACTTGCTCATTAGCGATTGCGCGCACCTTGTGATGCCTTACCACCGCATATTTGACGAGCAACGGGAGTTGCGTCGAGGACGGATTGGAACGACGAAGCGGGGGATCGGGCCGGCTTACGGCGACAAAGCAGCGCGCACGGGCCTGCGAGTTTCGGACCTGATGCAACCGATTGTGTTCTCGAAAAAACTGCAAGCCAAGTTGATCGAGAACAATAGAATCCTTCAGGCGCTCGGCGCGAAGCCCATCAGTTTTCGGGAGGTCAACGAAAGTTATGTCGCGGCCGGAAAAAAATTGCGGCCCTTCGTGGATAACACGGTCGTCTATCTCCATCACGCGATCGAACGGGGCAAAAAAATCCTTTTTGAAGGTGCACAAGGGACATTCCTCGACATCGACCATGGTACCTATCCATATGTGACTTCTTCGAACACGACAGCGGGCGGCGCCTGTACGGGTACCGGTGTGCCACCCCATCGAATGGATCGCGTCGTTGGGGTGATGAAGGCATACTCGACGCGCGTTGGCGAAGGAGCGTTGCCCACTGAGGACGCGCAATTAGCGCAAATGCTTCATAACCTCGGCCGCGAGTTTGGCGCGACAACGGGACGAAAGCGCCGCTGCGGCTGGTTTGATGCCGTGGCTACTCGTTACGCAGGGATGATCAACGGAATTGACGACTTGGCCATCACTAACCTGGATGGACTGGATCGAGTGAACCCGATTCGCGTTTGCGTGGCGTATCGGTTAAATGGAAAACGCCTCAATGTTCCGCCGTGCGACGCGAGCCAGCTGGGTAATTGCGAACCAATGTATGAAGAGATGCCCGGTTGGAACGCATCTACTCATTCGGCCCGAAAATTTTCGCAGCTTCCGTTAGCAGCGAGGAAATATGTCAGATACATCTCCGAATTAACCGGCGGAAAATTATCCATGGTTAGCGTTGGCCCCGGGCGTGGTGAGACGATTGTGCTGTAGCGTGCGCTGTCCTCAGCGCATCCGGCATAGAGCAAGCCGCGCCGAAAATCCGCTGAGGACAGCGGACACTGCAGCCGGCACCACTTTTCCTTCGTCATTTTGCGGCGTTTGCTTCTCGGCGAAGAATTCCAGAAGTTAGCCCTGCTACAATGTCTGCCAGCGCAAAAACTGTTCCCTGTCACATCGCGATCATTATGGATGGTAATGGCCGCTGGGCAAAGGGGCGTGGCTTGGCACGTATCAAGGGGCACGAAGCCGGTGCGCAAGCAGTTCGAGAAACAGTGGAAGCCTGTGGCGAGTTAAAAGTGGAATATCTGACCCTGTACGCATTTTCCGCAGAGAATTGGCAGCGTCCGAAGACCGAAGTCATCGCACTGATGCGTTTGCTGGAAAAATTTTTAAGGGATAAAACGCCGGAATTGATCGAGAAAAATGTGCGCCTTCAGGCGATCGGCCGATTGACTGATCTACCGGCGAGTTCGCAGCAACAACTCCATAAGACAATCGAGCAAACCGCTGGCAATACGGGTCTCACGCTTGTCCTCGCGTTGAGCTATGGCGGCCGGCTGGAAATTATCGATGGCATCAAAAGTTTGCTTCGCGCGATTGAGCTGGGTCACATCGACAGGGCAATGATCGACGTGGAGATGTTTAGCAAACATCTTTACACCCGTTACTATCCCGACCCCGATCTGCTCATCCGCACTTCCGGCGAAATGCGCTTATCCAATTTCTTGCTTTGGCAGACTTCCTATACTGAGATGTATATCACGCCGAAGCTATGGCCTGACTTTACAAAGAAAGACCTTTTTGCCGCAGTGGAAGAATTCGGGCGACGCCAGCGCCGCTACGGTGTGTTGCTGTAGTTGTAGAGGCGTTCGCCGCGGCGAACGCCTGTCTCGCTGGCTTCGGTGCTTGACACAAGCACCGCTATAACGCCGTAGTCTTTTGTGCATTAGTGGTTAGAAACGGGAAAGCGACATGAGATTCGAAAAGCAAGTTGCAATCGTCACCGGCGCTGGCCGCGGCATCGGGCGCGCCATCGCGTTACGGTTCGCCAATGAAGGCGCTCGCGTCGCATGCGTGAGTCGAACGGAGCAAAATGCAAAGAAGGTTGCCGACGAAATCAACGCGTTGCGCGCGAATTCAGCGAAACCTTATGCGGTCGATGTTTCAGATCATGCTGCTGTCCAAAAAATCGGAGCACAAATTCTCGCTGACTTTAGCAGGGCTGATATCTTGATTAATAACGCCGGTGTGACGCGCGACGCGCTCACCATGCGGATGTCGCTCGAAGATTGGGATAGAGTTCTCAATACAAACTTGCGCGGCGCATTTAGTTTTAGTCAGGCGATTATTCGCGCCATGACCAAACAACGCAGCGGTCGCATCATCAACATTAGTTCGGTGATCGGATTAATGGGGAACGCCGGCCAAACAAATTATGCCGCAAGCAAGGCAGGTTTGATTGGCCTTACGAAGTCGCTCGCGCGCGAGTTGGCGAGCCGCAATATCACTGTGAACGCTATCGCGCCCGGCTTTGTTATTACGGACATGACCGTTGGGCTGTCCGATGAAATTAAGAACACAATTCATGCAAAGATCCCGCTGGGAAGAACGGGCACGCCGGAAGACATTGCCGCTGCAGTAGCGTTCCTCGCATCGCCAGAAGCCGGTTACATCACTGGCCAGGTGCTATGCGTCGATGGCGGAATCGTGATGTGAAGTTTCGGTAACGGCGGTCGGTGACCGCCGACGATGCAGTGCAATTTCGCGTTACGAGTATTTTCGGAGCTCATACAGCGCCGCTGCAGCTATACCTCGCGTTCCACGATGATAACACGGCCCTCTGCTATAACTGCCGTCGCGGCAGAGATAGAACACTCGTAAACAGTATTGGCGCGATCACCGAACAGACGCGTCGCGCAAATCCGAAGCGGCAAATGGATTTCGTCCAATCGGGACACATACAACCGCCCATCTCGCAGAGCGGCCAGATAACCTGGAGCCGCCGTCGAACCTGCCAAACGGGCGCGCAACCCGCCGTGCACTGCCGCGGCTTGCGCGCCGTATTCAAAAGCATGCACGGCTGCCAGACATCCTTCGCGGCGCAATGGATTCACCGGGTCCCGGTGAGTGTTAGTGATGCACACAATCACTCGATCATCCCAATGCAGGACTTCGTCTAACAGGCACATCAAATCAGAGTGGGGGATCAGTGTGCGGATCTCGGCTTTATTAATCGGCAGATTGCTAATCATTGGTTTGTCTAGCGCTCTTACTCTTATTCTTACTCGAAGATTGCTTTGCTGCTAAAGAGTAAGAGCAGGAAGAAGAGTAAGAATAAGAACGGCGAAGGTGCCTCACAGACTGCCGTGCAGTTAGTCCCAAAACGGATAGAAGTTAAACCAGTTGTAAGGTGCAAGGCGCGCATAATGCTCAAGGCGCTCGGCATAGCGTTGCATCCAAAGGTGAATGTCTTCGGCACGACGAGCGCGATTCAGGACGATCTCGTCAGCAAAGTGTTCGAAGTAAATTTCATAGTCGTTGCCGCCGCGATACAAACCAAAAAACAAAATAACAGGGCAATGCATCATGGCAGCAAGCAGGACCGGACCTGCCGGAAAGGTCGCAGAGGCGCCGAGAAACTGACACCGCGTTGTTTTATCGCCACTCGAAACGCGATCGCCTAGTATTCCGACGAACGAACCGGTATCCAAACTCTCCTTAACGCGTATCAAAGTGTCCGTTCGATCCGGGGCGATTACCGTTTCAGCAATCTGGGGGTTCAGCGCGTCAAAAAATCGAGTGATGTTTTGGTTGTGCACTGTATCCATCAACACTTTAAGAGGAACGCTCCCCTGCATTACTCCCAAGGCGCGTAACATCTCAAAGCTGCCCAGGTGAGAGCCTAACAGGATGCCGCCTCTGCCAGTTTCAACGTGGCGGTGCAAGATTTCTTTGCCATGAACTGTGACGCGAAACCGCTCGAACTTGCCCCGCAACAGATAGACCCGATCCAGGATTGTCGCACTGAAACAATGAAAGTGGCGGAAGACATGCCACCAGCGGGCTGATCGGCTGCGTACGCGCGTCAAATATTCGTAAGAGGTGCGCCGCGCAGTGTGTGCAGTGATGAGGAAGTAAGCTGTAATCGGGTACAGCAGCAACCTGGCTGTCGGGCGCCCAAGGTGCACCGCGATCCAGGCGATTGCGCGCAGCGACGCCGGTGTCCCGCGTTCGGGCAAAGTCGCCCAGCGATCTGCCTCCGAAACTTTGCGAGGCTCCTCAAGAACGATGTAGCCGGGTCCTTGCGGGGCGTTTGCAATTTGATGTTCGTCCATCTTCTACGTCGTATTCCTTGTGCGGCGCACAGCGCCATTTCTAAAGCACTGCTAGTTCACAAAGTCGCAAGCGGAACAGGTCCTAACCGGTATTTTGTCCAGAAATCGCGCCGGTGAAAAAATGCGGGTAGATCTCACGAATGCGATCAATATCGGGCGCGATCTTTGTGTGGTTGAAGCCCGCGCGCGAAAAAGCGAGGCGCCACTGCTCTGCAGTTAAAAAGCCTGGATTTGGGCGAACTTCTGGATCGATTTCGACATTTGTAAAACTCTCCAAAATTTGGAACATCAATTCCGCATAGATTGGTTGATGGTCATAAGGCCGCACGCATTCGCCGATTACAAGCCATCCGTTGGGGGCCAGAGCCGACCGGGCTTCATTTAGGCTAAACAAGAGATTCTTGGAGATGTGCATCACGTTCACCGCATACACCAGGTCGAACTCTCCCGACGTAATGCTCTGGGCGTTCCAAGGTAAGTCCACGTCCAGCGGCGCCCATTCCAGCGGCAGGTTTGGATATTGCGCTTTTAGTTTACGTTGGCTAAAGCGCCGGAAGTAAGCATTCGGCTCTGTGATTAGATAGCGCTCTAGACGGGGCAAAAGGTCGCGTTCCGTAAGCAGCTGCAGCAAAATTTCGCTGGCACTACCGCTGCCGGCGCCAAGTTCCAAAATCCTGAGCGTGCGTCGAGTGGCAAGACGATCAGCGGCCAGCACCGCGCCCACCCAATTGTTCACCGCGTAGGTTGAATTATCATTGTGAAAATAATTCAACCACAGCGACACACCTTGTGGTCCTAGCAGATTGTGATCACCACCTTGCCCGCCACGTGCGACGGTCGGGTAAAGGCTTGCAGCGTGATCTAGCAAGTCCAATGTCGCCGCATTGCTGGGATCGATATTCAGACCTAGTGCACGAAAGTGTTTGAGATCTGGCTCCCACGGCGCATGTAGAAGACGATAAGAGCGGGCCGCGCCTTCATTTCGTGCCCCAGCGCATCCGCTTTCGACCAGGCGTTCCAGGATCCAACGAAGCGCAAACTTGAAACGCGACTGAAAAGATAACAGGCCACAAAGTTCATCCACGGATCGCCATTCATTAAGTTGGTCAATGAGATTCAACCGGTGCGACAGATCAATAGCTAGCTCGATGCTGTAACGCTCCATCAATTCAATGCTTTGATACCGGCGCTCGCTGAATACCGCCGCTGGGAATTCGTGGAGCCACTGTCCCAGGCGCGGATCGCTCGGCGCGGTTTCAAACGCAGGCGGGGCAAATGATGGCGCGTTCATAAAGTCACTTTGTCTCCCAATAAACTTGAAGTCGACCTTCAACTATTGTGCGGTCTCGGATTTGGCACCAAAAATCGACTTCGCCCCCGCCGTCCTCACTCGCCGAAAAATGGATCGTGAATAGCTCATCGGGTTTGAGTGGCACGAGAAACTTAACCGTTCGTATGCCCGTAACCTGACAATCTTTGCGCCACTCATCGAAGGCTACGAGTACTTCGTCCAGAATCACCACTCCGGGGACGAGGGGGGCACCTGGAAAATGCCCGGGCAGGCTGGGATGATCAGCGCTGATTATGCGACGAACTTCAAGGGTCATTCGCGAAATTTCTCTCCTGCATCAGATAAGGCAACCTGATCAGTTATTGCTACGTACCGTAACGCCGAAGATTTTCATCAAGAGATTCCTCCAGCCTTCGTATGAAGCTACGGCTGAGAACCGCATCTGCGGCAGGCGTCCTAGCCACCAGTTTCAGCATTGTTTCCAGTAACGGAGACAAAGGCAGAACGATTTTTTGTTTGTAATAGCGAGGGTTCTCGACGCGACGACCAGCTTTTCTCATCGTCCACTTGAGAGAAGCCAAATCGCTGACAATACGGCGCAAAAGCGCTGAAGACTTCCTGCGGAGAAGAACCAAATTCCGATAGATCGTAGCGATGATTTCCAGATTGCCTCTGCGCATGGCCTGCAACTAACGCCCGCATCCGCCGCTCCGCCTCTGGCGAAAGCGACCAGCCAAAATGCTCATAGATTTGCCTGACTGCCGCCACGGGATCGCGACAAATCGCATCATATTCGAGATCGCAAATGCGATCGCCAGCTAGTCGATCGCGTTCACGCAAAAACTTCTCCATCGTTTCCGACCAGTAATGGATGGCCTCGCGGCAGGCCGCAAACGCATCGACGTTATTGCTAAACGCGCTGCGAAGAATCGTTACAAGACTGGATACCGAAGCCATCGCATCCACCGGCGTTCGATGAGTCTGGACAAACAACGCATCCGGATAGACGGAGAGCAATGCCGGCATGGCAAACATGTGAGTGGGCGCTTTCAATATCCAACGCCCAGCAGGCCGTCGAAAACTCAGATGTTGAAGAAACCGGCGATGGTATTCGTACACAGGCCGCAGATCCTGCTGAAAAAACCAGGTGCGATATGACGACACATAATACATCGTGTCGAATTGATCGCTGAGAAACGTGGGAGTCATCAGACCGACGCACTCCTGCGGAAGTTCTGCGCCGACGGCGTGCACGTAGCGGAATGTAGGCGCCAGCCAGTTGAAGTAATGACAACTTTGCGCAGCGCGCTGAATTCGGCGTTTCTCATCGACGACAGTAGGCGGCGATGGCGCCATCACTTCCCACATGAGCGGCGCTCGATGCTCCGGGTCAGCGGCCAGCAGATTATGCAACAGCGTAGTGCCGCTGCGGGGCAGACCGACGATAAAGAGCGGTTGGCGGATTTCCTGGTGTCCGATCTCAGGGTAAAGCTGCCGCTCCTGCTCCATCTGTAAACGCGAGCACAAGATCTGCACAATATTGGTTCTAAGAGCGATTTTTCCGATCCAGCTAAGTCGTGCCTCGCTGTGGCATGACTCAAGCAAACGCGTGAGCGCTTCAAAAAAGTCGCCGCCGCCGAAATCATCGAGTCCGCAGTGTCGCGTTGCCGCCTCGATCAAATCAGTCGCAAGCGTCCGCCTGGCTGGGAAATGCATTTTTTCCAGTAACGCGCCACAGCCATTGAAAAGCCGGAGAGGCAGAAGTGGACGGGTTTGCTGGAGTGTCGTGACAGAGTGGTTCATTCGGTTAAGGCCGCCAATACGCCAGTGCTAGCACTGGATCATTATTGGACTTAGGCACTATGGAAACGAGGCCGCCGGAGGCAAGTCAAGTCACGAATGGCAACAAAGCTGTGGTTCCGTCGTGCCAGTTGGTTGTTAGTTGCGCGTGGTTTCGCGTGGTTGCGCACCTCTCGCAATCGCATCATCGTGTTCGTATGCAAACGGAGAAGGCGACATTTGGCGCAGGCTGTTTCTGGGGAGTAGAAGAAAGTTTTCGTAATTTGAAGGGCGTTTTGTCTACAGCTGTCGGCTACGCGGCTGGAACAAAAGAGAATCCGACATATGAAGATGTTTGCACCGATAAGACCGGACACGCTGAAGTGGTGCAAGTCGAATTCGATCCGTCGCAGATCAGTTACGACGAACTTTTAAGTGTTTTCTGGTCAAACCATAACCCGACGACCTTGAACCGGCAGGGGCCGGACGTCGGAACGCAATATCGCTCAGTGATTTTTTACCATTCGCCGGAGCAACAGGCAGCGGCAAACGCTTCAAAAGGGAAAATCGCAAAGAGCGGCCGATTCAATAGGCCAATCGTGACGCAAATTGAACCCGCGCCGAAGTTCTGGCGCGCGGAAGAATATCATCAGCGTTATCTGCAAAAGCGTGGCCAGTCGCATTGCGCGGTCTAAACGGGAATGTGATCAGTGATCGGTGAACAGTGATCAGAGCTACACGGTTTGTAAACAGATCACCGATCACAGTTCACTGATCACGTTTATTACGCGGCGCAATGAGAGCTGAACCTCAAGTCATTCGCACCAAAAATTTCGTCACCGACGCCGCTGATTTCATTCTAGGCGAAGCGCAACAAGCTCTTGGCGAACGCAACGAATTCCGGATTGCGCTCTCCGGCGGAAACACCCCGCGACCGGTTTATGCCCGGCTTGCGGCGATCGGGCGCGGTCTGCCATGGGACCTGATTCGGATCACGTTCGGAGACGAGCGTTGCGTGCCGCCGGACGATCCGGAAAGCAACTTCAGGATGGCCTGGGAAACTCTCCTGGCGCCGGCGGCGGTTCCGGAAAAGTCGATTCTACGGTTGCGGGGGGAGATCGATCCACAAATCGCAGCCCAGGAATACGAGGATCATCTCCACGTCATTGCTACTGAGCGTGGTGAACCAATTTACCGGCACGACCTGATTCTTCTCGGTTTGGGCGATGATGGTCACACAGCGTCGCTGTTTCCAGGAACCGCTGCGTTAGATGAGATGACACGCCCGGTGATGGCAAATTTTGTCCCCAAGTTCAACGCGTGGCGGCTGACATTCACATTTCCACTCCTCAACGCCGCACGCCGCATATTGTTCCTGGTAGACGCGAAGAAAAATCCCGCGCTGATCGAGCACGTATTGCAAGGTGACTCGCAGTATCCCGCTGCCCGAGTCAATCCTTCAGCCGGAGAAGTGATGTGGATGATTGGCGAAGTCTAATGCGCACAGTCGTTGTCACAGGCTCCGCCGGATTAATCGGCTCGGAAACCGTCAAGCGTTTCGCCGGCGAGGGCGCGCGCGTGATCGGAATCGATAATGACATGCGAGAAAAGTTTTTCGGCCCGGAAGCTTCCACGAAAAAAACGCGCGACGATTTGATTGCGAACGTTCGCGGATACGAACATCACGACCTGGACATTCGCGATGCTGCTGCGATGGAGGAGCTATTCAAGCAGCATCGCGGCGCGATCGACGCGATTGTACATACTGCATCGCAACCGTCACACGACTGGGCAGCGCGCGATCCGCAAACGGATTTCACCGTGAACGCGAACGGCACACTCAATCTTCTGGAAGCCGCGAGAATGTTTTCTCCGGAGGCGCCGTTCATTTTTACTTCGACGAATAAAGTCTACGGCGACACGCCAAATCGTTTGCCTCTGCGGGAACTGGAGAAGCGCTGGGAAATCGAGCCTGGCCACGAATACGAGCCGGGAATTTCCGAGACGATGAGCATCGACTGCACGAAGCATTCTCTCTTTGGCGCGTCCAAAGTCGCCGGAGACATTCTCGTCCAGGAATACGGGCGCTATTTTGGGATGCCGACGGTTTCGTTTCGTGGTGGTTGTCTTACCGGACCCGCGCACGCAGGAACGGAACTACACGGTTTTCTTTCCTATCTGATGATCTGCAATGTGACCGGCAGGCCCTACCGCGTTTTTGGTTACAAAGGCAAACAGGTGCGCGACAACATTCATAGCTTCGATTTGGTTGAAGCGTTTGCAGAATTCGTTCGAGCACCGCGTGCCGGAGAAGTCTATAACATCGGCGGCAGCCGGCATAGTAATTGTTCCATGCTTGAGGCGATCGAGATGTGCGAAGAAATCAGCGGCCAAAAATTAACCTGGAGCTACGAGGAAACGAACCGCCTCGGCGACCACATCTGGTGGATCAGCGATGTGCGAAAATTTCAGTTGCATTATCCAAACTGGAAATTTCGCTACGGTATGCGCGAAATTCTCGAAGAGCTTCATGCCGCGGTTCTGTAGCCGCGTCTCTGTGAGACGCGCGGAATGGCACATTGCAGGCACTCAGTATGTTGCTTCGCACAGCGAAGCGGCTACGGCGTTCGAAGTCTTGAACGCTTTAACGGCTCAATATTCTTCGCCTTCGTCTTCTTTGGTTACGACGCGATCGTCGACGGCGTACGCATGAAGCATTACCGCGCCCAGGTAGAAGAAAAAGAGGCCGAGCCCCCATCCGGCGGATGCGAACGCGGCGAGCAACACGAAAATCCCGACCGGGATTGCGCCAAACATCCAGAGAAAACCTGCGAGTTTGTGTCCTTTATAGATGTGTCCCAAACCGGGAATGATACTTAGAATAACTGCTACTGCGTCGCTCGCTTTGCCTTCCGCAGTCTCCTTCTCGCTACGGGTCCAATCGCACCGGTCGCAGCCTTGCGCATCACTGGGCAGGAGATGTCCGCAATAAGGGCAAGGCATTTTATCTCCCGCGCTTGATTCCGGGTGAGTTGGCGGTGCGTCGGTGTATTTCACGCTCATTTCGAATGTCAAAGGTTCACGATCCGCGCGGAATTCGTCAAGTAAACTTAACCACTAATGGACACGAATTAACACGAATCTTTTGCAGGGTTTCTCCATCTGCAGCTTATGTATGCCGCATGAACCAGACGACTTCCGTGACTTGGCGAAAAAGCTGAATGGTTCATTGCGTCGCACCAAATTTAGATTTAGCTCGACAAGCGAACACTTGAAACACGCGTTCATTCTTCTCTTGGGATTAACTGCCCACGCGTTTGCGGCAGATCTCTCGTCGTATCCGCACCTGGTCGTCGCCGATTCTGCCGGGGAGCCGGGCAACGGGGTGCGCGTGACTTATCTCGGCACGAACGGTTACCAATTCGAATTCAAAGGCCACGCGCTGCTGGTCGATCCGTATTTCTCGCGGGTGGATGTTTTGAACGTTGCGGTCGGCGCGCGCATTCAACCGAACATTTCTCGCATCACCGATGCGATGCGCCATCTCGCGCCAAAAGTGGAGGCGATCCTGGTGACGCACGGGCATTACGATCATTTGCTCGATGTCCCGGTTGTGATGTCCAGAACACACGCGCGTCTGATCGCTTCGGTTTCCGCTATCAATCTTATAAAACGTGCGGGCGTTTCATCAGGCGATCCGGTAACCGCTGGAAATGTGCGGCGAATCGGGCCATGGAAAATTCGCGTGTTGGCCGCTGCACACGATCGGCTTTTCGGCAAGGTGCCCTTTGACGAACATGAGCCGCGCAGCCCTGGTCCGCCGCAACGCCCCCGCGATTGGATTTGCGGCGAACCGCTGGCGTTCCTGATCGAAGTGAACCGGCAGCGAATTTACATCGACTCCGGCGGAACACCGGCGCAGTTGCCGCCGCACGAGCACGTGGATCTGGCGATCCTGGGCATGGCATTGTCCGATTCGCGCGAACGATTGCCCGCGGCGCTGGAACGTTTGAAGCCGCGTTACATTCTGCCGAGTCACCAGGACAATTTCTTCGTGCCGTTGAGCAGTGGATTTCAATTTGGTCCGCTCACGGATTTCCCCCGGGTGCAACGCGACTGCGCTCGAACAAATCGCAGCCGCTTGATCCTGATGGATTATTTTCGGCCATGGACGCTGCCGAGGCAATGAGCTCGAAACCGCGAAAGACGCGAATTTCACGGATTCACACGAAATAATCCGACGGTTGCCTCAATGCTTATGAAATTTGTGACGATTCGTGTAATTCGTGTCTTATAAACCGTCTGTCATGGCTTCGCTTTCCAACATCGTTAGTTACAGCGACGACTTCCTGCACATTCGCAATGTGGGCGATTGGGACAATGCGCTCAACGGTCTGCAAATTGAAAATTCAGGGCGAGTCACGCGGCTCGGCGCGGCGGTGGATGTTTCGACCCGCGTCCTGACCAAAGCTGCGAAAAAAAACGTCGATCTTCTGATCGTGCACCACGGCTTGTTCTGGCCCGGACTGCAACCGGTAACGAAATCGTTGCGTCACCAGTTGCAGCTCGCGTTTGAAAATGACATCGCGCTCTACAGCGCACATCTGCCGCTGGACGTTCACCGGAAAATCGGCAACAACGCGCAGCTCGTCGCCGCGCTGGGACTCAAATCAGCGCAGCCATTTCTGGAGGAAAGAGGTCAACCCATCGGGCTGAAAATGCGCGTCGCAACACCGCGCGCCGAACTCGTTCGCAAATTGCGGAAAGTGTTGAACGGCCTGGTAAAGGTTTTTGATTTCGGTCCGAAACAAACTCGCGCGATTGGCATTGTAACCGGCGCCGCCGGTTCGGAAATCTACCGCGTCGCACAGGAAGATATCGACACGTTTATTACTGGCGAAGCTCCGCACTGGGCCGCTGTAGCTGCTGAAGAACTCGGCATGAACCTTCTGGTCGGCGGGCATTACGCCACGGAAATTTTCGGCGTGAAAGCGCTCGCGGCGCATTTGTCGAAACGATTTAATATTCCGTGGGAATTTATCGATTGCCCAACGGGATTGTGAGCGTAGCACAGGCATCCTTGCGGCTAGTATTCGATGGGGGAGGCATGATGCGCGCCCGGCTCACAGCTAGGATCGCCGTCCTGCTTTTTCTCATGCTTGCGCCGATTTCGCTTTTCGGCGCAGCCAAAAGCAGCTCCGTGCCGCAGTTAAGCGGCTACAAAGCAGTTCGAGTTCGCTACGGACCCATGAATCAAATGATCATCCCAGTCACCATCAACGGGCAGCCGGCAAATTTGCTGGTCGATACCGGTGCGAACCAGATCATCCTGGATGCAGACGCAGCCAGTTCGTTCGGTATACGGCCATCTCAGCGTGCTCTTCGCTACACACGGTTCACGCGAATCAATGGTCAGCTATTACCTGTCGGCTTTGCGCAAAGTCTCAATGCCGGCCGTATGAATTTTGGCAGCGGTCCGGTCACGCTACGCAACTCTTTTCACTCGAACACACGGAACATTGGAGTGGATGGCCTGCTTGGTCTGGACATTCTCAGCCGCTATGACGCCGTAATTAACTGCCGTACGAAACTTGTTTTCTTTAAAATCGATCACACGCGCCGACTGAATCTCAGCTCCGTCGCTTTGGCGGAAAAATTCACAAGAATTCCTCTACGACGGGAACAAAACGGTGCGCTTACGGCGCCCTGCTCGATTCATGGCGAAGCCGTCCGACTGGCGGTTGATACGGGTGCATTCGTTACAATCCTCCACGAACCTCTGTTAAAATCGCTTGGAATACCGTCTGCACCGACGCGGCTTTCAGCTTATTTTCCCACTGGCGCAGCGAAGCATATCAGTGCCGCGCGCATCAGTGATCTGAAGATTGGCGATTTTATGGTGCCGCGCGAGAAGTTTGGCGTCATTGCGCTGCCCCATTCCGCGTTGCGAGAGGGCAGCACAGAGACCGGCGGCATTTTGGGGATGGATACGCTGTACATCTGTCATGCCATCATCGATCTCGACGGCATGAATCTGTTCTTGAAATGAGAGAACGAAATGCGCGCTGCGAGATGCGCGTCTCGCCAGAGGCAATTCCGGGCTTGACATAACTGGCCCTAAAATGGCAAAAACCCGGCCATTCCGCATCGCGCACGCATGTCGCCGACAGGAAAGAGATCAGTAAGGACACGCATTCTCGTTTTAGACGAGCACCCGCTGCTTCGCGAAGGCATCATTAACTATCTCAACTTGCAGCCCGATCTCGCCGTCTGCGGCGAAGCTGACAACATTCGCCACACGCGCGACAAGCTTGCGACATGCAAGCCGCATTTGCTGATCAGTGCGCTGCGACTGGGCACCGGTGACAGCTTGGAATTTGTTAAGGCGCTGAAGGCAGAGCGACCCGCGTTACTCATCCTTGTGTATTCCGCCTTTGAGGAAGCAATCTTCGCAGAGCGCGCCTTGCGAGCGGGTGCTGATGGTTTCGTGATGAAAAAGGCGCCCAAGCAAGAGCTGCTGGTCGCCATTCGCGAAGTCATCAGCGGTAACATTTACGTTAGCCGCGATGTGGCGATGCGCGCATTCAAAAAATCTCTCGAGGCGCGAGCGGATTATTCTTTGGGGCGTCCTTGCGGTGAGATTGAAAAACTGTCCGACCGCGAGATGCACGTCTTCCATTTATTGGGTACGGGACTTGGCAACCGGCAAATGGCACAATCACTACATCTCAGTGTCAAAACCATCGAGAGCCATCGCGAGAACATCAAACACAAGCTCGGCCTCAGTAACGGTCGCGAGTTGGTTGAATGCGCCACTAAATACGTAGAGGAAAATGTTTTCCCTTCAAAGAAGGTCGCGATCGCATCTCTATTAAAGGACAAAAAGAAGGTCGTTCGCTTCCCCGCCGCGTAATGTTGTAGAGGCGTTTGACTCGCTCGCTTTCTTACTCAACACGTGCTGGGAGCTTTTTGGCATTCTGGCTTCGTCATTAATGCGTCATTCGTCATTCCTGTCATCCCCGTCATCCGCGCAATCCGTGGTATCCGTGTAATCCGTGGTTTATTCCGAATTCTATTTTGACGATTTAACGATTTAAACAGCGGCAACGCCCTACCTTGACCCAAGGGCAATCTTCGAGGCGTAGAACGCAAATCTCTTCACCTGTTCACAGATTCCCCTAAGGAGATTTGCACAAAAAGATCAGGAAGCGCTCCTTACCCCAAAAGAGAGGTTTTTTCTTTACAAGCGGTTTAAGGAAAACGACACTCCGCGCTTCATTTTGAATATGCGCCTCTTTGAACCACACTGCCAAGCCGTTCCGAACTTCTTACGGAAGACGGATGTTTTTTCGAAACTTCGCCCCGCCGTTTCCGTAGTAACCACTTAAGAACGGAAGCGACATGGCGCAAATAACCACTACCTGTCTGGCGACGCACGTCGCGTGGCCGTTTCCATTGCACTGATTAGAAATGGAAACGCCTTACAAAAACAGCGAAAATTGTAGGGCGTCCACGAACCGAAGCTGGACAACGATCGCACAGTTTTTCGCTAGATCTGCAACGCGCGGCTGCTTCCCCTCATCCTTGATAGGTATCCAAACCCACCTGGCAGCCGCAATCGCGGCTACCTCGCGCGCTCTTAACTCCTAACCCCTCACTAAGAATTCCCTCTCTAACAATTCCCCCTATTTAAATCGTTCCCCCAATTCTGTTCCCCCCAGTCCCCCAGAACCCTCTCTCAGCACGAGTCAAACACACCCCAAGAATAATTAAAATATGGCTAAACTAATCGACGCACCGTGAAAAAACAAGGCGCCGCCCTGATCGTGGCGCTGCAACTAACAGCTTTAACATTCCTAAGCTTGGTTTCCTTCGTCGGTGGACCGCAGCAGTCCGCCAAGGCTCCGGCAGACTCACAGGTGAGTGCGCCGCAGCAGGCGTCAATTCCCTTAGCAATCACGTAACCAAAACATCCTATAGAAAGTAATAAAAAAATGGAGACAACCCCTTCCAAAGCTCGCAAAGCGGCCAGGCAATTTTTCGTGTTGCTAACAGCCGCCGCCACAGTGGCAATCGCAACGTTAGTGGTCGCTTCGAGTTCTCATCAGGTGGAGCAACTCGATTCGCTTGTCGTTCCGAGAAGTGGCCACGTCGCGACCGCGCTCTCCGATGGCCGCGTCATGATCACCGGCGGACGCGATAACGCCGGGAACCTCGTCGCCGTTTCCGAAATCTTTGATCCGGAAACGCAAACCTCCACAGCGAGCGCAACGCTCAACACCGCGCGTGTCGATCACACGTCGACGCGCCTTGCCGATGGCCGCGTGCTGGTGGCCGGTGGTAATGACGACACCGGCCCCTTGTCGTCTGCAGAAATTTTTGATCCTGCAAATCCGGACGCCGGTTTTCGCGTAGTCGCGTCCGCGATGACCTCGGCCCGCGCGCGTCATACTGCGACCGTGCTGAGCAACGGCACAGTTCTTATTGCTGGCGGTGAAGCCACAGGCACCGCAGAGATTTTCAATCCGGCGGACGAAACATTTTCGCCAACGCTCTGGAACCTGACCGTGCCGCGCAGTGGGCATACTGCCACGTTGTTCAACGACGACAGCGTGTTACTCGCGGGTGGTAACACGAATTCGATGGAGCTGTTCACACCGCCCGATCAAAGATTCACACTGGAACCGGCATTGATGTCAGCGCCTCGCACAGGCCACTGGGCACTCGAGCTAAGTGATACGCGTCTACTCTTCTTCCAGGGAGACACAGGAGACACAATCGATGAGTACAACCCGGTAACTTACACGATTACGCCGATGGGCAGCCTGGGCACGCATGCATCCAACGTCGCGCACCTGGTCAACGGAAAAGTACTCGTGGTCGGGCAGGATGTGACCGGTCTTTACGACCCGAATGCTGTTCCCCCTGCGCCAGTTTTCAACATGTTCGATGAAATGTCAGTTCCCGGTAGCAGCGCACTTCTGGGCAATGGTCAGAGCGCCACGCAACTTTCAGGCGATAAGAAGATCCTGGTCGTAGGCGGCGTCTTGGACACGAACAACCTGTTTATGCCCCCGGCCTTGTTTAACCCGGCGCGTATCTGGACTGACAAGGACGATTACCAGCCGGACGAGCCGGTGATACTGAGCGGCTTCGGCTGGATAGCTAATGAACCGGTTTATCTCTACGCGATCGACGATGAGACCCAGCGATGGACTTATGAAAGCACGGTCAACGTCGACGCGAACGGCGAGTTCATCATTTCGCCTTATTTCATAGTCGAACTTAGGCACCTAGGCGTGAACTTCACCGTCACCGCTGTCGGCGCGCAGTCCTCTCTGCAAGCCGATGTGCACTTTACCGACTCCATCAACGCGCCACAGAGTATCGGAACTGTTATCACCAACACCTCAAGCACCACGCTTGCGATCAATCCCCTCACAGCGGCAGTGCCGGTCGGGAACACGGTAATCGTTGCAGTGTCAACGACGACGACAACAGTTCAGACTGTGAGCGTCACGGACAGCAAATCAAACACGTACACCCGGGATGTCGATAATACCGGAGTCGGCAACCTGCTTAGGACGCTTATCTTTTCAGCTCCCGTGAGTACGGCCTTGACGACGAGTGACACGATTACGGTGAGTTTCCCCGGTTCGGCCGTTGTTAAAGCTGCCAGTGCATTGTCAGTTTCGGGTTTGGTTTCCGTAAGCCCACTCGACGTAACGAGTGGTGGGTCGGGAGGCACGGGGAGTGGAAGTGGAAGCACTGGGAACGTGCTCACGCACCAGGCCAATGAGTTACTGATTGGAGCGGTCGGAGTCGATAAACAGCAACTTACGGGTATCGCAGGAACAAACTATACATTAGTGAGTGGCGTCACCGGCCCCGACGGCAGTACAAAGCTTTCGTTGTTTCCAGAGTATCAAATCGTCTCTGCAATAGGGACGTATAGCGCGTCATGGACGGGTCTCGGCAACAACAATAATTTCGCAGCCGGACTCGCGACATACAAAGCTGCCACGCCCACTCCAACATCAACCGCAACGCCAACGGCTACACCAACAGCTACGGCGACACCCTCAGCTACGTTTACGCCGACTGCTACGGCTACGGCTACAAGCACCCCTACGGCAACAGCTACGGCCACAGCAACAGCTACTGCAACGGCTACGTTCACGCCTACACCCACTCCTACAGCGACCGCTTCTCCAACGCTCCTGACCGTGTCCGCAGCCACCGGCACCTACGGCGGCACCACGACGTTTACCGCGACGCTGACCGCCGGCGGCAATCCAGTTGTCGGCAAAACCATCACATTCACTTTAAACAGCAATTCGGCCGGGAGCGGAGTTACCAATTCCAGCGGTGTAGCAACAAGTAGCACCGTTACCCTTTGCGGGAGTGCGTATAATGTCAGTGGATCACCATACACAACTGGCGCGGCAGCGAGCTGGGCCGGGGACGTCTCCTTTGCCGGCACCAGCGGAAGCAACTCCCTGACCGTCAGCAAAGCCACTGCCACGGTTGTAGTCACGCCATACAACGTTACGTATGACGGGGCCTCGCATACCGCCACAGTCACCTCGATCACAGGTGTGTGCAGCGAAACAGGGGCCACAGTCGGCACTGTCGACGTGAACAGCACGACCACTCACGTCCTGGCGAGTGGAAGTCCCTACACTGACATCTGGACGTTCACACCCACCAGCAACTATAACAATATCGACGTCGCCAACCGGACGATCACCGATGTCATCAACAAGAAGCACATCACCGGCAATTTCACGGCGGACAACAAGGTCTATGACGGCAATAACTCGGCAACCGTACTGACGCGTACTTTGAACGGTGTGGCCGGCTCCCCCCCGGACGATGTCACGCTCACTGGCGGCACAGCCACCTTCAGCGACAAGAACGTGGCCAACGGCAAGACGGTGACGCTAACGGGCGCGAGCCTGAGCGGGGCCGATGCCGGCAACTACGTGCTGGACTCGGTAGGGACGACCACTGCTAACATCACTGCGGTGACGCTGACGGCGGCGATCATCGGGGACCCCACCCGACCGTACAACGGGAACACGACGGCGACATTGACGGCGGCGAACTTCTTGCTGACCGGTGTGGTCGGCACGGAGAACTTCACGGTAACGCAGACGGCTGGGACCTACAACAGTGCCAACGTGGCGACAGCGATCACGGTGACGGCGAGTCTGGGCGCGGGCGACTTTACGCCGACCGGCGGCGCCGTGGCGAGCAACTATGTGCTGCCGACGACAGCGGGCGGCGCGGGGCACATTACGGCGGTGACGGTGACGGCATCAGTCCTTGGCAATCCGACGAAGCCGTATGACGGCAACACCAGTGCGACATTGATCTCCGCTAATTTCTCGCTCTCGGGTTTGGTTGGCGGTGACGGCTTCACGGTGACGCAGACGGTTGGGACTTATAACAGTAAGGATGTGGCGACGGCTAACACGGTGACGGCTAGCTTGTCAGCCGGCGACTTCACGCCTGGCGGTGGCTCATTGGCAAGTAACTATGTGTTGCCGACGACGGCGAGCGGCGCGGGGCATATTACAACGACGAATGCGACTGTCGCGGTCACGCTGTACACCTGTCCCAGCACGACCTACACCGGTCTTCCGCACACGGCGACCGTTACCTCGATCACCGGTGTGAACGGCGAGACGGGGGCCACTGTGGGCACGGTTGACGTGAGTCACACGACCCACACCGACGCGGGCACGTATGCCAGCGACTACTGGTTCTTCACGGGCACGGCCAACTACAATGATATCGGCAATACGACGATTACTGACTGCATCGCCAAGGCTGACGCGGTGGTCGTGGTCACGCCTTACAACCTTACCTATAACGGCCAGTCGCATACTGCGACAATTACGTCGATCACCGGTGTCAACGGGGAGACGGGGGCCACTGTGGGCACGGTTGACGTGAGTCACACGACACACACCAACGCCGGGACCTATAGCACCGACTACTGGTTCTTGACGGGCACGGCCAACTA
>WNFW01002607.1_pt1 | contig 30183 bp, 22 predicted proteins | sample 5400131 | NCBI WGS metagenome assembly WNFW01 (sample SAMN13153362, study PRJNA577476) | soil metagenome | isolation source: 20 cm soil or saprolite under grassland replicate 1 | place: USA:California | collected 2016-06-15 | reverse complement strand
CGGAAGACGGCCACGCGTTTCGAGAAAAGCGGTCGTCGCTGGCTCGCCGAGCCTCGCGGCTTATCCCATTTGTGGAAAGTGGTAATGAGCTGCACGGAATGGCAAAGAGACGCTACAAATTCAACCGCTTTCGAGTTCCGCACTCCGCGATCGATCCCGGTCACTGGGTGTCGCTTGTGGATAGTCTCCCTCCGCGCTGATGGACAAACTTCGCGTAGCACTGTTTGGCAACGATGGCTAATCGCACGCTCACTCAGGGATTCGTTCTTCCAAGCCATTGGTGCCACCCGTGGCACTCTTACTGCCACCCACAGTGCCCACCGGCTTTTCTTTCTTTTTGCTCCTCTTTTCTTTCTTAGTGCCTATCGCCAACTTTCCACAAAGAAATTTCGCGCCAGGATCGCCTAGAAACGACGATCGCCAACTGGGTCGACCCACTACATCCCCGGTTTTGTCTCTCCTCATGCGCATTTTCCTTTCCCAAATAAATCGCTGCCGACATCTGATCACTGTTTCATCTGCCTGCTCCCCACAGGCAGCGGTTCCGGAGTGGGAGTCGGCTTGTTGATCAAGACTCGCAAGGATATGAGTTCTGTGCCTGCGGCACCGGAGATGACGGATGTTTCTTTACCTATTTTCCAGGTCGAAGTTCAAAAAAGACGGATTCAGATGATCGACGCCAAGGCGGCGTCCAATTGATGGGGCGCCGTCCATGCGTCCAACTTCGGGCTGAGGCACATTGGGACCAATTCATTCGGTTGGGACCATCTCCCAATTTTATGGCCGTATTCAGTTGGTCTAGCGGCGTAAGGACAATAGAATCATCGTTGAGTTATGGAGCGGGCGATGGGAATCGAACCCACGTCCGAAGCTTGGGAAGCTTCTATTCTGCCATTGAACTACGCCCGCCCGCTTCTCTAGCTTGTTGATTATACACGGCTAAGCAACTGCGCGTACAGCAACGTCCATTTTCCATATTTTCTAAAACTACCTAAAACCATGCTTTTCTCGCGAGAAGCGTCAGTGCTTCCGTTTGGGGCGAGTTTCGTAAGCCTTCTACAGCCAGCAACTTAAAGAGATTCTTCGCAGATTCGATCCCTGGTCGTGGTCAAGATCCGAAGCTCGCGGCGCTTCGGATGTAGGACCCACTGGCGCGACCACATCTTGTGCAAGGTTTTACGCTACGTTGTTCCGCGGTTGGGGATGTAGTTCAGCTGGTTAGAATCCCACACTGTCACGACGGACGCCGCACAAACGCTTCGGTAAGCCGCATAGAGTAACTTTCTCAGTCATCACTCAAGGAATCCTCCTAGATTCGTCGCTGTCTCGCCGCTGCCCGTGGTGCGATCAACAGCCCGATGGCGGAACCCAAAGGAAGCCGCAGAGGACATGATCCAAATCGTTCGCACTTGCCTCAAATGAGTGCTGCCGCCCGTCCTCCAAGAGCGCTCATCTCCGGTGGCTCGCCGGAAACAACCCATGCATGTTTAAGCAACGCAAACAGCAACACTTTCTCAATGGCGCCGCTCAGTTTCGGAAATTGTCCGCAGGTGGCGCAATCCCAAGGCGCTTCATCTTATAGGTTGCGCGGCCGATGGGAGCGTCCTTCCAGGGTGGAGAGATCGTGGCGGTCAAAGCGGCGCAGCCAGCTATAAAAGGTCTGCAGACTGATGCCGAAATGCCGGCATGTGCGCGGGGCGTTGCGCCCGTTAAAGAGACAAAAAAGCATCCACTGAAGCCTCGTTCGCGCTGCTCGACTCAAACTCTTTCCGAGGTGCGCCAGTTGACGCGCCACGGAAAACTCATCCCCTCTGATTTGGCTCATCCGGACACTCTACCGAATGTCACCAATCATTCTGAACGAGCACAGTGGCCAAGCTCGCCAACTGGCAGAGAATGCAGAGCAGTATCAAACTCACTCAATTCAGCATCAAAAGCCACTTTGTCAGTCGGCCAGACTCCCTGTCTCTTTGCCAGTATTCTCCACTCCATCTACGGCCCACTCTCAGATGGTCGCGCCTTGCCAAGTCCACCCGGAGTTTCGCCCTTGGCCTCCGAGCGAAAATAGTTTGCCATGGAAACGAGGGTTCTTACGTGGCACCCCGTGCTCCGCGGCTTGGTCGAGTGCGAAAAATGCGAATACTCCTGGCCGATGACCATCGGAAGCTCTTGGAGTTAACCTGAGGTCTCTTGGAACCAGCCTTCGATGTTGTCGCGTGCGTGAAGGACGGTGAGTCTCTGGTCGAAGCTGCCGGGAAACGGCAACCGGATGTGATCAATACTGACATTTCGATGCCGAAACTCGAAGGGATAGAGACAGCCAATCGGCTGAGGGAATCTGGTTCCTCGTTTGACGGCACATGCCGATCCTGATTTCGTCCAAGCTGCTCTGAAATCGGGCGCACTTGCATATGTTACGAAGATTCGAATCGGTACAGATCTCTTGGTTGCTATCGGAGAGGCCCTCGCGGGGCACATATTTGTTTCCCCATGGGAATCAGCGGAATGAGCGGAAAAGCTGGTCGGCGGAGTTTGTTCCTGCAATATTCATTACGCTCAACCAATGGGGAACTCCAAAGTAATCTACTTCCTGACTCTACAACCGCTCTTCCAGGTCACGGTCTAAGAGGGTTGCCCCTATGAATCTCCAGACAAGGCTCAATCTTCGAGCACTCAAATCTTGGTGTCAAACTTCCCTCATGCCGTCAGATTCACTCTTAGTCTTTGCCGACACGCGATCTTCTTGCTGTGTGTGCTAATTGGGTTGGCGGCCCAAGCTGTCGCTCAGGCGCCGTCTGCGGCAAAGTCGATGGGCCAATACGACTTGATGGTTGAAGCTTTGATCAAGAAGGTGTCCCCGAGCGTCGTGCAGATCCTCGTGACGGCCTATGCGCCGCTCGAAGAGAGTAGCCGGGGGAATGCCGGGGTTGTCCTTGGACGCCAGCATGGAAGCGGTTCGGGGTTCGTCATCGATCCAGAAGGATACATCGTGACGAATGCGCATGTAGTCAACGGAGCGCAACGCATCGAGGTCGTTCTGCCGCCACCGTCCCCCGATGGTTCGCTAGCCACCGCACTCTCACCGAGGATGGACATCGTCCCCGCGCGTGTAATCGGTGTGGCCCGCGAGAAGGACCTCGCACTTCTTAAAATTGAAAACACAAGACTTCCCGAGCTGCCCTGGCGTGCTACAGGGATGTGCGACAAGGTCAAACTGTTTTTGCGTTTGGTAGCCCCGAGGGGCTAAGAGACTCGATAACGCATGGGCTAATCTCGGCTGTTGCAAGACAACTGCATCCGGACTCCCCGCTGATCTACATTCAAACGGATGCACCAATTAACCCTGGGAACTCAGGGGGCCCGCTTGTAAACCTGAATGGAGAGGTCATCGGGGTAAACACTTTCATTCTTTCGCAATCAGGAGGAAACGAAGGTTTGGGTTTGCTATTCCGAGTGCCACGGTCAGAACAGTCTACCGGCAACTGAAGCAGTTCGGACACTTGCGTCGCCAAGAGATCGGTGTTGGTATTCAAACCATAACGCCGGCGATCGCCGTGGGGCTCGGTTCGAAGCAAAAGTACGGCGTCATCATTTCAGATGTCCTTCCTGGAAGTCCAGCGGAAGCGGTTGGTCTAATGGTTGGCGACCTTTGGTTTCCCTCGATGGACAGCCTGCCGACAATTTACCGAGCGTAAACTACTATTTCCTCTTGCGAGATTCCTCCGAGAAAGTACAAGTCACAGTTCTCAGAGGAACAATGCAGGAGGTTTTCAGCGTGGCGACGGTAGAGGAAGGGCAAGATATGGATCGACTCATCTCGCTGGCGGACGCCGAAACAAGTCTGATCCCGGGACTTGGCATATTGGGTTTGGAAATCGATAAGAAAACCGCTCCCATGTTGCGCGGTCTAAGAGACCCATTTGGAATAGTCGTCACTGCCCGAGTGACAGGTTCGAAAGGCGATGTACTTCTTGTACCGGGGGATGTAATCCGCAGCTTGAATACCCAGCCGATGACTACTTTGGAGCGCTTACGCGCAGCCTTGAAAGCCATCGGTCCGGGTACACCCTTAGTGTTGCAGATCCAGCGCGACGGTAAGTTAGTCTTTGTCCCGATCACGCTAGAATGATCGTAAGCACCTCGGAGTGCGCTGAGGCCGCCGACCGTGGTCTCTCCATGTACTAGAACGGCCAGAATGTCATCGTCACCGTGGCCACCGAAGCAGCTAGAACTCAAACTTCAGCGCCAGCTGTCCAACGCGAGCATTTACAGCCGTGCTGCTGATGATGCCGATCGTGGACGACGTAAAATTAGTGTCGGGGTTCGCAAACTGGGGATGGTTCAGCGCATTGTAAAACTCGGCTCGAAATTGAAGACTGCTCTTCTCAGCGGGCCAGTTCAACGCCACGGCTTTTGAAAAAGTGAGATCCAGATTTGCTTGTCCGGGACCGTCTACGATGCCCGTCGCGCTGTTCCCAAACGCGGTTCCGATGCCATCAGCTCCGATTACCGGTGCGCTGATAAAACAAGATGCGTTGAAATAACCGTTAAGCTTCGACTCAACCGCCCCGCTTTTCACCAACTGGTTTCTCAGGCACGTGCCGCTCAGTTGCGCCCGGTCTGTGCTGATTCCGAACACGTTGCTGGAATTTGTCGCGGCGATGGTGAGTGCGCTGCCGGACTGAATTGTTGCTATTGCAGCTAAGGCCCAATTGCCGAGGACCGCACGTGGCCCCCCGCGAGGTGGGGTTGGGAGCGTCCACGTAGTGCTGAAAACGAACCGATGAGTGCGGTCGAAGCTTGCCCGTCCCCATCGCTGACTGGGAGAGTTTTGGTCACCCAGTGTCAGTGCGTTTCCTGCAGACGTTGAGTTAATGTCGGCACCATCGGTGTCCAGAGTCTTGGAGAAGGTGTAGGAGGCGAGGAATTGTAGGCCGTGGCTTAACCGCCTTGCCAAGCTGATTTCCAGCCCGTTGTACCAGGAGCTGCCGTCGGATTCCATCTCGCGGAGAGAGTCGGGGCGGATTCCTGGGATGGGAACTCGCGATCCAATATTAGCCAACGTGTTTGACGTCACGCCATTGATTGGATTGTTTGGAGATGCATTGAGCGCCTGATTCAGGGAACGGAAGCGTTGCAGGTGTATTCCCCGGGCGCCCACGTATCCGGCTTCCAGCATCCAGTCCGTATGCAATTCTACCTGGGCGTTCAACGAGAACTGTTGGACTAGTCCCGGCCGAAAACTGGGGGCTAGAGTATTGACCGAAGACTTTGTGGTCGAAGAATAGGGTGAAAACATTGGGAAGGAAGTCGGAGTTGGAAACGGCGCGGCAAACGGTGCTTCAAATGTAGCTCCTGCGTTGGCCAGTCCGATGCTAATTCGGGTCAAGGAAAACGGCGCGGCGAGCACGGATTGAGTAGAGGCTTGGCCGGTCGGCCGAGAGTAGTACATGCCGTACCCTCCTCGCAGCACCAGCCGACTTGTTTTTGGCAATACCTGCCACGCAAGGCCGATTCGGGGGGCGATCGTGTTTTGCCCCTCCCCATAGCTTCCAAATGTGTTGTTCGCGCGGATTACTCCTGGCGGGAGAACACCCGGAAAATTAGAGGCTACAATGTACCCATCGAGACTTCCACTCGGCGATGGGCTTGCATTCGCCCTGTTGACATCGAAGCTTGAGTTGCGGCCCAGTTCGTCGCCGAATTGCCCTAATCGCTCATAACGCAGTCCGAGATTCAGGCTGAGGGACTTCCTGATCCGATAGTCATCCTGCACAAATCCCGAGTCTTCCCACTCTCTAAAGTCACGATTCAATAGACCAAAGACATCGGCCGATTGAGAGACATTACTAAAAGTTCCAGTGCCATTGCTCTCGCCGTCGAGGCCAAGTAGAAAATCCGGCCAACTGAGAAACTGTACAAATGAACCGAACCCGGCGAACTCAAGATTATCTTCCAATCGGGTAAGTGACCATCCGAATTTCACGGCATTGGCACCACGGAGAAAACTAAGAACATCGTTGAAGTCCAAACTGTCTTGCGTATAAGTTCTGGGAAGCACGCTAGCCATGCTGACGGAACCAACGATACTCAAGCTGGGGAGTTCGTTATTCTCGTTCATGTTGCTCTCAGATACGCCGACATCAGACCATTTGAACGGCGCCTCCGCCCGTGATTCGGTTCGCGTGCGAACGAATCCAATTCTGGCTTCATTGAGCAAGGCATTACTTAGCACGTACGTGTGAGCAAGAGAGAAAACAACGAACGCGGACTCACCTGGACTGTTGAACCCGTGAGTGTTACCTATTGCATTCAGTGCACCGCCCGGGAAAGTGATCAACTGATTTACGTCGGCGATAAAGAACCGAGATCCAAATCGGCTCTTCGCCGAGGCAACATAGTCGACATTCCCTAGTCCCTGATCCTCGTTGAAGGTGCAAGGCTGTGTGAAGACCGAAAAACCCCTGCTGGCAAATGGCTTCGAGGGGTCAACCGTTTGAGGCGTCGGAATCAGAAAGCTGCCGTCGGGCAGTTTGAAATTCAAGAGAGCCCGGGCAACGGGGTTGATGTTCGATCCGTCAGGATTAATGGCGATGCCCCCCAACGCGCCTTTCAAACCACCGAATAGTTTCCCAAGGGCTGCAGGCGATCTGTCATTGGTGAGAGGTGGTTCGCTCAAGCTGGCGGCGCAAGCAATCCGCGACTGACCCGCGGCTGTTGCATTAACCTGTCGCGTCCCCTGATACGATCCAAAGAAAAGTACTTTCTCCTTTTTGATTGGTCCTCCGAGAGCAAAGCCGAACTGGTTCTGCTTAAGCGCTGGCCTGCTCTGCCCACTTCGGTTCAAGAAGAAGTCGTTCGCATTGAGGACATCGTTTCGCAAGAACTCGAAAATCGTTCCGTGGTACTGGTTTGTTCCTGTCTTCGTGATCACGCTGACGTTAGCCCCCGCACCACGCCCGAACGCTGCATCGTAAAGTCCAGTTTGCACCTTGAAATCTTCCAGCATGTCGGGATTGGGAATCGGGATCCCCCCGCTTATTGAGCCTGAGCTCTGCACGTCACTGACGCTAATTCCGTCCAATTGCCAGTTATTGTCATAGGATCGTGCCCCGTGCACGAACATCCCGTCATTGGACTTCCCAATTTGTGAAAGCGCCGTTGCCCCGGTCCCAAGCTCTCCGGCGTTATAGACTCCGACGGCCACCCCGGGAGAGAGCCCCGTTATTTGCGTGAAATTCCTTGTAACCAATGGAAAACGGCTCACTGTCTCTCCGTCAACCGCTCTTCCCAGTGCTGAAGTGTCGAGTTGAACCATCAGCGGTTCGGAAACTACTCGGGTCTTCTCCTCGCGAGTTGCCAATTCAAGGTGCAGTTGAAGCCGAAGCGTCTCGGTGACATATACGTGAATATCGGTTTGATGCAAGGGTTTGAAGTCAACCTTGCTTGCCTGCACTTCGTACGTTCCTGGGGGCAGTAAGAAGAACCCGAACAATCCATTCTCATCCGAACTGCCTGCCCTTGTTTCCGTCCCATCCAACTCTGTAAGCTCAATTCTTACGCCCGGGAGGATGGCGCCAGAAGGATCGAGCGTTACGCCCGTCAGCGCTCCGGTGGAGGCCGTCTGACTGTGGGTGTTTCTGGAGGACACCAGCGCGACAGTCAGGGCCCAAAAAAAGTACAACCAACGATGGCGAACTGGAGCGCATTTATGTAATTGCTTGCTCATAAGCGACCAGCGCGGTCCGACCAGTTGTCGAGTTCCACCCTCGACTTGCCTTCTATCGTTTGCACCTTGGCGCCGGCCCCCGACCTCGACAAACTAACACAGTTGCGCACCTACATTCAGCGTCGAGCATCGTTCGAGGGGGTGTTTTCTCGCACTTTCATCAAGTCACCACCTGTCAGTTTTACCAGTATTTGGATATCGAAGTTTCTGACAGATTGTTGGACCGGCTTCCAGTAGAGATAGTCTGTTCTTCATCTAGGGGTGACTGTGCTGACTACCGGGGACGATAGTGTCACCTGGCCGCTCCTAAGCCTTGTTCCGAAATGGACTGGACAGCAGGGCCGAGGAAGAGGGGTGGTGCGTAACTTCTGGCTTCCCCTTGCGGTTCTTGCAGCTCTTGTCCTGCCCCACTCGATTTCAGCGGCACCCAAGAAGGAAGTCCGGCGTATTCTCATTCTGAACGAGGTGGGCACTTCGTATCCGGCGATGAACATCATCAATGAAGGGATCCAAACTGCCCTGCACGATTCTCCCTACCAACTTGAGTTCTATTCCGAGTACTTGGATACCATACTGTTCCCCGATCCGGCCGCCCAGCAGGAGTTTCGCGCTTTCTACATTCGCAAGTATCAGAATCGCAGACCGGATGTGATCATCACGGTCGGGCCATCCCCGCTCAAATTCATGCTAAAGGTTCACCAGAGCTCCTTTCCGGGCGTTCCAATTATCTTCTGTCTGCCTTACGGAACTATGCCGGGTACTCCCTCACTAGATCCCGATTTTACAGGCGTCGAGAATGACATGGCTCCGGCTGAGACACTTGAGATAGCGCTGCGGCTCCAGCCCGGCACAAAGCACGTGGTTGTGGTAGGGGGCGTATCGGATTTCGACAAACAGGGGCAAGCCTCGGTCAAGCAGCACTTGAGGGCTTTCACAGACCGAGTCGATATTATGTATATGACAGATTTGACGATCGCCGATCTGCTCGAGCGTCTGAGGCAACTGCCAAATCACACGGTCGTCCTCCTCGTCTCAGTTGGGCAGGATGCGGCGGGAACTCGATTCAAATCAAACGAGGTAGGCCTGATGGTTGCCGCTGCAGCAAATGCGCCGGTTTTTGGCCTATTTGATGTCAACTTAAATCACGGAGAGGTGGGAGGCGACCTTTCAAGCCTCAGCGATCAGGGCAGGGTTGCTGGAGCCATGGCGCTGAGAACGCTCAGGGGGGAAAAGCCGCAGGACATCTCCAGAGTTAAAAGTGCCACCACCTATATGTTCGATTGGCGCGCTTTGCAGCGCTGGGGCCTCAAGGAGAGCGCTCTTCCCCCTGGCAGCATCGTCCTCAATCGGCAGGCCAGCTTTTGGAAAGCCAACGAGCGTTATGTTATCCCGGCAATCATCGTGTTCCTGGCGCAAGCAATGGCCATCTCCGCGCTGCTATGGCAGCGCGCCCGGCGGAGGCGATCGGAAGCCGAGCTTCGTGAAAGTGAAGTGCGCTTCCGCCTCGTTGCCAATACGGCTCCGGTCTTGATCTGGATGTCCGGTCCCGACAGGCGATGCAACTACTTTAATCAGCCCTGGCTCGAATTCACCGGGCGGCCGCTTGAAGCTGAGCTGGGCAATGGCTGGTCGGAGGGGGTGCATCCGGAAGATTTGAAGAATTGCCTGGATATTTACGCTAGGGCCTTTGATCTTCGGCAATCATTCAGGATGCAGTACCGGCTGCGGCGGCACGATGGCGAATATCGCTGGGTGCTCGATATCGGCGTGCCCAGATTGAATCCGAACGGTCTTTTTGCCGGCTACATAGGATCTTGCCTGGACGTCACTGAAGGCAAGCTGGCCGAGCAAGCTCTTGCCGGGTTGGGGCGCAGATTGATTGAAGCCCATGAAGAGGAGCGCACCTGGCTCGCGCGAGAGCTCCACGACGACATCAATCAGCGAATCGCGTTGTTAGCGGTCCAGTTGGAACAATCGGCCCAACATTCGACCAACTCTAGGGCCGAATTCACAGATAACATGCGTCACGTCCGTCAGGACCTTTCCGAATTAGGGAATGACATTCAAGCCCTATCGCACCGCCTGCACTCCTCAAAACTAGAATATTTGGGCATCGCGGCGGCAGCCAACAGCTTCTGCAAAGAGTTGTCCGAGCAACAGCAGGCCGAGATTGAATTCAGCCATGCAGGGATACCGTCCAGCCTGCCAAAAGAAATCTCCCTTTGTTTGTTTCGGGTCTTACAGGAAGCCCTGCAGAATGCGGTCAAGCACAGTGGTGAGCGGCACTTCAGAGTGGAACTGAGCGGAACATCGAGCGAGATACAACTGACCGTGAGTGACTCGGGAGTTGGCTTTGATCCGCAAGACGCCATAGACCGTCGCGGCATAGGACTTGTCAGCATGCGGGAGAGGTTGAACTTGGCAGGCGGCGAGTTTTCGATCAATTCGAAACCCGGCGGTGGCACCACGATTCGAGCTCGGGTGCCCCTGATGGTGGAAGCGCATCGTGCCGCTGTGGCTGGGTGAGATGAGGAGGGGAGATCCACCTTCTATTAGATCTTTGAGTCCATGACGATTTTATTGCGAATAAATGGCTGTGTGCTCCTCACAGATGCCTTGGAAATCGTGCTTGTCTTCCTCGCCGTGAAAGCCGCTCAATGGATATGCGCACAGGATATCTACTTCTTGTGTTTTGGCTAGATCGTTGCAGCCTCGTTCGATCCGAATAGCCGCATCCGCTTTTCCTTCTGCGTGCAAGAGAGCCACGCCTTCACCGCACACAACAACCCGAGGCTGTTCTGATTTAGCTGCTTTAGCAGCTGCTTCAATCAAGCCCCCAATGCCCCCGAAAAATCGAACAAGGTCAGGCAAACCGTCCACCATGACTTTTGAGAGCGCGTCGGCAGCATCCAATGGGACGTAGGTACCCTGTTGAAGGGCGGCATCCGTATCCACGCCGTCTGCCTTCAATTTCTGAAGAAGACTATCTCGGTGTGACTTCGTAGCGAGCACAATAGCGGCTTTACCGGCCTTTAGGGCAGCAGCAATAAAGCGAGTAAAGCCGTCTAGAAGAACCGTGTCATTAGAATAGAACAGTACCTCATGGCGGTGAGAGGCTTCCTTTACTGAGGTGTCAGTGAACTCGTAACCTTCGATGCTGCTACTGACAAATTGCGTGCCCCGAAAAACCGCATCTACGGCGGGCAGTAGTTCGCTTTGGGCATCTGTTTTACAAACGTAACCTCGGGCCCCCGTGCTCAAAGCTGCCTGCACAACGTCTAGAGAAGTCTGCAGACTTAGGAAGATTATCTTGGAACTGGGCGAGAGTTGTCGTATCCGCAGGGCGGCTTCAATTCCATTCAGTTTTGGGAGGCCGATATCCAGCAGAATTAAGTCCGGTTTCAGTTCCTCGGCCTTCTGAACGGCTTCTGATCCATCCAATGCCTCGGCGATGACTTGCCATTCTGGCCGTGCCTTAAGTAGCAAACTATTTTGGAGTCGCCAACCTCTGAAATCATCAGCTATGAGAATGCGAATCGATGACGGCAGTTGCTCCTCCACTTTTGCGCCTAATGCGCAAAAATAATTTCTCTTTGTCATCCCACCATTCCAGAACACCACGCGCACAAATAAGTCGCACGAACCTCCGAGTCCCTGGGCCTATGAAGAATGATTCAGGCACTGTCATCGTGCCACAGAGCACTGTCCGATCGGACCAATTCTTATCTCATTTCATCGTTTCAGGCAACGCGGTTATGGTCTAGACGCCTTCTCATCACATCTGTCCTTAGGGCCTCCGGTCGGGTAGAGCGATGGCGCGGAACGGGCTTCGAATGATGCCGTCGTTTCCATCGCCCTCCCTAGAATGCCGTACGGCGGGTTTTCCCCAGTACGGCTACAAGGCCGGTTTGTCAGACGGGGCCTTCCCCCGCGGCACATATAACCGTGTCGCGCGGTTTGCGTCCGTCCTTCGTGCTCTCCACTGTCATCGTCGTTTTCCTCGTACTGTGCCGAGGAGACGCTGCGCGTTTGAGCACCACCGTTCAAGCGACCTTCATCGCTTTGCCCCAGGGGCCCTCGCTCCAACCTGGCTTTGCTCTCCAGGTCTTCATCGCTTAACTGGCCCCATCCGCCCCACTCGCCATCTCGTCACAGCTTCCCTGCCTAGCAGGTTATGTGTGGCGTCTCTGCTGTGCCGAGCAGTAGTTTCTGCGCGGCCTAGGCCGATGACGACTGGTTCCAGGCTTTCGAATATCAATCCTTCTTGACATGCCACCCTCTGCGACCCCGGGGAGTTCGGAGCCGCGGTGTTCCAGTCTCGCGACCCCAACATGGCCTTTGCCTACGCGGTCAGAGGCTCGGCTCTCCCAAGTAACCTGCAATCCGCTTCCCGCAGGTGGACTTTTACTTCCAGGCTTCCATCGAGTCGGTCGCCCTTCTCGACGCTGGATATAACTACGACAGCCACTGGAATGCTCTGTCGATGGGACTTTCACCCATTGGATTGACTTCTAGCCTTGCTGCACGCCCGCGAAACTTCCCTACTACTCCTGCAGGCCAGCCAAACGTAGAAGTGCCAATACAGCCAGGGAAGCGATGAACAGTGCTAGTCGGGCTGATTAAGCCCAGTCCCTCAGTGCCTAATCAAGATCGGCCATCACATTGGCCAGCTAAGCTGGCAATTCTGACAGTTTCTAACAATGTCGTAACTCGTGAGAATTCGATCGTTGGGTCAGAGCCTGGTCAAGAAGGTTCGACAATGAACTCCCGCGGTATCGTCATAGCGCTAGCCACCACTTTTTGGGCCGTCACATGCCCTGCTCAGGTGCCCTCTTGGGAAATTGAGAACGAGGCGGGCCTGCAAGCTTATCAGCGCGGGAATTATACGGAAGCTGAGAATCTCTTCCGGGGCGCGTTTCGTCGAGCCGAAGAATTCGGGGAACTTGATCCTCGTTTTTCAACTGCGATCAACAACCTCGCTGCGGTGCTGCATGCAGAACGCAACTACGCCGACGCCGAACAGCTTTACCGCCGCGCCCTAGCGATCTGCGAAAAGCTGTCTGGAACGGAACGCCAGGAAGTGGCCAGTTTACTCAACAACCTAGCCAAGCTTCTGAATGAACAAGCGAAGTACTCAGAGGCCGAGCCACTCTACCAACGCGCTCTCGCCATTCAGGAAAAGGTGCTTGGACCTGAGCACCTAGATGTATCGATCGTTCTGGACAATCTCGCTGGGATGCGGTCGAAAGAAGGCAAATACTTGGAAGCCGAATCCCTCTTTCAGCGCGCCTTAGCGATACGTCAAAAGGTTCTCGGCAACGACCACAGGGATGTGGCGACTGTTCTCAACAACTTGGCGGGAGTCTATCATTCGCAAGGCAAATATAAGGACGCCGAGTTGTATTACCGACGCGCACTCGCCATATGGGAAAAGACGCCTGGGCCAGAGCTCCCGGACATGGCAACAATTCTCCACAACCTGGGCACTGTTCAGGTAAAGGAGTGCAAATACTCGCAAGCCGAGGCCCTCTTTCAGCGCGCACTGGCCATTCGGGAAAAGGTTCTTGGACCAGAGGACCGAGGTGTGGCTACCATCCTTGATAGTCTGGCCTCGCTCTTCCAGAAGCAGGCTAGGTATTCGGAAGCTGAACCTCTCTTCCAGCGCGTCCTAACCTTCCGGGAAAAGGCCTTGGGACCAGAACATCCGAAAGTGGCCGCGGTTCTCACCAATCTGGCCGCGCTTCGGCGAGAGGAAGGCAATTACTCGGAAGCTGAACCTCTCTTAAAGCGCGCCTTAGCCATCCAAGAAAAAGCCCTGGGACCGGGACACCCAGAGGTGGCTAGCGTCCTCAATGATTTAGGCGTCCTTCAGCAAAGGGAAGGCCAATACTCGGAAGCCGAATCGCTCTTCCACCGCGCGCTGGCGATCTGGGAAAGAGTTCTTGGGCCGGAACACCCAGACGTGGCAACAGCCCTCAACAATCTAGCCTCGAGTCTTCAGAAGCAAGGCAAATACTTGGAAGCCGAGCCACTGCTACATCGTGGACTAGCAATTCGGACAAAAGTTTTCGGACCGGAGCACGCGGAAGTGGCCGTAATTCTTAATAACTTGGCGGCAACCTACAATTATCGAGGCAACTACAAAGAAGCCGAGTCGTTTTACCAGCGCGCTCTAGCCATGTGGGAAAAGACCCTTGGACCACAACACCCATACGTGGCTACCGTCCTCATTAATCTAGGGACGCTGCAGGGGCGGGAAGGCCAATATTCGGCTGCTGAATCTCTCTTCCAGCGCGCCCTTGCTAGCCGAGAAAAACTGCTTGGTCCGGAACATCCGGACGTGGCTTCCGTTCTTTCCCATCTGGCTGTGCTTGAGTACGGGCGCCACAACGATTCAGTTGCTGAGTCCCTCTACAAACGTGCGTTGAACATTTGGGACAAAGCCCCCGGGCTGCAATCTCAGGACTTTGCGCTGACGTTGGAGAACTTGGGCACGCTCTATTTTGATCAACGCAAGTATGACGAGGCTGGAGCTCTTTTCGAACGAGCGGTCACTTTTAATGAGCAATCACTGGGTCAGGAGCACCCAGACGTGGCACGTGGTTTGAGCAAAGTGGCAATGGCTGACTTGGCCCGCGGCTATTATGATGAGGCTGAATCGCCTTGCAAGCGAGCACTCGGGATTTTAGAAAGGTCTTCACACCGGGATTATCCGGCGCTGATTGAAGCGTTGCTGAGTTACGCTAGGGTACTCCAGAAAACAAAACGGAAGGCCGAAGCGGAACTTCTTGAGACACGGGCGATGGTCTATCGTGCCAAGCTGCAGGAAAACAAACGTAAGAATCAAGCTGAATTCTCCGCCCAGCGGCCTTGACGTCGGTAGTCTAAACGAAAGCTCTGCAGCCAGTGTCCTCTGAGAGAATCCCTCGGAGGACTACGCTCCTATGGATGTAATGGATTGGAACCGGCAGGATCCTTCATCAGAGAAATACTCAAGCGTCCCCAGATTAGCGTACCGTCTTTCCGAGAGAAGCGTTTCTCCAGATGATAGTTGTCTATCGAACCGTGCCGCAATTGCTCAAAAAGGGCCCAATCCTTCTCTGCATCTTCGGGAGGAGAAAACTCGGCATAGTGTTTACTACGCATTTCCTCTTCGCTGATTCCTAGCGTCGAGCAAAGAGCCGGATTCACGAACAAGGACCGCCCTTCCAGGTCCTCCAGCGGAATCCCGATAGGACTCGCTTTGAAAGTATCATAGAAGAGCTGGTCATCGGGTCTCGTCTCCCGCACTTTTTCCTTCTCCATAGAAAATGGCATATAGCACCAGCACTATCTGAGCTGAAAGCATAATTTCAGGTTAACCGCTGCCTCGCTCTTCGTGGACTGTCCTTAAATGGACCTCGAACTTTTTCTTGCCCTGCTCGTCTGTGCCGCACGATTTGCACAGCGATTCACAGGGCTGCAATTGGGTCAAATTGGGTCCCGTTGACTAGCGGAGGTTAGGGGAGTATTGCTGAGGATTAAATGTCGCCATTTAGAGTACTTGTGGTCGAAGACTTCGAACCGTTCTGTCGATTGGTCTGTTCGATGCTACAGGCGGCCGACTTTCAGGTCGTCGGTCAAGCCTCAGATGGGTTAGAAGCCGTTCAGAGAGCCGAAGAGCTGCAGCCGGATTTGATTCTGCTTGATATCGGTCTGCCAAAACTGAATGGAATGGAGGCCGCCAAGCGTCTTCGTGAGATCGCTCCCCAGGTAAAGATTCTGTTCCTTAGCCAAGAGTCTGCAGCCGATATAGTACAAGAGGCGCTTAACTTGAGTGCACTGGGCTACGTTCATAAGTCACGCGTCCAATGGGAACTACTGCCTGCTATCGAATCCGTTCTTGCGGGGAGGCAAGTTGTTAGAATGGGACAAAAGGGCTACGTGCGTAGCGAGGGCACAAATGCTCAACCCCACCACCACGAGATTCTCTTGTATGCCGACGACTCGGTTCTCTTAGAGGGTTTTACTCGTTTTCTTGCCGGGGCTCTAAAGGCCGGTAACCCGGCTATGGTGTTGGCTACAGGGCTACACCGGGAAAGTCTGCTTCAGAGGTTGAAGAAAGAAGGCGTGGCTGTTGAAGTCGCCATGCAAGAAGGGACCTGCGTTTGGCTGGATGCCACCGAAACGCCTGATCGAGTCCGCTTTCTCGATAGCGTCAAGGACTTGATTGAGACAGCTTCCAAAGCCGGGAAGGCAGATCATCCTCGCCTTGCTTTGTGCGGTGAACTTGCAGGTCGCTTGTGGGCTGAAGGCAAAACGGATGTGGCGCTGCAACTCGAACAGCTGTGCAATGAGGTGGCCAGAAAACACGACGTGGATATCCTTTGCGCATATCCATGCGGCATTCACGGCCTAGATGCAGAAGAAACCTTCAAGACAATCTCTGCCGAACACTCTGCTTTTCATTCCAGATAAGAGCTGGATCGTCGCCGCGTGCAAGCACGAGATTCGCGTAGCCTGATGCTGCTATGCCCAATCACCACAACTGAATGGATTCCGAAGGCCCGAATAGGGCGGTTACAAGAGAAGTGTAATCCCACACAGGAATACCTTCGCAGATGCCCGATCACGCGACTTTTTACGAAAGGACTAGGCAAATGCCTGTCTGCCGGATTGGGGGCTACCGCACTCCCGTCAAAACCGAAGGACAATTCCCGTCGAAAGTCGCGTGTTGTTCTGCGTATGGCTCCCGAAATTGGTCATCAAGTAGTCGCCCTGAATGATGCGCCAGTGAATGCCTTTGATCAATTCCGTATCGATACCTGCCCCGATCGCCATCGAAAACGAAGAATTCCCGAATCCTGCCGCACCGAAATGCGCACCACCAAGAAGTACGTGCGCAAACGGCGAAACGCGAGAAGGAAAAGAGACCTGCGGGCCGAACAAATACGAGTGCACCGAAGTCCCAACTCCACCTACGGAGCCATAGTGCCCGTCCAGATCCGCTACTCCGCCCAGCCAGTCGGTGAACTTGTACTGGCCGGAAAGCTCCCACCCGTTCAGGTTCGCGGAAGGTGAGCTACGGAATCGCATGTAAGAATAACCGCCGAACACCTCCACCTTGTCTTGTGTCCGCGCTGGAAACGAAGCCACTACGAGAATTCCAAACAGCAGCCCAATCTTTCGCACCATGAGAATTTCCTCCTCAATAACCGAGCGAGGTCAGGGATCTTTCCTGGCCCGCGCGGTGTTCCCAGCACTTGGCGGCGTCGATAAAGCCACTGTGGATACTGAAGGCCGTCAGATTGGAGTTTCCCCTACCACGTTCCGGTCGAAAGACATCGTAGAGTCCGAGAAAGCCGGGTTGACAAGCAAGCCTCTAAACTCCGGCTATAGCTTTGTTCTGGAGAACGCGCACCACAACGCGACGGTTTTCCGCCTGTCCTTCCGCCGTCTTGTCGTCACCGACCTGGTGGCTCTCTCCCATTGCACCAGGGGCAAGCATTCTGGTGAGGGGAATATGGCCCTGCTGCAACAGGATATTGGTTACGTTGTCGGCGCGGTCTTCACTGAGCTGTTGGTTAAGGGCCACGCTGCCAGCGGTCGAGGCGTAACCTTTCACCTCGATCATGTAACCGTTGACGGTCTTGGCTTTGTCTGCCAATGCCAAGAGTTGGGGGTTATACTTCGGATCAACCCCGACCTTGCTGTTCCCAAAGTAAACCGCGACCTCGTCGAGGACGTAGTAATCGTCTAGTTGGCCGAAGCGGGCCGCAGCGGCGTCAATCGCAGCCCTCTGCTTCTCTAACTCCTGCTTGTTCTGCTGGGCCTGGACCTGGGTTTCGTGCATACCGGCTTGAATGGCCTCGGCTTTTTCCAGATCATTGCCCTTGAACTTGACCAAATTTGCCACTAGTTGGTTTTGCGCGTTGTAGGTACCCTCTACCTGGACGGCGAGTCCCGGAATGAGAGCGGCCATAGCCATTTCCTTTCTGCGAGCCTGCAGTATTCCTTGTATCTGGCTTACCTCGGTGCTGTCGTTCAAAAGGACAATGACCTCACGTGAGTCCGAAGTCTTAAGAATAATGGTGTCACCGTTTCGTCCTTTGATCAGGCCTTGGACCTTTACAGATTCAGCAGCGACGGTCGTACCTAACAACACCAGCACGATAAGCGAGAGAGTTGCGACCGATGCGATTCTAAATAACTTGGTCTTGGTCATAGTTTCTCTTCCCCTCAATCCCCCAATCTCGATTTCAACGCCAGCTCCGGACAATAAAGAATTGAGGGTTCAAGAATTTCTGGTGTCTACCCTTGTTTGCAAACGCAAACCGCATTTCCCCCCGGCCCGCGCCTTTGAACTCATATTGATAAGCTGTCCCGGTCTGCTCAGTAACTGACAAAACTGACAGTAGAGCCGATTGGCAGCGACAACGGCAAGCAAGCCTCACGGTCTAAGCCTGGCATACGAAGCAACTGGACATGTGGCATCTCGGCCAAAAGCAGATGCCCAGTAACGGGCTTAATAGGAACTGCTGTGTTCATTCGACCTGAAATGAAGAGAGGGGCGCCCTCCACTTGTAAGTGTTCGGCCTTTCGAGTTGGGATTCTCATGTGATTGTGCGTACAAGCCGTCTCATAAATTCCTCAGGACGATCGGCTCAAACGAACTGGACCATCCTCAGAAAACCTTCTGTGCGATAAACCTAGCGAATGAGATGCGCAGAATATTTTGAAGCCAGGATGGCTATTATTTCAGGTCCACCGGAGGTCCGCCGACTCGCTTCGCTCCGAGGTCGACGGTCACCTCAACACGGTTGGCAATCTTGATGAAGGGAATACCGCTGTTCATCCCATACTCCTTGCGGTCAAAGGCCATTGTTCCTTTGATCGTGCCCGAACCTGTCCCCTTGCCGGAAATCGTAAGTGCTAGCTTTTCAGGTCTGCTAACTCCGCGTATCGTAAAGTTGCCGTCCACGTCAAGGGTGTCGGGACCAGTCTGAACAATCTTCGTTGACTTAAACGTGATCAATGGGTTTTGCTGGACATCGAAGAAGTTCTTGCCCTTCAGCTTGCCGTTCTTTATGCCGCTTCCGGTATCCACGCTGGCCGCCTGAATTTTGACCTCTAAAACGCCTGTAGAAAGATCCGGCGATGTAAATGTTAGAGTGGCGTCCCACTTGTCGAAAGTGCCCCTGATGGCGACGGACGCTACCACGTCGAACTTGATCGAGCTTCCTACCGGCGCAAACTCGAAAACAGGAGCTTGTGCCTGGCTTCCTTACGGGAGCACGGCGGACGCTATGAGGCATAGTTGACAATTCAGCGAATACGAGTGCTACTTGTTCGTTTGCCATTCGGTCATCCAGCTCCGGTGTTTACTGCCTCTCCTGGCCATGAATTCAACGCGCGACCAGTTCTGCCACTGCCACTCGCTGTTCAATGCCCTCAACGTATTCTTGCAATCCTTCTGCTTGTAACATGTCCCGCACTTCGCCGTGAACCTCCGCAAGCTTTAGTTTGGCTCCGCGCGCCGCCAGTTCCCTACGGACGTCGCTCAGCATGCGTCCTCCTGCAAGGTCGATGTTCGCTGAGGTAGAGAGGTCCAGAATCACCAGTTTCAAACCAGAATAGGCTCCCGCTTGGCTCAGGATTTCAGCCTTCACGTTTTGCGCGTTGACGAGCTCGTGTTCTGCGTATCGCAAGGCATCCACAAAACGGTCGCTTCCCGGCAAGCGTCCCAATCGCAACACGCGGGGCCGGGAAGCGCGCCGAAGCAAGAGCAGCATGGTAAGCACGGCGGCCAGGAGCACACCTTTCAGAATTCCGAAGGCTAATACCCCCAGCGTAGCCACCATGGCGACTCGAAACTCCAGCTTGCTCACCCGCCGGATGTGCATCAGTTCCTTTGGATGGATCAGGCCCCACACAGCCATGAAGACCACCGCTGCCAGAACTGGGTCGGGAAGATTTTTCATGAACCCCGTCAGAAAAAGCAGGACCGCGCCGATACCGAGCGAAGCAAAGACCAGTGCCAGTGGAGTTTTGGCACCACCCTTTTCGTTTACAGCAGATTGAGACATTCCTCCCGCCAGTGGATACCCGTGTCCCAGACCCGAAGCGAGGTTTGCCGCTCCCAGGGCTAGTAATTCCTGGTCGGCATTGATCTCGTAACCGTGCTTCTGGGCGAAAGTCCGCGCCACGGAGATGCCTTCCACGTAAGCCAGCACAAAACAACCGAGTGCTAGTGCGAATAGGTCATCGACTTCATTCCACGCGACGAGCGGCCAGCGCAGGTGTGGCAGTCCAGCTGCAATTGAGCCAATAGTCTTCACTCTAAGTCCAGCCACCGGCATCACCGACATGAACACGATAGAGAGCACGACAACGAACAATGCGACTGGCCGGCGCGGCAGAAGCCACTCGCCCAAAATCAGAAGCGCGAGTGCCCCCGCTCCTATGGCGAGAGTCGGCAAGTTCGTTTGTCCCAGGTCGGTCGCTAACTGCACAACACGGCTGAAGAAGTTGCCGCCACCGGTTCTCACTCCGAACAGTTTCGGGAGCTGCGTCGAAATGATCACAAGCCCGGCACCGACTTTGAAGCCACTGAGCACTGTCTCGGAGATGAAATTGACGATGTTGCCCAAACGAAACAACCAGGCAAGGACGCCTATGACCGCGACTAGCACCGCCGTTGCCATAGCCAGCTGAATTTGGCGACCCGTATCGGCTGATGCCATGCTGCCCAGAGTGGCACCCATCAGGATGGAGATCGCCGACGTCGGTCCCACTGCCATCTGCCGGGACGTGCCAAACGCCGCGTAGGCCACTCCTCCCATGAGGCAGGAATAGAGCCCCGCTTCTCCCGGCAGTCCCGCAAGAGACGCGTAGGCCAGCGACACAGGAATCGCATACGCCGCCAGTGTCAATCCGGCGACAAAATCCGGACGAAGCCACTGCTTTTGATACCGTAGTGCCCAATCAAGGACGGGCAGTGCCGAACGCAGCCGCTGCCAAAGACGTTGCGTATTTTGTAATGATGTGGGCATGAGTGGCGCGTCGTTGCTTCTAAGAGGTCCCCCAATTGCGCAAGTCTAGGAGCAATCCCTGAAACCGGCATCTGTGAGTATTGACAGTTCTATTCTTTCCGGCGCAGATAAAAACTGGCCATGATCGGGAGATTGGTTCAAGGCTCAGGCGCGCGCTCTGGTTCAAGACACACTGGTTAGTTACAAACGACCTCTAAGAAAATTGGTACCCAGTAAACATTAATCGGAACCTCGATCCCGGTGTCCGGTAAGGTGATCTGCCCCTAGCTCTTCAGAGGACAGCCACCCGTTGGGACCTCGAACTGTATTTTTTGCCAGTTACTGCGAGGAAGCAGTATGACCTAGCGTCAAAGAGCGGACGAGCACGTCTTGGACAGATTATGAAACGGTGTGCGCAGGCGTGTTTGATGGACTCATTTGGCGCGAGAGGGTGATCAAGAGTAGAGGTAGCCATGAATCCTAAACGAAAGGTTTTGAGTGCAACCTTCCGATACCTGCTGGTGATGGTTTGCACGATCGCCATCCTACCAGGCGACACATTGGCATATGTGGCGCCTCGTTCGGGGCCGGCGGCTTCACCACAAGATCAGGCTGCGAGGATTCCATCTGACCAGCTGGACTCTCTCGTTGCGCCTATTGCCCTCTATCCAGACCCGATGCTAGCCCAGACCCTTGCGGCCTCCACATACCCTCTCGAACTCATCCAACTCCAGCAGTGGCTGGCAAAGAATCCCGGACTGAAAGATCAAGCACTCGCCGATGCCGTCATGAAACAGCCCTGGGATCCAAGCATTCAAGCTTTGGCCGCGCTGCCCGAGGTCGTAAAGCGCCTGGCAGACGACATTCAGTGGACCACCGATCTGGGCAACGCCTTCTTGGCGCAGCAGAGCGATGTGCTGGATGCGGTGCAGCGCATGCGCAAAAAGGCACAGGACACCGGCAATTTGAGTTCGACCGACCAACAGAAGGTGGAAACCAAAGTCATCGAGAACAAGAGCGTGATCGTGGTCGAACAGGCTAATCCACAGGTCGTGTATGTACCTTCATATGATCCTGTCGTGGTGTACGGCCCTGCGGTCTATCCCTACCCGCCCATTTACTATCCGCCGGCGGGATACTACGCCGCGGGACTGGCGATTTCTTTCGGGGTTGGCATGATGATGGGGGCGTTCTGGGGCGGGGGCTGGGGTTGGGGTTGTGGCTGGGGCGGCAACAACAACATCAACATCAATAACAACAACAATTTCAACAGGAACTCGAATATTGGTAGTGGCAACCGCAACAACATTGGGGGCGGAAACCGCCCATCGCAACAACCAGGCCGCGGGGGCGGAGGCCGCGGAGATTCCGGCTGGAAACACAATCCGCAACATCGCGGCGGCGCCCCGTATGGTGATCGAGATACCGCGAGCAAGTTTGGCGGTACGGCTCGAGGAGACTCGCTTTCCAATCGGCAGGCTAGCGCACGGCAACAGGTTGGCCGACAGGGCGGAAATTTGGCCAGCAGTCGCGGAGGCGGAGCTGGCGTGAGCAATCGGGCCAACGGAGCCGGTGTTGGTAACCGAGGTGGTGGTGCAGGCGTCAGCAACAGGGCGGGAGGAGGCGGAGCAGATCGAGTAGGAAGCCGGGACGTATCGCGGGGCGGCGGCGGAAACCGGGATGCCTTTGGAGGAGGTTCCAGAGGCTCCAAGGGTTACAACGGATCGAGCGCGCGCGCCAGCAGCAGCCGCGGTTCCTCGAGCATGGGATCACGAGGAGGTGGTGGAGGCGGTGGTCGTGGCGGCGGGGGGCGGCGTAGGTGAGCGACCTGGTCACGGAAATGAAGTCATAGGAGCATGGACATGAACTCAACATCTGCGAAGGCAACTCTCCTTAGGCTCCTTTTGGTCGCGGGGACATGGGGGTTTCTGTCAGTGTCCGGCCAACTCACAGCGCAGCAACCTGCCGCAAAAACTGCCAGTGCCTCTATCGCTGTCGGTGCAAAAACCTTCGATAGTCCGCAGCAGGCTGCCGATGCACTAGTTGCTGCGGCTGAGCAGTTTGACGAGCGTCTTCTCAGAGAGATTTTCGGCCCTGGTGGCGAGGACATAGTTTTTTCCGGTGAATACCCACAAGACCGGAAGCGAGCCGCTGACTTCGCTGCAGAAGCTCGCGAAAAGAAAAGCGTCTCCGTGGATTCAAAAAAGGGGAACCGGGCATTCCTCCTGGTGGGCAACGAGGACTGGCCGTTCCCCGTGCCAATCGTTAAGCTGGGTGCCAAATGGGCGTTTGATGCCAAACCCGGCCGCCAGGAACTCCTCTACCGTCGCATCGGAAGCAATGAATTGGACGCCATTGACATCTGCCGCGGCTACGTGGAAGCACAGCACGAATACGCACTCCAGAAGCGCGAAGGCTACGATGCGAACCAGTACGCGCAGCGCATTGTAAGCACTCCAGGCAAGCAGGATGGCCTGGCATGGCAAAACCCGGATGGTAGTTGGAGCGGACCGATTGGCGAAAAGATTGCTCGAGCGATCGAACAGGGCTACTCCGGCAGTGCCGAGCCATATCATGGCTATTTCTTCAAGATTTTGAAAGGTCAAGGACCGGCGGCACCAATCGGCGAAATGGATTTTGTCGTGAAGGGCGTAATGATCGGCGGCTTCGCCCTGGTAGCTGCCCCGGCTGAATACGGCGTGACCGGCGTGAAGACCTTCATCGTCAGCCACGACGGCGTTGTCTTCGAGAAGGATTTTGGGCCGGGCACCCTCAACCAGTTTATAATAATGGAGCGCTTCAATCCGGACCGCTCCTGGAAACCAGTCTTCGAGGAGTGAAGAAAGAAGGCAGATACTTTGAACATTGCTGGGGAATCCCAGACAGAATCGGCCTTGATTGCCTCATGTGCTGAGGACTGTCGCACCTGTCCAGAAGGAATTCCAGAAACTGCCCTCTTTGTTCGCCGCGGGGGCTTCGGGCCGTAAGCTCTTATCGGAACACGACAACTTCTGGAAAGAAGCCCTTCGGTGAATGAACTGGTAGCACTAGAAGGAGACGTGACCGACCTACTCCAGATTTCGCATATTACGGAAAGTGTGTTAAGAGTTATAACGCGTTTTACCTTGTGGCCATACCAGCACCCTCGGTAACTATGCGTGCTCCTTATTCCTCCGCTGCGCAGCCTACCCAATGTCAGCAAATCGATGCTTGCCCTGCGCACCATCCCCGAGGGTCGCTCAAAGGGTCTAAACTGCTTCAGCTCGGACTCTTGCTGCTCGTGACTTGTCTCGTCTTCCAGGCGAATGCCGTGGCGCAGTTCAAAGAAACACGGCGAGTCCTCATTCTTAATGAACTAGGGTCAGATGTGGGTGTCATAGACCAGGAGATATTCACTGCTTTAGGGAAGGCGCCTTACCATATCGAGTTCTATATCGAGGATTTGGACACCAACCTGCTTCCAGAAAAAGATTCACAGTCTCAGTTTACCGACTGGTACCTTCGAAAGTACCGGGATCGGACGCCAGACTTGATCATTGCCGTCGGTCCTTCCTCAGTCAAGATGATGGCCGAATCGCACCAGGCGTTTGCTCCAAATACCCCGATTGTTTTCTGGGGGAGTACCGAGGAGTTTGCGGAAGCACCTAGGCTCGACTCTGACTTTACGGGGGTTTGGGCGGTAGCACAGCCAGACAAGACTTTGGATGCAGCACTTCACCTGCAACCCGGCACTAAACATGTGGTCGTAGTGGGCGGTGTGGCACCGTATGACCGCCATCTTGAGACCGTCGTCAAAGAACGGTTTCGCAAGTACGAATCGAAACTCGAATTCACCTACCTAACCGACCTGGCGATGCCCGAGCTAATCGAGCGACTGAAGCACCTGCCAGGCAATACGATCGTTTATCACACTTCAATGATGCAGGATGCAGCGGGGACGCACTTTGTCGACGCAATTCAGTCAGTACCAATGGAGGCCAGCGCCGCGAACGCGCCCGTGTATGTCGCCGACGATGTAGATGTGGGTAGAGGGACGGTAGGCGGAGACGTCACAAGCTTCGTCTTGGCAGGTCGAGTCGCCGCCGGGATGGCTCTCAGGATTCTCAACGGGGAAAAGCCGCAGGATATCCCGATTGTCAGAGCCACCAACATCTACTTGTTCGATTGGCGCGCCCTGCGGAGGTGGGGGCTCAAGGAAAGCGATTTGCCGCCTGACAGCGTTGTTCTTGAACGCGAACCAACCTTTTGGGAGGCATACCGACGACACATCATCGTCGCGATTTTGGTACTCTTGGCACAGACTCTAGCGATTACTGCTCTCCTCTGGCAGCGAGCGAAAAGGAGGCAGATAGAGGCACAACTGACCCGCTACAGCGATCAGCTTCGCATAGCGATGGAGTCCGGCAAATCGGTCGGATGGGAATGGGATCTCACCACCGGGCGACATACTTGGTTTGGCGATCTGCGTACCCTGTTTGGCATTCCTTCCGACACGTTCACTGGGAAAGTTGGCGATTTTTTCCGTTACGTCCATCCGGAGGACCGTAAGCGAGTCTCGGATGCGGTGACGGAGGCGAGGCAAGAGTGTAAGACCTACACGGCGGAGTACCGCATCCTTTGGCCTAACGGCACAATCCGCTGGATTGTGGAGAGAGGTAGATTTGAGTACGCGACGAAGGGTGTCCCCTCACGAATGGTAGGCATGGCGGTAGACATTACGGATCGCAAACGGGCGGAGGAAGCCCTGAAGAGCTCAGAAGAGAACTTCTCTAAAGCGTTTCGTGAAAGCCTTCTCGCCAAAACACTAACGAGCATTCAAGACCATCGCTACCTCGAAGTAAACGAAGCGTTCGAACGTCTCACGGGTTGGCGCCGCGACGAGGTACTGGGCCGAACGCCTTTAGAGATCGAGACCTGGGTTGATCCTACTCAGAGAGAGAAATTAGTAAAGCACCTACTCGTCGAAGGCACCGTGCCAGATCTCGAGGTCAAAATCCGGAGGAAGGATGGCCAGATCCGCACCGCTTTAGGAACATTTGAGTTAATCGAGATCCAAGGTGAGCCGTGCGCTCTTGCCGTGATCGCAGACGTCACCGATCTTAGGCGGGCTGAACAAGCGGAACAGGCTGCCGAGGATCGATTCAAGCAGTTTTTTGAGACACTACCAGAGTATTGCTTCATCACTTCCGCGGACGGCGAAATTCTAGACATCAACCCAGCAGCCTGCAGCGCTTTGGGTTACTCCAAAGAAGAACTCATCGGCAAACCACTGTCTGCTCACTATGTCCCCGGGTCGCTGACAAGACTGATTGAATTGTCCGGGAAGTGGAAGAACATGGGCACACTTCACAATGAAGAGATAGAAATTCTCACCAAACAAGGGCAGAAGCGAACGGTGCTTGTCAATGCTGGATCGCTGAAAGACGGACAGGGAAACGTCCAATATACGATGACCGTGCAGGTGGATATCACGGAACCCAAACAGATCCGGGAAAAGCTACGTGAGAGCCAGAACCGTTTGGAGGGCATCATCGCGTCGGCGATGGACGCCATCATCGCCGTAGATCAGGAATACCGAATCGTCGTCTTTAACACTGCTGCGGAGAAAATGTTCGGTCTCCCTTCATCGGACGCGATCGGAAGCCCGATCAACCGCTTCATCCCGGAGCGATTCCGCACTGTCCATACAGAACATATTCGCCACTTCGGAGAGACCGGCATGACCCAACGCGCGCCAGGCTCGCTAGGGGCATTGCGCGCTCTCCGAGCAAATGGTGACGAGTTTCCAATTGAAACTTCGATTTCTCAGCTGCAAACCGGCAACCATAAACTGTTTACCGTCATCATTCGGGACGTCACAGATCGCCACCGTGCCGAAGAAGCGCTTCGACAAAGCGACGAGCGCAGTCGGGAATTGGTACGACGTTCTCCCATCGCAATGGTTGTGACCGAAGGAAGGGAACAGCGAGTCATTATGATGAATGATCGGTTCACCAGTCTTCTCGGGTACACGTTAGACGATGTACCCGACGTGGCCCACTGGTGGCCACTTGCATACCCCGATGAAGCCTATCGCAACTCGATAAGAGCAGAATGGGGTGTGCGGGTAGAAGAAGCCCTCAAAAATAGAAATGAAATCAACCCCATGGAGGCAACCGTTCGCTGCAAGGACGGGTCGAGCCGCTACATTGAGTTTCATTTCTCCCCGCTCCGAAATACCAACATTGTCACCCTGGTTGATCTCACAGAGCGCAAGGAAGCTGAGACCGTGCTCCAAGAAAGCGAAGAGCGCTTCCGCCATGTCGCGGATACCGCTCCAGTGATGATCTGGATGGCAGGCGCCGATAAGTTATGCACGTATTTCAACTCGCCTTGGCTGCAGTTCACCGGCCGACGCTTTGAAGAGGAACTCGGAAACGGCTGGACGAAGGGGGTCAACCCGGATGATTTACAAAGCTATTGGGAGACCTACGCGAACGCCTTCGATCGGCAGCAATCTTTCCAGGTGGAGTATCGCTTGCGGCGACATGATGGGGAATATCGATGGATGCTCGATCACGGTCTGCCTAGGTTAAATAGTGACGGCTCGTTCGCAGGTTACATCGGCTCGTGTATCGACATCACCGATCGCAAACTGGCTCAAGAGGCTCTGGCCGAAATGAGCCGCAGGCTAATCGAGGCCCATGAGCAGGAACGTACGTGGATCGCACGAGAGCTTCACGACGACATCAATCAGCAAATTGCCTTAGCAACGGTGAATCTGGAGCGCTTGAAGCAAGATTTTCCCGCTCTGGGCCCGGCAGTCATCCAGCGCCTCGATGAAATACTCGATCAAGTCTCACGTCTCGGTAGCGATATTCAAGCCCTATCGCACCGGCTACACTCTTCAAAGCTGGAGTATCTGGGCATCGCAGCGGCGGCCTCCAGTTTCTGCAGAGAGTTATCCGACCAGCATGGAGTGCAGATTGACTTTCACTCCGAAGGCATACCGAAGGACCTGCATCAGGACATCGCGCTTTGTCTCTTTCGGATCTTGCAAGAAAGTCTGCAGAATGCTATCAAGCATAGCGGAGCACAGCGCATTGAAGCATGGCTTAGAGGCGCATCGAACGAGATCGAGTTGAGCGTACGCGATGCGGGCATCGGTTTTAGTCCCGAAGAGGCAATAAGGGGGCGAGGGCTGGGCCTCACCAGCATGAGGGAGAGGCTGAAACTGGTCCATGGGAAGCTTTCCATCGATTCCCAGACCGGACTTGGCACCATAGTTCGCGCCACTGTACCTCTTAATTTGGGTTCTAAGGCTGCGCAGGCGTAAAAACCTGAGACATGGGCTTCCCTCAAGCGGGAGTTTGGTATTTCAGCCACCCATCGCTTCCGACCAACCTTTCCACATGGCAACCGCGACTGCAACCACGGCGTGGTCTATTCTGAAGATTGAAAAGAAAGTGATGCTACGCACGCTTGACGAAGAACACAGGTTCTCCGACATTTTTGTGGCTTACCTGGTTCAACGTCACAAACATACTCAAGCAGACTTGGTCGATCAACTATTCAACTCAAGTGAAAAACGCTTGGCGCGAGCCCTTTTGTTGCTGGCGCGATTCGGACAAAAAAGACACAAGCCCGAGGAAGTAATCCCTGACGTAAGTCAGGAGACTCTTGCGGAAATGATTCGGACAACCCATTAGGCGGCTCGGCTTCATTGACTATAACGACCGACTGCGGGTGCGTAATTCGCTTCTAAGTGTGGTCCTCACGAGTAGATCAGAATCAGCCTCCCCAGCCACGACTCGGTGTTCTTGGTTCCCGGCGACCAGGCCTGGGCTATTTTAGGAGTGTGTGCAATTTTGAACAGACAGTAAAAACGTTTCCTGTTGACTTACATGTTATGACCAAAGTGGGAGGCTACGTACAGGTGTCTCCCACGGGTCCATAAAATCTTGGAAGGTGCGTTATGACCTGCCTCTCATGTCAGTCAGTCAAGCAGACCGAATTGTCAGCCGAAATGCTCGTGCATTTCCCGGGGCTCAAACATTTGGACACACCTGGTGTCTTGTTATTCCCGAAGCTCATAGTCTGCTTAGATTGCGGCTTTTCTCGGTTTACCGTCCCAGAGACCGAGCTGGCGTCGGTTGCAAAAGTTACTTTGACAAATCAATTCTCTGGGCTGGAGGAGGGCGCTGGTGATATCACCTTCCGTGGGGGCACCGCACCTTAGCTGTTAGGGTGAATTATCCGTTGCCTATAGTGCTACTGACAAACGTCTTCCCCATGAGGACTGCTTCCACAGCAGTGAGCAGCTCACTGGCGGCCTTTATTTTGACAACGTATCCCCGTGCGCCCAAGCTAAGGGCCTCTTGCACCACGTCAGCAGAAGATTCTTGAGTCAAGAAGATGACTTTAGACTCCGGGACAAGTTTGCGAATTTGTCGAGCGGCTTTGATTCCGTTCAGACTCGGGAGGCTGATGTCCAGCAGAATCAAATCCGGCTGCAGTTCCACGCACTTCTGAACCGCCTCCAATCCGTCAGAGACTTCGCCGATGATCTGCAAATCGCTCATGTTTGCCAGCATCAATAAAATGAATTGCCGAAAAGGTACGAAATCCTCCACGACAAGAATGCGGATTGGGGCTGCGCTACTCAATCCGCACCGACCACACGGTTCTGGCCTTCACGGCCGAACGATGTGCGTGCACCGGTGTTCGCAAGCGTTGAATCCACTCGTGGTCCATTTCTCCTGAATGGCTAATCTAGAATCAAAACCGGCATAAGTAACTATTACTTGCCACCCTCACGTATAGCTCTTAGTGAAGGCAATTTCAATACTTATGATTGCCGCCTGCCGTCCGATCACAAATCGAGACAGTAGGAACCTTCCTGCGGACTGGCCCATGCGTGGGTCTATCGGCATTACTGGGATTGACCGAGGGGAATGGACCCGGCTTCAGACGGCCGTCGGCCTGTGCGTTAACCGGATGGTCGGCCTAGCTGGGAGTCTTCCCACGCGCTTACGTCTTCTCACTGTAAGAAGTGACAGTTGTCGCGCCAACACTGTTTTTGCAACCTATGCAATCAGCAACGGTTGCAGCGATACAGCAATTCGGCTCGGGTCGCTGCTACTGGGCAGTTGTGACCTTGCGAAGCAGGTCGGGTTGAAGGGCTCGGAGGCGAGCCAAATGCCCGAGGAGAGGTGGTCGGCAGTGAATAACCGCAGACTTGTATGCTTGACCGCAGCTTTGTTTAGTGTAGCTTTTCTCCCGGCGGCCGCCTCGGCCCAGTCGGATTCTTCCAATCGGTCCGCGCCAGAGTTGCGCAAGCAGCTCGACGAGTTGCGCGAGCAGGTTAACAAACTGCAAGCGAGACTCGGCGAATTGGAGAGCAGCAAGGTTCCCGAGGTGGGAACACCTGCAAGCGCTCCTTCGGCTAAGCAAGAAGGCACCATT
>WNFW01000318.1_pt1 | contig 30229 bp, 23 predicted proteins | sample 5400131 | NCBI WGS metagenome assembly WNFW01 (sample SAMN13153362, study PRJNA577476) | soil metagenome | isolation source: 20 cm soil or saprolite under grassland replicate 1 | place: USA:California | collected 2016-06-15 | reverse complement strand
CATGGTATATGCATTGGCGAGCGAGAACTGAGGCTGGGAATGACCAGTTATTACGCTACCTGAGGTTGCATCATCTCTTTTTTGCGCTGTACTATGCTGGAGGTGCTGCCCTCTTACTCTTGTTAGCATGGCTAAACTATGTGGGAAGCTGGGGGGTTGCCGAGAGGGGACAGGAAGTCCTGGCAGTCTCCACAGCGATCTTTGTAGGAGCCTGCCTGGGAGGTGCGGTAATCATTTCTCACCTGTATTGGAGCAAGGCCATTGTGTACGCACGCACCGGTCAACTGAAGCATAGGAAAGACATGCTCACGAGACAACTGTCCAGTTTGGCAACCTCACAGCTTCCGGAAACAAATAGAGAGGTGGGTATGCAACGTGTTCTGCGATACCAACATAAGGTGCCTTTAGACAAGTGTTCATAACCAGGCTGCCTTATGTGGCCTTTTGAGCAAGATAAGCATCCTGGATTTGCCTCTGCATTTACCCTTAGTCTTTGATGATTCAACTGGAAGACTAAGGGTAAAAAACGGCAAAACATCGTGTAGTTTCTGGATTCCTCTCTCCCGGTTTTGTGTTTTGTTTAGTCTTCATAGCCTTTTACATAAAATAGGTATTTATACTTAACAAGAAGAGACAATTTATCTAGAATATTTAAATTAATCTATAGAATTGTAAAAAATAGTCGCCTCCGAAAAACAGGCATGGAAACGTACAACATAAGGAAGTCCGTGAAATCGGCTAGTGTTTGAGCATTCTTGGCACAGCCGGAAGATATCCAACAGGATTATACTTCTTTGCCATATGCAGTAATAACCCGGTTAGCAGGAAGATTTTTTCCTTTGGCAATTAGCAGGAGATGTTCTCGTACCCGTTCCTGCCATACTCAAGGAGCAAATAGAATATTTGAGAAAAATGCTGCCCTGATCAACCTGGCCTTTTCAAGGCCAGGTTGAGAGAGAATTTGGAGTGCATCCTAAAATGGACGGGTGATGCATTTGGACATGATTGGTTAATTTGAATCCAGCCGCCAAGCATCCAACAGCGTATGTATTAAGTGTTAGAACAGCACAAGCGCCTCTTCAATCAGTATGTTCACAGAAACATCCTTGCTATCTTCTTCTATCAACCCGACCCCAAATTTAGAGCATCAAAATCAAGCAGTTAGAACATATGAACTAGTTAATTTATACCGCTACTCTACGACACATGTTAATGTATGTTCATAACAAACCAAAGCATAAAATGGTACGTTTGAGTGTTGTTGAAATAGCTTTCATTCAGTATGCTTTTGATGTCTATGGTTGACCCTTTAAACGTTTTATGTAGGCAAACCCTGGTATTAAAAACAGAAGAATATCGTATCCAATAGGATTCCCTAAATTCAGAGTTTGGTGATACGATACATATTGATGTGGTTCATCAACGAGTTATTTTCTTTCTATCGAGCACACGTTTTCTCTAGAAGGAGGATCACGTATGTCGAATTTAATCGCTGCGCGTGTCCAGATGGGCAATTCCCTGGCCTTTCATATCGTGTTCGTCGTGTTGGCCATGGGTATGCCACTCTTGCTCTGTATCGCTGAGGGACTGGGATTGTGGCATAAAGACCCCGACTGGATGCTGCTTGCACGCCGCTGGTCCAAAGCCGTCCTGTTGATCTTTATCGTCGGCGCCGTCTCCGGCACGGTGATTTCGTTTGAACTCGGCCTGCTCTGGCCGACTTATATCAACTATACCGGCGCTATCGTTGGTCCCCTCTTTGCCATTGAGGGCATCTTCTTCTTCGTGGAAGCCATCTTTATAGGTATCTACCTCTACGGGTGGGATCGCCTTTCGCCGCGTGCACACTGGATCTGCTCGTTTCCGATCTGGATCTCCGGCATTTTCGCCGCCTTCATCATCGTCACAGTCAACTCCTGGATGAATACACCCGCCGGCTTTGAAATACAAAATGGCAAACTCACCGGCATCAATAGCTGGGCGGCCATCTTCAATCCCAGCCAGCCCTACGAGATCATGCATATGGCGCTGGCTGCTTTTGTCGGTATTGGCTTTGGAGTGGCAACGGTCTACGCTATCGCGATCTTGCGTGGCAAGCGTGATGCCTATCACCGCAAAGCCATGTTGCTCGGCCTGACTGTGGGGTTGGTGTCCATCCCCTTGCAGATGCTGGCCGGGGACGCCATTGCACGCAGCCTGGAGACGCAGCAACCGATTAAATTAGCCTCCATGGAAGCCGTCTACACCACCTCCGAGGACGTGCCCCTACACCTGATGGGCATTCCCAATGTCCCACAGCAAGGCTGGTTCACCCAGGGATTGGTCATTCCTGATGGTCTCAGTCTCTTAGTGGGCTTCAGCCCTGATACCCAGATCATCGGACTCAACACCGTGGCGGCCACTGATCGACCCAGCGATGCTGAAATTGTGATCATCCACATCGCCTTTGATTTGATGGTACTCTTTGGGACCTTTATGTTGCTCGTTGCCGCTGTGTTCTGGATCCTCTTCATCGCGCGCCGGGGTCGCATGCCCGAATATGACTGGCTACTCTGGGCCATTATCGTGTGCGGACCGATGGGCTTCCTGGCAGTCATATGCGGCTGGATGGTCACTGAGATAGGGCGGCAACCCTGGGTCATTTATAATTACCTGCTGACCAGTGCTGCCGTCACCCCGGCCCCGTACATGAATATCACTTTCACGATCTTTACGCTCATCTACGTTGTGATGACGGTCATCTTGATAGTGCTGCTCCTGCGACTGGCACGACAGCCTCTGCCGAAGAGGGAATGGGCCACCGTCACCGCCATCAACCCGGCGGAAGAGTCGACCGTTGTCGCGCAGGAACGCTAAGGAAAGGGTGGTGCTACTATGACCATAGCTGATGTACTGCTGAGTATTCTATGGCTGGCCTTGTTCATTTACGCGATCTTTGGGGGTGCCGACTTCGGCGCTGGAATGCTCGAGTTGTTTGCCGTTGGAGAGAGCGGCGCACGTCAGGAAGCCTTGATTGATGAGTCGATCGGCCCGGTGTGGGAATCGAATCACGTGTGGTTAATCTTCCTGCTGGTGGTCTTTTTCACAGCCTTTCCGCCTGCATTCGCGGCCATCAATGTGGTGCTCTTTATCCCTTTGCTGTTGGCGGTGATCGGCATTGTGTTGCGTGGTTCGTCATTTGTCTTCAAAACGCATGGCAGTATTCAAAGAAACAGAAATGTCAGGATTTTGAGTCGCACCTTTAGTGTTGCCAGCATCATGACCCCGTTCTTCCTGGCTCTCACGGGTGCTGCCATTGCCAGTGGTGTGATTGTGATTCAAAACACAAGCCAGGTTGTCACCAATACTGGATCGGATTGGCTCACGCCCTTTACGCTGACTGTTGGAGCCATGGCGCTCACCCTGTGTGTAACCATCTCTGCCATTTATCTGACCGTGGAGGCCACCAGCAAGGGAGAGACAGAGCTTGCAGAGGCCTTTCGTCGTCGTGGACTGATTGCAGGCGCACTGACCGCTGCGTTTGGTCTGCTGGGTTTGATTCTGTCTCCCTCGGAGGCAGCATTTCTCTGGCATGGGATGCTGGACAAAGCCATCCCTATAGTGATTGTGACCATGCTGGTTGGGGTGGCAACGGCAGCGGCGTTATGGTTCAGACGCTATGGGTGGGCACGCGTGTTAGTCGTCGCTTTAACGGCATTGCTGTTGCTTTCGTGGGGAGTGTCACAATATCCCTACATCATCCCACCGGATGTGACAGCGGCTAACGCTTCCAGCCCACAAGAGACGCAGACGTTTTTGCTGGTTGGCATTATTATCGCCTTGATCATTGTGCTGCCTTCGCTCTGGTATTTGTTCTACGTCTTTAAGTTGAAGAAAGTAGAGACTGATGTTGCGCAAACTACTACAGAGTAAGGAAAAGCTTTGTCATCCTGAGCGTCAGCGAAGGATCTCTCGCGCTGGAAAACGAGATCCTTCGCTACGCTCAGGATGACAAGTGGATGAGGTTGGTGCATATAGGGGGTGATGTTCCTTGTGGGGCCGCCCATATTGAAAGAACAAATACGTATCTACAGTCTATAGTTCAAGGAACGAGGAAAGAACAACATGGAGAAAGTCATAGTTTTGTTTTCTGTGCCCATATTCTTGCTCTTCGTGCTACTGCTCGCGGTGTTCGTGCTGGCACATTACTCTGGCAATGAACAGAGTGCGAAGACAGCACCTGCGGAGGTGAAAGCCCCTGACACACCTGACACCCCAGACTCCAGCGAAGGCGCAGATAGTCTAGCTACTTAGTGGTTCGTGATGAAGACTTGTCACACTTTGCAAGTCATAAGGAGTTCCAGTATATTCTACATATGATTCCAAAGGAGGAATAACAAACATGGTACAGTCATTACCACAGACAGGAACCTACCTGCCTATTGAGGACCATGGGATCATTGGTGATCTACATACGGTCGCTCTGGTCGGCAAAAATGGCACGATTGACTGGTGCTGCATGCCCGCTTTTGATGCACCCAGCATTTTCGGGTCTTTGCTGGACGCTGAAAAAGGCGGTTTTTTCAGCATTGCACCACGCGCTACACTCGAGATGAGGCAGAATCAGTACTATCTCCCAGAGACCAATATCCTGATCACGCGCTTTTTCACGCTTGAGGGTGTGGGTGAAGTCACCGATTTCATGCCGATCCAACCTGCCAGGGAACACACCAAGCACCACCGCATTCTACGCGCTGTGCGCGTTGTGCGCGGCCAACTCACTTTTGAGCTGATCTGTCGCCCTGCTTTTAACTATGCACGCGATACCCATACCCTCCAGCTTTCAGAGCGGGGAGCAGTCTTTCAGCATCCAGAGTTGAACCTGGGGCTTTTCTCTTCCACTCCACTCGAGGAAGATGGACACGGCGGGGTTACAAGCACGTTTACGTTACAGCAAGATCAATGGGCCTATGTGCTCTTAGAAAGCACAGGCGAGCAAGTGAGTGAACCGCCACATCTCACGCATGCGCAGTATCATAAGATCCTGCACGATACGAAAAACTATTGGCGCACCTGGCTCTCGCAGTGCCGCTACCAGGGCCGCTGGCGTGAGATAGTGAAGCGATCAGCCCTGGCCTTAAAACTGTTGACCTATGCCCCAACCGGTGCGATTGTGGCCGCAGCAACCACGAGTTTGCCTGAGAGTATGGGGGGTGAACGCAACTGGGATTACCGCTATACCTGGCTGCGGGATTCCGCCTTAACCATCCACAGCCTACTCCTGCTCGGTTTCCACGAGGAGGCAGAGGCGTTTGCGGGCTGGTTGCGGGCACGTGCTGCTGAGTTGAAGGAGGGTGGCTCGCTGCAAACGATGTACACCATACATGGTGGACACGACATGACGGAGATCACGCTGGATCACCTGGATGGCTACCGTCACAGCCGCCCGGTACGCATTGGCAATGGCGCCTACACGCAATTGCAGCTTGATATCACAGGCGAATTCCTGGATGGGATCTATGTGTATATGCGCAAGCGGGGTGTCTACTACGGTGGCTGGCAATATATCATTCGTCTACTCAATTGGCTGGAGAAGAACTGGCAGGGCGGAGATGAGGGTATCTGGGAGGTACGTGGGGGCAGGAGAGCGTTCGTGCACTCGCGGGTGATGTGTTGGGTGGCCTTTGATCGGGCTATTCGCATGGCGCAAGATCAGGGCCTGCCTGCACCACTTGAAGAATGGAGGGCCACCCGCGATACCATATACAATGAAATCATGGAAAAAGGGTGGAGTGAGGAAAAGCAGAGCTTTATGCAGTATTATGGCAGTGATGCCGTCGATGCCAGCGCCTTACTGATCTCGCTCACCGGCTTTACGGCTGAGACCGATCCGCGCATCGTGCACACCATCGAGCGTATTCAACGGGAATTAATGCACGAACCGCACGTCTACCGCTACCGTGTGGACACAGGGGCAGACGATGGGCTCAAAGGAGTCGAAGGGACGTTTTCGATCTGCAGCTTCTGGCTCGTAGAAGCCTTGACGCGCGCGGGGAAACTGGAAGAAGCCAGGCAGAACCTCGATCAAATGCTGACCTATGCCAACCATCTTGGCTTATACTCAGAGGAGATTGGTCCTGTAGGTGAAGCCTTTGGAAACTTTCCCCAGGCCTTTACACACATTGCACTGATCAGGGTATGTCATGCGCTGGATCAAGCTTTGGATGAAGCCTGATCCGATTGGTTGTGACTCGTGAGAGAGGCAAGGTCAGCGGAGCACCTGTTGGGAAAGAGGGAGAACGTATCATGCCTGAATCTGTGTGGGATGCCGAAGTACAAAGCACATTGGACAATGCGTACGAGCCGGGAGTCAAACTGGTCTACGTGGGAAACCGCAATGTTGAAGTGCTGACACCCTTTCCTTCACCGATCGACTGGCGAGATACCTGGATCTATTTCATGATGGTAGATCGCTTCAATAATCCTGCTGTCCCGCCTCATCACCTGCCCTGGGATCAACCCTGGAGCGATTTCCAGGGCGGGACTTTCGCGGGCATAAAGCAGCAACTGGATTATTTGCAGGAGTTGGGTGTGGGGGCGCTCTGGCTTTCGCCACTGTTGAAAAACTGCCAGTTCACACCCAGTTATCATGGCTACGGCTTTCAAAACTTCCTGGCGATCGAGCCGCGCTTTTCTTCCGACCCGGAGCAAGCGCGCAACGACCCGCAGTTTTTAGAGAGCGAACTGCGCGAACTGGTTGACGAAGCACACGCCCGCAACATCTACGTGATTTTCGATATCGTCCTGCACCACGTAGGCGATGTCTTCGCCTATCCCGGATTTGGCTCTATCGCTCCCTGGAACAATCAACCCTATCCACTTCTCTGGCGCGATGAGCATGGGAACCCAAATCCGGCGTGGTCAGAAGCACCCTCAAATCCGGCTCTCGATGCTGCTGTGTGGCCGCGCGAACTCCAGGGGAACCGTTTTTTCAAGCGCCAGGGCAATGCTTTCGTTGATTCTCAGATCATCCCTGCGGGCGACTTCTATTCGCTCAAGGCCCTCGTGACCGATTACCAGACCTCCGAGGGGATGTTCGTGTTTCAAACGTTGGTGCGCGCCTTCAATTACCTGATCGCGAAATACGATGTCGATGGTTTCCGTATCGATACCCTGATGTATCTCGATCCACTCTTCGCACGCAATTTTGCCAACTCCATCCGCGAATTCGCCCAGAGTATCGGCAAGAAAAACTTCTTCACCTTCGGTGAGGTCTGGGGGACAGAGGAGCAGATCGCCCATTTCATCGGCCGCAATGCTCTGGACGAGGGAGAGCCGATCGGCGTGGACGCAGCCCTCGACTATCCCCTGTTCTACAAACTGTCCGCGGTGGTCAAGGGTCAAATCGCGCCCTCGGAACTCCACAGCTTGTATGAGTACCGCAAGCAGGTGGAGACCGGCATCCTCAGCACACACGGTGATGCAAGCGGCTTTTTCGTTACCTTCCTGGACAACCATGACCAGAACTGGCGCTTCTACTACCAGGACCCGAGCCAACCCGACGCTTACGATGAACAAGTCTCACTCGGCGTGGGCTGCCTCTTCAGCCTGCCAGGCATCCCCTGTTTGTACTATGGGACCGAGCAGGGTCTTTCAGGTGGGGGCTCCTCATCGGAGTGGGTGCGCGAAGCCCTGTGGGGAAAACCAGACGCTTTCTCGCAGAACAGTATCCACTTTCAGGCTATCCAACGCCTCTCTCTGGTGCGCGATACCCAGCCAGCCCTTCGCTATGGCCGCTGCTACTTCCGTCAGATCTCGGGTGATGGAGTGCATTTCGGCGTTTCCACCAGCGCTCCTGGAATCGTGAGCTATTCACGCATTCTATCCGAGCAGGAGATCCTGATCGCGGCGAACACGAATATGCAGACCAACTGGGCCGGAGCCATCATCGTTGATGAGGCAATCAACCCGGTTGGGAAGCAGTTCCGAGTTCTCTTCAGCAACCAGGATCAGTTCGAGAGACCGGGACCGGTCATCGAATGTCCGGCTGGCTCCGTTGAGGTTACAGAGATCGACGGCGGGGTGACTACTGGTCCACTACATGTTATTGCTATCAATCTGCGCCCGATGGAGATTCAGATCCTCGGGAAATAGCTATGCGATTTGTATATGAAAGAGAGAACATGCTCATGACAGATGAACAGATTCACGTGTCTTCTACAGGAGACCAGTCTGCAAGCAACAGGCTCTACAAAGCAGAAGTGGGCCAGGATCCGGCACTCAATAAGACCACTATTTCGCTCTCTTCTATTGATCAGAGCAACTCCTCACACAATACAATGATTTGCATCGCTCCTGAGTTCGGTAGCAATCTGTACCGTTTTCGGGTCGGTGAGCATGATCTTATTTACACTGACCAGGCACTCCTCAAAAAGCGAGACTATACCGGTACCTTTGTCCTCTGGCCGTTTCCGAACAGAGTACGTGATAAGCGTTACACCTTTCAAGGGCAAATGTACTCGCTTGTAGATGTACACAGGCCAGGAGGCGATGCCGCGCTTGTTCACGGCCTGGTATTTGATAGGCCATGGCATTATACACAGCCTGTCATTGGGCCAGATGCTGTAAGCGTCACAACCTACATTGATGTCAATGCTGATAGTCCTTACTATACAGCATACCCTTTCGATAGCCGCTTGTCCCTGACATATAAGCTCTCCGGGACAGAACTCACAGTGACCTACCAGGTACATAATAAGAGTTCTCGCACCCTTCCGTTTGGTTTTGCCTTGCATCCCTACTTCTCTACTTTTTCTGACAAACACGATGTATTCATTAGCGTTCCAGCGCAAGCGGTCATGGAAGCAGATGATGAGATGCTACCTACCGGTCGAATCTTTGATGTCAGCAAGGTGATGTATGCCATGTATGAGTTGCGTAAGCCTGTTCCAGTTGCCTACCTCAAGCTCGATCATGTCTATACGCGTCTTAACAAGCCCGCGCTCAGCATCGTAGACTACAAACAGCTTGGCATGCAGTTGCATATCCTGGCCACAGACGACTTCACGCACCTGGTGATCTTTACGCCTGAACAAATTCCCTCCTTCTGCATTGAGTATCAAACATGCTCGACAGACGCCATCAATCTGCATCAGCAGGGGAGTACTCTTCGAGAAGCAGCTCATCTGCTCGAGGTGCAACCTGGAGCAACATACAGCGGAACTCTACGCTATAGCGTGATATTTACTGCATAGTTGTTCATGCTTGTACGAAGTGTATGCACGACGCTCCCAAAGCGCTGATGCGTGCGACCGGTGCTCCAAGCGCTTCCACACCAACCAGCACGGGCAACACCACCACCTCGTTGCTCTCCTGATTGGCCACCAGCAGAAAACGGCCGCTCGGCGCGATCGTGATATGGCGTGGACATTGGCCGCCACATGGCCGGATAGCAAGTCGCACTAAGCTCCCGTCTGCCTCGATCTCAAAAATGGAGATGCTATCGTGCCCGCGATTGGAGACGTACAAGCGGTCGCCTGCTGGCGAGATCTGGATACCGGCAATCGCACTCGGCTCCGTGCCCGGCGGTAATGCCTCGACGATTTGCCGCTCACGCAGCCCGCCACTCTGCGCGTCGTAGTCGTATACTACCACGGTGTTGTCGAGCTCGTGATTGACGTACACGCGCTGACCACTAGGATGGAAGGCCTTGAACCGCGGACCTGCGCCCGACCTGGCGCTGATGCGCGTGTGCTCACGTAGCCGACCTGCCGCTGCGTCGAATGCATACACCAGCAGGGCATCCATCCCCAGGTCGGCTACGATTACAAAGCGCTGATCTGGAGTGAAGGTCGCCGAATGCGCGTGAGCTCCCTCCTGACGCTCGGTGTTCGGTCCGCTTCCCTGGTGCTGGATCAGGTCGGTCATCTCCCCCAGCGCACCATCTGGCAGTACCGGCAACACACTCACGGTGCCAGAGCCATAGTTGGAGACCAGCAGCCATTGCGCGGTCGCGTTGATCTCCAGATGGCAAGGCAAATCACCACCGCTAGGCTGGTGGTTGATCGGCTCCATACTCCATGGCTCTCGTGCGCATTGCAATGCCCAGACCGCACCGGGCGTGCCCTCCTTCTGCTGGCTCGTCTCGCTCACCGCATACAGCCAGCGCCCGTTGGGGTGGACGAGCAAATAAGAAGGGTTGACAATGCCGGCAAACGAGTCGCGCACGGTCAATTCACCGGTTGCATCGTCGAAAGTACATGCATGAATGCCTGGTTGATCGGCGGGGGCATAACCGCTGATATACAGTACCATCTGTGAAGTAATCATTATGCTCTCCTTTGTCTATACAAAGTTTCGTTGTTTATGCGCTCACCTCGACAGATTTAGCATTCAGCGGCCTTATCACGAGAAGGCGCAACGAACTCTACCTCAGTGTATTCAAACCAGATCGGTTCTTGTATCTGCACTCCCTCGAGAGCGACCAGGTAAAAACAGAATGGCTCTTCAAGTGCAGCAGCAATCATATGGATGGTAAGAACAGTCCCTCTGAGTCCTCTAAAGGGGCTATAATTGGTCACTCGTACCCGACTGCCTATGGCAAATACTTCTACCTCCAAGATAGGTTGACCTCCTCCAGGAGGATGGCGCAGTTGGGCAAGGGCCTGTAATGGCCCTTGCCCAACTGCGCCATCCAAACGAGAAACATAACTATCACTGCACTCAGTGATAGACAGCATACGTTGGCGATATACGATTTGCGTTACTGTTTTGGGAAATGCTTTCATCATATGACTCGATCACCCGATACGCAGGATGATAGGGGTCATGTGATGATTGTCAGTCCTACGCTATTTACTTCAGTCGTTCGAGGAGATGATCTCCCACACGCACCGCGTTGGCTATGGCTGTTAAGGCTGGATTCACCGCGCTGATGCTGGGGAAAAAGCTCGTATCGACTACATACAAGTTATCCAGTTCATGCGCCTTGCAGTTGACATCCAGAGCGGACGTCTTCGGATCCTTGCCGAAGCGAACAGTTCCGGCCTGATGCGCCACTCCGGCAACCGGGATATCGGTCTTGAGGTAGGCATTACGCGGAATCAGGTGATCTGGGTGCATACCCAGGTGATTGAGCATGGACTTGAGTTTGTCATACAGCTTTTGCTTTGGCACATCGTTATTGGATGTATAGCTCAGGGTGACTCTCCCCTCCTTGTCGACGCTTACCCGGTTGTTCGGATCGGGCAGGTCTTCGGTGGAGAGCCAGAAGTCGACAGCATGATGCGCGATATCTCTCAGGGAAAACATCGGCGCTAGCTTCGTTTCAACGGGCTTTTCGCCCTTGTACATTGGGCCGCGGGACTTACCAACCATCTGGATGTTGCCCATTGGGTACTCGAATCCCTCCATGCCAAAGTAAAAATCATTCAGCGCGAGCGTCTTCTGAAATTGCGTCGGATTCGGCTCTTTCGAGACCGCCAAAACCGCTAAACAATTGTGGAACATGTAGTTGCGTCCAACTTGATCGGAGCCGTTGGCAAGCCCATTGGGGTGCTTGTCATTAGCAGAGATCAGCAGTAGTTTGGCCGAATTCGTCGCGCCGGCTGACACCACGATGATGTCTCCCTGATAGCTTTCTTTCTCACCATTGTGCTCGACAACCACCTCGGTTACGGAGGTACCGTTTGCATTGGTGTTGAGCTGAATAGCCCTGGCATTGGTCAGCATCGTGACATTCGGATACTCCAACGCTGGACGCACGCCCAGGACCTCTGCATCCGATTTGGCATGCAGCAGGCAGGGGAAGCCATCAACATTATCGCAGCGAATACAGGCACTGTACGGACGATTTTCTTCGTTGAGCATCACACCACAGGGCGCGTGGAACGGATGGTAGCCTCCCTTTGTGAGATCATCAGAAAGCTGTTGAATGCGCGGCTCATGCGAAACCGCAGGGAAAGGATAGGGCGCGCTGTATGGAGGTTCAATGGGATCTTCGCCCCGTGCTCCGTGTACCAGATACATCTGCTCGGCTTTCGTGTAGTAGGGTTCCATCTCATCGTAGCTAATGGGCCAGGCGGGAGAGATCCCATCGTGATGACGCAGTTCTCCAAAATCCTCCTTGCGCTGGCGATACAGCGCTGCACCGTACAGCTTGGTAGCACCGCCGACGAAGTAATGCACCTGCGGCTGGAAAGCTTTGCCGTTTTTATCGTACCAGGTGTCTGGCGAGACATAGCGGTTTTGGACGAAGACGTCGTCGGCTTGCCAGTTCTGAATCTCGCGCGGCAGCCAATCACCCCGTTCGAGCAGCAGGATACGTTTTCCCGATGGCGCAAGATGGCGGGCAAGCGTCCCGCCACCAGCTCCAGTCCCAATAATGATCACATCATATGGTGTAGCCATGGACTTTTTCTCCTCCCTCTCTGATCTAGAGCGCTCCCGAATAGACCGACAAGCCACCGTCTATTACATAGGTCGAGCCGGTCACGTACGCTGCTGCATCGGAAGCCAGGAAGACCGCCAGTTTCGCAATTTCTTCAGGTTGCCCCATACGCGACAGGGGAATTTCGGCTAACAACGCTGCCATCTTCTTGGGATCGGCTTCGACATCTGCATCAATAGGCGTATGAATCGCTCCTGGTGCGATATTGTTGACCGTGATACCGAAAGGGGCCAGTTCCAGGCAGATGGTGCGAGTCATCATGCGTACTCCACCCTTAGCGGCGCAATAGGGAGCATTATTTGGCATCGCGATGTCTTCGTGAATTGACGAGATGTTGATGATACGTCCGGCCGTTTTGCTTTTGACCATCTCGCGGGCAGCCGCCTGCGCGCAGAAAAAGGCGCCTTTCAGGTCAACACCGATCACCCGGTCGAATTGCTGTTCCGTGTAATCCAGGAATGCATTGTGGATCTCCATCCCGGCATTGTTGACCATAATATCCAATCGACCCAACTGTTCTACGGTCTGCTGAATCAGCCCTATGGCTTGCTGGTACTGCGACACATCCGTCTGGATAACGATCGCCTTGCCATTGTTTTTCTGGATGGTATCCAGAACTTCCTGTGCCTTGGCTTGCGCATGCGCATACACGACGACAACGGTTGCCCCTTCTTGCGCAAACTGGAGAGCAATTCCACGACCAATGCCGCTATCTGATCCAGTCACGATGGCTACTTTCGCATCTAATTGTCCCATAATACTGCTGTCCTTTCCAATCTCTTTACAATAAATGAACTAGGGCCCATCAGACCCTATACTACGACTATTCAATCACCCGGGTGTCTTATCGAGTGTGTGCGCCTTCTGTCGATACGAGATTGCTTGTTTCCTCCCAAGCATGATAATCCTGGACCCTCCTTTGCGCCTGAATGCACTAAAGTAGGCAAAGAAATAGGTCAGGAGCACCTGCACACGACTTCGATAGCCGATCAGGTAGAAGATGTGTAAGAACACCCACATAACGAATCCAATGAAGCCCGCCGTGTGCATCGGCCCGGACTCAACGACGGCATACCCGCGCCCCACGACCGCCATTGACCCTTTGTCAAAATACTTAAAAGGCTCAGGATGCTCTCTGCCTGCTACGCGGTCGGCGATCACTTTGGCTACATAGTGCCCGCCCTGGATGGCCGGTTGCGCCACACCTGGCAACGGTTTATCATCCTGCATAACGCACGCTGTGTCCCCAATCACAAAAATGTTGGGATGGCCAGGAACCGACAGGTCGCTCTGCACCTTGACACGTCCACTACGGTCACACTCGGCTCCCAGCCATTTGCCAGCTGGAGAGGCTGCCACACCGGCTAACCAGAAAGCGTTATGCGTCTCAATATACTCATCCCCCACCTGCACTCCATCTTCGTCAATTTCCTTGACATGGACTCCCTTGATAATCTCGACACCTTGTTCTTTCAGTTTCTTCTCAACTTTCTCGGTGAGGTGTGGGCGAAACGTTGGTAAGACTCGATCTGGGCCTTGCACGAGTACCAGACGGGCATCCCCTGGTCCGATGCGTTGGAAGTTCCCCCCCAAAATATGTTGAATATGCACGGCTGAAGCTGCTGCAAGCTCAACCCCCGTTGGGCCAGCGCCAATAAACACGAAGGTGAGCAAGCGTTTGCGCTCCTGCTCGTCTGGCTCTTTTTCGGCTTCCTCAAAGGCGCCCAGGATCGTCTGCTGCACCTCCAGACCGTCGAACAGGTTCTTCATGCCAGGTGCGATGCTTTCCCATTCTGGGTGACCAAAGTAATTGCTTGAGGCACCCGTTGCCAGAATCAAGTAGTCATAATGGAGAGGTGGGAGGCTTTGCATGAGTACGAGTTGTTGTTGTGTATCCACACCAGTCACCTCCTCCAACAGCACTGTCGTATTCTTCTGTTTATGTAGCGTATCGCGAATTGGGGCGGCAATATCAGCAGGAGCAAGACCCGAGGTGGAGACCTGGTAGAGCATAGGTTGAAAGAGATGGTAGTTATTACGGTCGATTAAGGTCACCCGCACGGGTTGCTTGCCCAGTTTTTTCGCTGCTGTCAGGCCACCGAAGCCTCCGCCAACAATGACCACATGTGGCATTGTTCCCAGCTCGCTCTGCCTCTGCCCGTTTACTGACGACGAATAGGGTTGTGTCGAATTCGTATCTGTCAAGGTTTTTCGTCCTTTCTCCTCAGGTCTATTCATCCAGGATGCTTAACAACAGATAAATGCATTTAATATACTCAAGTTTAACTATCAAGAAAGCAAATTACATCCCTAAAATATGCTGTTTTCAACCTTGTGTAGGGAGCACAAAAATATCAGATGACAGGTTTATATGGTACATTTACACTATTAGCCAGCAGCGCAATACCTCTGCAACACTCCAGGCTTGCGCATAACAACCCACCGGCGTGAAAGGTGGTTCTGGTTCTGCTATTTCACTGATCGTCCCCAGACATGCATCCCAAAGATGCTGCACAAGCGGTTGAAGGATAGCACGTATAGCTGCTTTGTCATTGTAAACGAAGAGGTGGACATCAACATATGCACCAATCAACCACTGCCAGACCGTTCCACGGTGATATGCGCCATCGCGTTGCTGCTGATTTCCGTTATAGTGGACGCAGTACGACGGGTCTTCAGGGCTGAGTGAACGCAGCCCCAATGGAGTGAGTAAGGACTCTGTCACTTTTTGCAAGATACTTCGTATTTGATCTTCTGTAAGCAGCGAGGGTGTAAGTGAGGCGACAAACAACTGATTTGGTCGTAGCGAGGCATCGTTCTGGTCCGAAACTCCTTCAACATCTACTACATCATAGAGGTATCCACCCTCCTCGTACCAGAATCGTCGCGGGAAATTGTCATGTACTTTCGCACGGAGCTGGCTAAATCTGCTTGCATTCAGGCTGTAATGCGCTGCCCAGGATTCCATACAGCTCAATGCATAATACCAGAGCGCATTCACCTCTACCGGTTTCCCATGACGAGGGGTAACCACCCAATCACCAACTTTGGCGTCCATCCAGGTGAGTTGCACCCCTGATGTACCGCCATGCAGCAAACCATCAGACGGATCAACGCCAATATTGTAGATGGTGCCCTCAACGTGCCTATCAATAATCGAGCTGAGTGTCAGGAAGAGTTCATCCAGCAGCGACCAGTCTCCTGATACTGTCACATAGCGATCAATAGCATGGAACATCCAGAGCGTCGCATCAATCGTATTGTACTCAGGTGCCTCACCACTGTCTGGGAAACGATTAGGAATCAGGCCCTTATGCGTATACGAAGCGAATGCTTTGAGAATTCCACGTGCCTCCTGATACCTGCCGGTACTGATAAGCAGACCTGGCAATGAAATCATACTATCTCTGCCCCAGTCGGTAAACCAGGGATACCCGGCGATGATCGTCTTAAGCGCATCAGGATTCCTTCCCTGCTCGTTATCTGGCTGGTTGTCCTGAGTGTGAGATGGACGGTCAACAATAAATTGATCAGCAGCAAGCGTCAATCGAGCCAGAACAGGATCCACCTGCGGGAGAGAAAATTTTGTATGCTTCACCTTTGCTAGAAGCTGTTGGACTCGCTCCTGGTGCCGTATCCATGCCTGCTCAACAGCTGCTTCATGTTGTGTGCTCCCAAACTCTGACGGCAATCCAGCTTCAGCGCTGAGTACCATCGTCGCTCGCTCGCCTGGTTTTATCTGAATACGAAAAGTGCCAGGCTGATACACATCTTCTACATCAGGCAGTCCTCGCTCTGTGTCACGCCTATGCTTCACACCCCAGAACCATACCCCAGTAGCTGTAAAGTGGGCGGATGACTCCAGAACAAGCACATAGGCTGGAGCTCCTTCATATGCGCGGACGCGGCAGCGATTTCCTTGATTCTCCACCAAAAAATGCCAGTTGGCATCTCCATGCGTCGTACTATGGTGATTGCGATAGAGACAAAAAGGGCTGATCGTAAGTACGAGAGGCTCATTATCTGCTGCGCTAGCAGTTGCTGTAGAAAGAGTATATTGTACATAGGCGGTGTTCTGTCCGTATTCCATCCAGACGCGCTTCTCAAGTACAATGTTTTCGTTCAATCGATAGCGAAAGCAAGGTACATCGGCCTCTAAGGAAAACGTTTCCAGGTAGTTGTATCCCTGCGGGTCGATGGTACCATCCCTGTACTCATTCACGCCAAGTTTGAGTAGATTTCCGTCTGCTAGTTCAACCGTTTCATCGAATTTGGTGATCAGGACATCCCGTTCTACAGGTGGACGAAGCGCCGCTACGAGCAGACCATGATAGCTGCGCGTCGTTCCCCCAACAACAGAGCCAGCAGCATAACCTCCCAATCCATTCGTGACAAACCATTCATGGTCCAGTCCCTCTTGCACGTTTTTACACATATCGGAACCTAGCGAAAGTTCCCAGGCATTCGTCGTAACGCGATCTGTTTCAACTTCATGTTGTATGGTCATGTGCTGCTTTGTTATGCGATGCGTCTTCCTCATTCACTCAAGAACCGGGACCAGCACGCACTCTCCTTTCCCTATTTTAGTAGCACTCATCACCAGGGAATTAAACTCCACAGTAAATTGTACATCTAACTTGTTAAGCAATTGTTAAATAGAAGTAAAGTCCAATATATATTTGTATTTGGACAAACGCTACTGCCTGCCAGCCTTTCATGCTTCTTTCTAAAAGTACCCTCCTGAAAACAATAACACAACCTCAAAATTCACTATTTTTCTGTGCTGATAGAAGTGATACATTCAGTCGAAGATCGATCGCTTAGTCAATTTGCACTACCGATTTTAGAATCTGGTTACAAAAAATAGCTCGTTTTCAGGATGCATTCTCCTACATTTCAAAGTACACTACATAAGTACGCATTAAAATGACTATACTAAGCGAGGAGCGAACATCCATGACAGATGCAGAACAAATTCGGCTTCAAGAGGCGCATGAAGGTAAACAACCATGGTATCGCTGGGGGCCATATCTCAGTGAACGGCAATGGGGAACCGTGCGCGAGGACTATTCCCCCGATGGAACCGCGTGGGATTTCTTCCCACATGATCACGCCCGCTCGCGTACGTATCGCTGGGGTGAAGATGGATTGATGGGTATCAGCGATGAGAACGGCCTGGTCTGCTTTGCCCTGGCCTTGTGGAACGAGGCTGACCCCATCTTGAAGGAACGCCTTTTTGGGCTGACCAACTCGGAGGGCAATCACGGTGAGGATGTCAAGGAATACTATTTCTTTCTCGACAACACTCCCACCCATTCATATATGAAAGCGTTGTATAAATATCCACAGCGCGCCTACCCCTATAACGATCTGCTCGAAACGAATCGCCATCGGGGGAAAAATGAACCTGAATACGAGCTGATCGACACGGGTGTCTTTGCGGAAGATCGCTATTTTGATGTGACGATGGAATATGCCAAAGTCGATCCGCTCGACACACTCATCCGCGTGAGCGTCACCAATCATGGACCCGAAGCAGCGCCGCTCCACGTGCTTCCCACCCTCTGGTTCCGCAACACCTGGGCCTGGGGCTATGACGACCGCCGACCCCAGTTGACCGCGGTCAAGCCCACACCAGGCAAGGCAGCGCAAGACGAGGGACGGCTGGTGCATATCCAGCATCAAGAACTGGGTGAATCGTGGCTCACCTGTCAGGGAACACCTGAACTGCTCTTTACGGAGAACGAAACCAATTTCGAGCGGCTGTGGGGTGTCCCTAACCATACGATGTACGTCAAAGATGGCATTGATGAGACCATCATCAACAAGGCCGAGGGCAAAGTCAATCCCGAAGAGTTTGGCACGAAAGTCGCTGCTCACTACTCGATGGTGATTGAACCAGGTGCAACTCAGACGATCTACGTACGTCTCTCAGCCAATCAGCAAAGTACGCCATTTGCCGATGCCGAGAAAACGTTCACGACACGTATTGGAGAAGCAGATGAGTTTTACCGTGCAATCAGTACTGCCAGGACAGATGATGAGCGTATGGTGCAGCGTCAGGCGCTGGCTGGCCTGCTCTGGAGCAAGCAATTCTTCTACTATGATGTGGATGTCTGGCTCAGGGGAGATCCTGCCGGGCCACCACCACCCCCGCAGCGCAGTCGCAATAAAGACTGGCGGCACCTCAGTAACTTCGATATCGTCATCATGCCCGATACCTGGGAATACCCCTGGTACGCCGCCTGGGACCTGGCTTTCCATTGTATCGCCATGGCGCTCGTCGATAGCGAATTTGCCAAAAACCAGTTGTTGTTGATGCTCCACGAACGCTACATGCATCCCAGCGGCCAGTTGCCTGCCTATGAATGGGCCTTTAGTGACGTCAACCCGCCCGTACATGCCTGGGTCGCCTGGCGTATCTATATGCAAGAGAAGGAGAGCACTGGCAAAGCCGATACAGTCTTCCTGGAGCGTATCTTCCAGAAACTGATGCTCAATTTCACCTGGTGGGTCAATCGCAAAGATGCGGAAGACAATAACATCTTCGAGGGTGGTTTCCTGGGATTGGATAATATCGGTGTCTTCGATCGCAACACACCCTTGCCAGAGGGAGCGGTGCTTGAGCAGTCGGATGGCACATCCTGGATGGCCATGTTTGCTGCGATCATGCTGGCGATGTCGCTGGAACTGGCACAAACCAACCCGGTGTACGAAGATATGGCAAGCAAATTATTCGAACACTACATCTACATCGTCGATGCCATTTACGGGGGAGGGTCTACCGACCTGGGACTGTGGAATGAGGGGGACGGCTTTTTCTATGATAAGATCATTGCGCCTGATGGGCGACAGATGCCGCTGAAAGTGCGCTCGCTGGTTGGGCTGTTGCCACTACTCGCAATGGAGACGTTCCCGACTAACATAGCTGCAGCCTTTTTAGATGAACGCATGCGCTGGTTTGCAGAGAACCGTCCCTATATAAAACGCATGATTGCACGCTGGCAGGATGTGCGTAAGGTAGGCGAACTCAAAGATATCGTGCTGCTGGCTATGGTGCGTGGATCTGATTTACGCAGCGTTCTCAAATACATGCTTGATCCGCAGGAATTCTTGAGTGACTACGGGATTCGCGGGATCAGCAAGTACCACGAGGCGCATCCCTACGAACTGCAGACGCCGAGATACGGAACGTTTACCATCAATTACCAGCCGGGCGAATCCACCACCGGAGACTTTGGAGGCAATTCGAACTGGCGCGGGCCGATCTGGTTCCCCATTAACTTCCTGCTGGCTGAAGTGCTATATAAATACCATCGCTTCTACGGCGAGGACTTTTTGGTAGAGGATCCCACCGGCTCAGGTAAGAAATTGACATTAGGGCAGGTAGCGGATGAACTCTCACGTCGTCTGACAAGCATCTTTTTGCGGGATGAGCAAGGTCACAGACCTGTCTTTGGTGCCAATATGACTTTTCAGAACGACCCGCGCTGGCGCGATTACATCCCGTTCCACGAATACTTTCACGGTGATACTGGGCGTGGTGTGGGTGCCAGCCACCAGACTGGTTGGACAGCCGTGGTGGCGAACCTGTTCCAGCAAATAAAGTGAGTAAAAGAGAGCAGCAAACTCAACGGAATGGACACAGGATCATGCGCTTACTTGAGGACATTCGACCTACACGGGGGTCGAATGTCACGCGCATCTATGGCCTCAGTGATTGCGTCATCGCCGTCGCATTCACGCTCTTTGTCGTCAACATGCATCTCCCACCCGAGGGCTTAAACGAGTCTCAACTCCAGAACTTCATCAAGCAAGATATTCTACCAGATATGCTCTTTTATCTCGGCATCTATCTCGTGGTCGCGAGTTCCTGGATTTCCCATCATCGCATCATTACCTATCTGAAGCGCTCCAGTAGCTTCTTCATCGTCTTGAATGTGTTGTTCCTGGCATCGATCGTTTTCCTTCCCGTCCCGGTCGTTTTTTTCTACATCTATAGGAACCAGGCAGAGATCTGGCGAGTGTTCGCATTGACACAAGTCGTCACCAGCACAACGCTTCTGCTAATGTGGGTCGTTGCGAGAGCAGACCACCTGCTTGATCCCGAGATCCCTGCCAAGTATCTCAGCTACACCACAGCACGACTGCTTATCATTCCACTCGGGACTCTGCTTTCGATTGGCATCTCTTTCTACAATGTCTGGTTTGCTGAAGGTATCTTTCTCTTCTTTTACGTCCTGGTTTGGGTTTTGCGCGGCCTCTATTATCGCCATAATTCTGGGGAGAGATACCTGGAGGGGACCATCCGCATGTGCTCGATTAGCGACAACATGACGGCGGTAGCGATTACGTTCTTGATTGCCACCATTACGGGCACCCTGCTGTCCAAGACGCAGCAGTCCTTTTCGACGGCGCTGAATGCGGTCCTGGCAGAATTGTCAGTGTACGGCTTGACCTTTCTGATTGTGGGCTTCTTTTGGCTCTCACACCATCGCATCTTCATGGTCATCAGACGCCATGACATGACACTCATCTGGCTGAACTTTGCCTTTTTATTGTTCATAGAGTTTCAACCGCTCTTCAATGCGCTGCAAGCTTCCTATCCGAAATCACAAACTACTACCATCCTCTATGCCATAGAACAGGCAGCAACAGGTTTGATGCTCCTGGTGATCTGGTGGTATGCAGCAAAAAGGCATCGACTCATAGACACGACGATAGATAGGTTTGAAATCATGTTTTTCGCGTTTCGCGCCCTCCTCATTCCGATGATCTTTCTCCTCTCCATTGCCATCATTGTATTTCACTACGACTATGCTTTTTATTTCTGGCTGCTGGTAATTGTCCTGGAAGTGGCGGACCTCATTTACAGACGCGTTCGACGCAGATCTCATGAGGAGGTTCAGGCTGAGGCCGATGTGTGATCCGGCTAGGCTTCTCTTTTTGTGGTAATATTGATGAGAATAATATTGCATCAGATACATCAATATCCAAAACTACTCAGAGGAGTCTACCACAGCAGCAGAAAGGGAATAGGATGAACGCGGCTCGCACGCACATTTCGCCATACGGGTGGGTGATGATTTTCATGTTACTCGGCCTGGGAGCGATCAACTTTGCCGACAAAGCAGTGCTTGGCCTGGCAGCGATGCCCATTATCAGGGAGTTGCACTTAAGCCCCACACAATATGGGCTGGTGAGCGGCAGCTTCTTCTTGTTGTTTGCATTGTCATCGGTGGTGGTGACGGCGTGGTCTGATCGAATCGGGACACAAAGAGTCCTGGCGCTGCTTGCAACAAGCTGGGCCATCGTCCAGGTCGCTACAGTGTTCGTCTTCTCCTTCCTCGCTTTGCTCCTCACTCGCGTTCTATTGGGAGCAGGAGAGGGGCCATCTTATGGGACCTCTGTTTCCGCTGCTACCCCCTGGTTGCCTGCTGACAGGAGAGCATTTGGCCTGGGTCTTGTCACCTTTGGCAGCGTGGTTGGACCAGCACTCTTTGCACCACCACTCACCTTCCTGATCGTCGTGGTGGGATGGCGCTCTGCCTTTGCGCTGCTTGGGGGGATCGGTTTGCTCTGGGTGCTGATGTGGCTGTTAATCGGGCGAGAGCATCCAGCAGCCAGGCATATGCCTGTAACTGAAACGCAGGAAGAGCACAGCAGGACACGCTGGTCAGAGATCCGTCCCATCCTCTTCTCGCGCACCGTGCTCTTCTCAACGCTTGCAGCATTCGTCTCCTACTGGGCAGTTGCGCTGTATCTAAGCTGGAATCCGGTCTACCTGGTCAGCGTGCGACACCTCAGGCTCAGCGATCCCCTCTATCTGGCAGGTGTTACGCTTCCGTATGTGGTAGGAGGAATCGCCCTCATTGCCTCTGGCGCGTTCGCTGATCGCGTCTTCCGCCGGACAGGTAGTCATCGTAGATCCTACGTGTTCCCCGTGACAGCTTTACTCATCATGAGCGCTCTGTGCCTGTACCTGGCGGTAAGCGTTCCTTCAGCGCCTGGCTCCGTTCTCTTTTTCACACTTGCATTTATTGGGGTTGCCGTCCCTATTTTGTCAACCATCATCACTGCAGTAACGCCAGTAGCACACCGCGGTGCTGTCCTTGGTACGGTTGTGGCGGTATCAACACTCTCAGGTTTCATTTCTCCATTGGTCACCGGGTTGATCACCCAAGCGGCAGGAAAGAACGTAGCGTCGGGATTGTACCATTCGTACCAGCTTGCGAGCCTGCTACTCCTCATAGGTGGAGTCACTTTCCTGGCATTTGCAAGACCCGACGAACAACTTGCAGAAAAGTTCTCTGGAGCTACAGCACAAATATACTCATAGTCCAAGAAATGCTCTTCTGGTGTGAATTCGTGAGACCAGCGCAGATCGGATTATTCACCTGATAAAGCCAGTACTTCCGCGACTTCGGAAGCCTTCATGATGTGGCTGGCGGCTGACACGACACGTGCCGTACCTATTACAGGTAAGACTGCAATGAGCGTGCCAAGTATCATTTCAGGATCAAGGCCAGCTTCACCACTAGCCTCGATATTCATTAACCATGAAGCAGGAGCCGCGTCCAGGGCTGCCAGGGCTGCTGTACGGACAAGCATGAACGTCTTTGCATCAAGACCTGACTCCTTGAATGAGCTTTCGATGGCGGGTCGTACGAAACTCAGCACTGTTGGATCGCCCTGAGCAAGCCTCTGCAAATTCGCCAGAGCATTAGGAGTTGGTTCACTCATAACTTTTCCTCTCTTATTCTCTTCATATGCAAATACACAGGTTTTTTTAACCTGAGCATACTATACTCGAAAACTGATCAGAAAGCTATTCCCAACAGGTTCTATGGGGCCCAAATCCCTATGCGAACTTGAACGATTGCAACATTGGCTGGAAGTAGGTCGTGTTATCCTGACTGAACGTCGCTACCGGAGCCTGATAAAGAATGGTAAAACTCTTACTGAGAAGACTGTTAGCAGGATGAACAGTTGCAATCACCACCACCTGTATGTCTGTATCCTGATTGTTTAATCGTTGCGTTCCAGATGCAGATACCTGATTCCAGGTTTCGCCATCAATGGTGGTTGTAGATGGCACGGAAACTGTTTTAGAATTCTTGAGCAGCACCTGCGCTGCTTGTAATGCTGCCGAGGCAACTGAATCCGCGCTAATAGTGCCATTGGGATCTGCAGCCACGGTGATTGTCATTTTGATTGCACCTGAACTATCTGCAAAGATGAAGATATTATTAGCCTGTTTGGTAATTTGCCAATTTTGCGGATAGCTAATGGTAAAGCTATTACCTTGGTAAGCAGTCATAGCACCAGCAGTCGCGGTCGTGGATGTAGGTGTTACAGCCGGGGTCGATGGAGTACCGCTTGTAGAGCTACTGCCACAGGCAACCAGCAATACTACAAGCATCAGGCTACTCAAAGTCAGTAAAGTTCCATTCGAAATGTAAGGTAATCGTTTAAACATAAGAAGCCTCTTTCTTCATTGTTTGCTTTCGATACCTATACGTCCAGATGCATGAGTTGTTGCGCATGAAAATCGACCTGTATGCCTTGCTGTATCCGCACTGGTGCCAGGTCACAGAACAGAACAGCCTCCGACCCGTGCAGTGGGAGCGAGCGAACAACACATACTGTCGAGCCGAAATCCCTGTGCTACAAGCAGCAGCTCAAGCCAGGGATTGGCACTATGCCAACCCAGCAGATCGCTGCTCGTGCGGAGCATTCCCCCTGTCAACTAACTACCGGTATTACTATGATTGTTCGTTGATAGCAGGTTCTGTGGCCGCTAACTGTGCAGGTTTCTCTTGCGGGTTGGCCTTCTCTTCCAATTGTTGGAGGGGAAACTCCTCGGTATGCGTCTTTTGATAATACTGCCAGTAAGCACCCACCAACGCTTGAATCAGACCCATTGTAGGAGCCGCCAGAATCGCACCCCAGATGCCAAACAACTCGGACCCGGCAATCATCGCCAGCAGTGACACTACTGGCTTGATCTCCACGGCTCTGCCTATAATGCGTGGCGAGAGCACATACCCCTCGATGCAATCGACGATGATTGTGTAGATCAGTGTGATCAGCGCCAGTTGCCAACTCACTGTCAGCGCAATCACCACAGCCACGAAGCCGGTGATGATGGTGCCAATGTCCGGGATGAACTCTAAGATGAAGGCCAACATCCCAATCAAGGGAGCATACGGCACCCCAAGAATGCTCATACCTATAAACTGCATCACCCCCATACAAGACGACATGATGATCTGCCCACGGATATAGCCACCCACCACTCGCTGCAAGATCTCAAGAACCGTGGAGACCCAGCCTCGCTGGGAGATCGGTGAACTGCTAATAAGCCACTTGCCCAAGCGATAGCCATCGACCAGCAGGTACACACTCACTACCACCGTGATCAAAATGTTAAATCCGGCGCTGATGAAGCTTCCAATGAACTGCTCTGTGCCTTTAGCAATAGCAGAAGCACTCGAACTCAACTGGGACTGAATTTGCTTTGCAGCTGAATTGATCTGGCTCTGGGTGAATCCCAGGCTCTGGAGCGCCTGGTCTAATGGCGACTGCTGGCCATTGCTGCTGGGGGTCACAAACTTCTGTACATTCTGGACTAAACTATTCAGTTGGGGAATCAGGGTCTTGACCGTGATATAGGCGAGAAACCCGAACAGAGCGATAGCGACCAGGTACACCAGCGCCATAGCAAGGAAACGAGGCATGAAGCGATGCAAAAGATCGATCACGGGTACGACTGCATAGGCAAGCAGTGCAGCCACAAGCAAGATGAGCAGTACCACAATGATCTGGCTGGAGAGCCAGAACAGAATACCCACAAGTATGACTGTGATTAAAATAATGCGCAAAAAGACCAGGCGCCTGTTCCACACATCCCTTGTAGTAGGTGCTGGTTGAAAAGGCGCAGATTCATCAGTTGAAGAGAGCATCACCGATTCCTCCAATTCAATGAGTGTATCGAAATGCGGAAAGAAGCTCAATGCTCATTCCTAATATTCTCAACACACAGGTAAGAGATAAGAAATGAGTATTTTCAATAAATTGTATTTAGTATAACCTATTTGACCCCTAAAAACATCAGTTTTTTTAGGAGAAACTTATACCAGGCGTTGTTCATGAGCATAACGCATGGCACTGCTGCGGGAACTCAGCGCCAACTTGCCGTAGATTGACTGGATATGACCGCTTCCTGTCTAGTGAAAATGCACTATGTAAGAGTACTAGCAGATGGTATTTTGTAACCTGATTGAGAGCTAATATAGTATGTTTTAAGCATGTGTTATCATGCCCCAGCTACTATACTTGACTTGAGGTGATGAGATAAACAGTAGATCATAAGATACTATTTACTTTGGTCGGGAAGGAGAGCGTAACTTGATACGGGAGAGATATGAAGGAGAAGAACCCGAGCACTCAACAGCACTCGAACCTTTGGGGAAGCGTGGTGAAGAGAGCAGTCATCGTTATCGCCTGCGACAAAAGCTGGTCTCATTCGGCGATGACTACTGGATTGAGAATGCGCTAGGCCAGCGCGTTTTTTTTGTGGACGGGAAAGCATTTCGCTTGCGTGAACACCTGGGCTTTAAAGATATGCAGGGCAACGAACTGCTGGCTATACAGGAAAAGGTCATGCGCATCAAAGATACCTATAGTATATACCGCAAGGGTAATGAGTTTGCCACAGTCAAGAAAGTATTGATCACGCCTCTTCGCCAGCGTTTTGACGTTCATGTCGCCGGTGCTGAGAATATGGAAGTTGAAGGCAATATTCTGAATCATGAATATGAGATCCACGAGGGACGCAAGCTCATGGCCGAGGTCTCCAAAAAATGGTTTCATGAGGACGATACTTATGGTGTGAATATTATCCCTGGAGCCAATGATATTTTGATTCTTGCGATAACGGTCATCATCGATATGATGATCGAATGAAAGGAAGGAATGAAGAAAGTCTGATTTCTCTTTCATCTCTGATATAGGGCCAAATATGGCTATCTTACGTTCATTAAGACAAAGATAGTATTTCAGTATGTTATCATGACGAAAGAGAAGTCGAATTAACAGAACATTCATTAGGGAAGAGAAACACTTAAAGCATGCAAACTGTATCAAGTCAATATCCGCATAAGGTAAACCAGCAAACACACAAAGTTGCTGTTATCGCTATTCTTCTCTTTGCCCTCTCAGGGCTTATCAGCGGATTTGCAGTAGGAGCCTTTGTGCATCCTAAGTCACAAACAGGAGCAGGAACAGGAAACGGCACAACAGGTTCAGTGAAAACACCGATTGTTCATGCAACTCATACGACAGTTCCAACGACAACAGCTGAACACATCAACCTAGCTCTACCTGTGATTAGTCAAGGTGACTATGCTTATTTTCAAATTGCAAATGGTAGCACTAACTATACCATTTCAGCTCTCATCATAAATAAAAATGAAACTCCTATTCAAGCATCGGATGTTACCTGCAAACTCTGGTTGACAAGAGAAGCGGATGTAAATTCGATCCTACGAGCAGATCAATACTCATTACTAAAATCTATTGATACCATTCAACAACCATTTCCTAAAGAAGCGGTTGGCGCTTTCAATTATATTGCTCCATCACAACAAACACAACCTTGCGCTCCGACTGGCAAGACTTCCTGGAGTTATACAATCTCTCAATCAATTAATCCTGGGACGTACAGTCTTGTCGTGCTTGCGGATTGGAAAGGCAATAGTTTTAATTGGAGCTGGGTTCAAATCGTGATCAAAAAGGCCGATTAGCTTTCTATCTTCCGCAGAATCCCTCGCACCAGCGCGGCAAACTTCGGTCTTGCCGCTTCTGCTGCTGTCAAAACCTCCGCATGGTTCACTTCTTCTTTGTCATCCCCGGTCGCTGTATTGGTAATCAGACTTATGCCAAGCACTCGCATACCCATGTGACGTGCCACTATTACCTCTGGTGCAGTCGACATGCCAACAGCATCAGCTCCTGCTGTACGCAAAAACTTCAGTTCCGCGCCCGTCTCGTAGCTGGGACCAGCTACCTGAGCATATACGCCTTCATGCAATGTAATTTCAGTCCATTGAGCAACAACTGTATGTGCCAGCTCTCGCAGTTCAGCATCGTAAGCCTTAGCCAGAGCTGGAAAGCGCTCCCCTAACCGTTCATCATTTGGTCCAATCAACGGATTCATGCCTGCGAGACCAAGGAAATTGATATGATCGCGTATGAGCATAAAGTCACCAGGACGGTATGTTGGATTAAGACCGCCAGCAGCATTCGTAACAATCAATGTCTGTGCGCCAAGCATACTCATGACACGCACAGGGAGCGTTAACGCTTGTATCGTATAGCCCTCATAGAAATGGAAGCGTCCTTGCATTACCACTACCGGCACATTTTCGAGCTTGCCAATCAGCAACCGACCGGCATGTCCTACGACAGTTGAACGCAGGAAGTGAGGAATCTCTTCATAGGGAATTGCTGTTGCATCTTGAACCTCAACAGCGAGATCACCCAATCCCGAGCCTAGAATAACACCAACATTTGGTTTCATACTAGAACGAGATTGAACGTACGCTGTGGCTTCCATTACCTGGTCAAACAAGGCCATTTGTCTATGCTCACTTTCGATCACACCATTACACGCCTGTAGCTACACTCTCACGCGCAAGCTGGTTATAAACCTGAGTCGTCGATATATGAGCGTGACCCAATAACTCCTGTACCGAACGCAATTCCATACCGCCTTGCAACATCAATATAGCAAAAGAGTGGCGTAACATGTGCGGAGTAATCTCAGAAATACCTGCCTGTCGTGCGTATCCCTTGATGATTAACCAGAATCCCTGACGTGTCAAACGCTCACCATGATGGTTCAAAAACAATGCTTGCTCCTCTGGATGGCGTGTTACCAATCCAGGTCTGTCGGCTTCCAGATATCGATTCGTTGCCTCTACTACGGTAGTAGAAAGTGGTAAAACACGCTCGCGCTTGCTTCGGCCATTACGACCAGGACACACTATCGTCGCGGCATCCACATCAAAATCACCTAGATTCAGTGAAATTAGCTCGCTGACACGCATTCCTGTCGCATAAAGCATATGCAACATAGCAAAATCGCGCTTCCCTGCTGGTGTTTCAACATCAACCTGGCGAAACAAATTGCTAATTTGTTCCTGGCTCAAAACATGAGGCAATTCTCTCTGGATACGTGGAGTATCCAGCTTCTTGATAGGATCAGATGTAATAATTCCTGTGCTTTCCAAATAGCGAAAAAAAGACTTCAATGCTGCCAATTTCCGTGCTATGGTTGCTGGACGATATGCCTGAGCATCTCGCATTTCTAACAGATAACCCGCTATATGTTCGTGTGTGACTTGCTGCCAGTTGTCTATGTGCTGTCGTTTGAGATAGGAGCAGATCTGTTTCAAATCATTTCGATAGGCCACTACCGTATTCTGATTTGTTCCACCACGCCCCTGCTCTTTCAATGAGAGCGAGGCAATATACTCATCAATTACTTCTTGTAACATAGGACAATACCGCCTATTTTAGTGTCTCCATCTCTCCGATGGGATAGATGGATGTCAATGACTTCGCCATTATAATCGATGCAACAATGGAGAGCAAGCAAAATAGGAAAGGACGTGCTATAATACACTTACATTGGTTCCCATTGGGAATATCACTATATCCAAGCCTCGCACTCTACACTGAATAGGATTGGGATGAGAAGCAGTCCTTGCCTCCCCCTCTCATGATATTCAGTGAAACGATAAGGAGAAACAATTTTAGATGGCTAAATTGCATGACATGTTCACACAGGCACGCCGTGCCCAAAGCAGCGGCGGCATTGGTTTTGTAGGTAAAAACAAGCCGTTAATCAAACCGCGGGCAGCTGCACTCGTTGTCGAATTTCCCAATTTCAGCGCTGGAGAAGCCGAATCAGCCATTAAATCAGGTGCTGATGGGCTTCTTTTCACCTGGGATGGGAATGACACTTCTGTGCTCGATTCACTTAAAGATGCTATAGATGCCGCTCAAACAAGTGGTGAAAAAGTCGTCACTGGACTCAACATCATAGGGGGTTGGGAGAAGTTGGAACGAGAAAACTTCGAACACCTGAAAGAGTTGGGCGTTAATTATGTTTTATTGCCATTAGAGGCCCCAGCACGTCTACTCTCTTTGCAAATCAAGGATCTTGAACTGGTCGTCTCTGTTCCGATGCATTCGGGAGATATGTATCCAATCTTCATTCGCAACCTGACTGCTTTTGACAACATCTCAGCGGTACGACTGGACTTTTCGCTGTCTGAGAATATCAGCGATATGTCTATCGAAGATGTGCTTCACTACCGTGCGGTACGCGAAGCAGTACGGTTCCCCGCGCTTCTGAATGTTCAGGGCGATCTGAATGAAGCCGATGCATATACCCTGTTGGCTCTGGGCGTGCAGGCAATGATATTGACCGCCAGTGAAAACGATGACACAACACAAGAACATATCAAGTCGCTAAGAGAATTGCTTGAGAAGGTTCACCAGGAAGAAAAGGACTCCATGACTGGTCTGACTAACAAACAATAGTAATGCAACAAAAAACGCTGCTCTGGAATGGCATGCACTCCAGAGCAGCGTTTTTTGTTGCATTACCTCAACGTCAGATGATGAAATGATTCCCCAAAGGTATATCCATGCTCAATTCCGATAACGCGAGCACGTTGACGCACAAATTCATCAACTTCAGAGCTTCCCATCTGACTGGTATGGCAATGT
>WNFW01000315.1_pt1 | contig 30305 bp, 22 predicted proteins | sample 5400131 | NCBI WGS metagenome assembly WNFW01 (sample SAMN13153362, study PRJNA577476) | soil metagenome | isolation source: 20 cm soil or saprolite under grassland replicate 1 | place: USA:California | collected 2016-06-15 | reverse complement strand
GGGCCCGCGCGTGGGAGAGCACGTGCTCGATCTGGCGCGGGCGGAGCGTCTCGTTCACCACGACGGCGATCGCGCCCGCGGCGAGCGCACCGAAGAACGCCGCGGCCGCGCGCTGCGCCACAACCTGAGCGCCGCGTTCAGCGGCGAGACCCACCTGCCGGGTGCTCCGGAACCATCGAACGACAACGAAGCACTCCGCGTGAATCAGTCTCGGTGCGCGTGGACTGCAAACGGCGGCATGGCGCGTGTGGCGCGGGCGCGACAGGAGTCGACCGGAAACGGCGCTGCCCCTCGGAAGCCATTGCCGCGGCGTCCGATAGGTGGGGTCGCGAGCACTGGCGTCGGCCGCAGCGCCGACGTTCACTCCGAGGGCTCGAACTTTGCAACCGGAGGTGCGGCGAGGCAGAGACGTGCGTTTCCTTGAGCACGCGAGGTGCTGTGTCCACCACGATAGTAGACCGGCTGGAGCTCGACGCGGCTGTCGAAACGCGGCGGATCGCGGCGATGCTTCGGGTTCAGGTCGGCGAGACGCTGCGGCGTGGCGGGATCGTCGTCGCCATGAGCGGCGGTGTGGACAGCTCGGTGTGCGCGGCGCTCGCCGTGGAGGCCGTCGGACCGGGGCATGTCCTGGGTCTGGGCCTGCCGGAGCGGGAATCGGACGCTCAAAGCCTTGCGCTGGCCCGCGACTGGGCGGGGCGCCTCGCGATCGAGTTCGTGGTCGAAGACGTCACCGCCCTCCTCGAGGCGTGCGGATGTTACGAGCAGCGTGACGCCGCCGTTCGCCGCCTCGTCCCCGAGTATGGTCCGGGCTGGCGCTCCAAGCTGGTGCTCGAAGGGGGCGGCCTCGATTCCGACCGGCTCAACGTGTGTTCCATCGCGGTGCAGGCACCGGGGCAGGCGCTGCGCAAAGTCCGGCTCCCCGCACGCGAGCTGCGCGAGATCGTGGCCGCGACGAACTTCAAGCAGCGCATTCGGACGATGCTCGCGTACCATCACGCCGACCGGCTGAACTACGCGGTCCTGGGGACCCCCAACAGGCTGGAATACGACCAGGGGTTCTTCGTGAAGGGCGGGGACGGGCTCGCGGACGTGAAGCCGATCGCGCACCTGTACAAGAGCCAGGTGTACCAGCTCGCCGAGTCGCTCGGCGTGCCGGTGACCATCCGGGCGCGCACGCCCACCAGCGATACCTACTCGCTGCCGCAGACGCAGGAGGAGTTCTTTTTCTCGATGCCGCTGGGCACGCTGGACGTGGTGCTGCAGGCACGGAACGAAGGGCGCAGCGCGGCCGCGGTGGCCGCCGACCTGGGGTATCGGCTGGAGCAGATCGAGCGCGCCTATCGCGAGATCGAACACAAGCGCGCCGTCACGCGTCCGCTCCACCTCACCTCCCTGCTGGTCGCGCCGGTGCCGGACGTCGGAGCGAACAGCTGATGTGCGGCATCGCCGGGATCGCGCGTCGACGGCCCACCGGGGTTTCCGCAGAGCTCCTGGAGCGGATGGCTGCCGCCATCCGACACCGCGGGCCGGACGGTTTCGGGCTGCACGCGGACGACCGGGTGGGTCTCACCAACGTCCGGTTGAGCGTGATCGACCTGGCCCGCGGCGCGCAACCCATGACGAACGAAGACGGCCGCGTCGTGCTCGTGTACAACGGCGAGATCTTCAACCACCTCGCGCTGCGCGGCGAACTGGAGGCGCGAGGGCACCTGTTCCGCACCCGGAGCGACACTGAGGTGCTGGTGCACGCCTACGAGCAATGGGGCGAGCGGATGCTGGAGCGCTTGAACGGCCAGTTCGCGTTCGCCCTCTACGACCGTCGCGCGGGGTCCGTGTTCCTCGCGCGGGACCGCTTCGGCATTCTGCCGTTGTACTACACGGAGCGCGACGGCGATCTGTATTTCGCGTCCGAAGTGAAGGGCCTGCTGGCGACCGGTGAGGTGGAGCGCGCGCTCGACCCGGAAGGGTTGGACGAGGTCTTCACGTTCTGGGCGGCACGTCCTCCTCGTACCCCCTTCCGGGGAATCCGCGCGCTCGAGCCCGGCTGCTGCGCGCGGTGGCAGGACGGGCGTTTGACGATGCGGCGCTACTACGCGCTCGATTACGCCGAGACGTCGGCCGAGCCTGCGGATGCGCTCGACGCGCTGGACGAACTGCTGCGCTCGGCGGTGCGCCTGCGCCTCCAGGCGGACGTGCCGGTCGGTGGGTACCTGAGCGGCGGCATCGATTCCAGCATGGTGTGCGCGCTTGCGGCGGCGGGCTCGCCGTACGCGCTCCGGACGTTTTCGGTGACGTTCGAGGACCCGGCGCTGGATGAGAGCGCCTATCAGCGCGCCGTCGCCGCCGAGGTCCGGAGCCGCCACGCGGTGCAGCGCATCGGGCGCGGCGATATCGCCCGCGTGTTCCCGGATGTCATCCGGCACACCGAGACACCGGTCCTCCGGACGGCGCCGGCCCCGTTGTACCTGCTGTCCCGCGCGGTCCGGGAGCGCGGCCTCAAGGTGGTGCTCACGGGGGAAGGCTCGGACGAGGTTTTCCTGGGGCACGACCTGTTCAAAGAGGCGATCATCCGGCTGCTGTGTTGGCGTCGGCCGGCATCGCGCGTGCCCCCGCGCCTGCTCGACGGGCTATATCCTGGGATTGCCCCTGGTGTGGGGAAGGGAGAGTTCTGGCGCGGCTACTTCACGAGCGCTGGCTCGCCCGACGATCCCCTGTTTTCGCATCTCCCGCGGTTTCAGCTGACAGCCCGCATCAAGGACTTCTATTCCGCCGAGTTCCGGGTCGGCCTCGGGCCCTTCGACCCGCTGGCCGAGTTGCGCGCCCGGCTGCCGGCCGGGTTCGCCGCCTGGTCGCCCCTGGCGCGGGCCGCCTATCTCGAGATGACGACGCTGGTCTCGTCCTATCTACTCAGCTCGCAGGGCGATCGCATGGCGATGGCGCACGGGGTCGAAGCCCGCGTCCCGTATCTCGACCATCGGCTGTTCGAGTTCGCGGCCGCGCTTCCCGCGCGCAGCAAGCTGCGCGGTTTGCGGGAGAAGGACATCCTGCGCCGCTGGGGGGATAGCACCGGCCTCGTGTCACCGGCCGTCACCCGCCGCCGCAAACAGCCCTACCGCGCGCCGGATGTGCCCGCGTTCTTCGACGGGCAGGCGCCGGAGTACGTCGAGGCACTGCTTGACCCCGCGAGCCTACAGCGCACGGGGATCTTCAATCCACAGGCGGTCGCCGGATTGGTGCGGCGCTGCCGGGCCGGGCGCGCCGCGGGATTCCGCGAGAGCCAGGCGCTGGTGGCGATTCTGTCGACCGAGTTGTGGTACCGGGAGTTCCTCGGCGCGCCCGTGCGGGCACGTGTGGTGGCGACCTCCCGGGGGCAGCGAGCCGCCGCAGACGCCTCTGCCGCGGCCTGACGTGTGACCCCGAAGGTGAGGACGATGACCAACGATGCACGGCTTCTGACTCCGCTGGAGATCGCCGATCGGACGCGAGCCTACGTCCGTGAGACCTTCCTCTACATGCGCCCCGACCGGCCGCTCCAGGACGACGATCCGCTCTTCGGGGGTGGCGTGATCGATTCGATCGGCGCGATCGAACTGGTAGGGTTTCTGCAACGCGAATTCGGCTGCACTCTGGAAGAGGACGAGATCACGGAACGGAACTTGGGTTCGGTCGCTGCGATCGCCCGCTTCCTCTCTGCCAAGCGGACTGGCGAGGGCGTCCGGGCCGCGTGATCATGCCGCGCGATCGGCTCGCTCCGCCCGACGACCCGCCCACAGATGTGCAGTCCCGCCGTCGCGCCAGGGGGTGGTCTGGGGCTCGGACCGGTGGCCTGCCGATGCGCCGAACGTGGGCGGCAATCCTGCTCGAGCGGCTGCGTCGCGTGGCCGCCCGGCTCTGGCACAACTCCCGCCGCAAAGCAGCCCTCGCCGCCCTGGCGGCACGCCGGCCGCCGGCATGCGTGCTCGTGCTTTGCAGCGGCAACATCTTCCGCAGCCCGTTTGCGGCGGCCGTGTTGCGGCGGGAGCTCAAGCGCCGGGGCGCGGGTGCCGTGCGCGTGGAGTCGGCGGGCTTCACGGCGCCGGGCCGACCCTCACCACCCCACGCTGTCACCGCCGCGGCACGTCATGGAGTCGATCTCGCCGGGCACAGCTCCCAGCTTGTGGTCGCGGACTTGGCGCGCGCCGCGGACCTCATTGTCGTGATGGAAGAACTGCAGCGCCGCAGCATCTGTGAGCGGTTCGGGCGCTCGACGCGGGATGTGCTGCTGCTCGGCGACCTGGATCCCCTGCCGGTTACGTCCCGCGCGATCCAAGACCCCGTGGACCAACGTCCGGAGGTGTGTGAACGGGTGTACGCGCGGATCGAGCGCTGCGTCGGAGAGTTGGCGCGAGCGCTGACGGGGTCATCGGGCTCCAGCGCTCGGCGGTGACAGGGTAGCCCGCCGCTCCGCGTGGCCGTTATAGCGGCGGCGCCACACTGCAGGCATCGACGACCTCCCGACTGACCGCGGTTCCCTCGATATGTCATTGCCTCGGAACGACTTATCGGTATGCCCGGGGCTCAACGCAGCGGCGGCGCCGGCCTTGCAAGTCGCGGTTGGGGCGATCATCCGGTCCGCTTGCACGGAGTGTCGCCACCACGTCCACTGACCCAGAGGAGTCCCATGCTCGCAGCGCGGAAGTCCAAATGCTTAGTGACCGGAGGGGCGGGCTTCATCGGTTCGCATCTCGTCGAACGACTTGTTGCCCTCGGTCACGCAGTCCGGGTGGTGGACAATCTCAGCACCGGGGACGAAGCCAATCTCGCGGGCGTCGCAAACGACATCGAGTTTCTGCGCGGTGATCTCTGCGAAGTCGAGGTGTGTCGCCGGGCGGTGGCTGGAATCGAGACGGTCTTTCATGTCGCGGCGCTGCCCAGCGTCCCACGGTCGCTCAAGGATCCGTGGGGGTCTCACGCGGCGAACGTCAACGCGACCATGCGCTTGCTAGAGGCGTGCCGGGAGGCCAAGGTCGCACGCATCGTGTACTCGAGCTCCAGCTCGGTGTACGGCGACACGCCGGTGCTCCCGAAGACGGAGACCGTCGAGCCGCTACCGCGTTCTCCCTATGCCGCGTCCAAGCTGGCGGGCGAGCAGTACGTGCTGGCGTTCGCCCGCGGCGGACTGATCGAAGGCGTGGCGCTCCGTTATTTCAACGTCTTCGGACCCCGCCAAAGTCCCCACTCCGCCTACGCAGCAGTCATCCCGAAGTTCTTCCAGGCCGCCCTCGACAGGCGTCAGGCGGTTCTGTACGGCGACGGCCAGCAGACTCGGGACTTCACGTACGTCGACAACGTGGTCGAGGCGAACCTGCTCGCGGCCTCGGCGCCGGCCGCGACGGCGAGCGGCTGGCCCGTGAACGTCGGCGCCGGGGCGAGAACCTCGCTGCTTGGCCTGATCGGCATGATCGGCTCCATCGCGGGCCGCCCGGTGAACTTCGTGCAACAGCCTCCCCGTTCGGGTGACGTGCGCGACTCGCTCGCGAGTCTCGATCGCGCGGAACGGGTCCTCGGTTACAAGCCGAGCATCTCGCTGGAGGCGGGGTTGCGGCGGACCTGGACGTGGGTCGCGGACGGCTCCAGGACGGCCGTTCGTGAGCACGCGCCGGCGGCATTGCGGCAGACTGCGTGATGGGTGCGGTGACAGTATTCGACGTTGCAGCCGCTGTCTCGGCGGTCACGCTCGTGACCGTCTGGGTGCTCTATCCCATCGTCATGGGCGCGCGGGCCGGCTGGGCTCGACGGCGGCGTCGACTGGTGGTTTCGCGTCCCGAACCGACAGCGGGAGCCGTCTCCATCGTGGTCGCGACGCGCGACGAGCCTGCCGCTGTGCGGGCTCGGGTGGAGGATTGCCTGCGGGCCACCAACGCACCGGCACAGTTGGAGGTGGTGGTCGCGTTCGATCCGAAGGGCGGACCGACACCCGTTGAAACCGTCTACCAGGCCCGTGGCACCGTGCGCTACGTGCGCGGCGATGAGCCGGGTGGCAAGGCCGCGACGCTGAACGCCGGAGTCAGGGCGGCTTCGGGCGACATCATCGTATTCACCGACACCAGTCAGCGCTTCCACCCGGCGGCCATCGGCGCCCTGGTGGACGCGGTGCGCGAGACGGGCGTCGGTGCCGTTTCGGGAAGCCTCGAGCTGGCATCGAACGGCGCTGCGTCGTTGGCCGCGCTGTACTGGCGCCTGGAGCGCTGGCTGCGCCAGTGCGAAGCCGAGGTCGGCTCCTCGGTGGGGGTGACGGGTGCGATCTACGCGATTCGGAAGTCCCTGTGGACGCCGCTGCCCGCGGGGTTGTTGCTGGACGATTTGTACACCCCGATGCAGATCGCGCTCCGAGGGTATCGGGTGGGGTTCGTGACGGGTGCCCGGGCGTGGGAGACCCGGCAGCCGAGCGCGTCGGAGGAGTACCGCCGCAAGACGCGCACCTTGACCGGGGTGATTCAAGTGTGCGCCTGGCTGCCCGCCCTTCTCAACCCGCTTCGCAACCCGCTCTGGACAGAATTCCTGTTCCACAAGCTGTTGCGCTTTCTGACGCCGTACTGCGCCCTCGTGATCGGCGCGTGGTGCCTCGTTACCGCGTGGCCGTTTCTGACCGGGCCGTGGGTCACGCGACCAAGTCCCGCCGCGCTGGCGGTGCTGTGCGTCCTGGGTCTGGGCGCCGCGAGCGCGAAGCCGCTCCGAACCATGGTCGCGCAAGCCTGCTTACTACAGGCCGCAGTGATGGTCGCGACGTTCAATGGCTTGAGAGGTCGGTGGGATGTCTGGCGGCGATAGCCGACGCGCCTTTCGGAGCTTCCACGAGCTGCGTGTTCGTGGGAGGCAACGGTTGGCGATGTGGTCTGAGCGGGCAGGTATCTCGAGCCAGATCCGAGTCCCAACCGATCGGCGGTTCGGTCGCCTCCTGGCACCGGAATGGGTAGGCTCGACCGCACCTTCCGCCGCCGGGTTGTTGGAGCGGTTCCGTGCGAGAACGACGCCGCGCTTCTTCGCGGCTTTCGGCCAGCCTGAGGAGGTCGTGGCGACGCTCCGCAGCCGCTGGCCGGACCTTGAAGGCCGCGTGCTCGAACGGGCCGAGCGTATTCGTCAGGGGCAGTTCGACCTGCTCGGCCGCTCCCGTTTAGACTTTGGCACCCCGGTCGACTGGCATCGGGATCCGATGTCCGGCCTGCGGACCGGCCTGGCGCACTGGAGCCGGATCGATTATCTGGATCCCCACGTCGCGGGCGAGTACAAGCTGACCTGGGAGCTGAATCGGCATCAGTACTTCGCGACACTCGGGAAAGCCTATTGGTATACCGGCGACGAGGGCTACGCCGCGACATTCGTCGACCACCTAATGGCCTGGATGGACACCAATCCACCCAAGCGCGGGATCAACTGGTCGAGCAGTCTTGAGCTGGCGTTCCGAGTGATTTCCTGGGTCTGGGGGCTCTATTTCTTTAGGAACTCCCCTCGCCTCACCCCGGCTGCGTTCCAGCGCACGCTGAAGTTCCTCTTGCTGCATGGGCGACACATCGAGACGTATTTGTCGACCTACTACAGCCCCAATACGCACCTCACGGGGGAGGCCCTCGCGTTGCTCTATCTGGGGACGCTGTTCCCGGAGTTCGGCGACGCCGCGCGGTGGCGGCGCATCGGGTGGTCGATCCTCGTCGAGCAGCTGGACAAGCAGGTGCGGGCCGATGGGTCGTACTTCGAACAGTCCACGTATTACCATCGCTACACGGCGGATTTCTATCTCCACGTGAGCATCTTGGGGCAGCTGAACGGTCTGTCGGTCGAATCCGTCGTCCATCGGAAACTGCGAGCGCTCCTGACCCACCTGATGTACCTGACGCAGCCGGACGGACGCACTCCGCTCTTAGGCGATGATGATGGCGGGCGCCTGGTACTCCTGGACGAGCGTGCTCCCAATGATTTTCGCGCGGCCCTGGCCACGGGTGCCGTCCTCTTCAAACGACCGGACTATCGCTACGTGGCCGAAGAGGCGGCGGAAGAGACGGTCTGGCTGTTGGGTTGTGCCGGCCTGAGCGCATTCGACGCGTTGGAGAGCGTGCCGCCGGCGGCCACGAGCCGGGCGTTCCCGGCCGGCGGCTCCTACGTCATGCGGGACGGCTGGGAGAGGGACGCCAGCTGTCTGCTCATCGATTGCGGCCCACACGGCGTCCTCAACTGTGGGCATGCGCACGCCGATGCACTCGGCTTCACGTTGGTCGTCCGGGGCACGCCGGTCTTGGTCGACCCTGGGACGCACACCTACACGTCACCGGCCGAGCTGCGAGATCACTTTCGATCCTCGGCCGCCCACAACACGGTCACGGTCGCTGGTGAGTCTTCTTCGATCCCGGGTGGGCCCTTCAGCTGGCGGCACGTCGGGCACAGCGCCGTTATCGCGTGGAGGCCTGGAGCGCGCTGCGACTATTTCGAGGGCGCGCAAGACGGGTATACCCGGCTGACGCCCCCGGCTCTCCACACGCGCGCCGTGCTGTTCCTACGCGGCGACTACTGGATCGTCAGGGACCGCATCGCCACGGCTGGCGACCACGACGTCGCGTTGCACCTGCAGTTCGCGCCGGGCATCGCCCTCGAGATCGTTTCGCCGACCCGGGCCGTGGCACAGTGGCCCTCTGACGCTCACCCGGAGGCGCTGACGATCGACGTCTTCGGCCACGACGGGGTGATGCGTGCCGGCCAAGGGTGGGTTTCCCATTCGTACGGCGCCCTGAGCCCGGCCTGCATGTGCGTGTTCACGGCACGCGGTCGGGGGCCCCGGGAGGTCGTGTCGTTCTTCGCGCCGCACGGCGGCGACCGGCGGGCGATCGACATTCGTGAGCGCCCGGCGACGAATGGTCGCGCCTTCGTGATTGGCGGCCGTCGCGTCGAGGACGTCCTGCTGGTGGGTGGCGGGGGCGGGAGTGAGGGGGCGACGTGCGAGGATTTGTCGTCCGACGCGGAATGGGCCTGGGTGCGCGGCGTTCGCCAAGGCCAGCAGCCGGCAGAGTTCGTCATGCTGAACGGTCGCCGTCTCGAGTGGCGTGGCCGGCCGCTGGTGCAGGCCGACGCCCCCGTGCGATACATCACGGCCCGACGGCAGGGGGTGGAGCTGCACATCGAGGTGGATACCAGCGGCTCTTGTGAAGTGGACTCGTTGGGAGCAGAACGGATCGTCGTGAGCGGTGAGTCAGCCTCCACGATCCGGGTGGCGGGATCGCGTGTCCGCGCGCCGATCGGAATCGGAGCCCCGGCGAGCGCGGCGGCGCCCCCTCTGGAGGTGGGCTGAAGCGATGTGCGGGATCTGTGGGATCGCCTTCTCGGCTCGTTCGCGGCGTCAGCTGGATGCCCCAGCGCTCGTCCGGATGCGGGATACCATGACGCATCGAGGTCCGGACGATTTCGGCATCTTCCACGAGGGACGCGTGGGGCTGGCGCATCGCCGATTGTCGATCATCGACGTCGCGGGCGGGCATCAGCCGATGCACGACGACGGCGGGTCACTCCACATCGTGTACAACGGTGAGATCTACAACCATCAGGACCTCCGGGTCTCCCTGGAGCGACGTGGTCATCGCTACCGCACCCGGTGTGATACCGAGACCCTCCTCCGCCTCTACCAGGAGGATGGCGCGCGGGCGGTCGACCAGCTGCGGGGGATGTTCGCGTTCGCCATCTGGGACGGTCGTCGGGAGGAGCTGTTTCTCGCCCGCGATCGCCTGGGGGTGAAGCCGCTGTACTACGTGCACGCGGAGGACGGGTCCCTCTACTTTGCGTCCGAGATCAAGGCGTTGCTCGCGGTGGGGGCAACCGCGCCGCGGCTGAATTACGAGGTGCTGCCGGATTACCTCGCCAATCATGCTCCCTCGGGCGCCGATACGCTGTTCGTGGGCGTGCGACGTCTGCTCCCCGGCCACACACTGCGCTGGCGAGACGGCGCGGTGGAGATTCGACGGTACTGGGACCTCACCTACGCCCGTACGGAACGCGAGGATCGGAGGGACGAGGATCTCATTGCGGAATTCCGTCAGCGCTTCACGGAGGCCGTGCGGATGCGGCTGATGTCGGATGTTCCCCTGGGGGTGTTTCTCTCGGGTGGGATCGACTCGGCCTCGATCACAGCGGTCATGAGTCGGCTGGTCGCTGACCCGATCAAGACTTTCTCCGTCGCGTTCGCCGAGCGGGAGGCGAACGAGCTCGCCTACGCACGTACCGTCGCCGACGCCTATCGCACCGACCACCACGAGGTGGTGGTGAGTCCCGATGACTTCTTCGAGGCTCTCCCGACCCTGGTATGGCACGAGGACGAGCCGCTGGCACACCCGTCGAGCGTGGCGCTGTATTTCGTTTCGCGGCTGGCGGCGGACCACGTGAAGGTCGTGTTGACAGGCGAGGGTAGCGACGAACTGCTCGCGGGCTACGGACGCTACGCCAAGACGCTTTACAACCTCCGATACGGGGCCCAGTACCACCGGCTGGTGCCGGCGTCTTTCCGCAGCGCCGTGCGCCGGGCGGTCGGGCATTTGAGGCTGGGATCGTTCGCCCGACGCAAACTCGAGCGCAGCTTTCTGTGCCTCCCGCCCGATCTGGCCAGCATCTATTTCGACAACTTCGCCGTGTTTTCGCGGGCGGAGCAGACGCCGCTCCTGACCCCCGTGGCTCGGGAGCGGGTCGCCGGCGCCGACCCGTATCGGGCCATGGGGGAGTACTTGGAACGGACCGACGCGCGCACTCAGCTCGATCGGCTCCTCTACGTGGACAGCAAGACGTACCTGCATGAGCTGCTCATGAAGCAGGATCAGATGAGCATGGCCGCCTCGATCGAGAGCCGCGTGCCGTTCCTCGACCACCGGTTGGTCGAGTTCACCGCGGGTCTACCGGCCAACCTGAAGCTGCGAGGATTCACCACCAAGCGGATCCTGCGGGAAAGCATGAAGGGCGTGTTGCCGCCGAGTATCCTCGCTCGTCCCAAGATGGGGTTCCCCGTTCCCGTGGGGACCTGGTTCCGCGGTCGGTGGCGTGGGCTGGTCAACGAGCTCGTCCTGGGAGAGCGCGCGAGACAGCGCGGCATCTTCAATCCTGAAATAACGCGCCGCCTCGTTGGGGAGCACCTCGCGGGGCGCATGGACCACACCGAGCGACTGTGGGCGCTGATCAACTTCGAGCTGTGGCAGAGGAGATTCATGGACGGAGACGAGAATGTGCGAATGTCGAGTCACGAGACAACCCGTCACGTGGTCGAGGTCGGAGAGACACGGCGCTTCGCATGAAGATCCTTTGGGTGAAGACTGAGCTCCTGCACCCGCTCGACAAGGGCGGCAAGATCCGCACGTTCCACATGCTGCGGGAGCTGAAACGCGTCCACCATGTCACGTACCTCACGCTCGACGATGGTCGCGGCGCTCCTGACGCGCTCGAGCGCGCCGCGGAATACTGCCATGAGGTGGTGCGGATTCGCTTTCGGGCTCAGGAGAAGCGGTCTCCTGGCTTCTACGCCGAGCTGGTGGGGAACCTGGCCTCACCGTTGCCGTATGCGGTCGCCAAGTATCGTTCGGCGGCCATGCGGCGGGAAATCGGCGCCCGGGTGGCGACAGGTGATGTCGACGTCCTCGTGTGTGACTTTCTTTTCCCGTCGGTCAACATCCCGGACGACCTTGGCTGCCCGGCGGTGTTGTTCCAGCACAACGTCGAGGCCCTGATCTGGAAACGGCATTGGGGTCTGGCCCGGGATCCAGTCTCGAGAGGCTATCTCCGAGCGCAGTGGCGCAGGATACGCGCGTTCGAAGCCCGCGAGTGTCGCCGCTACGACCACGTTGTCGTGGTCTCCCCGGAGGATCGAGAACTGGTGTCCCGGGAATACGACGTGCGCCGAGTTTCCGAAGTGCCGACAGGGGTCGATACGGAGTACTTCCGCTCCAGCGGGAAGGGCCCGCGTGATCCACACAACATGGTGTTCACCGGGTCCATGGACTGGATCCCCAACGAAGACGCGGTTCGGTTCTGCGTGCAGGAAATCCTGCCTCGCATTCGACAAGCTGTGCCCGACGCGACGCTGACGGTGGTCGGTCGCAACCCAGCCCCGTCCGTCATCGCCCTGGCCGCCCAGCAGCCCGGGGTGAGGGTGACGGGTCGGGTCGACGATGTGAGACCCTACATGGAGCGGGCGGCGCTGTACCTCGTGCCCATCCGTGTCGGCGGGGGCACCAGGCTCAAGATCTTCGAAGCCATGGCGATGGGGTTGCCCGTCGTATCGACCCGTGTGGGCGCCGAGGGTCTGCCGGTGGTGGACGGACAGGACATAGTGCTCGCCGATTCGCCGGTGCAGTTCGCGGATGCGGCAATCCAGTTACTCACCGACCCCAAGCGGGCCCATGCCCTGGGAGCAGCGGCCTCGCGTATGGTGAGGGAACGAGCCGGCTGGGACCGTGCGGCTGCAGCGTTCGCGGCGATTTGCGAGCGGGTCGCGGTCGACACGTATGAGAGTGTGAAACGTTCATGACGAAGACACTGGGAGTGTTCGGGCTCGGGTATGTCGGCTGCGTGTCCGCCGCGTGCTTCGCGAAAGCGGGCTGGCAGGTCATCGGGGTCGATGTCAACAGCTTGAAGGTTGACATGATCAACGACGGGAATAGCCCGGTGGTCGAGCCGGGCGTCGCGGAACTCGTGAGCGAGGTGGTGGCGGGCGGCCGGTTGCGAGCAACGACCGATGTGTGTGAGGCGGTCGAAGCGGCGGATGTCTCACTGATCTGCGTGGGCACGCCGAGCAAGCCGAATGGCGCGCTCGACCACACCTATGTGGCCCGTGTGTGCGAGGACATCGGGCGAGCGCTGCGGCCGCGACGGGACCGTCACGTGGTCGTGGTGCGGAGTACGGTCTTGCCTGGGACCACGGCCTCCGTCGTGATCCCCGCGCTGGAGCGGGCCGCTCAACGCAAAGTGGGAGATGGTGTCGCGGTGTGCGTGAATCCCGAGTTCCTGCGGGAAGGGACGTCACTGCAGGATTTTCACCATCCGGCGTTCACGCTGATTGGCAGCGACGATCCCAGCGCAGCGCGCGAGGTCGCGGATCTCTACGCGACCGTCGAGGCACCCCTCCACATTGTCGACACTCAGGCGGCGGAAATCGTGAAGTACGCGTGTAATGCGTTCCATGGCCTCAAGGTCACGTTCGCCAACGAGATCGGCAACATCTGCCGCGCCATGGGTATCGACAGCCGGGAGGTCATGCGGGTCTTCTGTGAAGACACCAAGCTCAACTTGTCGCCCTACTACCTGAAGCCCGGCTTCGCCTTCGGCGGCTCCTGTCTCCCGAAGGATCTCCGGGCGCTGGTATATCAGGCGCGGCAGGTGGACGTCGAGACGCCGGTCCTCGCGGCGGTGTTGCAGAGCAATCGCCAGCAGATCGACCGCGCGGTCGACCTGGTGCTGCGGACGGGTAAGCGGCGCGTCGGCCTGCTGGGGATCAGCTTCAAGCCGGGAACCGACGACCTCCGCGAATCTCCGCTCGTGACGCTGGCCGAAACGCTGCTCGGCAAAGGGATGCAGCTGGCGATCTACGATCCCGATGTGTCGGGTACGCGCGTCATGGGGGCGAACCGGGCGTACATCGAGCGGGAGATCCCGCACATATGGTCACTGATGCGAGAGTCGCTGGCGGAGGTCTTGACGCACGCGGAAACCGTCGTGATCGGACACAAAGTCGAGGAGTATCGGCAAGTCGAAACGCTGCGGCAGAACGGGAAAGTCATCATCGACCTCGTTCGGCTGTTCGACAAGCGCACTGTGGAGGACGGCAACTATCAAGGGATCTGCTGGTAATATGAAACAGGTCATCCGCAAGGGCATCAGGGACATCATCGTGGACGAGGTGCCCGATCCCGTGGCGCTCCCTCACCATGTGCTGATCCGGCCGGCGTTCTCCCTGATCAGCAGCGGTACCGAAACGGCGAGCATTCACCAGGAAGGGGTGCTCAGGGCGGTGGCTGACAACCCCTCGCATCTGCGCAAGGTCCTGGAGGTGGCCAAGGCGAACGGCCCGTTGCGCACGTTGGCGGAGGTGCGCGCCAAGTTCAGCGAGTACGCGGTGTTAGGGTATTCGGGCGCGGGCATCGTTGTAGACAAGCATCCCACCGTAACGGATCTCGAGATCGGCGAGCGCGTAGCGTACGGCGGCGAAGGCACCGGCCACGGGGAAACGATCCTCGCGGGTCGCAACCTCACCGCGAAGGTGCCGGACGCGGTGCCGTTTGAGGACGCCTGCTTCGCCACGCTCGGAAGCATCGCGCTCAATGCCGTTCGCATCGGCGGCATCGGGCTCGGGGAGACCGTCGCCGTCATTGGCCTGGGGCTGGTAGGCCAGTTGATCGCACAGCTGGCGAGGCTGCAGGGAGGCGTGGTCATTGCCATCGACCTCAAACCCGAGCGCGTAGAGATGGCCCGTCGCCTGGGCGCGACGCACGGCGTGGTGGGAGGCTCGGCGCTCGCCGACATGGTGAGATCGCTCACGAACGGGCGTGGCGCGGACTGCGTGATCATCGCGGCCGCCGCGAAGTCCTCGGCGCCATGTGAGCAGGCCTTGCAGATCTGCCGGGACCGCGGTCGCCTGATTGTCGTGGGTGCCGTGGACATGAGCTTCCCGTGGAACGACATGTACCGGAAGGAAATCCAGCTGTTCATGTCGCGGGCGTACGGGCCGGGCAGCTACGACCCTCGCTACGAGCAGCAGGGCCAGGACTATCCGCTTCCGTACGTGCGCTGGACGGAGAACCGCAACATGGAAGAGTTTCTCCGGCTGGTCGGCGGCGGGCAGGTGCAAGTAGAGCCGCTGGTCACGCACCGGTTTCCGCTCGGGGAAGCGGCCACGGCGTATCATACGATCCTGGACCCCGGGGCGGGCAGCCTTGCCGTCCTGCTGGCGTACCACACGAACGGCGATAAGCCGCCGGTCGCGTGGGAGCCGAAACGCAAAGTCGACCTCGCCCGAGCGGCACCGGCCAAGGGCGAGGTGGGCGTGGCGCTGGTCGGCCCCGGCTCACTCGCTCGCTGGTCGCACCTGCCCAACCTGAGGAAGGTACCGGGCGCGCGGCTGCGCGCGATTCATTCGACCAGCGGCGTGCGTGGCAAGAGCATCGCGCGTCGTTTCGGCGCTGACTACTGTTGTACCGACTACGACGAGATCCTCCGCGATCCGAACATCGATCTGGTGGTCATCACCAGCCGCAATCAGCACCACGCGACCCAAGCGGCCGCCGCGCTCGAAGCGGGTAAGCACGTCTTCGTGGAAAAGCCCATGGCTCTCACGGAGGACGAATGCCGTCGCGTGTATCGGGCCGTCCAGGCGTCCGGGAAGCAGCTCGCGGTGGGATTCAACCGGCGCTTCGCGCCGTTGTATGCGCGGCTTCAGCAGCACCTGGCCACGCGCACCGGTCCGGCGGTGCTGAACTGCCGCGTCAATTCACCGGGTATCTCCGGGGCCTACTGGATGGCCGATCCCTCGATCGGTGGCGCAATCCTCGGCGAGGCCTGCCATTTCATCGACCTGATGTACTGGCTGCTGCAGGCGGAACCGGTGAGCGTATCGGCGTTTTCCCTGCCCACGGACCGCACAGAACCCGTCGGCCAGAACAATCTCGTCGCCTGTTTCCACTTTGCCGACGGCTCGATTGGCAACCTCACCTACTGCACCATCGGCAGCCGCACGTCGGGGGGTGAGCGGGTCGAAGCCTTCGCGCAGGGCTTCGGTATTGTCACCGAGGATTTCAAGCGGCTTACCGTGAACACCGCCCTGCGGCGCACGAGCCGCCGCTGGTGGGCTGAGAAAGGGTACGCCGCCCAACTGCGCGGGTTCATCGATGGCATCCGGGAGGGGAAGGCACCGGCCGTCACCGTGCTCGACGGCGTGCGCTCCACCATCGGTTGCCTGCGCATGCTGGAGGCGGCCAGGACCGGGGCACCCTGCTCCATCGATCTCGACGCGGTGATCGGCTGACGTGGACCCACTCGAGCACGCACAGGCGCGCATTCGCGTACTGCTGATTGCGCCGTCGCTGGACATTCTGGGGGGCCAGGCGGTTCAAGCTGCACGCCTCCTCCGGGAGCTCCGCAAGGAAGCATCGCTCGACATCGATTTTCTCCCCATGAACCCGCGACTTGCGGGGCCGTTTGCAGCGCTACAAAAAGTCAAGTACGTGCGCACCGTGTTCACCGTCGTGTGGTTCTTGGTGAAGCTCGCCTCCCGCCTACGGCATTATGACATTCTGCACGTTTTCTCCGCCGCCTATTTTTCGTTCTGGTGGGCCCCCATGCCGGCCATTCTCCTGGCGAAGCTGTTCGGGAAAAAAGTGATCTTGAACTATCGCGACGGTCAGGCGGAAGACCACCTGCGTAACTGGCGCTCGGCGATCCCGGTCATCCGCAAGGCCGACGTGACCGTGGCGCCGTCCGGTTTCCTGGTCGATGTCTTCGCGCGGTTCGGACTCGAGGCCCGCTCGGTCTTCAACATCATTGACGTGGACCGCTTTCACTACCGCGAACGGCAGCGTCTGCGGCCGATTTTCTTTACCAACCGGATTCTCGAACCACTCTACAATGTTGGCTGCATCCTGCGCGCCTTCGCGTTGATCCAGCGGCACTACCCGGACGCCAGCCTGACGATCGCGCACGACGGCGTCTGCCGCCCCGCGCTCGAGCAACTCGCGCGGGAGCTTGCGCTCGAGAATACGCGGTTCATCGGGTCGGTCCCCCACGACGATATGCCCGCGCTCTACGACGCTGCCGACCTTTATCTCACGAGTCCGGACGTCGACTGCATGCCGGGGTCGCTGCTGGAATGCTTCGCGTCGGGTCTGCCGGTCGTGGCCACCCGAGCGGGAGGCATTCCCTACATCCTGACCCACGAGGAGACCGGGCTGCTGGTCCCGTGCAACGATCACGAAGCGTTGGCAGCGGCGGCGCTGCGTCTCTTGCGAGACCCCGAACTGGTTGCGAGGCTCACGGCGAACGCGTACCGCGACGTCGCGCGCTACCGCTGGCCCCAGATTCGCGGTGCGTGGATGAGCATCTACCGCGAGCTGGCATACGGTGAAGCGAGCGTCGAGGGCGCGAGGGATCGGGCATTTCAGGCTTGAGCCCTGACGACGGCAGGTATCAGTGCACCGGCTGGTAGGTGTGCGAGGGCCGAGCCGCGGCCGGCTGGTGAGCCTGTTCCGCGCGCATCCAGGACTCCAGAACGAATAGATACCAGAGCTGGTGGCGAGCCCAGCCGCGCCGGGCCGAGGCCGCGAGCTCCCCTAGCACCCCCTCCGATCGGATCCAGCCCTCAGCAACCAGGCGCGATGAGCGCAGCGTGGCCTCGACGTCGGGCAGCCAGCGTCCGGCGAGCCACCGTTCGACCGGAATTGAAAAGCCGCGCTTACGGCCCGCCGCGATTCGATCGCCAATCCTGCGCCGGGCAAGCTCCCGGAGGATGGCTTTGAGACGACCGCCGCGCAGGCGGATGGCGGGCGGAATGGCGCAGACGAATTCCCAGAGGTCCTGGTCGAGGAACGGCGACCGGGCCTCGAGCGCGTGATGCATTGCGGCGCCGTCCACCTTCGTCAGGTATTCCGCGACAAACTGCGTCCGGCGATCGTATTCCAGGTATTCGGAGAGCACCCGGCGAGCGGAGTCGCCGGACCACGGTATGCGTCGTTGCTCGACGGTCACACCAGACAGCCGCTCTCCCAGCAGTCCCTGCCGGTGATAGGTGGGCAGACCGTCGTGGGCGTCGATGAAGGCACCGAGCCCACCGGTAGCGTAGTCCAGGAAGTGGACCGCCCGGCGGAATGGCGTGCCGGGTTCGAAGGACCCCCGCGCCGACCGCCACCAGGCGCTCGCCCCGCGGGGCGTCACGCGGGCGAGGATCTGCGCCAGCCAGAGGTGACGATGGCGGGGGTACCCGAGGAAGAGGTCGTCCCCGCCGTCGCCGGTGAGGAGCACCTTGGCCGACCCCGCCACTTCTTGGCACACTCTCAGCATGCCCAGGGCCGAAGAGCACGCGAAGGGCTCTGCGTAGGCGGAGACCAGCTCATCGACGCCCGGCCTGCCGGACGACGCCAGACCGACCACGCGATGCCGGATTCCCAACTCCGCGGCGGCCGCGCGCGCATCCGCCGTCTCGTCCTCCGGGTCACCGGGCGTGCCCACGGTGAAGGCGGTCAAGTCCGCCCCCAGCTTGGTCACGGCCCAGCACACCAGGCCGGAGTCGAGCCCCCCGCTCAACAGGGCGCCGACGGGGACATCGGCGTCGAGGCGTCGCTGTACGGCCGCGAGAAACAGGCGCTCGGTCTCCTCAACCGCTTCGTCGAACGTCGGAGCGCCGGTGGTTCGCACCGGGGGCGGCGTCCAGTACTCCTCGGTTTTCAGCACGCCGCCGTGCCACCGGACGATCGACGCTGCGGGTACCTTGGCGAGGCCCTGGTAGATGGCACGACCATCGGTCACGAAGCCGAACTCGAGATAGTCTGCGACCGCCGTCCCGTCGAGATCGCCGCCCCACCCACCGGCTCGCAGTGCGCGGACCGTCGAGGCGAAGGCGATGCCGCCGTCGGACGGCGCGTACACGAGGGGCTTGATCCCGAGCCGATCGCGCACCAGGTACAGGGTGTGATCGGCGTCGTCCCAGAGGGCAAACGCGAACATCCCCCGTAGGCGGGCGACCAGGCCGTGGATCCCCCATCGGCGGTATCCATGCAGCAGGACCTCGGTGTCCGTCCGACTACGGAAATGCGCGCCGCCGGCGGCGAGCTCCGCGGCCAGCACGCGAAAGTTGTAGATGGCGCCGTTGAAGACGACCCCCAGAGATCGGTCCGGCAACACCATCGGTTGCCGCCCCGCATTGCTGAGGTCGAATATGGCGAGGCGCCGATGACCGAGGACCGCACCCGGCCAGGATTCGACGCCCTCGCTATCGGGCCCACGCCGGGCCAGGGTGCGGGTCATGCGCTGAACCGCCTGCAGCGCCGTGGGCGGGCTCTGCGCCCCGACTACTCCGGCAATCCCGCACATAGCATACTCCTGGCAGCCAACCGCCCCATCACCTCGGACAACGTCTTCCCCCTGCCGCCGCGGACGATCCATTGCAGGCGCGCCAGCCCCGTTACCGTGAGCACCACATGCGGCCGGTCTTCCGGGTAAGGGAAGCGGGGTAGAGCGAACCGACCTAGCGCTCCCCAAGGCCGGACGCACTGCGAGGTAGCGTAATCGGGCACGGTCGTTAGGGCGGCACGGAACCCGGCCCGCTGGGCGACATCGAGCTCCCTTCGTCCGAACGCGCGCGGCTCGCCGTTCGGGTAACAGAACACGGGTACGCAGGCGTCGGTCTCCTGGCGGAGCCGACGGTACGATTCCTCGATCTCCCAGCGGCAGACCTCCTCGGTTTCCATACTGAGAATCGGGTGTGTCACGGTATGAGGACCGAAGGTCGCGCCGCGTTTCGCCACGCTGCGCACCTCGTCCCAGGTGATCGGGGCACACGCGGCCGGGGGGCGCTCGGATAGCTCCACGTCCAGATGCCGGGCAAGCGACGTGATCGTCGCTTCGCGCTCGGGTGCGGTGATCCACTCGAGCCGGCTGAGGAGGTCCTGCTGGATCCGCTCCCGCTCGGGCGGCGTCGACCAGCTATAGGGGCGCGTCTGGCCTCCCAAGTCGAGCAGGAGCGAGCAACGCTGCGTGTGCCTGAACAGATACGCGACGCGATCCCACCACAGCCAGAGCTGCCCGTCAACGAAGCCGGTCGTCACGAACAACGTCACCGGACAGTCGTACTCAGCGAAGATCGGCGCAGCAATGCGGGCGAACCCGGCGTATCCGTCGTCCACGGTGAACGCCACGGCGGGCGCTGCGGAGTCGCCGTCTGGCTCGTCGAGGAGCCTGAGCACCTCGGTCAGGCTGACCAGCCGATAGCCATGGCGCCGGAGGTACGCCAGGTTGTCACGCAAGGCGACGGGGTCGTGCCCCACCACCCCCAGCTCAGGGTCTGCGAACCGGTGGAGCGTGAAGATCGACACGAGGCCGCGCCCCACGGTCCGGAGCGTGGGCGCAAGGCGGTCGGCGCCCATGAGGCTCAGCAGGAGGCGGCGATACAAGCGTCGGGCGAAGGCCATGCTACCGCCGCACCACCCGTGAGAGCCACGCAGCACCAGTGCTCAGAATTGCCGCGACACCTGCCGGCAGGCGTCGGGGGGTGAACACCCAATCGTCCGCTACGTCGATGGCGTCTTTGCTGAAGAGCCGCTTGAAGTCCGAGATCCCTCCGACCGGGTCCCCCGAGCCGACGGTGCCGGCCGTGACGCCTCCCAGATCGAACCACGTGCCCCCGGTCCCCTTAGCCCAACCGATCAGGTCCCAGAACAAGGGGTGCACGATCCCCACGCGCTGCTGATCGGTCGGCCGGGTCGAGGCGCCGGCCAGGTAGCTCACGCTCTGCCCATTCCAGCATCCCCAGGCGAAGCCGAGCAGCGCCTCCGGTCCCTCCTTGTCCGTCCGGAACAGCCCGACGAGGCGAGAGGCATCCGGCATGCTGTCCGAGAGTTCGATGACGCCTGCCCAGTCCCAAAGCGCCTGGTACTCCCCCCCGGTGCGTGCGAACGTTTCGCAGGAGAGCGCTTCCATTCGACTTGCCAGCGCGCGATCGTCGATGAGCCGAACTTGGACCGGCAGCTTGGCGACCGCGCGAATCGCGCGCCGGGCCGTCGGGCTGAACGACGCAAGGATCTGATCCTCGCTGGGCTGCAGATCGAGCGCGAGCGTCCGCCCCCAATTCCGCGTCGTCGCCGCCCGCTCCATGCCATTGCGTTCGAGCAGCTCTCCAAGGGTAGCGCGCGTGTTGTCGTCCCGCGAGAACAGCTCGACGCTCAGCCGCAGCACGCGCGGTTGGCGACGGGCCAGGGCGACGAGCGCCTCGGCGGCGGCGGCCCAGGCGGCCCGTGGCACGGCTTCTCCGAAGCGCTCGACCCGCAACAGGCGAAAGCCCGGCAGCGCGCGGCTGGCGGCGGCGTACACGCCGAACGCCGCCACCCAGTCGCCGTCGGTGCCCCGGAGCGCCACCAGTTGCGAGGAGACGCCCCGGCGCACACGTGCCCATCCGGCCCGATGAGCCAGCGGCAACCGGATGCCGGCGTTGGCCAGCGCCCGCTCACACTCCTCCCATTGGGGCGAGCCCGCATCGAACACGTCGAAGCGTCTCGCCGGGGCGGCAGGGGGGGCGGAAGGAACCGTGCTCACGAGCCCTCTGCGACGAGGTAGGGACGCACCGCGACGCCGAGGTGGCGCCGCGCGTATCGCTGGAGCAGCCACACCCGGCCCAACCCGGCGACCACGGTGGCTACGGCCGCGCCCACGATACCAAACGTCGGTGTCAGCACAAAGGTGAGCGCCAGGTTGAGGACCGCCGTGCCGACGACCATGCGGCTCGCCGCCTGCTCGTGCCCCGTCATCGTGAGGAGGAACCCCGAGATGATTCCCAACGTCGCGCCCACGCCTGCTCCGGCGCTCAAGACCGCCAGCACGGGGTACCCGTCCGCGAAGGCGGGCCCGTACGCGCGCAGCACGAGACGGCCGGCCACCAGCAGGAGTGCCACCACCGGCAGGCTGACGACGGCGCACGCCTGAACGGTGCGGACCACGAGGCGCTGCAACTCGGCTCGCCGCCCACGAGCGTGCAGGTCGGAGACGAACGGCAGCACGACGAAGATGAGCGCCTGAGCGCCCAGCATCGTCAGCCCCGCGAGCTGACTCGCGGCACTGTACAAACCGGCGTCGCGGGGACTGAGCACCGTCCCGACGACCAAGATGTCCGACTGCTGCGACAGAATGAGCTGCGCCCCCGAAATCACGATGAAGCTGCGAATGGCCCTCATCCACTTGACGCTCTCGAACTCGGGCGTGGCGGCCACGGCCGTGGCCGGGGCAGCGCGGCTGAGCAGGAAGAGGCTGACCCCCAGGGCGACCGCCGTCGCCGCGGCGTTGAGGGCCACCGCCTGGCCCGCCGCAAGCTGTGCGCCGAGCCCCACGGTGACGAGCACGACGCCGATGCCGAACAGGACCGGGCGGAGGACCTGCTGCGGGAGCTGCGCCTGCGGCACTCGTCGGAACCCCTGGAGCGTGCTGCTGCTGTACGCCAAGAGCGCGGTTACGGGCACGAGAACGCTGGCCGCCCAAATTCCGCCTTCGATCCCGGGGTGGAGGCTTCGCCGGAGCAACCAAGCCGCGATGCCTGCTAGGAGTGCGAGGCCAGTGGCCGTACGGCTGACCAGCCGGAAGCCATATAACCAGAATCCGCGAAGCAGCCCGTCCTGCCGCTGCCCGTCATACGCCGCCACGAACCGAATGGCGGCGGTGTCGAACTCGAGCTTCCCGATCAGGACGGCCACGTTGACCCATGCCAAGAGGTAGCTGTAAATGCCATAGCCCGTTGGCTGGAGGGCCCTGGCAAGTATGACTTGCACGACGAACGACACGATGGCGCCGCTCGCCGTCCCCCCGATCGACCACCCGGCGCCCTTGATCATCGCCGGTGCCACACCGAATCGCGCCCGCAGCGCCCCTAGATAGGAAAGCAGCCCAACCAACGGCGTGGGCCGCGCTACCTCGGTGCTGCCGCCTTCCACCTGGCTCACCTCCCCCACCATCCCGGCACTCGCTTCTCCGTCATCACGGGACAACGACAGATCGAGCCGCGAAGGCTCCCTGAGGCGATCTTGCCGGGGTGGACGAGCAAGTCGCGTGCCCAGTGCCGAACCCGTTCGACCCCCGACTCCCTCGTCCTGTGCGAGTTGAGCCAGCAGGGCCGAGCCACTGGTGTTGCGACGACGCGACACGTCGAACGAATCAGTGATTGCAGACGCCGGGTCCTGCTCTTGCATACCTCAAGCCAAACGTGGACCCTTCCTCCATCTCCCGGCCGCGCATCGCGCCTCGGGTCCTGGTTGCCCTCGCTCTGGGGATCGTAGCAGCGGCCGCGCTCACTCCGATCTCAAGTGGCACCGGGGGCGACGACATCCCATTCTGGTGTCTCGGGTGCGGCGACTACGCCCTGGCCGACGCGGCCGCGAACGTGGCCCTCTTCGTGCCCCTAGGATGGGCGCTCGCTCTCACCGGCGTGCCGTTCTTATCAGGTCTCGCGGTGGCCCTGGCGACCACGATCGGCGTCGAGTGGTTGCAGCACGCCGTCATCCCCGGTCGAGTCGCGAGCGTCGCGGATATTCTCGCGAACACGCTCGGCGGAATCGTGGGGATGGTTCTGCCACGCATCCACCGGTGGGTGGTCGAAACACGTCAGCGTGCCGCGGCTGCGTCGATCGTCTATGGTGTCCTCCTCATCGTGTGTCTCGGGGCGGGAGCGGCAACACAGGCAGTCCTCTCGGCCCGAACCCTCTACTGGACGCTACGAGAGGCCGACGGAGCGCCTTACGTGCCGTTCACCGGTTCCCTGAAAGACGTGCGGGTCGACGGGGCGCCGATCGCCCTCGACCGGTGGCTCGAGGTCCCGGCTGGGAAGGGCAGGGACATCGCCGTCGAGCTCACCTCGGGACGTCCCGACACGGGGCTAGCGTGCATCGTCATCGCGTGGATGCCGACCGGCCAAGGGTGGATTTGGTTGGAGCAGAGGGATGACGATCTCCACGTTCACTTCGCTTCCGGGAGCGACCGCGCCCGGCTGCGAGGCCATTCTCTGTGGCTCCGGCACGTGATGCCGGCGGCGGCCGGCGTGCCGGTGAGGATACAGCTCGCCGTGCGGCCATGGTCGTACCGCATCGCGCTCTCCACGAACGTTGGCAACGTCATTCGCGAAGGACGCATCGGCACCGGCGAGGAGTGGCGCCTACTGATGCCCGGCCTGCGAGAGTGGGGCCCGTGGGCCGGCCTCCTGACGGCTGGCTGGATGGCGGCCCTGCTCGGGCCACTTGGATATCTGGCGTCGCAGCGGTCGCGCGCGGCGGTGGAGGTCGCCGCCGTGGGCGCGGCAGGCGCCCTGATGCTGTTGCCGGTTCTGGCCCGGTGTGCCTGGCTGTCGGTCGCGGGCTGGTGCGGGGCGGCGGCCGGCTTCTTGATCGGGCCCCTGAGTCGAGGGCGGAGTGCGTCGGGGGTCTGGCTACCGTGACTGGGGGAGCGGGCCGCCCCAGCCGGGAAATCGCTGGGGTGCGGTCGTCGTCGGGTTGGGATGGGCGAGCGGCGCTGCCGGCGTGCTCGCCGTCACCGCTGCAGTGCCGAGCATGCGCGCCGTGCACCAGAGGAGCCCCAGGTAAACGTACAGGAACGCCAGCTTGCCGAACGAACCGAACACGCCTGCGATCAGATACCCGACCAGGGCGTACTCCAGCCACCGCAGCATCTCCGTGTCTGCGGGGAACGCCCGGCTCGCGCGACGGCGGGCCCTGCGCACGGTACGGACTACGCTGATGACGATCCCGAGAAAGAGTGCCAGCCCGGGTACGCCCGTTTCGGCGAGGACGTTCAAGTAGGTATTGTGCGTGTCCAAATACCCCAAGGCCGGATTGTAGCGGTACTGCGCGAATTCGTAGGCTCCGAAGCCCACGCCGGCCACGGGATGATCCCGTATAATGCGGCTTGCGGCCTGCAACACCGCAAATCGTTGTCGTGCGGATCCCTCGGGATCCATTTGCCCGATCGTCTCGAAACTCGTGCCTTTACTCAAGCCTTGCATGCGGTGCCAAAAGGAGGCGGGCGCCAGATACAGGGCAAGCCCTACGAACGCAGCGAGCCCCACGACCGCCCGTGGGCGTCGTCGCGCGAGCGCGATCGTCGAGGGCAGGGCCATGGCGCCCAAGGCGAGGAACGCGCCCCGAGACTGCGTGAGCACGATGACGAGGGTGAGAATGGCCGCACCTCCCAGTCCGATCACGCGGGCGGGGCTCCCGCGATTTGAGCTGGCCCATAGAGCCAGCGCCGGCCCGAGCAGCAAGATCGTATGGGCGGCGAGGTCATTCGGATTGCCATAGATGAACGGACCCACGGCGCGCCCAAAGAGGGTGTAACCGTGCAGATAGTTCACCAGGGTGGAGCGGGCCGGAAACAAGATGTAGCTCACCAGCACGAACATGATGAAAAAACGGATCTTGGCCCGCGTGCGCAGCGTGTTCACAGCCACGAGCGCCACGAGGAAGACCTTGCCATGCTCGGTGAGAGCGTCCCAGACCACCTCAGGGTAGCGGGTCATCGCATACCCCACGAGGGCCCACATCGTCCAGGCGACGAACAGGAACAGGAACGGCGGTACGCGAAGACTCCTGCCCTGCAGAAGCAGACTGCAAAGGGCCAGGACCATCACGACCGTCCCGACGGGGAGCCGGCCAGTGAGGATGGTGAACAGGTAGCCCAGCAGCAGGATGAACGTGGGCGTCCACTGCCAGGGGCGCTGTCCCGAAGGTTGCTCTGCTCTGATCGCCGTCATGTCCGTGGGCCGCAGGTGCGGACAGGCAGCATCAATTGGACTCTTCGCAAAGTTGGTTGAGAGCAGCGGTGTCGCGCCTTGCGGGCGCGGGCGACGGTCCTACTGGGTCCGCATAGCTCGTGCCAGGCCCTGGCTTGTCGGAGGGACTCGGCGCTCAGGCGGTGCCCCTAGCTACTGTGGCACGGATGCCACACCACTTCAGAAGTCGATCAAACTCTTTGGAAGCGGGCGAGCGAGCCGGCCGGCGTCCAGGTGGTCGAGCCACAACTGCAGTACGAGCGCGCGCCACAGCGCGGTGCTGTGGTCGCGGCGTCGCATGAGATGCTCGCGCACGAGACGGCGCACCGACGCGCGGTCCAGGACGTCATAGAGCCCGCCGTCCGTCGCCGAGAGCCGATCGAGCCGATGGCGCAGCGGCCCCCGGAACCAGGCACCGACGGGTACGGCAAACCCCAGCTTGGGGTGATCGAGGACCGCGGGCGGCACCAGCCCGCGGATCGCACGGCGGAAGACCTGTTTCCCCACGCCGTCGCGGATCTTCAGTCCCGCAGGCAGCGCGAGCGCGAACTCGACGAGCGCATGGTCGAGCAGCGGCACGCGCGCCTCGAGAGATACCGCCATGCTCACCCGGTCCACCTTGGTCAGGATGTCGCCGGGGAGGTAGGTGGCGACGTCGACCAGCGTCATTTGAGACACGAAGTCGCGGGCGTGAGCGGCGGCGAACGCGTCCGCCAGGAGGTCGCCGAACTCACCGTCTCGGGGCACGAGGCGGTGGGCGGCCATCCCGCCGTCGACGGGTGCAAGCGGGAACGAGACGGTGCCGGCGTATGCGGCTTCCCGGGACCGCGCGCGATCGAGCAGGCGGCCCCGGCCGGGCGCGACGTGCGGCAGCGCGCGCCCCACTGCGCGGAGTATGGAGCGTCCCCAGGCGGGCAGCGTGGGACGACGCAGGGCGTCGAGGTAGCGCGTGTACCCACCGAACAACTCGTCGCCGCCATCGCCGGACAGGCTCACGGTCACGTGCTGGCGCGCGAGCCACGAGACCGCGTAGGTCGGGAGGGCCGATGAATCCGCGAACGGCTCGTCGAAAATGCCGACGATACCCTCGATCCACCGGTCCGCGTCCGGTCGCACCACAAGCTCCGTGTGACGCGTGCCGATGGCCTCCGCGACGCGGCGGGCATGCGGTGCCTCGTTGAACGCCACGTCATCGAAGCCGATCGAGAATGTGTGCGGCTCGATCGCCGCACCACGGGCCATCAGCGCGACCACGGTCGAGGAGTCGAGCCCCCCCGACAGGAAAGCGCCGAGCGGCACCTCGGCTTCGAGATGGCTCCCGACCGCGGCTGCGAGCAGCTCGCGGAGGCGCTCTACCGCCGACGCTTCGTCGACTACCGGGGTCTCGGCGACCGCCGGGGTCCAGTAGCGCTGCACCGCGACGCCCCGTTCTGCGGACCACGTGAGGACGTGTCCGGGCGGGAGCTTAGCGACGCCGGCGAAGGCAGCCAGGGGATCGGGCACGTAGCCCAGGCTGAGAAACGCGGCCATCCCGCGATCGTCGAGCCGGCGCGGAAACCGATCCAGCGCGAGCAGCGAGCGTAGCTCCGAGCAAAACGCGATCCCGTCAGGCGTCACCCAGTAGCTCAGGGGCTTGATGCCCACCCGATCGCGCGCCAGCACCAGCCGCTTGGCGCGGACATCCCACAGGGCGATGGCGAACATCCCCCGCAGCCGCTCGACGAAGGCCTCCCCCATCTCTTCGTAGAGGTGGACGATCGTCTCGGTATCGCTCCGCGTCCGGAAGCGATGGCCGCGGCCGACCAGGTCGCGACGCACTTCGTGATGATTGTAGATCTCGCCGTTGAAGACGACCTGGACCGACCCGTCCTCGTTCCCGATCGGCTGCTGCCCGCCGGCGACATCGATGATCGAGAGCCGACGCATGCCGAGCGCGACCTCCGGGGCGACGAAATACCCGCTGTCGTCGGGCCCTCGATGGAGGATCGCATCGCACATGGCGCGCACGGTGCGGGCGGCCTCCTCGGCTCCGAGCGGCCACCCCGCGAATCCCGCAATGCCGCACATCGCGCTACGACTCCGCCCCGGCGCCCGACGCGAGCGACTCGTACGAGGTGCTCAACCGCTCGATGATACGACTCTCGAGGTGTTCTGCGTGGACGTAAGCCTGGGCCGCACGGCCCAATGCCTGCGCTCGCTCGGGCGCGTCCTGGACGGCGCGAAGGGCCGCCGCGAGGGCGTCGGGATCGCCGGGGGGAACGAGCACCCCGGTCTCGCCGTCGTGGACGGCGTCCGGCACCCCGCCGACTCGGGTCGCGATCACGGGCCGCGCGGCCGCCATGGCCTCGAGCACGGAATTGGGAGATGCCTCGGTCACCGAGCACAGCACGGACACGTCGAACAGGTGGTGGAGGTTGAAAGGCGGCGTCAGGGTACCCGGGAACTGCACACGCCCATTGAGCCGCAAGCCTTGCGCCAGGCCTCTGACGGCGGTGCGTTCGGGCCCGTCGCCCACACACACCAAGTACGCCCGAGGCATGTCAGCGGCGACGCGCGCGAATGCCCTGACCAGCGTGGCGTGATCCTTGTCGCGATCGAGGCGCGCCACGATGCCGATCACCAGCGCGTCAGCGGGCAAGCCCAACCGGGCGCGCCAGGCGGCTCGCTCCGCCGTCGACAATGTGACGAAGGCGTCCTCGGCGAGGCTGTTGGGGATGCAAATAATCTTCCCGGGTGGGACGCCATCCCGTCGCGTCAGCAGCCCGGCAACGCTGGGACTGTTTGCCAGCACACGATGGGCGGCGCGGTACGCCCATCGGTTCGCGATCGCGTGGGCCCAGCTCGTGGTCGGGCTCGACCTCCACCAGCGGCGGCTCGCCACCACGACAGGAACGCGGGCGAGGCGCGCCCACGGTACTCCGAAAATATTACTGTAGATGTCGTGGGCGTGAAAGACATCGATGTGCGCCTGGGCCAAAAAGCTGGCGAGGCGGATCCCCTGGCGCATCGCCCGCGGCCCGTAGAGACTCCGCAGCGGCAAGTGCACCAACTGCGCTCCGGCCTGCTGGTAGCGGGCGCGCAGCGGGCCATCCGCGTGCAGGTGGAAGACAGTCAGACGAAACCGCTCGGCACTGAGATGCTCGGCCCATCGAACCGCGTTGAGCTCCGTGCCGCCGATCTGGAAAGTGTCGATGCAGAACGCGAGCCGAATCACGGTCCCAGTCCCCGATCGTCAGGCTGCTGGGCCGGGGACGCGGTCCTCCGCTTCTGTCGCCGCCGATCGCGCCTCAACGGAGAACCTGTCCTTCAACCGCAGGAAGGGCTGCTCCACGAGCTTATAGGAGGCCAGGGCGAACAGAAAGGCCAAGACGAGGTTGAGGGGGAAGGCGTTCCAGACGGCGCTCCCATCCCGGTTCAAGAACGGCTGCTGCCAGAGATACAACGAGTAGCTCAGAACACCGATGAAGGCGATCGGTCGCCAATCGAGAAACCGCCCCACGACGCTGCTCGCATGGCGCATGCAATAGTCCAACGTCAGCGCGATGCCGAAATTCATTACCGGCTCGGCGATGACGTATGAGATCCGCGGGTGATACTGGGCGAGATTGGCCGCCAACGCCGTGAGCGGGACGAAGAAAAAGTAGCGCGACTCGAGGACGTGCCGATACCAGCTCTGCGTCCACAGCCAGCGCCGCTGGATGGCGAGGAAGCACCCGACGGCCAGCGGGTCTGCGATGGTGGGGAAGATCTGGTCGATCCCGTCGCGCCAATGTGGTGCGAGGTACCACACCAGGACCCGGACCGCCGGACTGACGAGAATCACGGCCAGCACCACTCTCAACCCGCGCGTCACCCCCAATACGGCGAGCACCGCGGGCCAGAGGAGGTAGAACTGCTCTTCCACTGAAAGAGACCACAGATGACCGACAGACCAGGAACGCTGGAGATTGAAGTTGCTCGTGTACGTGGTCGCAAACAGCAGATCGTGGGGATTGAGGGCGATGATCGAGAGCTGACTACACACGGCGATCACGGCGATGAATGCGTAAGCGGCGGGGAAGATTCGGAACACGCGACGCAGATAGAAGTGTCGCAGCGAAATTGCCCCGGTCTTTGCCCGCTCTCTCAGGAGTAGATCCGTGATCAGGAATCCCGAGATAACAAAGAAGATCCGTACGCCAAAGTTCGCGAACTCCCCGAGCATCTCTAAGGATCGCGGAAAGTATCTCGTGCCGACCAAGTGCCCCAGGAGGACCAGCGCGATGGAAACCGCGCGCAACCCATCCAAGGTGGGAATTCGGCCCCCGCGCTGCTGCGCGGTGCTCTCCTCCCGTGGCGCGCTGTCTTGCCCGGGCGGGGCGGCGGTGCTCAGTGGGACCCCTTGCGTGTTGCTTGGGAGCGCTTGATGAAGCTGGCTCGTCGCGACGGAGACGCCGCGCTGCGAAGCGAGGTGACCGGGGGAGGGGTGACGACCATGACGACACTCCGCGACAGATCGAGGGCATCGGACAGGGCAGCCGGCCTAGTCGTGCCCCGCCACGTCCCCATGAGCAAGCGCAAGAGTCGTGCCGGGCGGGCCGGGACCGGGGGAGAGCGCGAGCAGTTCGCTGGCTGTTGCGCCCGCGCCCGCCTGTATTCGCTTTGACGAGTACCGCTCAGCAAAGCAGCCCTTCAGCGGAGTGGCATTTCCGCGATGAAGAGGTCGTACCGCGTCGAGCCGGTGCCCAGCATGTTGGAGTTGAAGATCACCACCTTGCCATCGGGGCTCGGCTCCCCGAACGGCATGGCCCAGTACTGACTGGCCGCGTTG
>WNFW01000911.1_pt1 | contig 30313 bp, 26 predicted proteins | sample 5400131 | NCBI WGS metagenome assembly WNFW01 (sample SAMN13153362, study PRJNA577476) | soil metagenome | isolation source: 20 cm soil or saprolite under grassland replicate 1 | place: USA:California | collected 2016-06-15 | reverse complement strand
ATATTGGCGTTGGTCATCATGTTCGGCTCGGATTCAAGATCCCAGGGATAGTGCCCCTCGGCCAGACCGCGCAGCGAATCAGCAAACACATGAACCTCGCGTGCGACGCGATTGCCGCCCTGCTCGACAGACGTGATGCCGACGAACTTGCCGGACTGGATGGCGCTCATGTCGGCCTCGGTCACCAGGAAAAGGCCTGCGTCGTTGGCGAGTTTGATCGATTCCGTTCCGCCCTTGGCGGTCTGGACGCTGATCGTTCCGTCCTTCGCGGCGGTCAGCGTGCCACGGATATGCGCCTGCGCGAAGGCTGGCGCGGAAAGCAGCACACCAACAAGAAGAACCGCTGCGGCTGCAATCGGTACCCAAAGAGTTCGAGACATCCGCATCTGATTTCACTCCCTTTGACGCTCGGCAGACAAGGTATGCCCACCTCAACGATTAGAATGCGGGCAATTGTGGCGACCTAATCTGGTCACTTTGAAGACGTCGCGGCTAGATAGAAGGAACTCTGGACGTTGCTGATGTCCGAGAAGGGTCGATACTGTTGCAAAAGTCGAAAATCGAACGACTCTGAAAATCCTGCGAAAGCCGCTGTCTAGACGTCTCTACCGCTGCAATGCTCGCTTGGGCCGATACGAAGGTCCGTGGTCGTTTTTGTGTAAAACGATGTGGTCCCTCACATCGCCGCGCGCGGAACGCACCAGCGGTCCTGAAAAATTTCGTTCGTCAGCCAGAAAAGACTTTTGCAACAGTATCGGTCAATCACACGGCGGCGCGCGCCAAATTAGAGGTTCTCGCCTGCCCATCTCGCCACAGCAATCTCGATTTCGGTGCGGCTCGCAGCAACCTCAGTAGCGATGCGGCTCACAGCAACCTCGGTAGCGGTGCCGCTCACAGCAATCTCGGTCTCGGGGCGCTCGATCTGCTGTGGCCAGGGTTGGCCGGCATTTCAATCCTCATAGCCATAAGGCTCATAGCCATCAGGAATGTCTTCTGGCGGCCGCGGCGCCCCCTCATACCTATCGGCGAATGGTTCGTATCCGTCGGCAAACGGCGTTGGCCAGCGGCGCCCGACACCGCCATAGCCCTGAACGGCAGATGTCTCGGCTGAAACCCGAGGCCGCTCATAGCAATCTCGGTCTCGGTGCGGCTCACAGCTACCTCGGTAGCGGTGCGGCTCACAGCTACCTCGGTAGCGGTGCGGCTCACAGCAATCTCGGTCTCGGGGCCGCTCACAGCAATCTCGGCCTCGGTGCGGCTCACAGCAACCTCGGTCGCGGTGAGGTTCACAGCAACCTCGGTCGCGGTGCGGCTCACAGCAACCTCGGTAGCGGTGCCGCTCACAGCAATCTCGGTCTCGGGGCCGCTCACAGCAACCTCGGTAGCGGTGCCGCTCACAGCAATCTCGGTCCAAGTATACCTGAGATGTGGTGACAGGCGGGTCGGGACCTTGCGCCAACTCACTAGTTGCGGTTGATGGCGGTTGCGAGGTTGGTTCAATTTTTTGCGTCGGGGTTGGCGTTTGTGCTGACGAAATCGCCCTCATCGCTTCCGCGACATCGTGGATGGCGCTCTCAAGCTGTTCCCAAGCTGCTCTGGGTATTGAAACGCTATCCGAAGTTTGCGAATCGCATTGAACAATCGATAGCGCATAAAAACTCAAACCCAGTACGACCGTAAGTGTCCTCATGTTGCACGCCCCAATCGGCTCGCGCTTGGGAATGTACGATTAGCCATAACCTAAAGTAGTAGAAAATGAAAGCCAACTCGTTATGGTTTGGTGCACTGCACGGTAGGACCCGGACGCCACCGTTGGTGCCCATATGGCGCGGATCAGACCGTGTACCTCGTCGTCGATCGCTTTGGATCACATGGCAGCGTCTATCGCGAGACCGAGGTTGAGCGGACGGACTTCGAGACCATCCTGGGGGATCTCCTGTCAGGTGAGTTCAATGATCCGGTCCGAGTGATAGCGTTCAACACGCTAGAGTATTGGGCAGACGATGTGTCCAAACAGGTTGCCGACGAAATACAAACCCGTTGCGATATTGGTGGGTTGCCGGTCCCCGGGCATGTGCGTCATGTCCGCTATACCCCCAATCCCGTAATATCGCGCTGCAACAACCGAGGCAATGTGCCAAGTTTTATCCAACAGCAAAGGAGCCTCAGAGCTTTCATGTTGGACACCAAGCGTTGGATTTCATCCGCTAGATTTTCGCAGCCGGGCCGCCTTTCGCATGGCGGAATGTGACACCCGAAAGCATCACCCGCATGACGCGCAGCGAGCGCTGGCGTCCGTCCCAGGCAATGCGCGGCAACGCGTGCAGGCTGGTTCTGCCTTCCGCCTCGACCACGCCCGGGATTGCCGACACCGCGCTGGCGAAATTGGCCTCCGCGGCAATTACGACATGTTGCCGGCGAAACGCAGCGCGATCGCCGAACGGATAGGCGAAATGCCTGACGTCGCGTTGTAACGCCGCTTCCGCGACCGCCCTCCCCATCGTCATCTCGCGCGACACCGCCGCGTCCTTCAGGTTCGCGAGAAGAGGATAGTTCACCGTGGCGCTTCCAATCGTCACCAGCGGATCGGCCGCAAGTTTCGTCAGATCGTCCCAATCCATCGACGCTTCACGCGACAACCGCGCCAGATCGACGGAATATCGCTTGCACAGATCGTTGATCGCAAGCGACAGATCGGGCGGCGGCAGCGAGCGCATCCAGCGCGCGAGGAATTCATATAGCTGATATTTGTCGGCTGTGCTTGCGACGGTGAAACGCTGCTCGCTGCGATCCATCACCAGGCTGACGCGATTTTCGCGCGCAATCACTTCTTCAAGCGCGAGCCGCCATGCCTCGCCGAGACGATCCGGAAACGCCGTCGGCACATAAACGGTGAAGGGAACGCCGTGTTTGGCGAGCAGCGGATAGGCCGTTGTGATCAGGTCCTTGTAGCCGCCGTCGAAGGTCAGGCACACAAACCGTCTTGGCGCGGCCATCGTCACCGCGCGCCTGCAAACCTCGTCCATTGAAACGATATCGAACTTCCAGCGTTTCACCGCCCGTATCGTCCGATCGAGAAATCCGGGCGTGATTTCGCCAGATCGTAGCGGCTGAAAACGCGTAGCCCGCCGCGGACGCACACGCTCGAACCGCAAGACTATTCCGGCGCCGCCGCTCCAGCGCTGCATCAACCGTGAAAAGCCGCTGAAATAGGCGAGTTCCAGCCTTGCTCGTGTCAGAAAAGGGCTTTCCGACGGCAACGTCTCTGCCTCACTGCCGCTGTCCCGCCCCTGCCATGTTCGCATCTGTCATTACTCTTTGTTGACGTTTCTTTGTAAAGGTCGGCCGAAGCTGAGAATGTAAATATTTCCTCCCCGTAGACAGGCTCCACCATGACGATGGCCGCCGCGATCGAAAGCCGAACGGCGAAGTCGCGATCGTGGTCGCAAGCGAGCCGGATCGGCAGCGTCGATATTGTTCACGATCTTGTTCAGGCCGAGGCGATCTGGCGCGGCCTCGAAGATCAACAGCAGTTTTCGACGCCATACCAGCGGTTCGACTTCCTGGGCCTCTGGCAACGCCAGGTCGGCAAGCGCGAGGGTCTTCAGCCCTTCATCGTCATCGCTTACGACGGCGAGCGCCGGCCGTTGTTGCTGCTTCCACTCACGCTCCGGCGCAAGTTTGGCGTTCGCACCGCCTGCTTCATGGGTGGCAAGCACTCGACCTTCAACATGGCATTGTGGGACAGGGATTTTGCCGCAGGCGCAACCGCCGGCGATCTCGCCGCGCTGATATCGGCGATACGCGAACGCTCCGAGGCCGACGTTCTGGCGCTGTCGCAGCAGCCGCTGCACTGGCGCGATCTGCCGAACCCGATGGCGCTGCTGCCGAACCAGCCCTCCGCCAACGATTGTCCGTTGATGACGATCGTGCCCGGCGAGCCGCCGACGGCGCGGGTCAGCAGTTCGTTCCGCCGCCGCCTCAAGGGCAAGGAGCGCAAGCTGCAAACGCTGCCGGGCTATCGCTATGGTGTCGCGGCCACCGATGCCGAGGTCGGGCGGCTGCTCGATTGGTTCTTCCAGATCAAGCCGCTGCGGATGGCGGAGCAGAGATTACCGAACGTGTTCGCGGACCCCGGCGTCGAGGATTTTGTCCGCGCCGCCTGCCTGACGCCGCTTGCAAGCGGCGGCCACGTCATCGACATCCATGCCCTTGAATGTGACGACGAGGTGATTGCGATCTTTGCCGGCGTTGCCGACGGGCACCGGTTTTCGATGATGTTCAATACCTACACGATGTCCGAAAACTCCCGCTACAGCCCTGGCCTGATCCTGATGCGCAGCATCGTCGATCACCATGCCGAGGCCGGCTATCGTGCGCTCGATCTCGGGATCGGATCGGATGACTACAAGAGGCTGTTCTGCAAGAGCGACGAGCCGATTTTCGACAGCTTCATCCCGCTCAGCCTGCGCGGCAAACCGGCGGCGGCGGCGATGTCGGGGCTGATCAGCGCCAAGCGCCTGGTGAAGCACAATCAAGCGCTTTTTCACATGGCGCAAAAGCTGCGAAGCGCCATTCAACGCTGACCAATAACTCCCAGGGGAACGCCGCCTTCAGGCTGCCACGACCCGCGGATCGGGCTCGATCGCATCCAAGGGCGGCACAGGTTGGCTCAGCACCGTCACGTCAGTGAAACCAACTGCCTTGAGTTGATAGCAAGTCAGGGTACGAGCCTCAGCGGCCATCGATGCGTCCGGCACCACCACGGCGCGCGACTGTGTCGTCAATAGCTCGGCAGGCAGGTCGGAGGCGTTACCTGCATCCAGCAGCACGTGATCGTAGACCCGCAGCAACGCATCGATCGCAAGCGTGAGACGCTGCGATTGCAGTAACGCGCGGTCCGAGCCGGGACGCCCCGAATTGACGAGATGAACCCGCGAAAACCGGTCCTTGGTGATGACTTGCGAGAATGAGGCCGCGCCCAGCATCAATTCCACGAGCCCCGGAGCGGTCGGATCGACCGAGGCATCCGCGATCGTCGGCGACGACGACAGATCGACCACCACGACCCCGGCGTTGGGTACGATCAGACGCGCCAGCGTCAACGCCGCCGCGGCGATGCTCTCGTTCGCGGCCGTGCCGAGTAAGGTCACCTTGCGCGCCGCCTCCCCTGCGCCGTGCAAATCAAGGGCGAGTTGCTCGATCTCGGTGAACTCGGCGAGGATGTCGGGGCTGGTGCCGCTCTCGATCTCCGGTCGGGTTACACTGAAATCTGGAGCGGGAATGGCGCCAGCTGCCACAGCGGCAGCGGCAGCCGGCATATCAACCGGATCCGGCGAGGACGCGAACGCAACCGCGGCGCCGGGCGCGGTGATGCGCAGCAATTCGCCGGTCGCAATTGCGCCGGCGCAGAGCATCAACGTCGCCAGCGTCGCGATCAGCACGATCGGCAGCTTCTTCGGATAGGCCGGGGTATTGGAAACGGTGGCGCGGGAAATGATCCGGCCGTCGGCCGGAGCGGCGTCGATATTCTCGCGCGTGGTCGCCTCGCGATATCTGGCGAGATAGGATTCCAGCAGGTCGCGCTGCGCCTTGGCTTCCCGCTCCAGCGCCCGAAGCTGGACGTCCTGGCCGTTGCTTGAACTTGCCTGCTTCTTTAGTTGATCGAGACTTGCACCGAGGCCCTCGACCCTGCCGTTGGCGATGCGTGCATCATTGTCGAGCGACCGGGAGATCTTGCCGGCTTCCTCGCGAAGCTGGCGGTCGAGGTCGGCAAGCTGCGCTTTCAATTCCTTGATGCGCGGATGGCCGTCGAGCAGCGTCGATGACTGCTCGGCAAGCTGGGCGCGCAGCGTGACCCGCTGCTCGGACAACCTTCGGGTCAGTTCGGAATTGAGCACTTCCGAAGCCTCGATCGGCTTGCCGCTCTGAAGCATTTCGCGGATCAGCCGCGCTTTCGATTCCGCGTCGGACTTCAACGCGCGCGCGTTGTTCAATTGCGTGTTCAGTTCGCCCATCTGCTGGTTGGAGAGCGTGGTGTTGTTGGTGCCGACAAACAGGCTCGATTTCGAGCGAAAATCCTCGACGCGGGATTCCGCTTCCGCAACCCGCGTGCGCAGGTTTTCGATTTCGCCCGACAGCCATTGTCCGGCCGATTTGGCCTGTTCCTGCCGCGCGCCCTGCTGCAACACCAGATAGCCTTCGGCGATCGAGTTGGTGACGCGCGCCGCCAGTTCCGGATCGCGCGACTGGAACTCGATGACGACGACGCGTGATTTATCCACCGCATAGGCGGTGAACCGGTCGAAATAAGACTCCAGCACACGCTCTTCCGGCGTCAGCGAGAATGGATCGCGGCCGATGCCGAGCAACGCCAGCAACGACTTCACGGGCGAAATTCCCTGCAGGACCGGATCAAATTCGGGCAGCTCGGCGAGCTTGTTCCTCTTGACGATGTCGCGCGCGAGGTCGCGCGACAGCAACAGCTGGACCTGGCTGGTGACGGCCTCGGCGTCGAGCGCGCTGCGCTCCTCATTGCGCTCGCCGCTCGGCCGCAGGAACACGTTCTCGCGCCCGTCGATCAGGATGCGGGCTTCGGATTTGTATCGCGGAGTAACCAGGTTGACGGCGGTGATGGAGAGAGCGGCGGCAAGCACGGTCGGAACGATGATCCAGCCTCGCTTGCGCACCAGCGCCTGGCCCAGCACGCGCAAATCCAGATCGCCGAATTCGGGCATGGCGAGCGGTTTGACGATGGCGGGCGCCGAGACGGCCCCCTGGACAACTGTGTTTTCGCTGCCCACCTCGTCGGTGCCGGCACGCCAGAACGCCAAGCGCATTGCAATCCCCCGGGAGCCGCCACTGCTCCACTCAGCCCGGCCGATTACACTGCATTATGGTTGCCGCTGGGTTAATTCGCCTCGACTGGCTCGCGGGGCATCTGGCCTCGGACGCCGCACTCATGCTTTGTTAACCATGAACGCCCTTAATCGGAATCACCAATTCCCATGGGTTATCAGATGCGAGGCTTGCGCGCCGCCATACTCTGCCTGCTCGCTGCGCCGGGTCTGCGGCGCTGCATGCGCGGGCTAGCGCTCCGCTTTGTGGTGCCGCTCGCCATGGCGCTCGCTCCCGGCGCTACCGTGCTCGCCGGCCAGCGCCGGTTCTGATCATGCCCCAAATTTCAGGCCAGCCGCTTCGTATCCTGCACACCGTGCGCACGCCGGTCGGCGGAATCTTTCGTCACATCCTCGACCTCGCCAACGGACAGGTAGACCGTGGCCACCACGTCGGCCTTATCGCCGATAGCCTGACCGGCGGCGAACGCGCCAAGGCCGCGCTGGCGGAGATCGCCCCTCGCCTCACGCTTGGCGTGCATCGTATCGCCATGCGCCGCGAGCCTTTTCCCACCGATGTATTGGTATGGGCGCGCTTCACGCGCCTGATCCGGCGACTGAAGCCGGACGTCCTGCATGGCCACGGCGCCAAGGCCGGCGCCTTCATCCGCCTCAAGCGCCGTTCGAAAGAAACCATTCGTGTCTATACGCCGCATGGTGGCTCGCTGCATTATCCGCTGAATTCGATCAAGGGCGCGCTCTACAGCCGTCTCGAACGTACGCTGATGAACAGCACCGATCTGTTCCTGTTCGAAAGCACCTTCGCGCGCGATACCTATCAGCGCACCATCGGCACGCCCAAAGGCTTGGTGCGCTGCGTCTTCAATGGCGTGACCGCGGAGGAGTTCGATCCGGTGGTTAAAGCGGCCGACGCCACCGACGTCGTCTATGTCGGTGAGTTCAGGCACATCAAGGGAGCGGACCTGCTGATCGATGCGGTGGCGCGGCTGCACGCCGACGGCAAGCCAGTCACGCTGACGCTTGCGGGCGACGGCGAGGAACTGGAAGCCCTCAAGGCGCAAGTGCAAAAACTCGGTTTGAGCGAGGCGGTCCGCTTCATCGGCCACGTCAAGGCGCGATACGGCTTTTCAAAAGGCAGCGTGCTGGTCGTTCCATCCCGCGGGGATTCCATGCCCTATGTCGTGATCGAGGCCGCGGCGGCCGGGATTCCGATGGTCGCCGCCAAGGTCGGCGGCATTCCCGAAATTTTCGGATCGCACGGCGACGCGCTGTTTGCTCCCAATCTCGCGGCTGCGATGGCGGACGCGATCGAGATCGCGCTTGAGGATCCCGCCGCCGCGCTGGCCCGGGCAAAATCGCTTCGCGAAAGAATCTTTCTGCATTTTTCCCAGAAGGCGATGGTTGAAGGGGTGCTGGCGGGTTATCGCGACGCATTTGCGGATCGTTAACCGTTCTTAACCAGGAAACTCCTCTCTTCAACGTTTCTTCCGATTTGTTGTCTAGGTTGCAAGAGGGGGATTTTCGCCTAAGCGCGCGCAAGCCCTGATTGCGCGACAACTGACGTGGATGCAGTGGAACCGATCAACGCAAGCTCGATGCTGGATACCGCGGTGGTCTCCACCGCGGATCGCCCGCCGACCGAACGACGCCGCCGGTTGTCCCAGGCAGCGCTTGCCGTCGCCAACCAGAAAGTACGCGGGGCGTACTCGCCGATCGTGATCGCTGGCGTGGTTCGCGTCGCCGATTTTGTGCTGCTGTCTCTTTTGGGCGTCGCGCTCTATTTCGGATATGTGGTGTCGCTCAGCGGCTTCCACTGGGAATATCTCGCGGCCATCTTCGGCATCACCGCGACCACGGTGATCTGTTTCCAGGCCTCCGACATCTACCAAATAGAGGCGTTTCGCGGTCAGCTCCGGCAGATGACGCGGATGATTTCGGCATGGGCGTTCGTGTTCCTGCTGTTCATCGGCGCATCGTTCTTTGCAAAACTCGGCGGCGAGGTATCGCGGCTCTGGCTCTCGGCATTTTTCTTTATTGGCTTGGCCACCCTGATTGGCGAACGCCTGCTTCTTCGTGCGATGGTGCGCGGCTGGGCACGCCAAGGCCGGCTCGATCGCCGTACCATCGTGGTCGGCTCCGACGAAACCGGCGAGAAGCTCGTCGAGGCGCTCAAGACCCAGGAAGATTCGGATATCACCGTGCTCGGCGTGTTCGATGACCGCAACGACAATCGCGCGCTCGATACCTGCGCCGGCAGCCCAAAACTCGGCAAGGTCGACGATATCGTCGAATTCGCCCGCCGCAGCCGCGTCGACCTCGTGCTGTTCGCGCTGCCGATTTCCGCGGAGACGCGGATTCTCGAAATGCTGAAGAAATTGTGGGTGCTGCCGGTCGACATCCGGCTTTCCGCCCATACCAACAGACTGCGCTTCCGTCCCCGCTCCTATTCCTATCTCGGCAAGGTGCCGACGCTGGATGTCTTCGAGGCGCCGATCACCGACTGGGACCTGGTGATGAAGTGGCTGTTCGACCACGCCGTCGGCGCCGTCATTCTGCTAGTGAGCGCGCCGCTGATGGCGATGGTCGCGCTCGCGATCAAGCTCGACAGCCCGGGCCCGGTGCTGTTCCGCCAGAAGCGGTTCGGCTTCAACAATGAGCGCATCGACGTCTTCAAGTTTCGCTCGCTGTACCACGAGCACGCCGATCCGCTGGCGGCGAAGGTCGTGACCAGGAACGACAGCCGCGTCACCCGGGTCGGACGTTTCATCCGCAAGAAGAGCCTCGATGAGCTGCCGCAGCTCTTCAATGTCGTGTTCAAGAGCAATCTTTCGCTGGTCGGTCCTCGCCCGCACGCCGTGCAGGGCAAATTGCAGAGCCGGCTGTTCGACGAAGCGGTCGACGGCTATTTCGCACGCCACCGCGTCAAGCCCGGCATTACCGGCTGGGCGCAGATCAACGGCTGGCGCGGCGAAGTCGACAGCGAGGAGAAAATCCAGAAGCGCGTCGAGTTCGATCTTTACTACATCGAGAACTGGTCGGTGCTGTTCGATCTCTACATTCTGCTCAAGACCCCGCTGGCGCTGATAACGAAGAACGGGAACGCTTACTAGGGCATGATCCGGAAAAGTGCGTGCGGGTTGCGTTGCGTAAAATGAGTGTGTGATGGCGTATGCGGCGGCAGCCGGGAATTCTCTTGCATCGGCGGCGGCAGCGTCAGGCGTTCTCGCCCTGCAGCGCGCAATGGTGTGGCTGGCGGGCGCGTCGGTCGCGATCGTTTTCGTCGAACCAAGTCCTTACGAGCTGGTAACGGTCGCTGCCACCGTCATCTTCATTGCGACGGGCCTGCGGGTGCGGCTGGTTTTCATGCCGCTGGTCGCGCTGCTGTTTGCGATCAATGTCGGCTACAGCATCAGCGCCGCTTCGCTGATGGACAAGCCCGAGGTCGTCAACTGGATCGCGACGTCCTGGTACATGGCGATCACGGTGATCTTTTTCGCCATGGTTATGTCCGAAGATACCGCCGCGCGGCTGGACATGCTTCGCCGCGGCCTGATCGCAGGCGCCGTGGTCGCGGCGGCGGCCGGCATCGCCGGCTACTTCAACCTCGTCCCCGGCGGGCATGATTTGCTGACGCTGTATGACCGCGCCCGCGGCACCTTCAAGGATCCCAACGTGCTGGCCGCGTTCCTGGTCCTTCCCGCTTTGTTCGCCCTGCAAAGCGTGGTCTCCGACAGTTTTGCAAAATCGTTCCGCAGCACGGTCGCGCTCGGCATCATGGGGCTCGCCATCCTGCTGGCGTTTTCGCGCGCGGCCTGGGGCGGGCTCGCCATCACCGCGGCTTTCATGCTGGCGCTGATCTACGACGAGGGCCGCTTCGGCCGGTTCGGGCGGCACATCCTCGGCGCCGAGATGGCGCTCGATCTGCCGTTCGGGATCGGCCCGCTGCAGTTCCACAAGTACTTTCCCGAGGACACCCACAACTCCTATCTGAACGCCTTCATGTCCGGCGGCTGGATCGCCGGCGTCTGCTATCCGGCGCTGGTGTTTGTCACTGTCATCATGGGGTTTCGGCACGTGTTCGTGCCCGTGCCCTGGCAACGCGCCTATCTCGCGATCTTCGCGGCGTTCCTCGGCACGGTCGGCGAGGGCTTCATCATCGACACCGACCACTGGCGGCACTTCTGGATGATGCTGGGCGCGATGTGGGGCATGTTCGCGGCGGCGCAGCGCTACAAGACGAAACCAGATCAGATGCTCATGGCGTCCGCGCAGGCTTCCTCGGAGACCCAGCGCGCTTGCCCTTCGCCTCAATCATCGCCTTGAGTTCCTCGGTCGCCGCCAGCATCGTCTCGTAGCCCTGCGTGGCGAACCGAACCAACAGCCGCAGTTCGGCGTCCGAATAGCTCTCCATATTCTTCTGCATCGCCCGCTGCATATGCTGGTAGAACCGTCCGATCTTCGCAACGTTTTCCGGAACGGTTGCGATGAACACCTTGCGGCGGTCGCTGCCATCGCGTTCGCGGCGCACCAGGCCCGCCTTTTCCAACCGATCCACCACCCCGGTGATGGCGCCGGTGGTCAGACCGGTCACCTCGGCGAGCCTTCCGGCGGTCACCCGGCCCTCCAGATTAAGGAAATCGAGGCATTCCAGGTCGGAGCCGGAAATCCCGACGCTGTTCGCAACGGTTTGCCCGAAAATCACGCCCTGCGCGGAAGACCGTCGCATTGCGTGCTCCAGTTCCTCCATCAGCGCGGCGCGCGCTTTCGGTCTTGACAAGGCCGATTTCATATCTTAGTCCGTTTATATCTTAGCCACTAAGAGATTTAGCGACTGTAGGTTCCTACCACTTCACGGATGCACGGAGCAAGGCATGACCAAACCATCCCGCAAAGCCATCATCATCGGCGCCGGCATCGCCGGACCGGTTGCCGCGATCTTTCTCAAAAAGGCCGGCATCGACGCCCAGCTGTTCGAGGCCTGGCCCTACTCCAGCGGTATTGGCGGCGGTCTGCAGATCGCGCCGAACGGCATGCATGTGCTGGCCGAGCTCGGCCTTGCCGAGGAAATGATCCGCCGCGGCTCGGTCTCGGAATCGTTTGACTTCTATTCGCAGTCTGGCGCGCGCATCGGCTCGGTCAATCAGAGCATGGAAGCGCGCTTCGGCCGGCCCGCGGTGAATATGTGCCGCGCCACGCTGAACGAGGCCCTCGTGAACAGGGCGTGGTGCGAGAACGTGGAACTCCATTTCGAAAAGCAGCTCGTGGCCATCGAGGATCGCGCCGATCAACCTGTTATCGCGCACTTCGCCGACGGCAGCAGCGCCGAAGGCGATTTTCTGATCGGCGCCGACGGCGTGCATTCGGCGGTGCGCACGCATGTCGTTCCTGATGGCCCAAAACCGTTCGATACCGGCCTGATCGGTTTTGGCGGTTTTGTACCGAGGTCGTTGCTCGAGGACACCTCGATCGGACAGCGCGTGGAGACGACGTTCGGGCAGAGCGGCTTTTTCGGCTACGGCTTTTGCAGTCCCGATCCGCGCGAGGGCGTGATGTGGTGGAGCACCCAACCTTCGCAAGGCAGCGATGCCGCGACGTTCCGCGCCATGAGCCAGGATGCGCTGAAACGGCATTTGCACAATTTCCATGCCGGCTGGCACGACCCGATCCCGCAAATACTGGAAGCCGCTGGAAACATCGTCGTCACCGCGACGCTCGATGTTGCGACCTTGCCGACATGGTCGCGGAAGCGGACCTTGCTGATCGGTGACGCCGCGCACGCCACCAGTCCGCACGCCGGCCAGGGTGCGTCGCTCGCGCTCGAAGATGCGATGCGGCTCGCGTCCCTGCTGCAGCAGCGACAGGAGCTCGGCGCGACCTTCGAGAATTTTGAAAGCGAGCGGCGGCCGCGCGCGGAACGCGTGGTTGCGCTGGCCCGCCGCAGGGGCAATCAGAAGCGCGAGTTCAGCGCGACCGGGGCCTGGATCCGCGACCGGATGCTGAAACTGCTGATCCCGCTCAGCAACCGGGACGTGGACTGGCTGTACGGCTACGATCCCCGCGCGGCTACGCCTCGACCTCAAACGTCAGGCCAGCATTATCGACCAGCCGCTTGATCAGGCGATTACCCATGGCGGCACCGGGGGTCCAGATGCCGCCTTTGACTTCGGGCGTATCGCGCAGCAGGCAGATGGCGCACTCCGCGATCATCTTCGAGGTCGATCCATAACCGGGATCGCGATCGCCGCGGACCGCGACGCGAACCTCACGGCCGCCCTCGCCCATGCCGATGAACAAGAGATCGTAGAGGCCGGTCTCGCGCTCCTGTTTCGACGGACCTTCGCCAGGCTTCGGTCCATCCGCTCCGCCCATCTTTGAATTGGCGGCAACGACGAGTTTCGCGTTGGCTTCGCCTTTCTCGCCGGGACCGGTCAGCACCATCTCGTCGTAGACAAAATCCCGCCCATAGGGAAAGCCCATCAAGAGATTGGAGCGGTGCACGTTGCGGGTGTTGATGGTCGCCATCACAAACGGCGCCGTCCACATTCCCATCTCCTCGTCGAATTTGGGCTTGTTGCCCGGCGGCTGCTTTGGGCCATCGAACCCCGGTGTCAACACGAAGGGATCCTTCAGCATCCCGACCAGGCTGAGGTCTTTGGCGGCAGCCGCGAAGGTCGCCTTGATGCTCGCGGCGGTGCCGCCCGAGAACGTTCCCTTCATGGCGCGGACGCGGCCTTTGACGCGATGGATCGCCGCCCCCAAAACTTTCTTCGCCGTGTCCTGCGCAAAGAACACGCCGAGCTCGAAGGGCAGCGAATCGAAGCCGCAGGAAAACACGATGCGCGCCCCGCTCGATTGCGCCGATGCCTGATGGGCATCGATCATCTGGCGCATCCAGACCGGCTCGCCGCAGAGATCGAGGTAGTCGGTGCCCGTGGCAGCGCAAGCCGCGACCAAATCGGAGCCGTAGAGCTGATACGGCCCGACGGTGGTCAGCACCGATCTGGTCTGGTCGACCATCGCCTTCAGCGATGCGGGATCGCTGGCGTCGGCCGCGATCAGGGGGGTACCGGCCGGCGCGCCGATCGCATCGCGGACGGATGCGAGTTTTGCGAGGTTGCGTCCGGCCATCGCCCATTTCGGGGCGTCCTTGCCGGTATAATGCGCCGCCAGATATTCGGCGACCAGCTGGCCGGTGAAGCCGCTGGCGCCGTAGACGATAATGTCGAATTTCGACGAAGGCTTCATTCTTGGTTCTCTAGAGTTTTGATTAGAAATTTCTCCGTCGTGGCCGGGCCCGTCCACGCCTTCCTTGCTGCCAGGTTGTAAAGACATGGATGCCCGGGACAAGCCCGGGCATGACGATCTTTATCAGAAGCGCCCACTATTTCTTGCCGTAGGAAACACCCATGCCGGCGCGGACGTCGGCCTGGATACCATAGGGCGCGATCGGATAGCGCAGGCCGTTCTTGGCGAGTTGCTTCATGCCGGTGATGGCTTTGGCCAGATGCGCGGGCTTTAACGCCATCAGCATCTCCTCGTCCGGCACGCCGCCATAGCGCCGCTCGGCAAAGCACGGCAGCGACAGGCTGGGCTCGCCGGTCTTCAACGCCCGTCCCCACGAGTCGGCGCAGGCGGTCTCGCCGACCACGCCCCATTCGAATTTCTTGTAGCCGGTATATTGCAGCCCGTTGATCAGGATGATCATCTGACCCGGCGTCGCATAAACCAGACAAATATCCGGCGGGTTGAGCCGGCCGCTACTGAGCGGGCTCACCGCCAGCGCCTGATATTGGCCGAACGGGACCACATCGAGCGCCTCCTGGCGCTTGCGCGCGTCCTCAGCGGTCCCATGCCAGACCCCGACATAGTTTTCGCCGGCAAGCCACTTGTCATCCTGCGGCGCCAGCCCAATCACGGCCCGGCACTGCGCGCCGACGAGATCGTCTGAGGTGATACCGACGGTCCAGCCCAACCGCGAGGCCATGCTGACGATCTGGTCGGTGGTGTGGACAGCGCTCGGCCGCCTGATTTTCGGAATCGCCTCCATCTCGGCCACTTCGGCAAACATCTTCATGCCGATCACCGTGGTCTTCAGGCGGAGCAGGCTGTTGAGGTCGGCGACGATGCCGGCCAGATCGGGTTTTTCCTGCTGCATCTCGGCTTGCTGCGGCATGAACTGACACTCCCTGAAGGCAGGCTGAAGGGCTGCGCATCCAGCGTCATACGCGGGCTTGACCCGCGTATCCATCCATTTTCACAAAGGGCACTATTCGAAAATGGTGGATTGCCGGGTCATCTAGCGCGAAGACGCGCTTCGCGCTTTTGCCCGGCAAGGACGGTGGAGAGGGCCGCAGCGAGCGGCAAATATCGACATCGCCTCCCGCCAAGGGCACTATGAGCCCCCCGCCCCAACCCAAAGTCCTCTCATGACGCATCATCATCTGCATTCCAGCCCCGAGACCTGCCATTGGGGCTTTTTCGAAGCCAGGCTCAAGCCCGTCCTCACCGTTGCCAGCGGCGATGAAGTCACCGTCGACACCATCAGCGGCGGCCCGGACGTGGTCCCCGACGCCGGCAAATTTCACGTTCCGCCCGAATTAGCCGAGGTTCACGCCAAGAACGAGCGGATGGTGCCGGGCCATATCCTGACCGGACCGATCGCGGTGACAGGCGCCGAGCCGGCCGACGTGCTGGAGGTCGAGATTCTCGATGTCACGCTCCGGCAGGATTGGGGCTACAACATGATCCGGCCGCTGGCGGGCACGCTGCCCGACGATTTCCATGAAACGCGGCTCCTGAACATTCCGCTCGATCAAGCCAAGATGGTCGGCCGGCTGCCATGGGGGCTCGACCTGCCGCTAAAACCGTTCTTCGGCGTGATGGGCGTGGCGCCGCCGCCGGCCTGGGGCCGCATCACCTCGCTGATCCCGCGCGCGATGGGCGGCAACCTCGACAACAAGGAGCTGACGCCGGGCGCCAAACTTTATCTGCCGGTGTTCGTGCCGGGCGCACTGTTTTCCTGCGGCGACGGTCATGGCGTCCAGGGCGACGGCGAGGTCTGCGTCACCGCGATCGAGACCGCGCTGCAGGGCCGTTTCAGGCTGACGCTGCGCAAGGATTTGCGGCTGGACTATCCCCGCGCCGAGACGCCGACGCATTACATGACGATGGCGATGGATCCCGATCTCGACCAATGCGTGGTAAAGGCGCTACGCGACATGATCGTGCTGCTCGGCGAAAAGCGGAACCTGTCGCGCGAGGACGCCTACACGCTATGCAGCCTGGCCGCGGATTTGCGGGTGACACAGACCGTCAACGGCTCCAAAGGCATCCATTGCATGATAGCGAAGGCGGTCGTGCATGGCTGAGCGGGACTGGCGTGTTTTCCGGTTCGCTTGAATCATTGCCGCTTCTCCGGTTGCCTCATGGTTCTCCCGGCGATGCGAAGCATCGTCCGGAGACGCGCGAAGACGCGCTCCTCACCATGAGGGTCTGAGACCTCATCTTGAGGAGCATCGCCACCGGGTCGCGCGAATGCGCGCCCGATGACAGGCTCCGCGATGCGTCTCGAAGGATGAAGCCATTGAAGTGGAAATTGCGTTAGTCTTACCGCATCACAGGCCGCTTTTATCTCCTCATCCTGAGGGGCCGCGATTCGCGCGGCGTCTCGAAGGACGAGGCCGAGGATCGACAGAGGACTCATGGTTCGAGACGGCGCATTCGCGCCTCCTCACCATGAGGGTTAATGACGCAGTAAGATTAGCGCGGTCTTTGTATGCGCCGTTGGCGCAAATTTCCGATTCAGTTTTCAAACGGCCAGAAGTAGCGAGACCATCGTAGCGGGCGGAGAGGCTCTCGCGATCTCGCGGCGCAAGCCGCCCGAGTTGTGCATAAATCCGGGCTCAGCAGAACGGTTGCCTGCGCAACGATGATGTCGGTTGAAGGCGTTCCGGACTTAAGTCGGACATCGCGTGAGGCCCGAAAAAGTGCCATGAAGACATAAGGCCGCTGGCTTAAGGGGAGGAGGCCCCAACTGAGGTCAAGTGGAGGATTGTCTTCCGCTTACCATCGACAGGACCGTGCGAGCGAGATCAGCAGTTGATTCCACTAGCTGATCTGCGCCAGCAGTTTCAAGTTCATCTCGGGTACCATAACCCCAGAGAACGCCAAGACCGCGCATTCTAACCGTATGAGCACCAGAGATGTCATATCGGCGGTCCCCAACCATTAGACTGTGCGAAGGTAAAATATTGCGTTCGGATAAAATATGGGCGAGCAGTTCAGGCTTGTGATCTAGCTCGCCGCTGGGCACTGAGCCGTAGATGCCATCGAAGTATGTTTCAAATTCCAGATGCTCCAAGATGCGGCGTGCGAAAATTGCTCGCTTCGACGTGGCCAAGTAGACTTGCAATCCGGCTTGCTGCATTTCTTTAAGGGAGTTGCCAATTCCCGGATAAGGCTTGCTACCGAGCAGGCCGCTTTCCCCGTAGTGCTGACGATAGGCCACTACTGCTTCACCGACTCTGTCGTCCCCATATGGTTGCAGCAAGACCCGCATCATGTCTTCGAGCGGCGGCCCGATGGCGCGCTTTACGTCGAGGGTTTCATTCGGTTCATGTCCAAGAGCGCGCAGTGCCGCTAGGCAGCTTGCTAAAATGCCTGGCTGCGAATCGATCAAAGTACCGTCGAGGTCTAGGAGAACGGAGCAAGTCGGGAGCATGACCGAACATAGCGGCCGAAGGCAAACGAGTAAATATTCGCTTGGTCCGAAGTCCACGTCGGGTCATTCGCGTCGATCAGGGCGCTCGTCAAACAACAAGGCGTGGGCCAACGTTCCGCCGAAGCGCAATCGAAAAGAGCCGATTTGCTTTAGCCCTTACCTGTATCGCGCGCGCGACCTCGTCGAGCGGTTCTTCAACAAGATCAAGCAGTGTCGGCGTATCGCCACCCGCATCTGGCTACGCGCTTATGAGTCCACGCCCTAACAAACCGGCCGGTGTGGTCCTGCCGACGGGTTCGCTTCAGTGAATTCCACCTTCACGTCGATTGAGGCTTTGATTTTCGCCTTGGCGCCGGCCGGTCTCTCCTCGCCGCAACCCGGCGCGCCGCCGCCAGCGCTGCTCGCGCCCAGGTGACAAGCTCGTCGGGTTGGTCGAACAGCCGTTCCGGCACGCGCCAAAAAGAGAGGTCTATGGTGCGGCCCTTTTTCTCGTAGTTGAGAGGCGGAAAGGACTCGGCTTCCTTGAATGTCACCCGGTTCTGGTCATCAACTCGGAAATAGAGGGTGTTCTCCGTCACCATCCCAAACATCGCCCCGTCGCAGAACACGCCGGTCTTCCCGAACATACGCCGCATTGTGATGCGGCCGAGCGAGGCGAACTGATCGCGCAGGAACTCGGCAAAGCCGTCGCTGGCAACCATCCTCAATCCTTCACCAGTCTGAAATCGAAATTCGATTACTGCGTTCATCGGATCGTCGTTTCGGGGTCCACCTCAGTCATGTCTTCCAGAACCCTTGCGATGGGATGCGGAACGCCCGGTTGAAGCGCGAGCCCGCGTTCTGCCACGCGATGATCATCGTCAGCTCCGCGATGGTGTCGTCGTCGTAGTGTCGCTGCAGGCGCGCGAACAGCTCGTCGTCAACGTCGCGGCGCGTGTCCGTGATCGCGTCGGCGTACGCGAGCGCCACCTTCTCCGCGTCGCTGAACAGCGGGCTCTTCGCGTAGTCGCCGAGCGCCTCGATCTTCTCTGTCGAAACGCCGAGCCTGCTGCCCTTGGCAGCATGGGCGTCCTGGCAGTACTCGCAGCCATTCCACCAGGCGACGCGACGGTTGAGCAGCGCCCCGAGCGTACCGGGCACGCGCTTCGCGTCTTCTTGAAGGGCGGCCCACATCGTCTTCGCGGCGCGGAAGTACGCCGGGTTGCGCGCGTAGAACAGGTAGGGATAGAGCGGAGCGCCCCAGAGCTTGCGCTGTTCCTCGAGCGTTTCGCGCAGGTCGTTTGGGAGCGTCTCGACGTCGACCGGCGGGATGCGGGTCTTCGCTTCCAACATGGCCACCTCCTCCTCCACGTCAGGTTATGCCACTGCTTGGCTGCGCCTTTTTCGAATGAGACTAAATGGGTCAATTCGGTATTGATGACAAACGAGAAATTGTACGGTATCTGTGAGTATCTCTCACAGATCGACCGCGATCCCATGCCGCGCCGTCTCCCGCCCCTGAATGCACTGCCTGGCTTCGAGGCCGCGGCCCGCCACCTGAGCTTTTCCAGAGCAGCCGACGAACTGCGCGTGACCCACGGCGCCGTGAGCCGCGCCGTCCGCAATCTCGAGGATCATCTCGGCGTGCAACTGATGATACGGGCGACCCGTTCGGTGCGGCTGACGCCGATCGGCGCATCCTATGCGGCCGAGATTCGCGACGTCCTGGAGCACCTCGCGGCGGCGACATCGGCAGCGACCGGGCAATCCTCCGGAATAGTCAGCGTCAGCACGATCGACTCGTTCGCCGCCCGATGGCTCATGCCCAGGCTGTTTCGGTTCCGGCGGGCCCACGGCGATATCGACGTGCGGGTGGCGATGTCGGAGCGGCTTACTGATTTCGTCAGCGACGGGATCGACATCGCCATCCGCTGTGGTGGTGGCCAATATCCCGGTCTCTCATCCGAATTGCTGATGAAGGAAGATCTGTTTCCGGTCTGCAGCCCGAAACTGCTCAAAGGTCGGCATCCGTTGCGGACGCCCGCCGACCTCGTTCGCCACACGCTCCTGCATGACGTTTTCAGTGTCGATTGGGCGATGTGGCTGCACAGCGCAGGCATCGACAATGTCGATCCGCACCGCGGTCCGACGTTTCTGTCTTCCGATCACGCGATCCAGGCTGCAGTCCAGGGCGAAGGCGTCGCGCTCGGCCGCAGCGCCTTGGTCGCCGACGACCTTGCCGCCGGCCGACTGGCGCGGCCGTTCGAACTCAGCCTGCCTGCCGGCTTCGCGTATTACGTGGTCTATCCGCCCCGCGTCCTGCAGCGGCCCAACGTGAAGACGTTTCGCGATTGGCTGATGGCCGAGATACGATAGCGCATAAAGTAAGCGCAAAATAACGGCCCTACGTCGACAATGGCCGAAGTCCGAAGCGAAATCGGAAAGAGCCGATTTGCTTCAGCCCGTATCTTTGCCGGGCGCGTCCGGATTTGGCTAGGCGTTTATGAGTCCACGCTCTAAAACCATCCCGCTCTAAGGGTCAAAACCCAATTACAGATGGCGGCGGGAAGCAGGAAGCGGACTCAGGTAATCTGGAGTTGTTTTGACATGAAAATCCGACTTGTTCCGGGAGGCAGACAGGCGACCTCGCCGAAGTGGCGCCATCCGTGACGCTCATAGAAGCCTGGGGCCTGGAAACTGATCGTATACAGCACGGCGGCAACGCAACCACGCCGCCGGCCTTCCTCTTCGAAGGCATGGAGGATCGTCGTGCCGATACGGGCGCGTCGATGATCTGGAGAAATGTAGAACAGGTCGAGAAAAAGAAGGCCGAGGGACGAACGGCCAAGCGCTCCACCGATGATTCCACCCGTCAAAGGATCTTGCGCTACGACGGCGAGAGGCTTGCGGTCGGCGTAGCCTGCTATCTCGTCATTGAAAGCGTTTAACCCGCCGCCAATCGCCTCCTCCATCTCCGGCGTGATGGTGTCTGTAAGGACAATCCGGGGTTCGGCCACAAGCATGCTCCACGTTTTTGTCCGGAGCATAAACATATCCAGAACAACGAGTTCGCGTCCAATCATTTGATTGAATTGGAACGACATTGCTGAATCAGCAATGGCGCGAATCGCGGGAGGTATGAAATGGCATTTTCTGGTTGTCGGATGAGGCGTGGACGGCCATCGAGCATGCGTTACCTGCTCGCGGACAAAAGGTTGTGACGCCGACCAGCTACGCCGATCACTGCGTGACGCCGGCACCACTCCCGTCATCCCAGGTCGTCGCAACCGCAAGCGCACCGTTCGCTACGACAAGCAGCGATACCTTGGTCGTCACCTAATCCAGAACGCCTTCTGCCGCCTCGACGACTTCCGCCGTGTCGCCACCCGTTACGACAAGCTCGCCGCCAACTTCTGTCAGGCGTGGCGCTCGCGACCGCACTTGCCTTCTGGCTGTGGATGAGTCTGAACCCTAGGTTTTACGGCCATAGTTCAAGAGTCCGCCGAGACCCTTCGGCGGATGCGCGCGTAGCGCCTCTTCGTTGGGCTCGGTGCCCCAGCCCGGGCGATCGGGAATCACGAGATAACCGTCCTTGATCTCGGGCAGATGGGTGAAGAGTTCGTGATCCCATTCCAGACGGTCGATGTCGATTTCCATGATCCGCAGATTGGGCACCGCCGCGCAGAAATGCGCGTTCATCATGCTGCAGAGGTGACCGTAGAAATTATGCGGCGCGACGTTGACCTCGTGGGCCTCGGCGCTGGCCGCGATCTTCATCGACTGCCAGACGCCGTTCCACGGCGTGTCGATGATCGCGACATCCATGGCCTGCTCGCGGAAATAGGGCAGGAATTCGCGCAAGCCCACCAGCGTCTCGCACGACGAGACCGGGTGCGGGCTTTGCCGCCTGATATAGCCGAGCGCGTCGGGATTGAAACTGTCGATCTCGATCCAGAACATGTCGAGGTCGGCGACGGCACGCAGGATCCTGAGATAGCCTTCGGTCTTGGCGTTGAAGTTGAGGTCAAGCAGGATGTCGACGTCAGGCCCGGCGCCGTCGCGGATGACCTCGAGATGCGTGCGCAGATCGCGCAACACCTTGCGATCGACATTGATCTCCGGCTCGAACGGCGAGCCGAAGCCGGGCCGCCAGCCGCTGGGCTTGCCGTCATCGTAGGTGAATATGTTGGTCTTCAGCGCGGTGAATTTCTTCTCCCGCACCTCGCGCCCGATCGCCTTGACGCCGTCGAGATCGGTGATGGCCGGTTTGTACCAGGTGGGATGGTTGATACGCCAGGTGGCGCAATGCGACCAGTAAAGGCGGACGCGATCGCGAATTTTTCCGCCGAGCAGTTCGTAACAGGGCACGCCGAGCAGTTTTGCCTTGGCATCGAGCAGCGCGTTTTCGATCGCGCCGAGCGCCTGCGTTACGACGCCGCCGGTTCCGGGACGTGTCGCGGCGAACAGTTCCGCGTAAATTCGTTCATGCGCGAAGATGTTCTGTCCGACCACGCGCGTCGACAGCCGCTGGATGATCGCACCGACGCCGGGAGAGCCGAAACCCTCATCGAATTCACTCCAGCCGATGACGCCGTCCTCAGTCGTGATCTTGAGGAAATGGTAGTTCCGCCAGCCGGCATCGCAGGAGATGATGTCGACGCTTTGCACTTTCGAAAGCTTGGTCATGGCGTTTCCCTTGTGTTTTTAATGACGGCCGCTTGCGGACCGTTTCAACTCGTGATCGCCTGCGCGATGATGTCGGAGCTTTTCTCCGCGATCATGATGGTTGCGGGATGAATGTTCGGCGACGGCATCGCGGGCATCACCGAAGCATCGACCACGCGAAGTCCGTCGATGCCGCGCACGCGCAACCGGCTGTCCACCACCGCGCCGTCATCCTCGCCCATCCGGCAGGTGCCGCAGGGATGATAGACGGTCGAGCCCATGTTGCGGACGAAGTCGGCGATCTCTTCGTCACTGGAAACATCCGGACCCGGCCGTATCTGTTCTGTGACCAGCGAGCGAAACGGCTCGGTGGCCGCGATCTGACGGGCAATCCGGAACCCCGCCAGCATGATCCGCATGTCGTCGGGATCGGTCATGTAATTGGCGAGGATGCGCGGCGGCATCTTGCCCTCCGCGTCGCGCAGCGTGATCTCGCCGCGGCTCTTTGGCCGGCACACGCTGAAGATGAAGGTAAAGCCCGGCCAGCGATGCAATCCGAGCTTGAGGCTGTCGGACGAAAAATTCAGCACCTGGTACTGGATATCAGGCACCGGTTCGGACGGGCTGGATTTGGCGAACAGCGTCGCTTCGGTAGCGCCGACCGCGAACTGGCCCGATCCCGCGAACAGCCATTGCAGCGCCATCTTTGCCGATTTGACCGGGTTCATGACGGCTTCGTTGAGCGTGTCGCCCGCATGGGTCTTGAAGGCGAAACTGGCCTGGTAATGATCCTGCAGATTCTTGCCGACGCCGGGCAGATCCAGCTTCACGTCGATGCCGTGTTGCGCCAGTTCGCTTGCGGGGCCGACACCCGATGCCAGCAGCAGCACCGGCGAATTGATGGCGCCGCCGGATAGGATGAGTTCGCGCCGCGCGCCGATGCGTTGCATCCGGCCGTCGCGCTCGACCTCGACGCCAACAGCGCGGCGTCCCTCGAACAGGATCCGCCGCACATGGGTCCTGGTCATCAATTGCAGATTTTTCCGGCTAAGGTTGGGCTTGAGGTAGCCCACCGCGGTTGAACGGCGCCAGCCGTTGTGGACGTTGAGCGGCGCGAAGCCGATGCCATCGATATGTTCGCCGTTGAAGTCGGGATTGCGTTGATATTGCAGGCGCTCGCAGGCTTCGACGAACGCCTTCGCCACCGTCGACGGACGCTTGATGTTGGAAATCGTCATCGGGCCGCCGGTGCCGCGCCACGCGTTCGCACCGTCGACGCAATGCTCCATTCGCTTGAAATAGGGCAGCACGTCCTTGTAGCCCCAGCCCTGCGCGCCCAATCGTTGCCATTCGTCGTAGTCGCTTGGCGCGCCCCGCAGGAAGACCAGGCCGTTGATGGAGCCCGACCCGCCCAGCACCTTGCCGCGCGGCCACACGATGCTGCGGCCGCCAAGCCCGGGCTCAGGCTCGGTTTCGTAACCCCAATTCACCTTCGGATTGGGGACCAGCTTGCCGAATCCGCGTGGAATGTGAATCCAGGGATTGCGGTCGCGGCCGCCGGCCTCGATCGCGCAGAGCGATATTTTGGGGTTTTCCGTCAGGCGGGCGGACAACACGCATCCAGCGGAGCCGGCGCCGACCACGACGACGTCGAACTCCGCGTCGAATCCGGATCTGGCCATTATTCCCTAGCCCAACCGCCAGCCGACCTCGGCGACCAGGCTTTGGTAGAACTCGGGATCATAGGCGCGTTCCGGTGTTTGCCGCACGCGCTCGTCGAGGCGATGGGCGTCGTCGCCGACCAGGATGCGCCAGCGCTCGGCCTTGACGCCATCGAGAATGATTTTGGCGGCGGCAGCCGCTGTGGTCGGCGCGTCCTCGCGAAAACTGCGGGCGCGTTCGGCGGCAGCCGCCTGCACATCCTCGTCCGACATCTTGGATGCGTCGATGCCGGCCGTGGCCAGACGCACGCGGCTCTGGGCGATTTCGTTCTCGCTCAGGCGCTCCGAATCGGTGCCGCTCTGGACTTTACGGGAATTGGACACGATCGAGGTGCCGATATGGCCGGGCATCACCACCGAACATTTGATGTGCGGGGCGTTGAGCCGGAGATCGTTGATCAGCGCCTCGGTGAATCCCTTCACCGCGAATTTGGCGGCGCTATAGGCGGTGTGCGATACGCCGAGGCCGACCGAGGCCCAGAAGCCGTTGACGCTGGAAGTGTTGACGATGTGGGCCTCGTCGGCGTTTTGCAGCATCGGCAGGAAGGTGCGGACGCCGAGATAAACGCCGCCCCAGCAGATGTTGAAGGTCCTCTCCCACTGTTCACGCGTGTTGGTGAACAGGCTGCCGCCACCGCCGATGCCGGCATTGTTGAACAACAGATGGATCCTGTCGGTCGCCTGCTGCTCGGCGAGTTCGTCGCGAAAGCGCTTGAGCTGATCCTCGATCGAGACGTCGGCGATATGCGTGGTGACGCGCAGGCCCTGCGGCAGCTTCTCCGCCTCGCACAGCCGCTTGGTCTCGGCCATCGCATCGGCTGACACATCGCACATCGCGACATTGCAGCCTTCGGCTACCAATTGGCGCGCGAGTTCGCGTCCCATGCCCGTGCCGCCCCCGGTGATGACAGCGATCCTTCCGGCAAAATCTTTCATGGGGGAATCGCTGACCTTTTGCGGTTCTGACGCCTGATTTTGGTCGGAGCGAGAGGATTTGAATGTCCGCCCCCAGCCTCCCAGAGCAGGAGTATTCAATGGTACATCAGTCTTATTTCAATCGCCTGAACGATGTCAACGCAGCGGTGTGACCCCGGCTCTCGACGAAGCGCGCAACAAGAAACCCCGCCGAAAAGGCGGGGCTTTTGACTTATCTGCCGACACCGGAGCCGGGCGCGCCCGGCGCTAATGTTGATCCGCTGGGCGAAGGGTTGATGAGGCTGTTCCCCGACGGGTTCGCGGCGCTGTTGGCTCCGGCAGCAGCACTGCCGGCATCATTGTTGATGGTGCCGTTGGGCAAGCTGCCGGTTGTGCTCGTCGAGCTACCGGTAGTGTTCGTCGAGTTACCGGTTGTCGTTCCGCTAGTCGTGCCGCTTGCGGCTGAGCCGCCCGCGGTCGAACCTCCACCGACGGAACCACCGGCAGACTGTGCAAGCGCGACCGTGCTTGAGAGTGCGAGCGCCGTCGCCAATCCTACTGTTGCAAGTCTCATGGTCTTTTCCTTCTTTGGTGGTCACGGGCAAACCGACCACACTGGCTGATGTTCCGGCACGGCCAATCACGGTTTGCGGACCGGCTGCAAGGCTGCGAGATGCGGGACAAAGCAGCGTGCGCCCTGTCAGCCGAGCAGAAGAAGCCCCGCGCCGCGCGGCTGTTTTTTACTGGCCTCGGAACTCACGCGAATATGACATCGAGCGGACGATCCAACAGGGCCGCTCAGCGAAGGCACGCAAAAGCGCCCCGGTTCCCATCCTGCCCGAACCGAGGCCGCGCACTGATTAACGTTCGTTGCGGCGCGTTAGTCTATTCGATGCCCACATCCATCGGACTTGTTCGCCGACACGAGCGGTTCAACGTCCCTCGATGGTGTCCCGCAGTTTTTTTGTACCGATCACCACGATTGAACGATACCGAATCTCGATCAGCTTGCGTTTAGCGAACCGGCGGAGGATGGGGTTGACGCTGCTGCGGGACAGGTTTGCCATCGCCGCCAATTCGTCTTGCGTGACCATCACTTCGCGTTCGATTTCAACGTGATTGTCGATGAACCGGCAGTCGCACAATCGCAACAAGATCGCGGCACAACGCCGATCCGCGTCGCGGATCATGGAGTCGGCAAGCGCATTGCCGACGATGTCGTTCATTGATTGCGACAGCTGGGCAATGTGCTGCCACCATTCGGGGCGATCGGAAAGTGCGGCTTTCAGCTCTGCCAGGGGAACTTGAGCCACATAGGCGGCCGTCACGGCGAACACGGTTATTCGCCGAGGGTCTCCGGTTATGATTGGCCCCTCGCCAACCCATAAGCCCGGCTGCCCAATATGCATTGTTGGTGTTTCGGCCGGCCCCAGACCGGTGGCGCCGCCAACCGATCCGTCAGCCACGCCGAAAATGCCGCCCGGAGGATCGCCCGCGACAAACAGCGTTTCGCCGGCATCGTAGCGCCGCCATTGACAGCGCTTCAGCATGGCACTGCGAAACGGCGCCGGCGTTCGGCTTAGCCAGCCACGTTCGCTCAGCACCCGCACGCCGGTTTTTGCGTCCATCGGCTCAATCCTACCCAGCTTTTGCTGCGAAGTGTCCAAAATTGGATAATCTGAGTCAAGCCATCGACTACAATGCTCAGCCATTCATCCGGGTTGCCGGGCCGCCGTGAAAGCAGCGCCGCCGAATGCCTGCCATCAGGGGTAAACAAGACTTGCAGCAAATTTCTCGAGGGCGCATGAGCGACAACGACCAAACTCCATTCGACCTAATGACAATTCAGCACTTGGGAGCCGCGGTGTTGCTGTGTTGGGGCGAGCTATCCATGGCAACCCAGGAACTGATCCTGGATCGAGCTAACGATACCGTTGGCATGGTTCCGGTCAGGGAGGTCCGCGATCAGATAGCTGATCTGCTTCGCCGCAGAGCAAGGCTTGTTTCTTCATCGCCGCGTTCGCACGAACAACAAACTCAGACCACCCCGGCGCGGCGATGAACCCAGCGGCCAGCAGCCGCCGGGGGCTACTGGTCAACTTCACGCCGCGATCACATCACAGGCATGCCGATATTCGCGAGCCGCGCGTCCACGCTAGGCTATTCCGCCGCCTCGACGTGCTTGCCGGCCAACGCCCCCAATTGCTCTCGACCACATGTCACGCACGAGGTTTTCCGCTGGAGGCAGGCTGGGTTCTGCGCAGATCACCGTGGCGGACGACACCAATGTTGTCGAAGAATATGATCCGGCAATGGACCAGTGGGTCGACAAAGGCCGTGCTCCAATCCGCCGAAGCGGGAGCGCCGGCGGCGTGTTTGATGGGAAGATCTACGTAGCCGGCGGCGAATACCAGGATTGGGAAGGCGCAAAGGCCTTTTGGGCGGTCCAAAGCTTTGATCCGACGACGGGCCGTTGGGACAACTTGCCACGCATGCACCTCGCGCACCACGGATTTGCGGCGGACTTCATTGGCGATGAGCGCGGTGGACTGAAGGTCCGCTTCTCCTCAACAGCGACCGTTTTGCGGACATTCCGAAATCGACGCGATGTCACAATCGGCGACATCGGTCCGGAGCGAATGCAGGGCGCTGGGAGCCGCACTTCCTACAACAGCATCCGGACTGATGCGCACCGTCGCTCCGATCGGTCAAGAACGCACTTCGAAGATCATGTTGAACGGCGTCTCGGTCGCGCGGCGGAACCTCTTGAAGCCCGCTTCAGTCGCGACCTGGCGCAATCTGCGTTCTCCCGCCTGAGCACCGAGCCCCAAGGCCACTTCCTGAGAGAGCGATGCAGGTGTGCAAATGAATGTCGAAGCATGATAGAAGATGCACCCGACCGGATTGAGATTGTCCTTCAGATTGTCATGAGCAAACGGCTCAACGATCATCCACGACCCGTCGTTGGCCAACGTTTCTTTGACATGCTTGCCCGCGCCCACGGGGTCACCCATGTCATGTAGGCAATCGAAGAAAGCCACCAGATCATAGCCTTTCGCCGGGAAATCCTTGGCAGTGGCCTGTGCGAACGTGATGCGATCGCCGACGCCGGCCTCCTTTGCCTGCAGCCTGGCGCGCTCAATCGAAGGCAGGTGGTAGTCGAATCCGAAGAACTCCGAATTTGGATAGGCCTTGGCCATCACAATAGTGGACGCGCCGTGGCCGCATCCGACATCGGCCACCCTGGCGCCGGCTTTCAGTTTCGCTTCGACGCCCTCGAGCGTAGGAATCCAGTTCGAAACTAGATTGGCATTATAGCCCGGCCTGAAGAAGCGTTCGGTGCCCGAGAACAGACATTTCGAATGCTCGTGCCAACCAACGCCTTTCCCGGTTCGAAACGCTTCGGCGACTTTGGGTTCGTCGAGATAGGTGGACTGCACGACATCGAATGCACCGGCAAAAAAAGCGGGCGACCCCTCTTCGGCGAACGCCATGGCTTGCTCGGCCGAGAGCGAGAACGCGTTTTTTTCGGGGTGGTAGTCGATGTATCCAGAGGCGGCCTGCCCGGACAGCCATTCGCGCACATAACGCTCATGCAGACCGGTCCTCTTGGCAAGCTCGGACGGAGTGACCACCGCACCATCCGCCATCGCCTTGTAGAGCCCGAGGCGATCGCCGAGGAGTATGCTTGCGCCGCCAAGTGAGATGCCGAGATCGCCGACCAGCTTTCCTACGAGCGCGTTCAACTTTTCAAGATTTGGTTCACGCATTGCAACCTCCTCTACTGTTTGAGAGCAGTCCCATGGTCAGTTAAGCAAACGTAGGACAACCGACGGACTACGAGTGTGAAGGGGTTCACGTTTCGACGAAAAGCCGTGCGATGCTCGATGTCCAGTTTGGGTCATTGGCGCCATTTTGACCATCGGCCGGCTACTCCTGGTCTGCCCCGGTGAACAGACATTCCCGGAATACTTCGGCAAGTCTCAAAGGTGCCAAAAACAGTCCTGACGTCATTGAAATGGGATGTATGTATTACCCTGACAGCAGACATCGTCAGCGTCGCCGCGATGCAAGGTCCCGATCCTGACCCATTCGACGATTGCTATGTCATCGTCTGCTACCGCGGCGCGAAGGCCACCGACAAGCACGTTGCCTCCACTGTTCATTGCGTTGACGACGAGATTATCGAATGGCTGAAGCGCCTGAGCAACGCAGGCGCGATCGCCACGCCACGAAGCAACTAGCCTGTAGTCGGCAACCGGCGTAGTCGGTCATCGGGATTGCGGCCAGCTCGCTGCGACATTCAATGCGGACCGAGCAAATGCAGCCATTGCTGCGCGAGATCGGCCAACTTCGGCAGATCATAATGATCCCAATTGTGAAATGCCACACAGACAGGAGCCGTTCAGTCTGGTTGTAATAAGTGGATGGCCGCCCGTCGGTGGGGGAGCGCGCCACGCGGTCTCGAAAGCGGTTGCGCCATGAAATTGAATTGACGAAAGTACGCAACTCTGCTGCCGGCCCGTCCGTTTTCGATCGTAGCTGGCATTGCGAAAAGCAAGCGGCATCTTAGGAGCATCGTCATGCGCGGTTTCAATCGCACGGCTATTATGGTGTGCACCTCTCTCATTTTTGAGTCCACCTTGAGCGGGTGAACCAAAGAGGTTTCGCGTGCGCTGAATATCGCGTACAGGGATTTTCTGGGCCCCGCCGGCGACGGACGGGGCTTTTCTATTTCTTTTTCTGCCCACTGCTGCCTGGCGGTGCCCCTGTGAAGAAGGACGCAGGGGTCATGTGGTACTTTTGGCCCGATTTAGCATTTGATCTTGTCAAGGGGCTGGTAGCCGGAGGTGCTTCTCTAGCGCTTCAAGCGGTCGCCCCCATGACGCTTCGCGCCTTGAAGCGGTTTCGAGCGCGTTGGTCTGCTCGGAAAGCCGCAAGAAAAGCAGGCCGCAACACGTCAGTGAATGATGGCGGTTAGGAGGACAGTCGCATTAAACTAGCCCGCCGGGCGCGCTGGTCGGCGGGCTTTCTTACCAAGATTAACCCTTATGCGCGTTGTGGCTGACAATGCGTCTAGGACGCGCATGGCAATGCCAAGTCGGCTGAATAATCCACCGGATTATCCAGTTCGGGCAATCGCGGCCTGTGGCTGTGGTGCGCGTGAGGCGCAGGAAAGTGTGGGGACTTTCACCCCGCTAAAGTCCCCACACAAGGCTTTTAACCCGCTTTCGTTCTCTTTTGTGCTCAGACCCTAAAATGAAAAAAACCCCTGCGCCGCAGGGGTTTCTTATTGGTCGGAGCGAGAGGATTTGAACCTCCGACCCCTAGTCTCCCAGTGCGGTATTCACAATTGCTCATTCGATACTTCCTTCAATAGGTTATCCGACTTTGACTGTCGGCTTTCGGGACTTTCTTCGGGACTTCTGCATTGCATCCAGTCCGGCCGCGACCTC
>WNFW01000314.1_pt1 | contig 30316 bp, 30 predicted proteins | sample 5400131 | NCBI WGS metagenome assembly WNFW01 (sample SAMN13153362, study PRJNA577476) | soil metagenome | isolation source: 20 cm soil or saprolite under grassland replicate 1 | place: USA:California | collected 2016-06-15 | reverse complement strand
CCCCTATTCAGGTACCCGCCACCAGTTCATGATTCTTGGCCAGCACCGGCTGGCGATTCCTTCGAATACTGAGTTTTCCGTTCCCCAACTCCGAATGATGCTCCGAGAGGTCCAGCAGATAATCGGGCGAGATATCGATTCAGACGAATGGAATGAGCTTTAGGATTTGGAGCTAACCGTGACCTCTTCGGCAATCGTCCAAAAGCTTTGGAACTACTGTAACGTCCTTCGGGACGACGGCATGAGTTATGGCGATTACGTTGAGCAGTTGACGTACTTGCTGTTTCTCAAGATGGCAGATGAACGAACGAAGGAGCCGTACAAAGAGACAAGCATCGTGCCAGAAGAAGCGACTTGGCCAACGCTAATCAAAAGAGACGGCGATGAGCTATTCGATCATTACCGGCACGTGTTGGAGAAGCTCGGCAACGAAAAGGGCCTGCTCGGGCTGATCTTCAATAAATCCCAGAATAAGTTTCAGGACCCGGCGAAGTTGCGGCGGCTGATTGTCGATCTAATCGACAAGGAAAACTGGTCGGTGATGAGCGCGGATGTGAAGGGCGACGCCTACGAGGGCTTGTTGGAGAAGAACGCTCAGGACGTGAAAACCGGGGCTGGGCAATACTTCACGCCGCGTCCTTTGATCGCTGGCATCGTCGATGTCATAGCGCCCAAGCCTAATGAGACAATCTGTGATCCGGCATGCGGTACCGGCGGGTTCTTTCTCGCGGCGAATGAGTACGTCATCCGGCACTATCCGAATATGACACGGGACGAGAAGCGAAAGCTTAAAGAAACGACCTTCCGCGGCTGCGAGTTGGTCCAAAGCACTGCTCGTTTGTGTGCGATGAACATGATGCTGCACGGCATAGGCGGAGATGAGCTTCCATTGGTAGTTGCGGATTCTTTGGCGGGTGATCCCGGTGACCGCTACGAGATCGTGATGACCAATCCGCCTTTCGGCAAAAAGAGCAGCACGACGATTGTAGCGGATGACGGGAAAGTGGCGCGGGAAACGGAAATCATCGAGCGCGATGATTTCTGGGCCACGACTTCCAACAAGCAGCTCAACTTCCTTCAGCACGTCAAGACTCTGCTGAAGCAAAACGGCCGGGCGGCGATCGTTGTCCCGGACAACGTCCTCTTTGAAGGTGGCGCGGGGGAGACGGTCCGCCGGAAGCTGCTACACGAGTGCGAGGTTCATACCTTGCTCCGTCTACCAACCGGTTTGTTCTACGCGCAAGGAGTGAAAGCCAACGTCCTATTCTTCGACAAGAAGCCGGCGAGTGAAACGCCATGGACCAAGAAGCTCTGGATTTATGACCTGCGCACCAACAAGCACTTCACGCTCAAGACCAACCCATTGAAGCGCGAAGACCTAGACGAGTTCGTCCAGTGCTACAACCCGGAGAACCGCCATCAGCGGATGCCGACCTGGTCCGACAAGAATCCCGACGGCCGCTGGCGCGCTTATGATTACGACGAGCTCATCAACCGCGACAAGGCCAGCCTCGACATCTTCTGGCTACGTGACGAAAGCCTGGAAGAATCCGACAACCTCCCCGATCCCGACATTCTGGCCCAGGAAATCGTTGACGATCTCGAAGCCGCCCTCGAACAATTCCGGGAAATCGCCGCAGATTTGGGTGGAGAATCGAAGTAGTACGCCGCCGTCCAAGGCCTGTACGGCGTGGAAAAATCCCGTGAAGAAAAGAGACTACAAGAATCGGAAGCGCCTGATGGCGTTAGGTCCGGTATGACTCGTCGATCGTTTGGGGTGCTAGCGGCAACGGTACCGATTAACCGTTTATGCCTCCGCCGGCATACCGTGGGGGTCATAGTATGAACGGCTCCTCTGGTGGGTTGGGGTAACACAAATAGACAGAGGACAAAGCATAGTCCTGCCAGCACCTGTCACGCCATGACAACATGTCATATTGTCTGTCAGTTATTGTCAAAATTTCCAGCTTAAGATCAAGGGGCGATATCACTTTAAGGCGTGCAGTAAGCCTTTAAGGGATTTACTCCGACATAATGTTCAGGATCGGCAAGGAGTCACGACTTTAACCACCGCGCAATCAACGCTAAGAGAGCGAGGCCTTGCGGAGTTGGCATGACTTGTGCTCATAACGGCCTCTAAATGCGCAAATTAACCAAGAAAATACTGGTGGTGGAAGACAACGACGATTGTCGGGAGTTGCTCGCGCTGTTTGTAAAGCGTTTAGGCTACAAAGTCTTCGAAGCGGCCAACGGCCTACAAGCCATCGATCGGGCGTTAGCCATACATCCCGATTTAATCATGATGGATCTTAGCTTGCCCGGAATGGATGGCAATGAAACAACGGCACGCCTAAAGATGAACCCGTCCACCAAGGACATACCAGTGCTCATCAATACGGCTTATACCGGTCGTGTCTATGCAAAAGGTGCTTTTGATGCAGGTGCCGCAGGCATTTTGCATAAGCCGGTTGACTTAACAACCTTGAATATGGTTTTGCGCAAATACTTATCGGCGAAAACGAGACAACGAGATCTCTCGAAGGACCCTCATTTCGCCCTCCGTTTTGCGCCATCGCTTCCACCAACCCAGGGCCACGTCGAACGGCAGAGAGTTTTTCCATCCATGGTGGCGCATCGCGGGAGACCGTCCTGAATTGCTAAATTAGAGAGTCGGTTTCGCGGACTGGTTGAATAAATCAAACGACGAACTCCCCGAATCCCGACGTTCTTGCCCAGGAAATCGTCAAAGACCTCGAAGCCGCCCTCGAACAATTCCGCGAAATCGCCGCGCAGGAGATGGCGGCTCGCATGTTGGAGCTAGTTGAGATCAGACACGGCGATGTCTTGGAGAAGAATAGAGTTTGCCATCGACACGGTCTTAAGCCGTAGGGCGGAAACCCGTTTCCACCGGGAGGTCGTCCTTGAACGTTACCGTCCTTCGCGAATCCTGGCACTGGCACCCGCTCGCCTGGATCCATCGCGCCGAAGCGCGCGCCTTCGCCGAAGAATTGCGGCGCGCGGGGTACGCGGTGCGGCTCGTCCGATTCCGGGATGATTCGTTCTCCAGTCTACCCCCCGGGCTGCTCGTGCTACGCGTTTCCGACCCCGTGATGCTCGCCGCCGTGCAGACGCTGACGCGCGCCGCGAGGCTCTTTCTCGGGCCAAGTCCTGCAGTCATGGAACGCTGTTACGACAAGTACGAGGCACACCGCGTCGCGACTGCGAGCGGCGTGGACTGCCCGGCGACCGCGCTCGCCAGCGAGGCCAGCACGATGCCGTTTCCACTGGTGCTCAAGCCGAGGCGCGGATCCGATTCGATCGGCGTACGGCTCCTCCGGGACGGTCCGATTCCCGCGCACGCCCGAACGGACGACTACATCACGCAGCAGTACGTGCGAGGCGCGGAGCTGACCGTCGCCGTTTTCCGCGATCGGGCCGGAATGCCGCTACGCATTCTCCTGCCCGAGGCAACGCCGTACTCTTTCTTCCGCAAGTATCTGCTGCGACCGCGCCACGCGCCGCTCGCCGACCCCGGCCTGGCCGAGCGGGTGCGCCGTACGGCGCTGGAAATCGCCGGGATCTTCGGGGTCGACTGGGCGGCACGCATCGACCTGATTCACGAAACGGGAACCGACCGGTTGCGTTTTCTCGAATGCGACGTCGCGCCGCTCGTTGGGGCGAATTCGGCATTCGCCGCCAGCCTCGAAGCCGCGGGTATGAGTCGTGCCGAACAGCTGCGGATGTTGTTGAATGAGATCACCGATGAAACCTGACGCGAGCCGACTTCGGTAGGAGAAAAGTGTAGAAGAAGGGGACGCGAACATTTTCTCCCAAACTGCGAGAACTCATCAAGTGCGACAAAGCCAGCCTCGACATTTTCTGGCTCAGAGACAAAAGCCTCGACGAGTCGGACAATCTCCTCGATCCCGGCGTTCTTGCCCAGGAGATCGTCGAAGACTTCGAAGCGGCCTGGGAACAGTTCCGCGGGACTTAGGACAGAGAGTCCAGAGCGAAGAAGTGTCAATTCAGGCTCCGGCGTTTTTCACGATCCGTTTACCGTCCGACCAACAACAGGATCCCTGCCAGTAGCGCCAGGACTCCCATAACTTGCGAGGGTATTGGAAGACGTATGAGAGATGACAGACCAGTCACGATAAGCCAGAGTGCCAACAGCAGCATGCCGATCGATACTACTCCGATAGTCATTTGACTTCTCCCTTCTTCATTCCGCCCAATGCTTTATAGTGCGGAGTGAACGAATACAACAACCTGGATTCAAACAGTTCCGACCTTGAGACGCTCTAGAAGTGACTTCAGCGGAGACCCGAAATACACTACGCCGTCGTTCAATCCAGCCCTGCTCCGTTTGAAAGAACTTGACGGCGGTCCATGTACAAAATAGGCTACAGGGCAATTTTAAAAAGGAGAACGGACCGATGAGTATTCTTATCGATTATCTGACACTAATCGGATGGGGCGCCGTAGGCATTTTTACGATGGCTGTTTCCCTCTGGATCTTACTAGGGATTTTCACGTGGCTCACGCCTGTGGATGAGTGGGATGAATTAAAGAAGGGAAACCTTGCGATCGCGATCGTTATGGCTTCTGTGATCATCGGATTTGCTCTGGTGATCTCGTCGGCGATCGCGCCACCGCCTATTACTCCGTGAGCTGCGGCGTCTGAATCATAGGGAATAAAGAAGGGACAGGCACTTTTTGGATCGGGACAAATCCGTCCTCAGCATCTACCGGCTTAAAGGCGAAAGCCTCGAAGAGTCCGACAACCTCTCCGATCCTAGCGTTCTCACCCAGGAAATCGTTGTCCCTCGACTGGCTTCGCTCGGGACGACCCCGAGCTAGGGCTCACGCCACGCTGTAGCCAGCGTCGAGGGGTCGAAGATCTCGAAGCCGCCCTCGAACAATTCGGCGAAATCGCCGCTGATTGGGTCGTAATGAACCCGAGACTGAAAAGGATTACCAAGGTAAGATCTGTGGTAATGTGTCTTTATCGATATAAGGATGACTTATGGATAATTCTCTACGAGCTTAGCTAGCGCCTCTAACCACAGTTAAAAACACCGCGCACCGGAGAGGTGGCAAAGGTGTGACACTGGGCAAAACAGAGGAGAGGAGGAACGACGATGCCAAACAAAATTTATTCGAGGACCGGAGTGACGTGGCTGTTTCTTTTCGCGTCTCTGTTGGCAGCCGACCCTGCTGGTGCCCAGGCCGTGAAAGTCAAGCTGGGCTCTTCTCTCAGTCCACCCGCCTTACATGTGCTGGCGCCCTATGTGGCCCTAGAAAGAGGTCTCTTTAAGAAGCAGGGTCTTGACGTGGAGATTGTTGAGATTGCAGGCGACCCCAACCACACCAAGGCCCTGCTGGCCGGCGAGTTAGATGCGGCCGTCATCATAGGGGGCACCGCCGTCATGGTGAGCGCTTCGAAGGGAGCTAAGATTAGGGCTTGGTTAATTCCCAACCCTATCTCCCCCTTTCACATCGTCGCACGGAGGGAGAGCGCCACCACACTGCAGGGTTTGGTAGGGAAGAGTGTGGGTGTCTCGGGCGTTGGCGGCTATTCGTACCATGTCCCCCGCATTGTGTTGGAGCGGAGCGGTGTGGACCCAGACAAGGTGCAGTATGTGTCGGTGGGCTCTCCTGCGGATCGCTTCAGATCAGTGGTTGCCGGTAAGGTTGACGCGACGATGGCAACGCTCGATGAGGTGGCGAAGCTCGCGCAATACCCTCAGATCATCTCGCTGGCAGAGGTCCCAAAGGTCGTACCGGAGCTCCCTAACAACTTCTCCATGGCCAGAGAAGAATACATCGCGAAGAATCCCGAGACCATTTACAAACTTACCAGGGCGCTCACCGAGGCCAGCCGGTTCATAGCGGCCAACAAGGCGGGCTTTATGGCCATCGCCGTCAAGGTCATCAAGGACGAGAGCCCGGAGATTTTGAGCAAGGCCTACGATCTGGCGGACCCGCGATTGGTGTTTGGCGTGAACGGCGACATTTCGGAGGCGGCGTACAATTACACCGCGAATTTCCTCCAGAAGGTAGGGTTTATGACGGCCCCGGTGCCCTATGACAAGTTTTTCGAGCGCCGCTTCGTGAACCGCGTCATGCAGGAGCTGGGTCGGATGTAACGTCAGAGAGCAAAATAATTGGAAATCAAAGGAACCATCAGTGTGATAAAGCCCGCCTCAACATCTTCGGGCTCAGAGACGAAAGCCTGGAAGAATCCGACAATCTCCCCGATCCTGACATTCTCGCCCAGGAAATCGTTGACGATCTCGAAGCCGCCCTCGAACAATTCCGCGAAATCGCCGCAGATCTTGGATCAAAGGAAAATCAACCCTAGAGGAAAATTGTAATGGCAAGGCAAGCTCAGCTGGTCAGTCAGCATCTGGAAAACATCTCTCTCGAAACCCTGAGCAAGTATCAGGATGTGATCCGAAGCTATGTGCGGGGTCGGCAGGGAATTTATGCGCTCTATCGAAAGAACGAGCTCTATTACGTTGGACTCGCAAGTAATCTTCGCAGCCGGTTAAAACATCATCTACGAGATCGCCACAAAAAACTGTGGGACAGATTCAGTGTTTACCTGACGATCGGCGATAGTCACCTCAAAGAGCTGGAATCGCTAATTCTAAGAACAGTAAAGCCAAGTGGAAATCACCAGTCTGGTAAGTTTATAAAGTCGGAAAATCTCAGGGGAAAACTTTCCCGCGACCTTCGTGCTCGGCAGAGGCAAGAAATCAATTGGGTCATTGGTCGAACTACATCACCAGTCCCGAAAAGGCGCCAGCAAAAAGTCGTAAGAAGCGGCGCTCCGATCCTGAGTCCCTACATCGGCCAGTCAACAAAACTACGGGCGAGCTTTCGTGGTGCCCTCGTCAAAGCGCGTGTACGGAGGAACGGGCTAATCCGGTACAAGAACAAAGACTATAACTCTCCATCGCATGCGGCATCAGCCGTCGTGAAAAGATCATGCAACGGTTGGACGTTTTGGAAGTACGAGCGCGCGCCCGGCGACTGGGTGTTTTTGAATGAGCTACGCCGCTAGAACGGAGGAAGTTGTCAAATGGCGAGGACAAATAAACGTTCCGTGTGGAATGGGTTTTTCAAGGCTATGGTCGCAAGCGCTAGGCGGCTTATCGAACATCCGGAGCAATTACGTCAAATTGTTGACGACGCGTTCATCAAAATGCGGAAGCATTCCGACGCTATTCGCGAGATAGCTGCAGATCTTCAGATCATTTTACGACTGATTAAAGCTTGGCTAGCTGGAGGCTACAAGGATATTTCAACTAAATCGATTGTTATTCTAATTGGCGCGATACTCTACTTTTTGAACCCGTTCGACGCCATTCCTGATGCTATCCCTGTCCTAGGCTATGTCGACGATGTCGCTGTTGTTGGATGGATAGTAAAAACGTTGAAAGACGAGATTGAAAAGTTTCGCGTTTGGGAATCGGCGAGAGCAAACCCAAGACCCACGGCACATGGAAGTAGCATTCCTTAGATTCATTGCATCGGAAGACGATCTAAATCGGCTGCTTTCGAGATGGCTCACTCCACCATCGAAGTTGCGCGATCTCTCTATCGAAGTTATTCCGGATGAGCTCTTACTTAGAGGCGTTTACGAAACCATTCTTCGAGTCCCGTTCAAATGTTTCTGGAAAATTTCTGTTTTTGATCGCAGAATGGTGGCGGAGTTATCGAATATTAAATGTATCGGCGTTCGACTAAACTTACTGAAGCCGTATGTTTTGAACGAGTTAGTTTCGAACTGTAATGTCCTCGAGCGTCGAGGCGAAAGTGTTTTTCTGGATTTGGATCGCCTGTTGGCGCAAATGATCGTCCCAATTCGAACGAATTTGACCTCAGTCCGTTGTGGAACTGGCCAGTTGGTGATCGAGTGCGGCAACATTCAATGACGGAGGAAACGGGGACAGGCTGGTCTTTCAGTCCCGGCAAAGCATGCCTCAACATCTTCCGGTTCCGAGACGAAAGCCTGGAAGAATCCGACAATCTCCCTGATCCGAGGTACTCGCCCAAGAGATCATTGCGAATGATTTAGGAGCCGAGGGAACACAGAAATCAGTTAAGATAAAGAGATAGAAACTAGTGAAATTGCCTGCGCATGCTCGGATTGCTCCGGCGAAAGTGTTCGTCAGACGATCTGTGGGTGATAAGTCGGAGTTTTTGAAACGGTACAGTCTCGACAATCCGCGACGTCTAGAGAGAGAGACATTCGCAGGCAGATCTTGACCGAGGATGCCGTGGCTATCCAAACCACACTTTACGGTGAGCTCTACGAGATACGAGCCTCACTAACCGGACCTAACAAGACCACTTTGAAAGTAAAAGCAGTTTGGATATAGGGTTAAGAACCGGAATCACGAAAGTCATAACCTTCTACCCTGATAAAGGAGAGGCTCCATGATATTTAAGGAATTCCAACAAGTAGCACTGGCGAAGGATATTCCAGAGAACAATCTGCGTCGGGGTGATTTAGCAACCATTGTGGAGATACATCCAGCAAATTGCGGAGAGGTAGGTTACTCGATAGAAATCTTCAACGCCCTTGGCGAAACGATAGCCGTAACTACGGTGCCGGAGTCGGCCCTTGAGGAGCTCACCGCAAACGAGATTCTTCACGTACGTTCTCTCACCGGATAGATATGACAGAAGATAAAAGTTCAATTTCCAAAGCGCGGTCGTACGCGGAAATCGGCGAGTTCTGGGATGAGCACGGCTTAAGTGATTTTTGGAAGAAGACGAAGAAAGTGAAATTAGACGTGGTGCTCGAACCCGAAGCGACGTACTACTTCGTCGAAAGGATCTGTCGGAGAAGATCCATTCGCTGGAACGCAAAAGGGGTTTTCTCTGACACTCTGGTCAAAAATCGCGCTGTTTCAGCGGAAAAAGCTTAAGCTCGTCGAGCCGACGTTATGTCATGGACACCAGGTGGCAATTCGCGACAAATCGACCTTACTCGGCGGGCAAAGAGACCGCCAACGGTCCTTACGGGAATAATAAAACGGGAAGCTCGGCTTCATAACAAGTGTTCCTATGAACAAAGAGACTTTGAAATAGAAAAGGTTAGAACTTATCGTTTTCTCAATGATTTCTAAAGCTATTATTTGGGCAGTTCGCTCAGGTCTGCTTCATTTGGACTTAACATTGGTGTAAATGGCCGAGTTGTTAACAGGTTATCCACAGTTTTTGTGGATAATTATTTCGGTAACTATGCCGGATTGAGATAGGCCGTTTTTCGCGAGAACTTCTTGGATATCCTTGGTGGGTTTTGGATTGTTACACGCCCAGCTATCGCTAACAGATGGAGCCCTCGAAGAATCCGAAAAGCTTCCGGACTCCCGAGGTTTCTCTCCCACGAAATCGTTGAAGGCGCTCGAACAATTGCGCGAAATCGCGTGACTTAGGCGGACAAACCAGAGTGCGAAAATAAAGTCAGGAGGTTTCCGTGGAACATCGCACAAAAGGCGGCACGCGTGTGGATCATCAAAAGCTCACCTGCTTCGTCAGCCAGGCGTTTCGGAAACTTGGAGTTCCAGAAAACGATGCAGAGATCGCCGCGAAAGTGCTCGTCGCGGCCGATCTGCGCGGCGTGGACACCCACGGCGTGATTCGCTTCAACCCGAACGCTTGGTACGTGAAGTGGCTGCAGGAAGGCAGCATGAATCCTACGCCCAATATTCGCGTCGTGTCCGAGAACGGCTCGACGGCGCTCATAGATGGAGATACGGGCATAGGAATGGTCGTTGGCCATCGCGCTATGGAGCTTGCGATTCAAAAGGCCAAGAGTTCGGGTGTCGCGATGGTGGCCGTTCGCAACAGCCGGCATTTCGGAATGTCAGCCTACTACGCGATGAGGGCTTTGCCGCATGACATGATCGGAATCGCCATGACCAATGCGAGCCGGCAAGTCGTGCCGACTTTCGGGCGCGAGGCAAAGTTCGGCACCAATCCGATATGTTTTGCCGTTCCCGCCGATAAAGAGCTTCCATTTGTTCTGGACATGGCGACGACAACGGCGGCCGCTGGCAAGCTTGAAGTCGCGCTGCGCCATGGCGACGCGGTTCCGCTCGGTTGGGCGCTTGATGAGAATGCCGAGCCGACGAGGGATCCCAAAGTCGCGCAGAAAGCCCGACGACTTCTGCCTCTCGGCGGAACTCGGGAAGGAGGAAGCCACAAGGGCTATGGGCTGGCCATCGTCGTGGAGATTCTCTCCGGTGTGTTGACCGGCACGATCACGGCGCTCAATTCCAACCAAGAGCCGCGCGGCCATTTCTTCGGCGCGATTCGGATCGATGCGTTTCGGTCGGTGGCGGATTTCAAGGCAGATATGGACAGGCTCATCCGCGAGTTGAAGTCCACGGCGCCTATGGCAGGACAGCAACGAGTTTTTGTGGCAGGTGAAATTGAATTTGAAACCGCACAGGAAAGAGCCGCACGGGGAATTCCGCTACACCGCTCCGTGCTTGACGGCTTGCGGGCGGTGAGCGAGCAGCTAAGCCTTCCCTACGATTTGGAATAAATAAGCAAATTATTTCAACACGCCTGAAGTTACGAGCTCCTTGACAAAACGATCATCGACGAATTGGTCCCACTTCGTCCCTTTGGCTTTGGGATTTTCCGATGCGGCCAGCACGGCTTCTATAGCGGGCTGGGACGGGATCGGAATCCTTTCCCAGGCTTTTTCGTAAGCGTCTAAGCCTTCGTTCAGCAATGCGGTATCGGTAATCTTCGTGTATTTGGACATGACTGGCAAAACTTCGGCGCGATTTTTTCGCGTGTAGTCTAAAGCTTCCGCCGCGGCGCGCACGAAGCGGCGCACGACGTCGGGATTGGCGCTGATATAGGAGCGGGTTGTCGCGACCGAATGCTGCACAAAAGGAATTTTGAGTGCCGTGATGTTGAGCAACTCCTTAAGCCCAAACCCTCTCGCCGTAAGTGTGCTGGGGGCCGCGATGAGCGCAGCATCGATGACTCCCTCTTTGAGGGCCGCTACTAAGGCGGGGAGTTCTTTCAGGTAAGCGAATTTCACGTCGAGGTCGGGCTTCAAGCCGTTTTGTGTCAGCACCATATGACCCGCGATATCGCTCGGTGTCCCTTTGTTCGTGGCGCCGATGGTTTTTCCTGCGAGTCCTCTGATTCCGTTAATTTCCGGTTTGCTGTAAAGAGCAAGGACGAAGCTATTGATCGGCCCCATGATGTAAACCGTATCGGAGCCGGCCAGCGCGGCTTCGAGTATCTGCGGGCCGGCCGTGACGAATTGCACTTTTCCGCCGACCAGCGCTTGGACCGCTTGATTCGTCGGGATGTGAGTCAGATTGACGTCTACACCGTTCTTTTTGAAGAACCCTTTTTCCTGGGCCACCCATAGATAGACCGGGTCGGTGGCGATGACGCCGTAGACAGCCGTGACATCGGCAGGGTAGGCGGATTTGTCGACGGCAAGTGTGAATAGAAGACCGAGGACGAAAAGGATCCTTGCATTAAAAGAGTCTAGTCTCATATCAGCTCACCGTGTCGGCGAAGTTGATGAGGCGCTCAGTAGCTGCCGCGCGAGATCGTCACTTCTTGCAGCATCACGTCTTTCATGGGCGTGTTATTAGAAAGATGACGCGGGACGTTACCGATTGCATCGACCACGTTTTGCCCTTTGATAACTTCGCCGAAGATGCTGTGTTTGCCATCGAGCCAGGGTGTTGCGGCTAGGGTGATGAAGAATTGACTGCCATTGGTGTTGGGTCCGGCGTTGGCCATGGAGAGAATGCCGGGCTTGGAATGTTTGAGATCGGGATGGAATTCATCCTCGAATTGATAGCCGGGACCGCCGGTGCCGTTTCCTAACGGATCGCCTCCTTGGATCATAAAGCCGGGAATGACGCGATGAAAGATCGTGCCGTTGTAGAGAGGCCGTTTTGTCTTCTCTCCTGTCTTGGGATCGGTCCACTCTTTAGTCCCGTTCGCCAAGCCAACGAAGTTAGCGACCGTCTTAGGCGCCTTGTCGTCAAATAATTGAATGACGATGTCGCCCATGCTGGTTTTCAAGGTCGCATACACTAGACCCTTTTTTTCCTGGGCCGGCGCGCTCATTGCAAACAACGCCGCGGCGAGCAATGCACCTATTAGAATTATTCTCTTCACTCTCTTCTCCTCACTTTTGACCGAGTTCTGCTACCACTTCGTTGACGAATCTCAAATCCATGTATTCCGAAGGTTTGCGCTTTGGCTTGGTATTGAGAGCGATCGCTTGCCACTGTGCCATCAGCTCGACGCCCTTTTCGGTCGGGATGGGGTTCAGCGATTCACGGATCAATTGATAGGCGTCCACCGCCGCTTCGCGCTCCATGCGCAGATGTTTCATCATGACTTGGATCGCGTCCTCCGGGTTGTCGCGAGTGTGATAGACGCCGCGCACGATGGCGCGCACCATTCTTTTGACAAATTGCGGATTCTCTCTGACGGTCTTACCTGTGGCCGCCAGTCCGGTAAAGGATGTGTCCTTGAAGACATCGGCCAAACTCAGCAGGCGCTTGAGACCCGATTGCACGGCAATATAATCCGCGGGTGGCGCCAGCAGGCCCGCCACGACGATCCCTTGCTTCATGGCGGCGATCTTTGGCGTGTTGCCCGGGATATTGACGTACTCTACGTCCTTGTCCGGATTGATCTTGTTCAGTTCCAACAGCGCCTTCATGCCGGCCGAGGTAGAGCCGCCAAAGCTCACCCCCAACTTTTTTCCTTTGAGATCTGAGACTTTCTGGATCTCGGGCCGCACGACCAGAGAGAAAGTCGGCCGACCCACTTGCTGAGCGAGAAGGATGATATCTGTTCCCTCCCAAATCGCCGGCATCTGCGGACCAACGGAGAAAATAAAATGGATTTGGTTGCCGACGAGGGCCTGAACGGCGGTAACGGCCGAGCGCACCGAAATAAGCTCCGCGTCCAGCCCTTCGCGTTTGTAGAAACCTTTTTCTAGCGAGACGAAGGCGGGGAGAAATTGAACGTTAGCGGAGGGATAGGCGGCGCGAACCGGCTCCGCCAGTGCCTTTCCGCTGCAAAGGATAGTGCAGGACACGAGAGCGATCACAACCTGCCGCATACTGGCTCCTCTCATCGAGATTCGGACTTAAGTTCCTGGATAAGCGAAAGGTCGAAAAATTTATAAAGTGAGATGGATGTAAAGCTCGGGTCCTCGTAGCTCATCGTCTTGAGAACGTTGGCGATCGCCTCTTCGGTGGGAAAGAGATCAGGCCGAAGGTCCGCGACCATGATCCGGTAAGAATAATCCAGACTTTCGAGATCGTGGATCTTCAAAGCCTGGGACATCACCGAAATCGTCGAAATTTTGTCCACCATCATCAGCCCGCACCGATTGCGAATAAGTCATGGCTGCGCTTAGGCCATAAGCTAAACAAAGCCTTGCGGGCGGTCAAGCACAACTTTAGAAGAAAATGTTCTTGCACCCGAGCGGGCTGTCTGCGAGATTTTGTATGCAAATAGATATGCCGCCCGTATCAAAGCGATAGGAAGAGGTCGATAACGAGGGGTCTTGACGGTGTCGGGTTTTGGAGAAAACTAATAAAGAATCTACTTTTCTCAACTCGATATGAGATCTAAGCGGCCGGTCGGCTTCTGTCTTTTGACAATGAGATTCCTGGATGCTATAGCAAAATCTGCCCAAATAGGGGGATTCAATTTCAATGGCATGGTTTGATCGAAACCCTGGTGGAAAAAAGGGCCCTGAAGAAGAGCGACCCGCTGCTCCTGAGCCGCGTCAGGTCGCTGCAGCTGCTCAGCCTGTTCCGTCTAAACCCGCACCGGTGAAAGAGCCGCCGCGTCCCGTTGAATCGAGACTAGTGGCGGCTCTCCATAAGGGAAGCCGGGTGTCCGGCCAACTGAGCTTTCAAGGGGCTGCCAGGATCGATGGTAGCGTGGAGGGTGAAATCCAGTGCCACGGCAAGCTGACCATTGGAGAAGGAGCCGAAGTCCGAGCTAAAATCTCGGCCCAAGTTGTCGTCATTCAGGGCCGGGTCGAAGGTAATGTGATGGCCAAAGAGAAGATCGAGCTCATTGCGCCGGCCCGGCTATACGGCAACATCGATACCCCCCGATTAATCATCACAGAGGGCGTGATGTTTGACGGTGACTGCTCCATGGGAGTGACAAAACAAAAAAGTGGAGTCGCGAATTCACAGGGCGTAAGTGCTGATAAAGCTGCGGCGGCCCAAGCGCCGAAACTGCAGGCCGATTCCGAAAAATAGACTTCGGTTCGCCGTTCATTCCGTCCCTCTATCCTGCGTTTATATATAGACCGATCGGTGAAGGTAGGTTTTTTATCGGGTCATGGGTTGCCCATTGCCCGAGTGGATTGAGACACGACGCAAGTGCCACGGCGCTTGGAACTTAGTAAATGATCTCCTTAGACTACTCCATCGCTTATCAAATCGTTCTGTTTCTGGTCCTTTGGGTCATCCTTAGCAAGGTTCTCTTCGGCCCCTATTTAAACCTGCTCGATGAACGGGAACGCAGAACCACGGGCGCCCAACACGATTCCTCTGACCTGGAGCAGGAAGGCGCGCGATTGCGGGCCCAATACGAAGAGAAGATCGCGCAAGCACAGGCTGCTGGTCACGCCGCCAGAGGGGCGATTTTGCAAGAGGGGCGCCAACAACGCGAAAAACTTTTGACCCAGGCGCGCGAAGGGGCGATGAGCATGCTGGAAGGGGTGCGGCGCGAAGTGGAGAGCCAAATGCAGAGAGAACGGCAACTCGCCGCGGCTGAAGCCAGAACTGTAGCCCAGGAAATGGTCGAGAAAATCCTCGGGAGGCACGTGGCGTGAGCCTTGCTGAACTGCTCGGCGTTGCGCAGGCGTGGGCGTCGGCTGCGGAAGCAGAACACCCCGCGCCCTCCATCAATCAAATTTGGTTTCCGCTCGGAAATTTTCTCATCTTCGCTTTCATCCTCGTTCGTTACGCGCTTCCGCTCGTCCGTAATTTTCTCCAAGCGCGGCGCGAAGAGATCCTCGCGACCCTCAACGAGGCTGCCGCAAAAAAACAGCAGGCGGAGGCGATGGTCCAGGATTACCAGGGACGGTTGGCGCGCCTGGTTCAAGAGGTCCAGTCGATCCAAGCGGCGCTGCGGGATGAGGGCGAAAGAGAAAAGACTAAGCTCATCAGGGAGGCGGAAACTCTAGCGGCTAAGATCAAGGAAGACGCGCGGTTTCTTGCTGATCAAGAGTTCAGAACGGCGCGGCAAAAGATCCGTGAAGAGATGGCCAGCCAGGCCGAGGCCAGCGCGCGCGAGATGGTCCAACGCCATCTTTCTCCAGCCGATCAAAGTCGTTTGGTCGAAGACTTCATTGAGAGTATCGGACAGGTTCGATGATCGAAGGCAGTTTAAGCCGGAGATATACCAGGGCAATCTTTCAACTGGCTCGCGAGGCCGGCCAGGAAGAGAAGGTCGGCCAGGAGATCGAGCAATTTTACACCGCGTACAGCAGCTCCGAGCTCCAGGGGGTTTTGACCAATCCGACCTTCGGTTTGGATAGTCGCAAAAATGTTCTCGTTCAGATTGTGGAGGTTCAACAGCTTTCCCCGCTTACAGGTCATTTCCTGTCGCTTCTTTTAGAGCGGGACCGCCTCACTTACCTGCCGTCCATCGTCGCCTGTTATCGCCGTCTTTTAAATGAAGTCGAGGGCCGTGTCGAGGCGAAAGTAGTCGGCGCGCGGCCGCTGGAGCCAGGAATGCTGAATCGCCTGCGCGAGCTACTGGGCGGCATATCCAGCAGAGAAGTGGTGCTGCAGCAAGAAACCGATCCCGGCCTCATCGGCGGCCTGTTAGTCGAATTGGAAGGCACGATCTATGACGGCAGTGTGCGGACACAACTGGAAAAGATGAAACAGCGCATCGCGCGCGGATACTAAGGAGCGAACCATGGAAATAGGGACAGCGGAGATTAGCCGAATCATCAAAGAGCAGATTCGGGACTACGAGAAAACGGTCGAGATCCAGGAGATCGGCACCGTCCTTTCCACCGGCGACGGTATTGCGCGCGTTTACGGTTTGGACAAAGTTGCCGCCGGCGAGTTGCTGGAATTTCCCCACGGGATTTTCGGCGTCGCGCTGAACCTCGAAGAGGATAACGTCGGCGCCGCCCTTTTCGGTGAAACCCACATGATCAAAGAGGGCGATACGGTGAAGCGCACCGGTCGCATCGCCGAAGTGCCGGTGGGCAAGGCGCTCATCGGTCGCGTCGTGAATGCCTTGGGTGAGCCCATCGACGGCCGCGGCCCCATCGAAACCAAAGAGCGCCGGCGCATTGAGATCAAAGCGCCGGGTATCGTCGCGCGCCAGCCCGTCAAAGAGCCATTGCAGACCGGCTTGAAGGCGATCGACGGCATGATTCCCATCGGTCGCGGACAGCGCGAGCTCATCATCGGGGACCGCCAGACCGGCAAGACCGCGGTGGCCATTGATACTATCATCAACCAAAAGGGCGGCAATGTCGTTTGCATTTACGTCGCGATCGGTCAGAAGCGTTCGACGGTCGCCCAAGTCGTCGATAAGCTCCGAGAATCAGGCGCCATGGACTACACCACCGTGGTAGCCGCCACGGCCTCCGAATCCGCGCCATTGCAATACATTGCCCCGTATAGCGGCTGCACCATGGGCGAGGATATCCGCGAGAATGGCGGCCATGCGCTGCTGATTTACGACGATCTTTCTAAGCACGCCGTGGCTTATCGTCAGCTTTCTCTGCTGCTGCGGCGCCCGCCCGGACGCGAAGCGTTCCCCGGCGATGTCTTTTATCTCCATTCCCGGCTGCTCGAACGGGCAGCGAAGATGAGCGACGCCCGCGGCGGCGGTTCGCTGACGGCTTTACCGATTATCGAAACCCAAGCGGGCGACGTTTCGGCATACATTCCGACCAACGTTATTTCCATTACCGACGGTCAAATCTTTCTTGAGAGCGATCTTTTCTATTCGGGCGTCAGGCCGGCGATTAACGTCGGGATTTCGGTCTCTCGGGTCGGCGGTAATGCGCAGATCAAGGCGATGAAGCAAGTCGCGGGAACCCTTCGGCTCGAGCTTGCCCAGTACCGTGAAATGGCGGCTTTTGCGCAGTTCGGCTCTGACTTGGACCAAGCGACGCAGCGCCAGCTCAATCGCGGCGCGCGTCTCGTCGAGCTGTTAAAACAAGGACAGTACGAGCCCCTGTCGGTGGAAAGACAAATTTTGATCATTTACGCCGGCACCAACGGCTTCGTCGATGAATTGCCGTTGACGGCGCTGAAGAAATACGAGCAAGAACTTTACTCTTTCATCGAGTCGAAGCATCCGGACATTTTCGCCGACATTCTCAAGAAGCGCGAACTGGATAACGACCTACGCGCCAAGATGAATAAGGCACTGGAAGAATTTAAGGGAACATTCAAAGCGTAGTTTCGAGTGAAGAACGAGTAGCGACCGTGTGCTGTATGAGTTGTGTCACTTCGTTGAGGATGACAACGTCTCACGAGCAAGCGGAACACTAGCAACTGAAATCTCAGAAAAATAATGGCGACCCTCAAAGCGATCCGCAAGCGGATCAGCTCGATCCGCAACACGCAGCAGATCACCAAGGCCATGAAGATGGTCTCGGCGGCGAAGCTGCGCCGCGCGCAGGAAGCCGCGGTGCAGGCTCGTCCGTACGCGGACAAGATGGCCGAGTTGTTGCGCAACGTTGCGGCAAGGGTTTCCCAAGAAGCTCATCCGCTGCTCAACGCTCGTGACGAAAAGAAGATCCATCTTTTGCTGTTTACTTCGGATCGGGGCCTTTGCGGTGGCTACAACGCCAATCTGATCCGTGCTGCTGAAGCGTTCATTCGCCGGGAAGGCGCCAGCAAAGAGATCCATCTCGTCTTGATCGGGCGCAAGGGCGCGGATTATTTTCGGCGGCGGCGAGCGCAGATCGCGGACCGCCACCTCAATGTTCTGGCTACTCCGGCCGAGGAATTGGCCGCCGAGATTGCCGACAAGGTCATTGACCGTTTTGTTAAAAGCGAAACAGACGGGGTTTACATCCTTTATAGCCGTTTCCGGTCGGCTCTTTCACAGGTGCCGACGTTGGAAAAGCTTCTGCCCGTAGCCATTGCGGAAACGGAAGATCCGGCACAGCTCACCGAATACCTCTATGAGCCGAGCGTTGAGGCATTGCTTGCGAGCCTCCTTCCCAAGGTTGCCGAAGTCGCGATTCTCCGCGCTTTGCTGGAGGCTACCGCCAGCGAACATGGCGCCCGCATGACCGCCATGGATTCGGCGACCAGCAATGCCTCAAAGATGATGGAGACGCTTACGTTGCAGATGAACCGGGCGCGTCAGGCTTCGATCACACGCGAGCTAATGGAGATCGTCGGCACGGCGGAAGCTTTGAAGTGAGGAATTGAACGGAGGAGAAGTTAAGATGAATATGGGGAAGGTCACCCAGGTTTTGGGAGCGGTCGTCGACGTCGAATTTTCCGACAGCTCGTTGCCGCCGATTTACAACGCGCTCAAGGTCAGCAATCCCGCGATCAGCGACGTGCAGTGGAATCTCGTTATCGAAGTGGCGCAGCACTTGGGTGAAAATACCGTCCGTTGCGTTGCGATGGACACCACGGAGGGCTTGGTTCGCGGCACGGACGCGATGGACACCGGCGCGGGTATCACGGTACCGGTCGGAGAAGAAACGTTGGGACGCGTTCTCAACGTCATCGGGGAGCCCGTAGATGAACAAGGTCCGGTCAACGCCAAGAAATCCTACCCCATTCACCGTCCCACGCCGGAATTCGTCGATCAGGAGACGAAAGTCCAGGCTTTCGAAACGGGGATCAAAGTCGTCGATCTCCTGGCTCCTTATGCCCGCGGCGGGAAGATCGGCTTGTTCGGCGGCGCCGGCGTCGGCAAGACCGTCATTCTCATGGAGCTGATCAATAACGTTGCCATGAAGCACGGCGGTTACTCCGTCTTCGGCGGCGTCGGCGAACGCACCCGTGAGGGTAACGATCTCTGGCTCGAAATGAAGGAATCCGGGGTTATCAACAAGGCCGCCCTGGTCTACGGCCAGATGAACGAGCCCCCCGGCGCACGCGCTCGAGTCGCACTGACGGCATTGACACTGGCGGAATACTTCCGCGACGACGAAGGTCGGGACGTGCTGCTCTTCATCGACAACATCTTTCGTTTCACTCAAGCCAACTCAGAGGTCTCGACCTTGCTAGGCCGCATGCCTTCCGCCGTTGGTTATCAGCCGACGCTCTCCACCGACTTGGGCGAGCTCCAGGAGCGAATTACCTCAACGCGTAAGGGTTCCATCACCTCGGTTCAGGCGATCTACGTTCCGGCCGACGACTTGACCGATCCCGCGCCGGCGACGACGTTCGCCCATCTCGACGCAACCACGGTTCTTTCGCGCCAGATCGCAGAGCTGGGCATCTATCCGGCCGTCGACCCGCTGGACTCCACTTCTCGTATTTTGGATCCGCACGTTGTGGGCACGGAGCACTATGAAGTCGCGCGAAGCGTGCAGGTGATTCTCCAGCGCTACAAAGATTTGCAAGACATCATCGCGATTCTCGGGATGGACGAACTGTCCGAAGACGACAGGCTGACCGTGGCGCGGGCGCGAAAAATCCAGCGCTTCTTGTCGCAGCCATTCCATGTGGCCGAGGCCTTTACCGGCACGCCAGGCGCCTATGTCGAACTGAAGGACACGATCAGGGGATTCAAAGAAGTCGTCGACGGTAAACACGACGACATCCCGGAGCAGGCTTTCTATATGGTCGGTACTATTGAGCAAGCGGTGGAGAAGGCGAAAAAAATGGCGGCGCAGTAAAAGGAATAGGTGATGTTAACGATTTGAACCGCTTGAACCGGTTGCACGGCTCAAACGAGCAGTGACGGATGGTTCAAACGGTTCAAAACGTTCAAGCGGTCCAAGACAAAACTATCCGCTATCGTTAAAATCATGGCTGATCGGATTAGACTCAGGGTGGTAACCCCCCGCCGGCTCGTTGTCGATGAGGAAGTCGACGAAGTCGCCGCTCCCGGCGCATTGGGTGAGTTCGGCGTGCTGCCGAACCATATCGCCTTTTTAACTCTGCTGGAGCCCGGCGAAATGAGCTACAAGCAAGGAGCGACCAAGCATTTTTTGGCGGTCAGCGGTGGTTATGCTGAAGTGCTGGATAATGTCATGACCGTGCTGGCGCCTGCGGCCGAGTTCGCGTCCGAGATCGATACGGGACGGGCGCGTCAGGCCAAGGATGATGCGGAAAAGAGAATGGGTGAGCTGAATTACGAAGACAAGGACTTCAACTCCACAGAAGCCGCTCTTCGCTGGGCTAACGCTCGGCTTGAAGTCGCCGGCAAAGAAGTGAGAAGATAAAGAGAAACAAGGAGGACTGTCTATGGCCGAAACCGCAAAGCAAGAACCCGTCGTCACCATGTGGAGTAAGGAATTCACCTATGATCGTTGGATGAAGTCCGTAGGTATTCCCATCCACACGGGCTATTACATCGAGGATTTGCGGACGATTGATGTGGAGTGGTGGGAAGAGCGCCAGTGCAAGGCGGCATTCATCCAGCTCTTTGGTCAGGAAGGCGTTACCTCGGCGCGGTTGACGGAGATTGCTCCTGGCAAGTCCTTACCACCCGTGAAATTTGCTCTGGACGAATTGGTCTATGTACTGTCCGGCCGCGGTCTCACGACCGTTTGGGCCGGCGAAGAAAAGGCAAAGAAGAGCTTCGAATGGCAAGAGCACGCGTTGTTTCTCGTTCCGCGCAATCACTATCATGTCTTCAGCAACATGCAGGGCGACAAGCCCGTGCGGCTTTTCCACTACAGCTATATGCCCATGGCCATGTCCGCTCTGCCCGACCCGGAGCTTTATTTCAACAATCCTTTCGAGGCCAAGAACGGCACCGACGGGGACTTTTACTCGGAAGCGAAGCTGATTCAAGCGAAAGATTTCGACGAGGGCCTGGGCTTGCGCGGCTTCTGGTATGGCAACTTCTTTCCCGATATGCGCGCCTGGAACAAGCTGGATGCCAACGAGCGGCGCGGCGCCGGCGGCAAGAGCGTCTTCATTCAGTTTCCGAATTCAGAACTGACCGCGCATATGTCGGTCTTCGCGCCGAAGACTTACAAGAAAGCGCACCGGCACGGCCCTGGCCGTGCCATCATCATTCCTGCGGGCGAAGGGTATTCGATTATGTGGGAAGAGGGCAAAGAGAAGATCGTCTGCCCGTGGCACGAGTGCAGTATGGTCACGCCGCCCAACAAGTGGTTTCACCAGCATTTCAATGCTGGCGGCGACATGGCGCGATATCTGGCGCTCCATCCGCCGATGCAGTTCCATGGCCATGCGGAGAAGATCGAAGACCGCGCCAAGGATCAGATCGAATATCCAAACGAGGATCCATTCATCCGTCAAAAGTTCGAAGAGGAATTGGCTAAACGGGGCATCAAGAGCCTCATGCCCGCGGAGTGCTACAGCAACCCCGAGTACGAATGGTCCAAGGCCATGGGGAAACAATAAATCACGCTCCACTGAATAGTTGGAATATGGAATCCCTGCACGCGAGTGCGGGGATTCCTGTTATTGGGCAAAGGAAGATATCGAGAAAATCAGCTGAACGGGAGGCAGTTTCATGCACGATGACATTTACGATCACGACCATCCGGAAAACTTCGAAATAAAGGAAGGTGAGATTGTCACGGACATCGAAGGACTGGAGATGTTCTCGCTCAAGAGCGTGGGCATTGATATCGGCTCTTCCACCTCCCATCTGATTTTTTCGCATATCACGCTGCGGCGCCAGGGCGCATCGCTCTCGGGCAAGTTCAAAGTCACCAATCGGGAGGTGCTCTATCGTTCCCCGATTATGCTGACTCCGTACCTGACGGCGACGAAGATCGATACGGACAAAGTCAATCAATTTATTCAGGATGCCTATAAAGAGGCCGGCTTGACGGCGGAAGACGTCGATACGGGCGCGGTGATCATCACCGGCGAGGCGCTCAAGAAGGAAAACGCTCAGCCCATTGTTGAATTCTTCGCGAAATACTCCGGCAAATTCATTTGCGCAGCGGCGGGTCACAACCACGAGGCTTTGCTCGCTGCCTACGGCTGTGGCGCCGTGGATCTGTCCAAGCGCGAGCATAAGATGGTCCTGAACGTAGACATGGGCGGCGGAACCACCAAGTTCTCGCTCATTGAAGACGGGGTCGTCACGCAAACTGCCGCAATCAACGTCGGCGCGCGGCTCATCGCGTTCGACGAGAAAGAGACGATTACGCGGATTGAAAACGCCGGTCGGATCATGATGAAAGAGCTTGGTCATCCAGTGGAGCTCGGCCAAAGGATCACCGACAAGATGAAAGAGGATTTCGGTGCTTACATGGCGAAGATCCTGTTCGAAGTTATCGAGCAAGGGCCGACTTCCCCCATGGCCAAGCAGCTTATGGTAACCTCGCCGTTTATCAATTATCGCGGCCTCGATCAGATCCAGCATATCGTGTTCTCCGGCGGCGTCTCGGAGCATGTCTACGACCGCGACCCCAAAGCCTATGGAGATATCGGTCCGGTACTCGGCAAGAACATGCGCGCCTATTTACAACGGCTTCCAAAGGACGTTTTAAGAGAGCCTATTGAAGGGATACGCGCCACGGTTATTGGCGCCGGCGAATACACCATTCAAGCGAGCGGCAACACGAGCTACATTTCCAATTTAAAAGCGCTGCCGGTCCATGGTCTAAAGGTCATCCAAGCCGCGATTCGCAATGGTGAGTCGCCGCGCGATGCGCTCAAACAGGCGCTGGCAAAGTTCGACTTGCCGCGCTTTACGTCGGGCTTAGCGTTGTCCCTGTCTGTTAACGGCGTGCCGGATTATCAGTCGGTGAGGCGGATTGCCGAAGGCATCGCCGAAGTTCTCAGCGAAGCCGACGATCCGAGATGCCCGCTTTATTTGACGTTGGACCTCGATGTGGCGAAATCCCTGGGCGGCATTTTGAAAGATGAATTCAAGGTCGCCCGTGACGTCATCGCGGTCGATGGCATCGAGGTGGGCGACTTGGACTACATCGATATCGGCGAGTGCCTCGGAATCACTGAAGTTATTCCGGTAACCGTCAAGTCGCTCATGTTCCCGACGACCCATGTCGATTGATTTTTTCCCTGAGCTGATTACAAAGCCCCCGCTCTGATGCGAGGCTTTTGTTTTTGTCGGTAGGCTAGTTCTTTGCGAGTTTCGTTGGGGATGATATGTCTGGAAGTCAGATGATCCATAAGTAGACAGGAGGATGATTGGAAATGTCCAAGGCGATGCAAACAGAACGGAAGATGTGGAGTAAGCACTATACCTACGATGAATGGATGGAAGCTCAGGGTATTCCGATTCACAAAGGCTACTACATCGAGGACCTCCGAACGTTACAGCTCGGTTGGTGGGAGGAGCGTCAGTGCAATTCGGCTTTCATCCAGCTGGTAGGTCAAGAAGGAGTTACCTCAGCGCGGGTCACGGAAATTCCGCCAGCCAAGACCTTGCCGCCGGTCAAGTTCGCGTTGGATGAGATAATCTACGTGGTCGAAGGCCGCGGCTTAACCACCATTTGGTCGGGAGAGAAGAGGCCGAAAAAGAGCTTCGAGTGGCAGAAACACAGCATGTTTCTGATCCCACATAACTATGTTCATCGGCTCAGCAACATGCAGGGCGACAAACCCGTGCGCCTGCTTCACTATAGCTATATGCCGTTAACTCTGTCGGGTGTGCGCGACCCAAACTTTATCTTCGGTAATAGCTACGAGGGTCCAGATATTCAGAATGAGATGGATTTTTATTCCGAGGCCAAGATGGTTCAGCAGAACACGCTGGACAATTCTTGGGGCCGGCGAGCCTTTTGGTACGGCAACTTTTTCCCGGACATGCGAGCCTGGGACAAGCTCGATGCCAATGTTCGCCGCGGTGCCGGCGGCCGGAGCGTTTACATGCAGTTCCCCGACTCGGAAATGACCTGCCATATGTCGGTCTTCGATGCGCGCTTGTACAAGAAGGCGCATCGCCATGGCCCGGGGCGCGTGATTGTTATTCCCGTAGGGGAAGGCTATTCGATTCTCTGGGAAGAAGGAAAAGAAAAAGTCGCCGTGCCATGGCATGAAGCGAGCTGCTTCGTGCCGCCCAACAGGTGGTTTCACCAGCATTTCAATGTCGGCGGTGAGCCGGCGCGATACCTAGCCTTGCACCCGCCCATGCAGTTCCACGGCCACGCCGAGAAAGTCGAAGACCGCGCCAAAGATCAGATCGAGTACGTCAACGAAGATCCGTGGGTTCGGCGAAAGTTCGAAGATGAGTTGGCCAAACGCGGGCTGACTTCTCTCATGCCGGAGCAAGCATATAATGATCCGAACTTCGAGTGGTCAAAGGGAATGGGCAAGCAGTAAATCAGGTTTAAAAACCGTCTCCTCGTGTGGAAGGAGAGCAATTTACCGATACAAAGGAAAAGCCCCGGAACATTTCCGGGGCTTTTCTGTTTTTCCGTTTCAGAATTCGGCTACGGTTTGATTTGGGCTAATACTTCCCCGAAGAGATCCAACTGTCTTGGATCAGGGTCGGCCAAACCGATGATTAGCGTGTCGAGTCCTTTGCTGAAGTATGAATTGATGCGCTCCGCGCACTGAGCCCCGGAGCCGACGAGCGCAGTGCTCTCAAGATCGCCCCTAACGCGGCCGTAATAACGGGTCACGTAGACAGCAAGAGTTTCCACCGCTTTTGCCTTGTTGTCGTTGATCGCCATAAAAGTCAGCCCTGCTTTTTCGATCTCGTTGGGATTGCGGCCGGCTGCTCTTGCGTAACCGGCAACCTTTTCCCAGGTCACCGAAAATTCCGGTATCACTGAGCTGCCACATATGAAGCCATTGGCCCAGGTGCCGGCCCTTTTGAGCGCAACCTCGGCGCTGCCGCCGGTCCAGATGGGCGGATGAGGTTTTTGAATGGGTCGCGGTCCGACGGTGAGATTTTCTACCTGGAAGAATTGCCCCTTGTGGGTGACGTTCTCTTCGGTCCAAAGACGCTTGATTAGCTGGATCTGTTCCACCGCCCTGCTGCCTCTTTTTTCGAACGGGATCTCGACCGCTTTATAATCGCTTTCACGGCTGCCGAAGCCTATGCCGAGCGTCACTCGACCGTTGGAAATGAAATCTATAGTGGCGATAATTTTTGCGAGGTGCGAGGGATGGCGGGTATTTCCCAGAAGTACGGAAGTTCCCAGACGGAGTTTCTGTGTGACTGCGGCCGCGCTGGCCAGTAGGGTCAGCGGTTCGAGGTTGTCATAGGCGATGCGATCGATGGTCCACAGTGAATGAAGCCCCATCTCCTCGCATCTCTTGGCGAAGTTCACGACATGATTCGGTTTGGTCAAAGGAGCCGGATTGACAAAAGCAAGACCGATTTGTCCCATTCTGTTTTCTCCTTATCGATTGTGTGTATTGCGAAAGTCAACCCAAAATAGACTAGCCTTCTACCTCTTTTCAAGTTTCAGTGTCTGCGATATATCGGACACAAAAGGAGGACAGCTAAAAATGGAAGCTTCGACATTTAAACTCAAGACACCACAAATCACAGGAGGCAGAAGTCACATTCCGCTTGCTAGTACGGAACACATGTCGGTCGGACTCAACTACTATATCCCGGGCCGGAAGAACAAACTTCACACGCATCCCGGCGAGGACCATATTTTCGTCGTGATGGACGGTCAGGCGACCTTCTATAATAAAGAGCATCAGCCGATTGTTCTCAATAAAGGCGAAGGCATCATGCTGCCCGAGAATCATTATTACTATTTCCAAAGCACGGGCGATAAGCCGCTAGCGTTGTTCCGCGTGAGCGCAAAGAAGGGCAACAAGCCGAAGGTCGTGCGCGTCGATGCCGAAGGCAACAAGAGGACGGAGGAAGAAAACGAATTCGTCGTCGTGGACGGGGCGGCCATAGAAGGAAAATTCTGGGAGTTGACGTAAGCACCAGTGAAGATCACCGACGTCAAGACGATTCGCTTGCGCGCGGAGATACCGCCCGAAGGGCAAGTGTTCAGCCGGTCGGGGGTTAGGAATTGTCGTTCCACCACGTTGGTTCAGGTTGATACCGACGAAGGAGTTACGGGGCTCGGCTCCTGCTCTGGAAACGGCGACCTCATGGAAGTGGTCGTCGCGAAAATTTTAAAGCCGCTGCTGGTCGGCATGGATCCCACCGAGATCGATGAGATTTGGGAGAAGGCTTACGTCAGAGGCGGGCATAAAGAGTTCGGCACTCGGGGCGTTGGCATCGTTGCGTTGAGCGGCATCGACATCGCGCTTTGGGACATTCTCGGCAAGGTGCACGGGGTGCCGGTTTATGAATTGCTGGGCGGCAAGTGTCGCGATAAGGTTTCGGTGTACGCAACGGCTCTTTATCCCGAAGAACCTTCGAAAGTGGCGAAGAGGGCTCGCGCGTTCGCCGAGCAGGCCTTTCATGGCGTAAAAATCAAAGTTGGTTTCGACTTGGACCAAGACATTCGAATCGTTCGTGCCGTGCGCGCGGAGCTCGGCAACGACTTCACCATCATGACCGACGCGAACCAAGGATATACCAACGATGTTGCACTCAAAGCAGCGGAGGCTTTTTCGGGCTGCGGTGTGTTCTGGCTCGAAGAACCGCTCTTTGTTGAAGATATCGCAGGTCACGCAGCTCTTCGTGAAAAGGGCAAAGTACCCATCGCGGTCGGTGAAAATTTGCACACTTATTACGCGTTCGAAAATTTCGTCGTCAGAGATGCGGTGGATTTCCTGCAGCCCGATGTCGCCCGTGCCGGCGGGATCAGTGAGATCAGAAAGATCGCCGTCCTCGCGGCCAAGCATAATATCGCGCTGTCATTTCACACTTGGGGCGACGGCGTTGCCCTCGCTGCCAGTCTTCATCTGTCCGCGGCTTTGAAACCATGTGGCGTGATGGAGCTCGACTACACTTACAATCCGCTTAGAGCCGAGTTGTTACAGGAGCCTTTGGAAGTAAAGAATGGATTTATGGCGCCACCGGACAAACCAGGTTTGGGCGTAGAACTCAATCGGGATGCGCTAGAACGATTCGTCTTTTCCGGCGTCGAAGAGTTGACCATCCGGCGCAGTGCTTTACGCAGTCCGTAGCGCTCTCGTCACTCACGCCGATCCTTCAACGGTCAGCGGGGACCCAAATTCTCTAGGCACGGTGAATCTCTCGTCGCCGGCCCCGTACGGGAAGTAAATTAGTCGAAGAGTTGCGCAAAAAGTCTACTCCCTTGTCACTGGCCGATTCCACTCCGACAAAGCAAACCCGTTTGTTATTGCCTTAAGCTTGGAAGTTGCTAAGATTACCGCGGTTTTTATGTACGAAGAGGACACAATTGCCGCTATTGCGACGCCCATCGGCGAAGGCGGAGTGGCGATTGTCCGTGTTAGCGGTCCAAACGCGGAGCGAATCGCAAGCCGAATCTTCGTTCGCAAGGGAGAAAAGAATGGCAAGCTAAAATCTCATACTCTCTATTACGGCACGATTCAGGATCCGAGAACGAGAAAGAATCTTGACGACATACTGCTCGCGGTAATGCGCAAGCCGCGTAGCTACACGGGTGAAGACGTAGTCGAGTTTCATTGCCATGGCGGGGTTTTTCTCGTGCGTCAGGTGTTGGGGCTCATCCTTGCTCAAGGCGCGCGCTACGCCGACGCAGGTGAATTTACCAAACGTGCATTTCTCAACGGGCGGCTCGACCTCACTCAAGCCGAAGCAGTTCAGGATTTAATCCGTGCTCGCACAGACAAGGCGGTTGAACTGGCTCTTAATCAGGCCAATGGTGAACTCTCCAAATGGGTCAACGAACTCCGGGAAGAGTTGCTCGATATTTTAGTTCAAGTCGAGGCTGCGATCGATTTCCCCGAAGAGGAAATTGAGCTCCTCCAACGCGACCAGCTGATCGGCAAGGCTGGTGCCCTCGTGAATAAAACACGTGACATTCTAAATACTTATGAGCGTGGGAGGCTCTTCCGCGACGGCGCAAGGGTATGTATATGTGGACGACCTAATGTCGGCAAGTCTAGCCTGTTGAACGCTTTGCTTGGACACGACCGCGTGATCGTTACGCCCCTCCCTGGGACGACGAGAGACGTGATTGAAGAATCGATAAATATCGAAGGATTGCCAGTCGTGCTCTGGGACACAGCGGGCATTCGAAACACCACAGATCAAGTGGAGAAAATCGGCGTGGATCTTTCGCTTCAACATTTGGAAAAGGCAGACGCCGCTATTGTTGTTCTCGACGGTTCGCTACCGCTGACGGATGAAGATCTATTTTGCTTAACCGCGGTCGAGAGCAAGAAGAGTCTCGTTGTGATAAACAAAAATGATCTGGGACAAAAATTCGGTACGAATCAGATACGAAAGACCACCGCCACGAAACAGGTTCTTTCGATATCGGCGACACAGGGGTATGGTCTAAGAGACCTAGAGACTGCCCTGAGAGAATTACTCCTGGGTACGGACACCGAACCGCCAACCGTACTCACCAACATAAGGCACAAGAATGCATTGCTACGCGGCGATGAAGCTTTGGGTTCAGCCATTGCTAGTCTCATCGACAGACGGCCGCCAGAATGTGTCGCTGTGGACCTTAACGATGCGCGTGATGCGCTTGAAGAGGTTATTGGTATGGTCAATAATGAAGATATTTTAGAACGTATTTTCAGTAAATTTTGTGTTGGTAAATAATATATTAGCGTTAACATTATAGGATTTTTGTTGGCTTACAAGGGAGAGCGTTTCACGTGAAACTATGAATGGCAAAAATATTTATGACGTAATTGTTGTCGGGGCTGGGCATGCCGGCATCGAGACGTGCCTCGCTGCCGCACGGATGGGGTGCAAAACATTAATGCTGACCTTGAATCTGGATCACATCGGCCAGATGTCTTGCAATCCCGCTATTGGCGGCATTGGTAAAGGTCACCTTGTCAAGGAAATCGATGCCCTCGGCGGAGAAATGGGGCGAGCCATCGACGAGACGGGCATACAGTTTCGGATGTTGAATACAAAAAAAGGGCCGGCGGTTCGAGCGTCTCGGGCACAAGCAGATAAAGCCCTTTACCGCCAGCGCATGAAAAGGGTTTTGGAAACTTGCCCGGGTTTGACCTTGCGTCAAGGAAGCGTAGAAAAGTTGATTATTAGAGACGGTGAGGTCAAAGGCGTTGAGACACAAATAGGCGAACGATTTGACGGTCGACGCATTATCCTGACGACCGGTACATTTCTAAATGGATTGATCCATGTCGGTGACCGGAATTTTTCCGCCGGCAGAGCCGGCGATTTTGCTGCTCACGGGCTTAGCGAATCACTGGCGGATCTGGGGTTTAATGTCGGCAGACTCAAAACAGGAACATGTCCTCGTCTGGATAGCCGGTCTATCGATTATTCCAAGCTCCAGATACAAATTGGCGACGAGAACCCGACACCATTTTCTTTTTCAAATGAGCGGATCACGCAGCGACAAGTTCCTTGCCACATCACATATACGAACGCAAAGACTCATGAGATCATCCGTGCTGGGATTCACCGTTCGCCAATGTATTCTGGGGTTATTAAGAGCCGCGGTCCTCGTTACTGTCCGTCAATCGAAGATAAAATCGTGCGTTTTGGTGACAAAGAACGACATCAAATCTTTCTGGAACCTGAGGGGCTCGATACCATTGAAGTATATCCAAACGGCCTTTCGACCAGCCTTCCGCTCGACGTGCAGATAGAGATGGTTCATTCAATCGTCGGATTAGAAGATGCGGAAATTATGAGGCCAGGATATGCCATTGAGTATGACTATGTTGAACCTACTCAGCTGTATCCATCCCTCGAAACAAAGCCGGTGCGAGGCCTTTACCATGCCGGTCAGATAAACGGTACGACTGGTTATGAGGAAGCTGGCGCGCAAGGCATCCTGGCTGGAATCAATGCTGTACTGAGCCTTCGGGGCGAAGATCCACTCGTTTTTTCGCGCGATCAGGCTTATATGGGCGTTCTCGTGGATGATTTAGTAACGAAAGGTACAGACAGTGAGCCATACAGAATGTTTACCTCAAGGGCCGAATATAGACTTCTTCTTCGCGAAGATAATGCGGATTTAAGACTCACTGAAATTGGTTATAAAATCGGCCTGGCAACTCCTGATTCTTATCACCGGCTGGTTGATAAGAGGCATGCAATATCCGAATTA
>WNFW01000313.1_pt1 | contig 30329 bp, 26 predicted proteins | sample 5400131 | NCBI WGS metagenome assembly WNFW01 (sample SAMN13153362, study PRJNA577476) | soil metagenome | isolation source: 20 cm soil or saprolite under grassland replicate 1 | place: USA:California | collected 2016-06-15 | reverse complement strand
TGCGGCTGATGGCGCGCGATATCGTCGGCGAAATCCGCGACCTGCTGGCGCAGGATCAAACGGCTGACGAAGCGATCGGACGGGCACTCGCCGCTTTCGACCTGATGGCCTCGGTCGCACGCGAGCCCCGCAAGGTGCGGCAGGCCCGGCTTGGCAATTCCCTCTGGAGCATGAAACAGGATGAATAACAATCTACCGGCGGCGTCGATCGAGGCCGTCACCAGCGGGCTGGCCTCGGCGGGCTATATCGCCAGCCGCCAGATCGCGACCGCGGTCTATCTCGCCGAGCGGATCGAGAAGCCGATATTGGTGGAAGGACCGGCCGGCGTCGGCAAGACCGAGCTTGCCAAGGCGCTTGCCGCATGGCGCGGGCTGAAGATGATCCGCATGCAATGCTATGAAGGGCTCGACGAAGCCAAGGCGCTGTACGAATGGAAATACGCCAAGCAGCTGCTCTACACCCAGATCCTCAAGGACAAGCTCGGCGAAGTGCTCGGCGGCGCCGAAACCCTGTCCGCGGCGCTTGACCGGCTGCACGATTTCGGCGACGTATTCTTCTCCAAGGAATTCGTCGAGCCGCGTCCGCTGCTGCAGGCGCTGGAGCAAGCGACGGGATGCGTGCTGCTGGTCGACGAGATCGACAAGTCGGACGCCGAATTCGAATCGCTGCTGCTGGAGATCCTGTCGGACTACCAGGTCAGCATTCCCGAACTCGGCACCGTTACGGCGCTGGTAAAGCCGACAGTGATATTGACCTCGAACGGCGAGCGCGATCTGTCCGACGCGCTCAAGCGCCGATGCCTGCATCTGCATATCGGCTTTCCCGAGCAGAAGCTCGAGGAACGCATCGTCGAGAGCCGCGTCCCCGGCATCGGGCAAATTTTGCGCCAGCAGATCGTCGGCTTCATCAATCAGGTCCGCGCGCTCGATCTGAAGAAACTGCCCTCGGTCAGCGAGACCATCGATTGGGCGCGCGTGCTGGTGCTGCTGCAGTCGTCGGAACTGGATCATGAAACCGTCAAGGACACGCTCAATGTGCTGTTGAAATACGAGGCCGACATCGAGACCACGATGCCACAGGTGACGACCTTCGTCGCCAAGGCCGGCCGGCAAGGCGTGTTCGGCTGATGCGCGAGGAACTGCACCGCTTCTTCCGGGCGGCGCGCGGCGCCGGCGTGCATGTATCGCCCGCCGAAAGCATCGATGCCATGAACGCGGTGGCTGATATCGGATTTGCCGACAGAAGTATCCTGCGCGACGCGTTGCTGCTGACGATGGCCAAAAGCCAGGACGAAAAGCAGGCGCTCGGCGAATGTTTTGACCTCTTCTTCAGCCGGCCGGAGGTGAGAGGCGAGACCGCGGCTGACGACGCCGCCAAAAGCTCTCAGTCGGATTCGACGCCAGCCGAGGCCGCGCCGGGCGACGCCAGCGCGCAAACGCCGGAGCTGGGCGAGCTGGCGCGGATGCTGCTGGCGCGCGACAGCAACGCGGTCGCGGCGGCGCTGGCGAATGCGGCGAACGCTGCCGCGCTGTCCGACATCCGCTACTTCACCCAGCGCGGCATCTTCTCGACCCGGATTCTCGATACCCTCGGCATCGAACGCCTCCGGGACGATCTCGAGATGCTGACGGCCGCGAGCCCGGCGGCGGCCGAACGGCTCGCGGCAGCGCTGGAGGCGTTGCGCGAAAACGTGCGCGACGTCGTCTCGCAGGCGCTGCTGCTTTACGGGCGCGAGGAAAAGGAAAACCTGCGCCACGAAATCCTCCGCAACGCCCCGCTCGCCCGTCTCGAACGCCGGCAGGTCGAGGAGATGAAAGCCCTGATCCGCGCCATCGCGCGGCGGCTGCGCGAGCGTTACAGCAAGCCGCGCAAGCACCAGCGCCGCGGACATCTCGACATCAGGCGGACGCTTCGGCGCAACGCCGCCTGGGGCGGCATCCCGTTCCTCACCTCCTGGAAGCGCCGCCACCGCGACCGGCCGAAGATCGTGGCGCTCTGCGATGTCAGCGGATCGGTGGCGCAGGTGTCGGACTTCTTCCTGTTGTTGATCCACAGCCTGCACGAGGTGGTCGACGACGTGCGCTCGTTCGCCTTCTCCGGCCATCTCATCGAGGTCAGCGACATCCTCGACAGCCAATCGCCCGAGGAAGCGATGAGCGAGATCATGTCGAAGGTCGGATTTGGCTCGTCCGACTACGGCCGCTCATTGCTGGATTTCGAAAAATCCTGGATCCGCACGGTGACGCCGAAGACGACGGTGATCGTGCTGGGCGATGCCCGCAGCAACAACCTCGATCCCCGCGCCGACATCCTTCGCCGCATCTCGGAGCGATCGAAACGGCTGGTCTGGCTCAACCCCGAGGGCCGCATGGCCTGGGGCTGGGGCGATTCCGAAATGCCGCGCTATGCCGGCTTCTGCAGCGTCGTGCGCCAATGCGCGACCGCCAAGCAGCTCGAACGCGCGGTGTCCGATATCGTGGCTGCGTACCAGTAGTTTCGCGGGTGTTTTGCGCAATTTTAGCGGCATCGTCCTCGGCAGGTTCCGCCACGCGTTGCAGAGAAGCAACTCTCGCTACCCGAATGAAATTGGAACTCACATTCGTTTGGACGAGACGTTAGCAAATCATTTAAACATTGCGCTCAGAATCCAACGACTCAGGGTTGATCGCGTTATTCAACGGCCGCGTGCATGGCGGCCGGAGCTCATGCGTGTCAGACGAGGGAACTCTTATGCCGAAATTTTCTATTGGCGATGCCGTTGAAAAGGTCGCGGGCGAAGACGGTGTCGTGGTTGCGATCTTCACCACCGACAAGGGCGAACCGAGATACGCCGTGGAATCCGAGGGCTCGCTCCAATTCGTTTTGGAGACGAAGCTGCTTCCACATACCCAGCACTGAACGCACAGCCCCGCCTTTTGGGGCTGTAAGAGCGGATAGCGGCGGAGGCTGTGCAGGCCACGGGTTTCAACCTGGCCTGAAGCAGTAACGTCAACCTGGCTATCCCCCAGCGTTACGCGCCGAAATTGAATAATTTGGCCGCCGTGCCGCCGAGGATATCGGCCTTTTGGTCGTCGCTCAGCGATGTGGAGGCGAAGATGTGGTCCACCGGCTGCAGCTGCCAGGGATAGGGATAGTCGCTGCCGAGCACGATCTGGCCGGCGCCGACCTGGGCCACCAGATGGCGGATCGCCTCCGGCGTGAAGATCAGCGAATCGAAATAGATCTGCTTGAGATATTCCGTCGGTTCCTTCGCAAGCTTCACCTCCGGGTTGCAGCCTTTCGGGCCAACCAGGCAGGCATGATCCGAACGATCGGCATAGGACGGCAGGAAGCCACCGCCATGGGCGGCGATCACCTTCAGCCCGGGGTAGCGATCGAACGTGCCCTCGAAGATCAGGTGCGAGAGCGCAATCGTCGTCTCCAGGGGATTGCCGATGGTGTTGCCGAGCCAGCCATTGCCGGAAAGCCGCTTGCCGAGTTCCGGCACGCCCTGCGGATGGATAAACAGCGGCACGCCGAGTTCTTCCGCCTTGGCCCATACCGGATTGAACTTCGGATCGGAGAATTCGACGCCGCTGACCACGCCGCCGATCGCGGCGCCCTTCAGGCCCTGTTTCTTCACTGCGACCTCGAGTTCCTGCACGGCGAGATCGGGCGCCTGCAGCGTCAGCGAGGCAAAGGCTGCGAAGCGGTCGGGCTTTGAGGCGCAGAGTTCGGCCAGCTTTTCGTTCTGGATTTTCACGATCTGCCCGGCAAGATCGCGCTCGCGGCCATACCAGAACGGATTGATCGACAGAACCTCCACGTCGACGGCCTGCGCGTCCATGGCGGCGAGCCGCTTGTCGATCTCGATGAACGCCGCAGCCGCGTTGTTGACCGGCGGAAGCTGGACCGCGGCATCGGCGCCAAGCAGCGCGCCGGCTTCGTGGAAGTGGCAATGGGCGTGCACATCGATGGTCTTGACGCGTTTTCCGCCGACCATGACGGGCAGTTTCTGGCGTGCCGGCTGCTGGGCGTGCGCGCTCTGCAGCAGACCGCAGCCGCAGAAGACAATGCCGGTGGCGACAGCGGCGGCGCCGCCCTTCAGAAGATCACGACGTGTAGTCATGACAATTTCCTCCCATGGTTGTTTTTTGCCGGCGTGGCCAGCCACCACCACGCCAGATTGCAGGCGAGCGTAAGGCATGCTGCAGGAAACACAACCGGCCGGTGCAGCCATCATTAATCATGATCGCGCTTGCAACGGCTTCGTCGTTCTCCCGCGATGCGAAGCTTCGTCCGGAGACACGGTGTTGCCATGGCTCCTTCCGCGTCATGAGGCCAATAGAATTGGACTTTCGTCATGCCCGGCCATAGCAGTCTGCCTTGCGCAGACTGCGTAAACTTGTCTGCGATGCCGGGCATCCACGTCTTCGCAGCACTTAAGCAAGAACGACGTGGATGGCCGGGACCAAGCCCGGCCATGACGAAAAGAGAGTCACATTCAAGTAGTTAGAAAGAGTTCGAAAATGTCGAACGCATTTTCGGTCAGGCTCTGAGGAGCAGCCACTTGGCCGCGTCTCGAAGGATGGGACGCATCGGGGCCTCGTGGTTCTCCGGCGATGCCAACGGGTCGCAACGGGGCGCGCGAATGCGCGCCCGATGACAGGCTTCCCGAGGCAATTGAGTGGCTGCGGTCACCGCAATTTGCCGAGCAGCGCGACCAATGTCTCGCGTTCCCTGGGATCGAGCGGCGCCAGCGTCTCCCTTGATATCGCAAGTGCGTTAGGCGCGGCCTTTTCCGCCATCTGCTGACCGGCACGGGTGAGGCTGACCAGCAGGCGGCGGCCATCTTCGGGGTCGGCGCTGGTCTCGGTCAGGCCGCGCGCGGTGAGCCGGTCGATCACGCCCTTGATGGTGGCGACATCCATCGCCGTCAGCCGGCCCAGATGATTTTGCGAGCATGGTCCGACCTCGGCGAGTTTCGCCAGCGCCGCCCATTGCGTGGGCGTCAGGTTGATTCCGATCTCGCGGGCGAAGATCGCGGCGTGACGCTGCCACACCTGGCGCAGGATGAAACCGACCTGGTCCTCGAGGACATAGCCCGGCCGCGCCGGCTTCATGCTCCGTTTCGGCGAAACGCTCCTGGTCATGTCCCCTGCCCTCTTTTCCTTGCCTGACCTCACAGCGCCAGATGCGCGTCGCGGATGTCCGGGCGGGCGTCAAGCTCGCCCATGGTGCCGGCAAAGCAGATGCGGCCGCGCTCGATGATATAGGCGCGGTCCGAGATCAACCTGGCGAAATGCAGGTTCTGCTCCGACACCACGATGCTAACGCCGGCCTTCTTCATGGTCAGGATGGCGCCGACCATCTGCTCCACGATCTTCGGCGACAACCCTTCCGACGGCTCATCAAGCAGCACCAGCGACGGATTTCCCATCAGGGTCCGCGCGATCGTCAGCATCTGCTGTTCGCCGCCGCTCATGCGCCCACCATGACGGCCGCGCATCTCCCCAAGATTGGGAAACAGCGCAAATAATTTCTCACGCGTCCAGTGCGGCGCGTTCGGCCGCTGCGGCTGGCGGCCGACTTCCAGATTTTCCTCGACCGTCAGGTCCGTGAAGATGCGCCGCTCTTCCGGCACATAGCCGAGCCCGCGGCTCACAATCGCATGCGTCGGCAAGCCAGAGACATCCCTGCCTTTGAAGACAATGCGGCCGCTGCGCTGCTCGACCAGGCCGACGATGGAACGAAATGTGGTGGACTTGCCGGCGCCGTTGCGGCCGAGCAGCGCGACCACCTCGCCGTCGCCGACTTCAAGCCCGATGTCGAACAGGATGTGAGCCGGCCCATAATGGCTGTTGAGCCCTTCGACCGAGAGCTTCATGCGCCCGCTCCCTCGCGGTGGCTGATATCGTACATCAGCCCCTCGCCGAGATAGATGGCGCGGACCTCGCGGTTGCGCCGGACGTCTTGCGGCGAGCCCTCGGCGATCAAGGTGCCGCGATTGAGCACCAGGATGCGGTCGGCGTGTTCGAACACCACGTCCATGTCGTGCTCGGTGAAGAGAACGCCGATCGATTGCTGCCGCGCGATTTGCGCGGTGAGCCGCATCAACTCGATGCGTTCGCGCGGCGCCATGCCGGCGGTCGGCTCGTCCATCAACAGAAGTCTTGGCTGATTGGCGAGCGCGATCGCGAGCTCCAGCCGCTTGAGATCGCCATAGGCGAGTTCACCGCAGGGGCGTTCGGCATAACCGCTCATGCCGACGAGCTCGAGCAGACCGCCGGCCTCTTCCCGGGCGAACCGCGGCGTCGAGGCGAAGAGATTGAACAGCTGCCGGCGATACGACACCAGCGCGACCTGAACGTTCTCGCGCACCGTCATGGTCGGGAATGTCGCCGTGATCTGGAAGGTGCGGCCGACGCCGAGCCGCCAGATCGCGCGCGGCTTCCTGGCCGTGATATCCTCGCCCAGCAGATTGATCCGGCCCGCATCAGGTACGTTCTGGCCGTTGAGCATGTCGAAGCAGGTGCTTTTTCCGGCACCATTGGGGCCGATCAGCGCCAGGATTTCGCCGGCCGTAAGCGCGAACGACACGTCGCGCACGGCATGGACGCCGCCATAGGATTTGCTCAAGCCTTCGACCGACAGCAATATTGGCGTGGTGCTCATTCGGCGGTCTCGATCCGGGATGGCAACATTGTTTTGCGCAATTCAAGCCGGCGGCGATTTCGGATCGTCTCCAGCATCCCGACGATGCCCTTGGGGAAGGCCACCACGATCAGCACAATGACGCCGCCAAGCACCAGCTTGGACAGATCGGTCTGGCTCACCAGCCAAATCGAGAGCGCCTTGTAGACGATGGCGCCGACGACAGCGCCGGACACCGTCTCGACGCCGCCGAGCAGCACCATGACAAGCGCATCGACCGAAAGCGAGATGCCGAGGCTGTCGGGAAACACGCTGCCCTTCAGATACGCGAACAGCGCGCCGGCGATGCCCGCGACGGTGCCGGCAATCACGAATGCAGTCCATTGGATGCGCTTGCCATCGATGCCGATGGCCTCGCCGCGCAGGGCTGAGTCGCGCGTCGCCCGCAACGCGTAGCCGAACGGGGAAAACACGATGAGCCGAAGCGCCATCACCGCAAGCGCGGCGATGCCGATCGAAAGCCAATAGAAATGCGCCGGCGCCGCCGCCCACTTCTCGGGCCAGACGCCGAGGATGCCGTTGTCACCGCCGGTCACCTCGACCCACTGGAACGCGATCGACCAGACGATCTGCGCGAACGCCAGCGTCAGCATCGCGAAGTACACGCCGGACAGTTGCACCGCGAAGAATCCGAATACGGCCGCGCCGAGACACCCCAGTAGCGGGCCGATCAGAACCGAGATGATCATCGGCAACCCCGCGAGCTTGGCCAGCAACGCTACGCCGTAAGCCCCGAGCCCGAAATAAGCGGCGTGCCCGAACGAGGCGAGCCCGCCGACCGACATCAGGAAATGCAGGCTGGCGGCAAAAATCACGAAGACTGCGATCTCCGAACCAACCGTGAGCGCGTAATTGCCGGAGATCAGCGGCAATGCCGCCGCCACGGCCAATGCGACGATCGCGGCGAGACGTTCGTTCGACGTCAGCGGCCGCCAGGGATTGACGGTCAGCCCCGGCGTGCGGCGCGCGGGAGCTTCCGGCTTTCCGAACAGGCCCCATGGCCTGACGATCAGCACCGCCGCCATCACCAGGAACACCAGGATGATGGAGATCTTCGGAAAAATAAGAATGCCGAAGGCGTTCAGCTCCGACACCAATACCGCCGCGACAAAAGCGCCGACGATACTGCCGAGACCGCCGATCACCACCACCACGAACACATCGACGATGATCCGCAAGTCAAGCGCATGATGCACCGCATCGCGCGGTATCTGCAGCGCGCCGCCGAACGCCGCCAGGAAAACCCCGACCGCGAACACGCTGGTGAACAGCCATTTTTGATTGACGCCGAGGGCCGCCACCATGTCGCGGTCCTGCGTCGCGGCACGAACCAGCACGCCCCAGCGGGTTCGCTGGAACAATAGCCACAGGATTCCAAGCACGACCGGACTGAGCGCGATCAGGAACAGGTCGTAGCTCGGGATGTTCTGGCCGAAGAAATCGACCGCGCCCTTGAAGCCTGGGGCACGGCGGCCAAGCAGGTCGCTCGGTCCCCAGACCAGCACCACCAGATCCTCGACCATCAGGGTGAGGCCGAAGGTCGCCAAGAGCTGAAACAATTCGGGCGCATGATAGATCCGCCGCAGCAGCACCATCTCGACCAGCACGCCGGCCGCCGCCACGATCAACCCCGCGGCGACAATGCCGCCCCAAAAACCGATCGCGCCGGAAAATCGCTCGGTCAGCGTGAACGCCACATAGGCGCCGAACATATAGAACGCGCCATGGGCGAAATTGACGATCCGGGTCACGCCGAAGATGATCGACAGCCCCGACGCCACCAGAAACAGCGACGCCGCACTGGCAAGCCCGGTCAGGAACTGAACGAAGTAGAATGCCATCGGCGGTCCGCTAGAAATTCAAATCAGCTCTCCCCGCTTGCGGGGAGAGGGAGAAGGAAACAGCCTCACTCCTTCGAGACGGCGCTTCGCGCCTCCTCAGGATGAGGTCTTCGAGACGCGGCGCAATCGCCGCTCCTCAGAACGAGGTCTCACCCCTCATGGTGAGGAGCGCGGCAGCGCCGCGCGTCTCGAACCATGAGGCCATCGGATACGCAGTCATGATCCTGACCCGATCCTCACTCCTTCGGACGGAGCTTGGCGACTTCGGCATCACCAGGCAGATAGTCAGCGCCCTTGCGATAGATCGAATCCACCATGACGCCCTTGCCGTCCTTCAGGGCGGTCTTGCCGACGAACGCACCCAATGTCGACTGGTGATCGATCGCACGGAAAGTGATCGCACCGAACGGCGACGGCACTGACAAGCCCTCCGCCGCCGCTATCAGCTTCTCCGGATCGGTCGAATTGGCTTTGGCGAGGATCGCCGCGGCCGATTTCATGGTCTGGTAACCGACGATCGAGCCGAGCCTCGGATAATCGCTGTACTTGGCTTGATAGGCTTTGGCGAAGGCGTCATGCTCCGGCGTCTTGATGCTGTACCAGGGATAGCCTGTGACAATCCATCCTTCCGGCGTCTCTTCCTTGAGCGGATCGAGATATTCCGGCTCGCCGGTGAGGAACGAGACCACTTTGCGATCCCTAAACAGGCCGCGGGTATTGCCTTCGCGCACGAGCTTTACCAGATCGGCGCCGAAGGTGACGTTGAGGACGGCTTCCGGATTGGCGGCGGCGACGGCCTGCACCACCGGGCCCGCATCGATCTTGCCCTGCGGCGGCCACTGCTCGTCGACCCATTGGATATCGGGGCGCTTTTCGGCCATCAGTTTCTTGAACACCGCGACCGCTGACTGGCCATATTCATAATTCGGCGCGATCGTCGCCCAGCGTTTGGCGGGCAGTTTTGCAGCCTCTTCCACCAGCATCGCCGCCTGCATGTAATTGGAAGGACGCAGGCGGAACGTATAGCGATTGCCCTTGGCCCAGGTGATGGCGTCGGTCAAAGGCTCGGCCGCAAGGAAAAATACCTTTTTCTGATTGGCAAAATCGCTGACGGCCAGACCGATGTTGGACAGGAAGGTGCCGACCAGCATCGCGACGTTTTCGCTCGACACCAACTCGTTGGCGGCGGTCTGCGCGTCGGCGGGCTTGCCGCCGTCATCCTTGGAGACGACAACGAGCTTCTTGCCGTTGATGCCGCCGGCGGCATTGATTTCCTCGACCGCGAGCTGCCAGCCCTTGCGATAGGGTTCGGTGAAGGCCGGCAAGAGCGAATAGCTGTTGATCTCGCCGATCTTGATCTCGCTCTGCGCCATGGCGGAATGCGCCATGCCGCCGAACAAGGTCGCGAGCCCCGCGCCCAGGAAATATCTGCTCCGTCGCATCCTTACCTCCAATGTTGAAACCAATTACCGCAGACCGTCTTCACCCTTTATCTCAGCTGTCGTCAGACCGCCGACGCGCGGCAGCGGCCGGCCGCTGTCGGTGACCGCGACCGCCACCATGATTTCATTGGCGCGCGGCGCGTCGTTGATCTGCACCTCCATGCCGTCGAAATGACTGCGCACGAAGGCTGCGTCCTTGTGGCCGAGCGGAATATCCAGCGTCGTTCCCGGGCCGCTGCGCTTTTTCGACGATGGAATCAGCGCAGCTCCCTTGCCCAATACCTTGCGCACCGGCACGCCCATCTTGGGATGCAAGATCGCGGCCGCGTGCTCGAGTTCGCCGTTTTCGCCGACGGCCGCCGCCTTGCCATAGCTTTGGGCCTTGGCGCCGTCGATGCCGAGCGCGGCAACGGCCTTTTTCGAGAGCAACTCGCCGAGTTCCTCGCCAATCGCGATCAGAGGCGAGAGATCCTCGACATATCTGCCGGCAAACGGATTTTCGATCACGGCAATCGCCGCCGCGCGCCTTGTCGGCGGCGTCACGTCCTGCCCCATCTCTATCAGCGTCTCCTCGACCACGGTGACGATCTTGCGAATGATCGCGCTCATGATTTGCCTCGTTCGCCAATGACGATAAAATCAGACATGGACGGCGCCTTCTGCCGCAAGTTGCCGAACCGCTGTTTCCGGCCGGAACATCTCGATCCCGCGCGCGGCGACCACGACCGTCTCGCCATGCAAACGCAAGGCGGCGCCGTCGATCAGCCCTTCGGCGAGCCATTTGCGCGCGCTGATGGCACCGGCTTCCAACGCCTCTTCAATCTCGCCATCAGATAAATCGCCGACATCGCGGGTGACAAGGCGCGCGCCGAGATCGCTGTCGGGCTGCAGATCATGCGCCGGAGCGCGGACGATGCCGGGATGCCCGGGCAGATCGACCGCGTTGGCAATGATGGTGGCGGCGGCATCTGCCTGCGAGGCGGTCCGCGCCAGCACGGTCACGGCGTCGGCAATGCCGAGCGAGAAACTGCGGCCGTGCCGTCCGCTGGTGGCCACCCCGCGCGTGGGGTCAAAGGCTTCGATCATCGTCGTTCGCATCAGGCCGTGGCGGTCCGGCCGATCCATCAGGCCCACGCTAAAATGTTCGCCGCTCTCAAGATGCAGCGCGATGTCGCCGCCATTGTTGACGTAAGCGCGCGCCAGCGGCGCCGCCTGCAGCATGGCGCCGAGAATTTCTTCCGCGACAGAGCCTGCGACCGCCGCCATCGGTGTGATGAAGTGCTGACCGGCAAACGGCGCCACCGCAGCATGCATCCGCCGCGCGATCACGCCTTGCAGCAGGCACCGCCTGGGATCAGCCGCCTTGCGCAATAGCGGCAATTCGCTGCAGAGTTCATCGAGCAACCCCGTAAAACGCCGTGCCGCGGTAGCATAGGCCGCACGCACATTGGCCTCGTTCCCGTGTGCCTCCACGATCAGGTCGATCGGGCCGTCCTGCAAATGAAGCCGCTCGCTGCCAGCCAAAAACCTGATTTGCGGAGATCGCGTCATTGGCGCGGCCCCGGCTGCGACGACAGCTGGCGAATTTCCGTGTTGTCCTTGAGCGATGACAGCGGGCGCACATAATCCATATGACCGCCCAGCGCCGCATAATCAGACAACTTTAGCGTAAACTCGATCGGCGCCACCAGTGCCGGGGTCGGCACATAACCGAAGGCGCCGGCCGGCAGCCGCGTGACATCCACCATGAACGTAATGCCACCACCCGGCCAGACATAGACCGGCGCGCCGCCGCTGGTGACGCGTGTCAGCGCCTGTTTGACCGATCGCGTCAGCCGCACCGGATTGTCGGTGACACCGGCCCGTAGCGATCCGCCCGCCCCACCCATAAAGAGCACCGTGCACAGTGCCGGTTCGCAGTTCTCCTGGATCCGTTCGACCGACAGCTTGAGATCGGCCGGCATCGGCTGCTCGACCGGCTTGAGCTTCTCGTCGAGCACGTAATACGCCGCGTGCTCGCCTGTGGTAGAGACCATCAGCATGGTCATGCCCGGCCGCGCCGTCTTCGGATCGAACGGGCCGAGCACCGAAAGCGGATCGGAAATCATGGTGCCGCCCCAGCCGGTGCCGGGCTCGGCGACCTGGAAATAACGCCCCGGCGTCGAGCGGCGTCCCTTCATCTTGATCCCGGTGTCGGCAATATCCAGCAGCTTGCCGGCCTGATGTTCACTGAAAACGCCGGTGATGTGGTCATCGACCACCACGACCTCGTCGACCTTACCATGCCATTGCTTGGCGAACATGCCGATCGTCGCCGAACCGCAACCCACCCGCATGCGCTCCTCGGTGACGCCGTTGACGATTGGCGCGCACCCGGCCTGCACCACGACCGTGGCGCCGCCGTCGATGGTGAGTTCGACCGGCTTGCAGTTGCTTAAATCCATCAGCGCGTCGCAGGTGACGCGGCCTTCCTTCTTCGAGCCGCCGGTGAGGTGATGCACGCCGCCGAGCGACAGCATCTGCGAGCCATATTCGCCCGTGGTGACGTGGCCGATCGCCTTGCCCTGCGCGCGAACCGTTGCGGTTTCCGGACCGAGAAACCGGTCGGTGTCGATCTTCACCTTGACGCCGCAATAGCTGAAGATGCCTTCGGTCACCACCGTGACCATGTCGACGCCGTCGACTTCCGAAGAGACGATGAAGGGTGCCGGCTTGTAGTCCGGATAGGTCGTGCCGGCGCCGATCGCGGTGACGAACATGCTGGGCTCGTGAACGATCTTGCCGTCCCAGTCGCCGCCGGCCTGGAACGGCACCAGCCGCCCGCCATGGGATACCGTTCGCTCCAGCACGATGTGCGGATCGACACGCACCAGTTCGCCATTGTGATTGGCATAGCGGTCGCACGCACCCGCCGCGCCCGGCCGGATGTAACACATCACGGGGCAGGCATCGCAGCGGATCTTGTCGTCGGCAGCAGCGGTCGGTTCGGTCAGCATCAACAAGCCCACAAGCCAGCGTCAAACCGTCGGATCAACCAGGTGGTCGCGACGCATCGTATCGCGATCAGGCGGCGGCGGTCGTTTCGTAGCTGTCGCCGTCGGCCATTTTGTTCGTATACGAACGATGTTGCGCGCGGGGCGGAAACCTGTCAAGCGGCGTTGCAAGCGAAAAACGCCCATGCCGAATAATACCGCAGTCTGCTCGCGGCTCTGTTCACCAACCGGGCAGCCAGCTTTCGCGAGGCGAAGGCGCCTTGCACGTTTGTACACAAACGGTATCTTCAGAGGGTTCGACGCGGGGTTTGCAGGGCAACCATGGAGCGGGACCACACGCATGACGCAGACCACGATCCGCCTCAGCGTCAACGGCAGGATCCATGACGTCAACGCCGCTCCCGACACCGCGCTGCTTTACGTGTTGCGCAACGATCTCGAATTGAACGGACCGAAATACGGCTGTGGGCTCGGCGAATGCGGCGCCTGCGCGGTGCTGATCGATGGCCTCGCCGCCCGCTCCTGCGCGATCCCGATCAGCGGTTGCACCGGGCGCCACATAATAACGCTCGAGGGCCTCGGTTCGCGCGATCATCCCGATCCGGTGCAGGAAGCTTTCATCAGGGAACAGGCCGCGCAATGCGGCTACTGCCTCAACGGCATGATCATGACCGTGAAGGCGTTGTTGATCCGCAGCCCTCGCCCCTCCGAGGCCGAGGTGCTTGAAGCGCTGCGCTACAATTTATGCCGGTGCGGCGCGCATATCGAAATCATCCGCGCGGCGATGCGGGCGGCGGGACTTGTCGCAGAGGTGCAGGATTGATGGCCGCGCCGGGCCCTCCCGACAAGCCTGAACTTCGAGCGGGATCGTTATCCGTGGTTCGCCCGGCCGTATCCGGCGCGGAAGCCGGCTTCGAAACCTTTATCCAGATCGCATCGGATGGATCGGTCACGGCCTTCAACGGCCATGTCGACCTCGGCACCGGCATTCGCACCGCGCTCGCACAGATCGTCGCCGAGGAACTCGACGTGTCCTTTGCCCGGGTGGTCGTCGTACTCGGCGATACCTCGCGGGTTCCCAATCAGGGCGCGACCATCGCCAGCGAAACCATCCAGATCACCGCCGTCCCCTTGCGCAACGCGGCAGCGCAGGCGCGGCATTTCCTGGCCGCGCGTGCCGCGGAGCGGCTTGAGCTGGCGGTGGAAGAGCTCGCGATAGAAGACGGTCTTGTACGAGGCCGCGACAACCGCGGCATCAGCTATGGCGAGTTGATCGCCGGCGAGAACATCCGCCTCGAACTGGCTGATAACGTTCAGGTCAAGGCCGTCGATGCCTACAGCATCGTCGGGCAATCGGTGCCGCGCAGCGACCTTCCGGCCAAGGCCACCGGGGAGATGGTCTATGTTCACGACGTGCGCTTGCCCGGCATGCTGCATGGCCGCGTGGTGCGCCCGCCCTATGCCGGCGTCGATGCCGGCGCTTTCGTCGGCAGCAGCCTGATCGCGGTCGACGAGGCCTCGGTGCGCGATATTCCCGGACTGGTCGCGGTGGTCCGGATCGGCGATTTCGTCGGCGTCATCGCCGAGCGCGAGGAAAACGCAGCCAAGGCGGCGGCGCAGCTTGAAGTCGCCTGGAAGCCGACGCCGACGCTGCCCGACTTGGAGGACATCGAGACCGCGCTGCGCGCCAATCCGTCGACGCCGCGGACCCTGATCGACAAGGGCGACGTCGATGCGGCCATCGCCGCTGCGGCAAAGCCGATGGCGCGGACTTATGTCTGGCCGTATCAGATGCACGGTTCGATCGGGCCGTCTTGCGCTGTCGCGGATTATCAAGACGGTCGCGTTAGAGTCTGGTCCGGCACGCAAAATCCCCACATCCTGCGCGGCGATCTGGCGCTGCTGCTGCGGCGCCCGGAAACCGAAATCGAGGTGATCCGGCTGGAAGCGGCCGGCTGCTATGGCCGCAATTGCGCCGACGACGTTTCCGCCGATGCGGTGCTGTTGTCGCGCGCGGTTCGCCATCCGGTCCGGGTGCAGCTCACCCGCGAACAGGAACATGCCTGGGAGCCCAAGGGCACGGCGCAATTGATGGACGTCAAAGGCGGCTTACGCGCCGACGGCAGCGTCGCCGCCTACGATTTTGCCACCCGCTATCCGTCGAACGGCGCGCCGACGCTGGCGCTGCTGCTGACGGGCGCGATCGCGCCGGTGCCGAAAGTGTCCGAGATGGGCGACCGCTCCGCGATCCCGCCCTATGATTACGACGCCATCCGGGTGGTGGCGCACGACATGCCGCCGATCGTGCGCGCCTCGTGGTTTCGCGGCGTCTCGGCGCTACCCAATACCTTTGCCCATGAATCCTACATCGACGAGCTCGCGACCGAAGCGGGCGTCGACCCGATCGAATATCGCCTGCGCTATCTGAGGGACGAGCGCGCGACCAGTCTGGTCAATGCCGTCGCCAAGCGGGCCGAATGGATCCCGCGCCCCCAATGGAAGGAGCCGACCGCGGAAGGCGATGTCGTGCGCGGACGGGGGTTTGCCTACGCGCTTTATGTTCATAGCCAGTTTCCGGGCTACGGCGCGGCGTGGTCGGCCTGGATCGCCGACGTTGCCGTCAACAAGGCGACCGGCGATGTCAGCGTCACCCGCGTCGTCGCCGGTCAGGATTCCGGGCTGATGATCAATCCGGACGGCGTCCGCCACCAGATTCACGGCAACGTCATCCAGTCGACCAGCCGCGCGCTGATGGAAGAGGTCTCGTTCGATCGGGGCGCAGTGACGAGCCGCGAATGGGGCGCCTACCCCATCATCAAATTTCCGGACGTTCCCAAGATCGATGTCCTGATGCCGCCGCGCCAGGACCAGCCGCCGCTTGGCGTCGGCGAGTCCGCGTCGGTGCCGAGCGCCGCGGCGATCGCCAACGCCATTTATGATGCGACCGGGGTGCGATTTCGCGAATTGCCGTTCACGCCGGAACGCATTCTGGCGGGGTTGCGAGTCGAACAGGCTGCGGCACCAGGCGCCTTGCCCCTGGCGGCGCCTGGACCGCCGATTGGGCTCGACAGATGGCAAAATCCGTTTGCCAGGCGGCGTGGCGCGTTTGCAGGCATCGCGGCCTTGATCGCCGCCGTGATCAGCGTCGCGGCGGCTGTGCTGCCATGGCGGGCCATCGCGCCGATCGCGCGGCCGGATGCATCGGTATTCTCTGCCGCGACCATCGCCCGCGGCCGGCAACTGGCAGCGCTCGGCGACTGCGCGGTCTGCCACACCAGCGCGAACGGCGCCATCAATGCCGGAGGCCGCCCCCTCGAGACGCCATTCGGCACGGTCTACAGCACCAACATCACGCCCGACCCCGAGACTGGGATCGGCAGTTGGTCCTATCCCGCCTTCGAGCGCGCCATGCGCGAGGGCATCCATCGCGACGGAAGCCATCTTTATCCGGCGTTTCCCTATTCGCATTTCGCCAAGGCGACCGATGCGGACCTGCAGGCGCTCTACGCTTTTCTGATGGCGGAGGCCCCGCTGCATGCCGGCAACCCGAAAACCGCGCTGGCGTTTCCGTTCAACTGGCGTCCGCTGATGGCGGGGTGGAACGCGCTGTTCCATCGCGCTCACCCCTTCGAAGCTGACGCGACAAAATCGACAACATGGAATCGCGGCGCCTATCTGGTCGAGGGCCTCGGCCATTGCGGCGCCTGCCATTCGCCGCGCAATGCGCTCGGCGCAGAAAAGCCCAACGCGTATCTGGCCGGCGGTTTCGCCGAAGGCTGGGAAGCCCCTGCTTTGACATCGCTGTCGCAGGCGCCGATCCCCTGGAGCGAGGACGAGCTGTTCGCCTATTTACGATCAGGCGAATCCCGCTTTCACGGGGTTGCCGCCGGCCCGATGGCGCCGGTCGTGAAAGAACTCGCCGCTCTATCCGACGAAGACATTCGCGCCATGGCCGTCTACCTCGGCTCGTTCAACGACACCGCGCTCGACAGGCCGGCGCAGGACGCCGCGGCGGAAAAACTCGAAAGCTTGACCAGGATCCGGGCAGTTTCAGGATCGGCGCTCGGCGCGCGCCTCTATGAAGGCGCCTGCGCGGTTTGCCATCAGGTCGGCGGCGCGCCCTTGTTCGGCAGCCGGCCGTCGCTGGCCCTGAACAGCAATCTGCATAGCGCGGTGCCTGACAACCTGATCCAGGTGATTTTGCACGGTATCGCTTCGCCTGTTACGAGCGATCTCGGCTATATGCCCGGCTTCAAGGGCAGCATGAGCGACCATCAGCTTGCGGAGCTTGTGTCCTATCTGCGGCGGCAATTCGCCCCGGACAAGCCGGCCTGGACCGGGGTGGAGGCGGAAGTCCATCGGATCAGGCAAGGGATACTGCGCTGACCTGCCATGCCGCGCCCGAAACCCACTGGTTGGCTGGCCTTCGGCGCGATACAATTCCCCCATGACAGTCACCGATATTGCAACCCGGACCTATAATCACGGCTGGCGGCTCGATCCCATCGTGCGCAGCCTGCTCGATACCGATTTCTACAAGCTCTTGATGCTGCAGATGATCCGGGAATTCTACCCGGCCCAGCACACCACCTTTTCGGTGATCAATCGCAGCAAGCACGTCCGTCTCGCCGAGGTCATCGACGAGAGCGAGCTGCGCGCCCAGCTCGATCACGCCCGCACCATCCGCTTCAGCAAGAATGAGTTGATCTGGCTCGCCGGCAATACCTTCTACGGCAAGACCCAGATGTTTTCTCCTGACTTCATCAACTGGTTAGCCGCGTTCCGTCTTCCCGAATATGAACTGCGCAAGGTCGACGGCCAGTACGAGTTGCACTTCCACGGGCCGTGGACGCACACCACGATGTGGGAGATCCCGGCGCTCGCCATCCTCAACGAGCTGCGCTCGCGCCAGGTGATGAACGGACAGGGCCGGTTCGCGCTCGATGTTCTCTATGCACGCGCCAAGGCCAAGCTGTGGGCCAAGGTCGAGCGGCTGCGTAAACTGGAAGGCTTGCGCCTATCGGATTTCGGGACGCGGCGGCGCCATGGCTTCTTGTGGCAGCGCTGGTGCGTCGAGGCGGTCAAGGAAGGCTTGGGTCCGTCCTTCACCGGTACTTCCAACGTGCTATTGGCCATGGACAATGACCTGGAAGCCATCGGCACCAATGCGCATGAACTGCCGATGGTGGCGGCCGCGCTCGCCGACGACGATACCGAACTGCGCTGGGCGCCGTATCGCATCCTCGATCAGTGGCGCCATACCTATGGCGGCAACCTCCTGGTCGCCCTGCCCGATGCGTTCGGCACCAAGGTATTCCTGAGGGATGCGCCGGAATGGGTGGCGGACTGGACCGGCTTTCGCCCCGACAGCGCGCCGCCAATCGCGGCCGGCGAAGAGATCATCAAGTGGTGGAAGCAAAACGGCCGCGATCCCAAGGAAAAGCTTCTGGTCTTTTCCGACGGCATGGATGTCGGATCGATCGAGGAGACCTACCGTCATTTCGCCGGCCGCGTCAGGATCAGTTTCGGCTGGGGCACCAACCTGACCAACGATTTCGTCGGATGCGCGCCCGATGGTTCAACCAACCTCGATCCGATCTCGATCGTTTGCAAGGTAACCTCGGTCGACGGCAGGCCGGCGGTGAAGCTTTCGGACAATCCGGAGAAAGCCACCGGCGAGGCGTCCGAAGTCGACCGCTATCTGCGCGTGTTCGGCAACGCCGGCCGGGTGCGAGCCGCCGTCCACGTCTGAAACTGTTCGCAGCAACGTTTCCGTGCGCCGCGGGTCGCCCGCGAGCGATCCGTTGGTGCGTGGCGGCGCGGGCCCATCGACCGTCGCCAAGTGTTACCAGATAGCCACACTCGCGAAGATACTGTGAATGTTCCCTGAACGTTCTCAAGAGTTGATGGAGGGCATCTGCCGCACTGCGATAAATTTGTGGAGCAACGAATCGGGGCTGAAGTTTACCGTGCTTCCGCTGTGAGGGGAGAGCCAACATGCCAGCCTACATCCATCATCACGAAGTCGAGGAAGTCGAGAAAGCCGCGATTGTCTGCCCGAGCTGTCAGGGATTCCTGCCGATGTATGTCAGAGAGGTCGAGCCTCATTGGAGCATGTCGAAGATCGACTTCGTCTATGAATGTTCCGACTGCGGCGCCGAAGTCAGGCAGACCGTAACGAAGCCGGAACGCCGGCACTAGACCGACTAGACTAACGCCGCCGGTTTCAGCCAACCGGCGAATGGACGGGTGCACTTGCGCCCGCTGAGTTAATCGCAAACGGCAGCCCGTTCCGCAAAGGGACTATTCGCTTAACGCGGTGAAAAGGCTGCAGGCGTCCGCGCCCTACTGGATGGCCGTCTTGACATCGGTGCGATCGAGGTTGCATTCCCTGAAATGAAACGCAATTTCGTCAAGTGCGCGCTGTTCCCACTCTTCCGCTTTTGCCAGCCAGAAAATTCTGCGCTCGGAATCCAATAACGCGCGCTCGCGGCAAATAAATTCCTGGTTACGAATTTGGACAAGCCTGTTCAAGAACTTCACTCCTGCGGTGTGAAGCCGGTTTACGCTAGCCACGATAGCAGAGTTGGACCGCGCGTGTTTCAATTTTTGAAGTGGAGAACGGCAGCATTGCTGTCTCGCCGGGCAGGCAATGCCTATTCCTCCCTTCCGCAAACAAATGGCAGGCGACGTGACGGTCTTTGCCGGAAACCGCAAGCCTCGGTATTTCGGTGCGGCAGTCCATCGAAGTTTCGGGGCGCGCGCGGGTGAACGGTCCGCCGGACCGTTATCACGACATCTCAGGGAGCCAGGTACTGCAACAGCTTGGGATCATGGCGGACGTCGGCTGCAGGTCCCGCCAGCGCCACCCGCCCGCGGTCGAGCACGTAGGCGTGGCTCGCGACCTGCAACGCGAGATCGAGATGCTGCTCGACGATCACGACCGCAATTTCCTTCGCCAGCACGACCAGGCGTTCGGTGATTTCCTCGATCACACCGATCCAGACCCCTTCGGTGGGCTCATCAAGCAGCAGCAGCCGGGGATCCGACAGCAGCGCCCGGCCGATGGCCAGCATTTTTCGCTCGCCGCCTGACAGCGTGCCTGCAACCTGATCCAGGCGCTGGCCGAGTTTTGGAAATATTTCCAGTATCCGGTTGACGGCCCGGCTGTCGCGGTTGGTCATCGCGCCAACCGCGAGGTTGTCGCGTACCGAGAGCCTGCCGAACACCGAATGCTCCTGCGGCACGTATCCGACCCCCAGCCGGATACGCTGCTCGGTCGGCAATCGTCCGACCTCGCGCGCGTCCAGCGTGACCGATCCGCCCAGCAGCGGCAACTCGCCGACGATCGCCTTCATCAGCGTGGTCTTGCCGGCACCATTGCGGCCGAGGATGGCGACGCCGCCGCGCCATGGCGCCTGCAGCGTGACCCCGAACAGCACCTGGCTGCGGCCGTAGCCGGCGTCGAGATTCCTGATGTCGAGATAATGATCGTCAGGCACGGCGGAGATAAACCTCCTGCACCCTGGCGCTGGACTGGATCTCCTGAACCGAGCCGCAATCGAGCACGCTGCCCTGGTCGAGCACGGTCAGCCGATCGCAGATATCGCGAATGAAATCGAGATCATGCTCGACGATCACCAGCGAGCATTTCTTCTTGATCGGCTGCAACAATTCGCCCGTGACCCTGCGCTCTTCGAGACTCATGCCGCCAGTCGGCTCATCCAGCAGCAGCAATCTGGGCTCGGGCGCCAGCGCCATGGCGATCTCGAGCCATTGTTGCTGCCCGTGCGAAAGCGCCGCGGCGGGATCGGCCGCGCGATCCGCAAGCCGGAATTGCTCCAGCATCGCCATCACCCGATCGTGCAGCACCCCGCGCGTGCGCGAAAACACCAGGGTGGACAGCGACATCTGCGCCTGCAATGCCAGCAGAATATTGTCGTAGAGCGTCAGCGCCGGAAGCACGCTGGTGATCTGGAATTTGAGGCTCATGCCGGCCCGCGCCCGCTCCGCTGGCGTTGCCGAAGTTATATCGCGCCCGCCAAAGGTGACCGAGCCTGAGGTCGGGATTTCCGCACCCGCCACGCATTTCATCAGGGTGCTCTTGCCGGAGCCGTTCGGTCCGATCAGGCCGTGAAATTCGTTGTCGGCGACGTCAAGCTCGGCCGCGTTCAGCGCCATCAGCTTGCCGAAGATCTTGACCAGTCCACGCGCTTCAAGCAGAGCCATGGCTGCCCTTGTCAGGTGGCCGGCCAAATTTGCCGACGCGCTCGCGCTCGCTGAGGATCAGACTGATCAGTCCGGCCGGACGGAACAGGATCACCAGCAGCAGCAGCACGCCGAGGATGATCGGCCAGATATCCTGATAATTGTTGGAGAGCCAGAAGCTGACCGCTTCGATCACGACGGTACCGATCACGGCGCCGATCAATGTGCCGGCGCCGCCAAACAGAACGTAGAGCACGACCTGGGTCGACATCACCACGCCGAGCATGTTGGGCCAGACGAAGCCTTCGTGAAAAGCGTACAGGCTTCCGGCAAGCCCGGCGATGGCGCCGCCAAGCGAAAAGATGATGGCCTTGAGGTGTTGAACCTTGTAGCCAAAGAACGAGATGCGCTGTTCGTTTTCGCGCAGGCCCGCCAGCGCGAGACCGAACTGCGAACGTGTCAGAAAGCGGCACAACAGATAGATGACGATCAGAAAACCCAGCGCCAGATAATAAAATACCGGTCCTTCCGAGAACTCGTAGCCGCCCAGCGTCATCGACGAGATCGACGGAATCCCGTTCTGGCCGCCAAGATAGTACCATCCGCGCGCCAGCCGATCGACGGCGTACGAGCCGGTCAGCGTCCCCAGCGAGACAAAAATGACGCTTGAGGGATGACGCCCCAACAACAGAAAGCCGCCGAGCAGCAGCGCAAAGGCAAACCCGATCAGGACCCCGGCCGGCAGCACCAGGAAGATCGAGGTGATGTCGAGATCGCGTGCGATCAGCGCCACGCCATATCCTGCCGAGCCGAAAAAGACCGCCTGGCCGAAACTCATGATCCCCGCGTAGCCCCATACGAGGTCGAAGGAGAGCGCGAACAGGCACAGGATCAGAACGCGCGTGGCGTAAACGGTCAGATAGTCCTGCAGCACCAGCGGCAGCAGCGCCGCCATCGACAGCACGGCCAGTTCCATGATCGGCAGCTTTTGCCATCTGAACGCGGTCCGCGGCTGCCGCGGGACCGCCAGAGAGGCAATCGGTGTCATCTCGGTCATCAAGCCGCCCAACCCAGAAATAAAACGCGCTGCCGCCTGGCGATCTCTAGCATTCCTTGGGGTCGACCAGACCGGCACTGCGGGCGACAATCTCGTAGTTGCCGCCCTTTGCCACCGCAGTATACATCTTCATCTTGCAGTGACGCTGCCCCGGTACCATTTCCGCCGGCCCGCCCGGACCTTCGGCGATCTTGGCATGATCGAGGGCTGCGGCAACCGCGTCGCGATCGATCTTGCCGGCTTCCTTGACCGCAGCCTCCCACAGCTTGAGCCCGCGATAGGTGCCGGTCGCGGCACTTCCCGCAGCAAACAGGAACGTGCCGGGAAACTGCTTGTCATAGTTCGCCTGAATCCTGGCGCTGACCGGATCTTCCGGAACCAGCGCCTTGAAATAGTCGAGACAGCTGGCAAGCCCTTCGATCTCCGCGGGCTGGTTGATGCTGAGCGTGTTCTCGTCGTAATAGACACAGGACAGCCGCCCGCCGTTTTTCAAAAACCCCGCTTCGGAAAGCTGCTTGAAGAACGGGCCGACGCCGGGCGGGATCACCGTATTGAACGCCACGTCCACCTTGTTGGAGATCACGCGGTTGACGGTTGAGCTGAAATCGATCTGATCGAGCGGGTAGTATTCCTCGAAGATCACCTCGCCGCCATTGGCCTCGATCACCTTGCGCGCATAGACATTGAGGGTATGCGGCCAGACATAGTTGGCACTGGGAAGCGCAAACCGCTTGCCGCCGTTCTTGACGAGCCATGGGATGAACTCGTCGCATTGTTGCGCCGGCGTGGGACCGGTGCAGAACAGATAGGGCGTGCATTCCTTGCCCTCATACAGCTGCGGATAGATGTAGAGCGTCTTGCCGCGCGCGACGATGACATCCTTGATCGCATTGCGCATGGAGCTGGTGATACCGCCCAGCACCAGATCGACCTTGTCGCGCTGGATGAGCTTGCGGACGTTGCCGACCGCGACCGATTCGTTCGACGCGGTGTCTTCGATGAACAGCTCGAGCGGCCGCCCGAGCAGACCGCCGGCATCGTTGATCTCCTTGATGACCATCCTGGCGACATTGGCGTCGGCATTCCCGGCATATCCGATCGGCCCGGTCAAATCGGTGGCGATACCGACCTTGATCGGGCTCTCCGCCGCATTGGCCCATTCGGGACGAACGAGCCAGCTTCCGACGCCGGTGGCGATCGCGGTGGAGGCAAAGGCGAAATTGCCGAGAAAACGACGCCGGCTCAAATTGCTGTTTTGGTGGGACATCGGGACTAAACCCCTTTTCCTGAGACGAGACCTTGCGGCCGGAACTTGATGAATGTGATGGCCAGGACAAACACGAGTACGTCGGCGACGACGGGAGAGATCACCCACGGCAATGCCGCGCTCAGCGTCCCGATCACACCGGCGCCGGCGACCGGTCCGGCAAACGAGCCGACGCCGCCAACCATGACCGCGACAAACCCCTGGATCAGAAAGCGAATGCCGAGGTCGGCGAACAGCGAGAATACCGGCACGATCAGCGCGCCGGCAAGGCCGGCCAGTGCTGCGCCAAACGCGAAGGTCGCGCCATAGATGGCGCTGGTGGAAATCCCCGACGCGCGGGCGAGCGACGGATTTTCCAGTGAAGCCCGGATCCGCAGGCCAAACGTTGTATGCGCGAGCAAGAAATAGCTGCCCGCCATCACCAGCGCCGTGATGATCACGATCGCGAGGCGCCAAGAGGAGAAATGCATCGTGCCGATGTCGAGCGACCCGGCGATCGGCTCCGGAACCGCGCGGTAGAGGCCGCCGATCAGGGTCCGTACGACCTCCCGGATAATCAGTCCAAGGGCGTAGGTGCCGAGCATGGCGACGATCGGCGCGGCATAGAATCGCCTGACAATCAGCCGTTCGAGCACGAACCCGAGCGCACCCACGACGAACGGGGCCGCCAGCATTCCGAGCCAGACCGGCAAGCCCAGGCTGTGAACGAGGTAAGTGACGTAAGCGCCGACCAGAACGAACTCGCCTTGCGCGAAGTTGAAGATGCCCATCATGCTGGCGATGACGCCGAGCCCAAGGACGACCAGAACCACGATCGCGCCGAAACTCAGGATCTCGAAGAATGCGACGATCAGATTAGCCATGGGCTACCGCCAGCATCTCATTATCCGCCCTCACATCTTCTTCCAGTCGCCTGATTGTTCGAACGCGTGCGCGGCCCGGTAGATGGTCGGCTCGTCGAAGTGCCGGCCGATCAGCATCAACCCGATGGGAAGTCCGTCCACCATCCCGCAGGGCAGCGACATCGCCGGGTGATGGCTGATGTCGAACGGCGCGGTATTGGCAATCATCTCGAACGCGCGGCCGATGATTTCCTCTCGAGGGGCGTTAGGCGCCGGAAGCGGTGTCGCCTTCATCGGCGTCGTCGGCATCAGCAGCAGGTCATAGCTCGCCAGCGCCTTGTCGTAGGCGGCGGTGACCCGGCGCGCGATGTTCAGCGCCTTGCCGTAGTAGCGTGGACCGAAATTGTTGTTCGCATAGGTGCCGAACATCAACAGCAGCTTGGTGGTCTCAGACAGCGAATCCGCCTTGCCGCGCCAGCCGCGATGGACCGCCATCAGCGACGTCGAATAGAGATCCGAGCGGCTCAGCCCGTAGCCATCGCCGAACATCATGGTCTGGGTCATGCCTTCGGTGCCGATCGGCGTCCAGACCGCGGCCGCGGTCAGATGCATCGGAACGGAAATCTCCTCAAGCGTGGCGCCGAGGCTGGCGAGACGCTTCGCCGCCTCCTTGACGCTCTCGTTCACCGCGGCCTCGGCGCCGACCTGCTCGAACCCTTCTCTGACGATGCCGATTTTCATTCCCTTGACGCCGCCGCCGAGCGCCCTGGTATAATCCTGCACGACCGGCGCCTTGATCCGCGGATCAAAGCCGTCATCTCCGGCCAGCACTTCCAGCAGCAGCGCGTTATCGGCCACATTGGCGGTCATCGGCCCGGTATGATCGACGAAAATCTCGATCGGCATGATGCCGGTGTAGGGCACCAGCCCCCATGTCGGCTTCATGCCGTAGGTGCCGCTGAACGACGACGGCATCCGGATCGACCCGCCCTGATCGCCGCCGATCGCCATGTCGACCTCGCCGAGCGCGACGACAACAGCGCTGCCCGACGATGATCCGCCGGCGGAGTAACCCATCTTGTGCGGATTGTGCACGGGCCCGGTCGAGTTGGTGTGGCTGCCTCCGGATATGCAGAACGATTCACAATGAACCTTGCCGGCGATCTCGGCGCCGGCATCCAGCATGCGCGTGACGATGGTGGCATCGAAGTCCGGGACGAAGCCTTCCAGCGTCGAGGAACCGTTCATCATCGGCACCCCCGCCAGCATGATGTTGTCCTTTAGCGCCACGACCTTGCCCTTCAGCTTGCCGCTGGAGGCGCCCTTGACGGTCGATTTGCGGTACCAGGCGTTGTGCGGATTTTCCGCGGGCGCCGGCCGGAAGCCGGGGGTGCGGGGGTATTTGACGATCGGTACTTCGTCGGGCATGGCGGCGACGGCATTGTAGGCATCGACCGAGCCTTGCATCAGGGCGCGGAAGGAAACGACGTCCTCCTCCGTCAGCGACAATCCGCAATGCTCAGCGACATCACGCAGCTGTTCCGGCGTTGGAAGAGATACTGCAACCGACAACAACGACCTCCTGATTCCATAGCGCAGGGCCCGACCAAAAGATCGCCGCGGCCCACCGAGGCCGGACAAGCAGCTACCCCGCGCATTAATAGAAACGGAATTCTTTTCCTTTTCAAGTATTATTTTGCTGCGCCGCATTGACGGCGATGCCGGGAGGTCAGAACTTCGCGATCAGGCGGAAATCAAGGCCATCCGCTTCGGCGAAATAGATCGGCATTTTTGCCTTTCCGCCGCGAATGCCGATCGCGCCCCGGGCTCCCTGATACTCTCGATGTTCGCCACGACGGACAGCAACGGCTTGATCGCTACAGACTTCGCACGCGACGCCGCGGTTTCCAGGAAGCGCAGGCCTTCGTAATTCGACTGTGCAAGCGATCCGATTGGAGGCGCGTTGCGGCCGTAACAGCTCTCGCAATTGCTTCGGAACAGATCGTTCTCGCGGGTCCCGGTTTCGACGAAATAGCCCGACGCGCAGAACAGGTTTTCAGAATTGTCGGCGCCGATGCCCAGCAGCACCGTCTCGTCCATGGCGCCGCCAAGACGGAGCATCTTGGAGGCCAATCCATGTTCGGCAAATGCGCGATTGAAGACAACGCTATCGGTCCCGATCAGCGAGACCAGAACGACATCCGGCCTGGCGGCGCGAATCCGGGCGATATGCGCGCTGTGGTCGTGCTCGCCCACCGGGACGAACTCTTCACCGACCACGCGGCCGCCGGAATCCGCGATATATTTCTTGATCGCCTTGTGCGAGAGCCAGGGCCAGACGTAATCGCTCCCGATCAGGTACCAGCGAGACGCGCGCTTGGCCTTGGCGAGCCATTCGATCGCCGGGCGGGACAGATCTCCCGGCGTTTCACCGATCGCCATCACGCCGGGGGTTTTCTCGCCGCCCTCATACACCGGGGTGTAGATGTAGGGAATCCGTCCCGCGAAGACGCGGCGCAGCGCCACCCGCACCGCGCTGATATGGGCCCCCATGATGATATCGGCCTCATCGGCCTCGACGATGTCGGAGGCCACCCCAACGACATCGTCCAGGCAGCCGCCGGCATCGTGGAAGATCATTTCGATCTCTCGGCCGAGGATGCCACCGCGTCGATTTATTTCTGATACCGCAAGCAGCGTTCCATTGATGCCTGCTGGCCCCCAGATCCCCGCCGATCCCGACAGCCCGATAAAATTGACTATCCTCAGCTTGTTTCGATCGCGACGCTGACCGGAAAATTGCCGGCGACCTGCGTGTACAGGTGAACCTGGCGCGCTCGATACCGGGAACGCCTTCAGCAAGGCTCCGGGCGGGATCGACAGCCCCTCGGCGCCTGCAACTTGCCTGGACGAGAGCACTCCGCTCTCCTTTCAGCTTTCTTTCATTCAACTTTGTTGACGCAGCATCCGGCAGCCTCTCCGTCCAACAAAAATATCCTAATTGAAAATATTGAATATTCAACGAGTCCCGTGCATACAGAACGGGCAAAACAAGACTGAATATTCATCCCCACCCCATCAACGCAAAGTCTCAGCCGTGCCTAAACCGGAATCCAACAGCAAGCCGATCACCGAACACCTGGCTTATCTCCTCGCGCAGGCGAACCGGGAGATCAATCGTCAGCTGGATGCGCGCTTTCGAAAAGAGGGTGTACCGGTCGAGCAATGGCGCATCCTGAAGATCCTGTCGGACGGCAAAGGTCACTCGATGGGAGAACTGGCGGAAGCCGTGCTACTCAACCATCCGACCCTGACCAAGATGATCGACCGCATGGTGTCGGATTCCCTGGTGTACCGGGTGCAGGACCCGGACGACCGGCGCAAGGTCATGATGTTCAGTTCCGATCGGGGCAAGGCGCTGACCCAACGGCTGAATTCCCTGGCGCTGAGACAGGAAGCCCATATCGTCGAGAACTACGGCAACAAGGCCACCGCGGATCTGAAGCGGCTGCTCGAAAGCCTGATCGAAAAAGCGAATTAGCATCCCGTTTCACGACGCGCCGCCGGACAGCATTTTGACCAGGCGATAAAGATAATCCCCGCCTTGGTAGAATGATTTGACGAGAATGCGCTCGTCCTTGCCGTGTGCGCGGATGTCGTTGATATCACCCGCGAGCCCGGAATGGCCGTACGTCGGAATGCCGGCGTTGCGCAGATAGCTGCCGTCGGTGGCGCCGGCGCTCATGGTCGGCAGCACGACGGCGCCGGGCCAGAACTGCTGCGATAATTTCTCGATCGATCCCATGATCTCTTCGTGCAAGGCCGACGGCGCACTCAGCACCGGCTGGTCGAGTTGCGTCACCACGATCTGATCGTCGGCGAGCACGCGTTCAAGCGTAGCCTTGACCTCGTCGACCGGTTCGCCGGGCATGATACGGCAATTGACCTTGGCGCTCGCCGATTGCGGCAAGGCGTTGACCGCATGTCCGCCCTCCAGCATCGTCGCGACGCAAGTGGTGCGCAGCTGCGCGTTATAGACCGGATTGGCGGCGAGCCGGACAAACGACATCGCGGACGGGTCGGGCTTGTCGGACAGCGCCGCGCGCATGTCGGCCGCGGTCTGCTCATTCTCGAATTGCGCGGTGCGCTCGAAATAGGCCCGCGTCGTTTCGTTGAGCTTCTGCGGGAAGATGAATTTCGAAAGGCGCACCAGCCCCTCGGCCAGATGATAGATCGCATTGTCCTTGGTCGGGACCGAGCTATGGCCGCCCTTATTCTTGACGGTGAGCCGGTAGCTCAATGAAACCTTCTCGCTGGTCTGGACGCTGTTCCTGATCGGCTTGCCGGCTTTCAAGCCGACGCCGCCGCCCTCGTTCAGGGCGAATTCGGCATCGATCAGGTCGCGGTGGTTGTGGAGCAGCCACTGGATCCCGAGAGCGTCGCTGTCGAGAATTTCCTCGTCGGTCTCCAGCGCCATGATGATATCGCGATCGGGCTTGTAGCCTTCCTGCTTGTAACGGATGAGGTTGGTGACAAACGCCGCCGCCATGTATTTGTCGTCGCCGCTGCCGCGGGCATAGAAATAGCCGTCCTGCTCGGTCAGTTTGAACGGATCGACCGACCAGTCCTCGCGCCTGGCCGGCACCACGTCGAGATGGGCGAGCAGCAGGATCGGCTTGCGCGCGCCGCTGCCGCGCAGCCGGGCGACCAGATTGCCCTTGTGCGGCACCGGCGAGAAAACCTGGACCTCGGCATCCGTATAGCCCCCAGCGCGCAGCCGCGTCGCCATCGCCTCGGCCGCCCGCGCGGTATCGCCGCTCGCGGTCGTGGTGTCGATTTCGACAAGCTCCTTGTAGATGTCGAAGGCGAGTTGCTGCTGCGGGCTCAACTCTTCGGCGGCCGCCGGGACCGTCGCCGCAGCGAGGAGCGCAATCAGGGCGGTAAAGAAAACGATCCAGAAGCGCTTGCCCGAAGTGAGATTTCTCCGCATCCGGCTCTCCCAAGGAAATGCCGCCCATCCCTATGAATTCAGACAGGGATGGCGCTCGCTGGCAAGCTATCCGGACCAAGCAGTTCTGCGGCTCTGCTATCCCTATTTGATATCCTTTGCGGCAATCACTTCGATTTCGACCAGGAATCCGGGATTGGCGAGCGCGGCGACGCCGACCACAGACCGTGCCGGCAGATTGGGCTGACTGCTGCCAAAGAACTGGGTGTAGCCTTCCATGAATGCCCTGAAATCCATCGGCGCCCGCGCGTCGTGAACCAGAAACACCTGCATCTTGACCACATCGGCCATGCCCATCCCAAGACCTTCGAGGATGGCCTTGATCTTGTTGAGAACACCGACGGTTTGAGTCTTGGTGTCGCCATAGGCCTGAGGGCTGCCCGGGTCGGCCTCCTTGCTGACGACGGGAGGCACCTGGCCGCTGACATAGTAGGTCGCAGTGTTGCCTGAGACCTTCACCGCCTGGGCGATCGGGAATGTCGAATTCGGGATAGGGTATCTTTCCACATCGGCGCGCGCGGCGCCGGGAGTAGCCATCAGCGCGCTTGCGAAAAGCGCTGCAAGGCTCAGTTTCGTTCCGGGCTTCATCCGATACTCCGTGTGTCAGGCGGGGATTCTAGCGGCGAACGGTCTTGACGTCCTCGGCCGTCACCGGATCCTTGTAGCTGTTGCCGAAATGGGTGCGCAGATAATTCACGACGGCAGCAACCTGATCGTCGCTCATCATCGCCCCGAACGGCGGCATGCCTCGCTGTCCGTTGACGACGACGGCGACCGGATATCCACCGGCTTCGAGATTGCTGTTGCCCGCCAGCGACGGATAGCTTCCGGCGCCGACAGCGCCCTTGCCGTCGGACATATGGCAGCCGCGACAGACGCTGGCGAACAATTGCTCGCCGCTGGTCTCGATAAACATCGGGCCGGTGCTCCATGCCGGTTGGGAAGCCGACGGCGCGGTAGCTTGCGCATAGGCCATC
>WNFW01000309.1_pt1 | contig 30385 bp, 27 predicted proteins | sample 5400131 | NCBI WGS metagenome assembly WNFW01 (sample SAMN13153362, study PRJNA577476) | soil metagenome | isolation source: 20 cm soil or saprolite under grassland replicate 1 | place: USA:California | collected 2016-06-15 | reverse complement strand
GATGCAAGAGGTAATTGATCTCAGCCGTTGCGTTTTCCGGCGTGTCGTACAAAACGCCGACTGGAACAAGAACAGGCAAGCTGTTCGTTAGCGCGCTGCGCAGGACAAAATCGAGCCCCGGTTGTTCGATTTTGTAGTCAATGTCCTCGGCCCGGTGCCAGGGATCGGCCGATGATACATAAACCACTGTCTGCCGATACCGATCACCCGCATGACGGATGTAATCCTGGAAACCATTGTGATGATCGGTATTCCCAAGCTGAATCTCACGAATCGCGAATCCGAGCCGGTCGCGAATGTCATTCGAAGTTTGCGCGCTTGTTTGCGAGGACTGGTTCATCACGACGCGCACGAAGCGCACCGGAAGCGCGTTTGCACAGAGCCGAACAGATTCATCGCCGCCTGATCCGCGGTTGATCTTTCCGTTTGGAAAAAGGCGCCACTCATCTGTCCGGTCGGCGTGCAGGTGCATCGGGTCGTTTCCGCTCCAGTACTCGACCCTGTATTGCCGGGCGAACGGTGCACCCCAGTGAATCCGAATGCAGTCGATCGGTCTCGTGGCGCCCAGATCGATCACCACCCATTGGGGATGTGTGTCCTCGGGTTTGGCGGTGAAATGGGAATCGAGATACGGATTACTTTTCCAAAACGATTCTTCATCGCCGTCCGCGATGCGTGAGTAACCGTCATCATTTGCTTGATCGATTGTGTTTCCGCGTCGCGGCAAACGGTAGCCGTAGGAAAGGTTAATCGGCTCAGCGAGCGAATCGTCCGAGGTCCAGTATCCACATTGATGAGCTGGATCGCTCCACGTGCCGCGCGAGTTCCAATGCCAGACTTCGCCAGCTAATTCAGTTCGTAACCGATACGTAAGTGGGCCAAATCCGGCAGATCGCATTTCGGCGATGTTCTTATCCGTGAACATCTTTGCGCACTCGCCCTGCTCGTGACCATCAACGCCCGCGCCTAATGCTTGAGGTGGGACGCACTGATTTACTGGGCGATCCGCGAGAACGACCGCAGAGACTGTAAGAGGTTTTTCATCGGCAGGCGCGTGTGATGCAAAATAGACAAAACCGATGGCGGCAGACGAAAGCGCCGCGGGGACGTGGACGCACTCCAAAAGCTTTCGCAAAACGAAATTGATCGCTCGATGAATTTTGCACGGAGTGCTTTTCGAGCGCGATGCGTCCCCGCATCGCTTTGTGCTGTTTAACATGCGGACTTATTTGTGACGTCGTAATATAGCCCGGCTAAATCCTCATGCTCGTTGACCTGAACTTGTCTCAGCCCTTACTAAAATCACTTCTTCCTGTTCTTGGCGTCGCGCTGCTCGTAGCAGGCTGCAAGAAACAGTCGGCTACGGCAGCCGTCGATCGTAATGGTCCGGTCGAGGTAGTGGTTCCTGAACATGGCGCTTACACCGGGGCGTTCATGGACTTTGGCGACGCCGAGGACGACGTCACTCTTGAGACAATCGAAGATTTCGAGCAGATGGTCGGCAAACATCAGGCCATCATCGCTTCGTCAAGCTATTGGGGAGAACAAAATTTTCCCACGGACAATCTCAATGTCATCTGGCGGCACGGTTCGTTGCCGCTTGTCTTTTGGTCGCCTTGGGACAGGCCATATGAAGAAGATCATGGGCCGGACAAGTTTAGTTTGACGGAGATCCTTTCCGGCAGATGGGATTCGTACATCGACAAGTGGGCCGACGCCGCTCGGAATTTTGGTCATCCGATGATTGTCGTGTTTGCCGTCGAAATGAATGGCACCTGGTTTCCGTGGTCGGGGGCCTACTACGGCGGGGCGCAATGGGACAAAGAGAGCAACAATTGGAAAGGCCCGGAAACCTTTCGCAAAGCATTTCGATACGTCGTAGACCGTGTCCGCGCCCGCGGCGCTTCAAATATCAAATGGATGTTTCATACGAACAATTATCCCTATCCGTACGAAACCTGGAATTGCGCGCCGGCTTACTACCCGGGATCCGATTACGTCGATTGGCTCGGCCTGAGCGTTTACGGCCAACAATATAAGGACGAGCCGAACCCGGATATTCCTTCACTGGTGGACTGGCCTTACGAGGAAATGTCCAGGCTCGATCCGCATAAACCAATCATGATTGCCGAATGGGCGACGGGCGAATTTCCGCACTCGGCAGAAGGCGGTGGAGTTGGCAAAGCCGACTGGACCAAGCAGGGGCTCAAGCTGTTTCGCACACGTTATCCGCGCATCAAGGCGGCAGTTTATTGGCATGAGCGTTGGCAAAACGCTGACGGATCCTACAGCAACCTACGCGTAAACTCTTCTGTCGAAGCACTCCGAGCGTACCGCGAAGGGGTCGCTAATCCAGTTTGGCTGGGAGATTTAATTCTGCGAGCGCTGCCGAAAAAGTGATTTGTCATGTCGAGCAAAAGTGTTGCGCCCAGCAGGGCGATGAAGGAGAAAAATTTCGATCACGTAGACAAATTCATAGGTTGGCGGCGTCTTGCAGATAAAGACCGTGAAAAGGTCATGGACAACGTCGCTAGCCATGAGGATTGGAAAAGTTGCTTTTCAGAAATCGGGCCCGGCCTGCTGCTTTTCGCCCGCCAATGGGCGCGATCGGCGGCTGATGCCGAAGACATTGTTCAGGAAGCTTTCGTCAAGTTCTGGCGACGAAACCACAAAATCAACAACCGCGCGCTGCTTTACGCCACGGTGCGTTCGATCGCTCTCGACTTCATACGTCGCGACAAACGCCGTGCTCGACGCGAAGCCACCGTTTTTGCCGAAGCTGATCCAACCGTCGAGCCTCAGTTTGCATGGGAAGATGAGGCGCAATCGGCGCTCGCTGCGGCGGTCGGATGCTTGCCACACGATCAACGTGAGGTGCTCGTCTTGAAAATCTGGAATGAACTCACTTTTAGCGAGATCGGTGAGGCACTTGGCATTTCTCAAAATACCGCCGCATCGCGATATCGATACGCGCTGGCTAACTTGAAGAAAAACCTGCAACCCCAATGAGCGATTTCTCCGAGCTTGAGGATGACTTGAGAGCGTTGCGACCAGCGCAGCCTTCGCCCGTGCTTTTTGAGCGCATCGAGGAAGCGATGGCCGATTGCAGGACAGGTGCTTCGCCTGCCAGACAACCGGAGCGGTCGTGCTACAGTTGGTTGTCGTTAGGCTTTGGCCTCGCAGCCGCGGCTGCAGCGATCGTTCTGCTACTTGCGCGGATCAACACCGATCAAACGCGCAACGAAAACGCAGAAATCGCACAAGTCTCACCTTCGTCCCAAACAAGAACAGTCCTCCCTTCCGTTTCCGGTGTAAACGGCGAAGCGATGTCCTCGAACAAATTCATTCCCTCCGGCACGACTCAAGTTGTCTATAATGAGCGCGACGAGGGCTTGCACTTTGCTGACGGCTCGCGCCAACCGTTGCGGCGTCTTCGCTATCGAACACAACAGACGTGGCAATGGCGTAATCCCTCCACCGGCGCATCGCTTCGTGTTTCTTACCCCAGCGAGGAAGTTGTCCTGATTCCCGTTTCCGGCCAATGAACCTTTCGCTCCTAGTCTTATTCGTGCTCCTGCTCTTACTCAACCGGGAAAGCGAACGCCCTAATAAGCGGGAGCAAGAGCATAAGCATGAGTAAAAGGAAAACCGAATCGATTTTAACAAAACAAGACCATGAAAATTAAACTCGTCACTGTCATTGCAACCGTTGCCTTCCTGTCGATTACAGGATTCGCGCAGACACCACCTGCACCGCCACAACCACCCGATCAGCCGCGTCCGCCGGCACCGGGCAGTCACGAAAAAGCACCCAAAGTCCCGATGATATTTCTCGGTGTAGAGACATCGCAGGTGCCAACTGTCGTGAGCGAACAGCTTGGCCTGTCCAAAGGGCTCGGGTTAGTCGTCGAGTACGTTGTTCCGAACAGCCCTGCTGCGGCTGCAGGCATTCAACAGAACGATATTCTCAAAATGCTGAATGACCAGATTCTGATCGAACCGAGTCAATTGCGAAAGCTCCTGCAGACGTTTTCCGATGGCACGGACATAACACTGACGATCCTGCGCAAGGGACAGGAGCAGAAGGTCACCGTCAAGCTTGCAAAGAAGGAAGGACCACAGCGTCATTCCTGGGCACCTGGGGACAAACATGACTGGCGGTGGGATTTTGATGATACGGGGGATCTCGGCGAGCAGATGCAAGGTTTGAAGGAACAGTTGCAGGAACAACTCGGTGCACAACGCGGCGTCATCCGTGGAGCAGTGATGAAAGCTCACGAGGCGGCAAGACGCGCGCGCGAAGACGCCCGCCGCGCTGCGCGCGAAATTCGCATCCTGAGTAAAGACAACGGCACACTCAAGGCTACAAGGATCGACCTCGGTAAAGCGCAAATCGTTTTCTCGGACGACAAAGGCGAGATGAAGCTGGAAAATTTGGATGGAAAAAAAATACTGACGGCGAAAGATACTCAGGGAAAACTGCTCTTTAGCGGATCAGTTGAGACGAAGGAGGATCGGGATAAGATGCCTGCCGATGTTCGAGAGCGTTACGAAAAGTTACAGCGAAACGACCTACCCGCGGTCGCGCCTGGAACAGATGCCGACGAAGAGAATGAAGACGATGCCGATGCCGACGAGGATGACGACGCAACGCAATCGACTGACACGGTCTGCGCACGGGCGTGCTTTCACTCGTGCGCGATGCGAAGTGGGGTGGGGGAACTTCACAACGGCGGAAGCTTGAAGCAAACAAGTTAAAGGTTAACGATCTAGAGACTGAGGAGGAACTCCGTCGAGCGCGCCTTAACCTGGCCTGGCCAGCCGCTCGGCGGAGTTTTCCTTGCTGTCCGACAGACGCAATTTGCGAATATTAATCTTGCGCTTTCGGCGGGACCTTTGCCATCGGTCCGAGCCGGACTAGCATTTTTCGGAGAAGCCGATCCATCTTTGATAGGTGGAACGAGTTGTTCTCAACGTGTTGCCAAACAAATGCGGCGTTGCTGCCTGATTTTGATTCCTGCCCTCGCATAACGGCATTTTTCTTGCCGCCGTAAATCCACCCGTCTATAAACGAGAGCGCGTAATGATGCGGCTCCTTTTGCTCATAGCAGTCATTGCGTTTTCATCGCCGCTGCATGCGCAAACGTCGTCGCCTTCTGCTTCTCCTGCCCGCAGTGCTACAGCGTTGCAGGCGGCGCCATCTCTGGAGCAGCGCGTTGCAGACTTGGAAGCCTACGTGAACAATTCGGCGCGCGGTGCGGATTCAGCCAACGCGCCAGTCGCATCAAACATCTCTGGACCCGGTCCCGCGAGCAATGCCTGGATGATGACCTGCGCAGCACTGGTGCTTTTTATGACATTGCCAGGACTCGCGCTTTTTTACGGCGGTCTTGTCCGTGCAAAGAACGTTCTGTCCGTACTGGCGCAATGCCTGGGTATCGCCGGTCTGGTAACCATCATCTGGTGGATGGTGGGTTACTCTCTCGTTTTTTCCCAGGGATCGCCATTCATCGGCGGGCTGAAGTTTGCTTTTCTGCGCGGCGTCGATGGACGGCCGAACGGTGATTATTCGTACTGGGTCTCGCAGAATGTTTTCTCGATGTATCAACTGATGTTCGCAATCATCACGCCCGCGTTAATCATCGGCGCAGTGGCTGAGCGGATGAAATTTGCAGCCGTGCTGGTTTTTGTCGGGGTCTGGATGTTCGCCGTCTATTTCCCAATCGCCCACATGGTTTGGGGAATCGATGGCTGGATGAACGGAGTTTGGAACGCCGGTGCAAAAATTACCGCCATCGATTTTGCCGGTGGGACGGTCGTCCACATGAGCTCGGGCTGGTCGGCGCTGGTCTTGTGCATTCTGCTCGGGCACCGGCTTGGTTTTAGGAAAGAAATCATGGCGCCGCATAGCATGGTGCTTTGCATGGTGGGAACGGGTTTGCTCTGGGTTGGTTGGTACGGTTTCAACGCCGGCAGCGCTCTCGCGCCGGATGGAATAGCCGCAAACGCGTTCATGAGCACGACGCTTGCCACCGCGGTGGCTTCCTTTACTTGGGCAATGCTCGAGTACGTGCTGCGCGGCAAACCCAGTGTGCTCGGATTTTGTTCCGGCGCGGTGGGCGGGCTCGTCGTAATCACACCGGCGTGCGGGTATGTCGGTCCCAGTGGCGCAGTGATCGTTGGAATTGCTGCAGGAATAGTTCCGTTTTTTGCCTGCACCAAATTGAAATCGTGGCTGGGCTATGACGACGCGCTTGATACTTTTGGCATTCACGCTGTTGGCGGAACACTCGGCGCGTTCCTGACCGGGTTACTCGCGACTGCGAGCGTGAATCCAAATCTCCTAGCAACCGTTACTGGACCGCCGAATCCCGCGACGCGGAACGGCCTTGTCGGGATTGTGGGGCACACCCTTTGGCTGGAGCAACTAAAAGCAATCGGGGTCACGATTGCGTTCGCGGTGGTGGGCAGCGCAATTGTCGGCGCCATCGTGAGACGGCTAATTGGCTTGCGCATCGCGCCTGAAATCGAGCGCCAGGGGCTCGACATCAATCAGCACGGCGAGGAGGGCTACATTACGTCGTGAAGAGCAAACCACGAAGCTACGGACTAAGGACTACGAGAGCGCACAAGAAGTACTGTTGTCCTCAGTCGGTCGTCTTGTGGTCATTGGCAAATGAACCGGGATAAGGAACATCTACAGCTGCTCGCGGTTTTTCATTACGTAGTCGCCGGCCTGGCCACTCTCTTTTGCTTCTTCCCACTTTTGTATTCGATTCTCGGTGGGTTCCTGCTTTACGCGGCAAACCATCCGGGACCAAGCAATCAAGAACCGCCGCCGGCAGTCCTGGGTTGGGTTTTTATCGTGCTGGGCACGCTCTTCTTTCTCGCTGGCGTGGCGATGGCGATCTGTATTTTGATCGCCGGCCGATCGCTCGCGCTCTGCAAACGTTACTCGTTCGCACTCGTAATGGCCTGCATCGAATGTCTCTTCATTCCCTTCGGAACAATTCTCGGAGTGTTTACGATTGTTGTCCTTTCGCGCGAGTCGGTTAGGGCGTTGTTTTCCACTGCAGCTGCGCGAGCGTCGGGCTGAAACTGTCGAGGCGAAACCTCACAAACAAGGCTTCGTCAAGGTATCGGTGGCGCTGCGGCAGTCTTGAAAAAGGCGCAATGCTCGTTCTGTCAGAGCCGTTAGCTGCGAGCGCTCAACGTCCGGATCCCGCTGTGCCCACACTCTGCGCCGCCCGTTGCAATTGCTCAGCGTTAGCTTTCTTGACGTTCAAAGCACCCGGCTCGGCAGCGCCGTCGGGAACTTCAACCCACCGGCCCCCTGTATGGCTTCCTGTCGTCGCTGGCATCCACACCATGTGCTTGCCGCTCTTTGCAGGTGCGCTTGCTTGGGATGCCGACGCCGGTTTTAGGTCGAAATTCAGTTGTGTCGACTGATTAGCTTTGGTTTTCGTGTTCATGATCGATGCCTTAACCGCGCCATTAACTATCAACGTGACGCGGTAAACGCCAGGTGACAGACTTTCCGCGATATAGCGACCTTTTCCGTCGGTCTTGACCGTACCGAAGAGCTGTTTGCCGTCTTTCGACTCGATTCGAACATCCGCACCCTTTATCGCTTGCCCTTTTGCATCCTTTGCGACGCCTTGAATTGCTGATGGCCCAGCCCAAGCTGTCGCAATGGAAAGAACCAACCCGATGAACCCAATTTGAAGTGATTTAGTTGACATATAGATAGACCGTTACACTACTTCCTACAGAAAAAAATAAGCGAAGTTCCCGAAAATCATACTTCGAACGTTGGTGAAGCGATTTTGTGCGCTCCAGGAAGAGGGGAAGTTCCCAAAAACACGAAAAGGAGGCGAAGTCCCTAAATATTCTGCTTTGACAGTTCCAAAAGACGTAATCGACCGTTGCCGCGGGGCCTGCGAGGCGCTACGGTTTTGGAAACGTCAAAGCGACGTCCCAAATAAGAGCGCTGATGTTGGCCGTTGCTTCGTCCTAGCCCTTCCAAATTACCAATTACGAGCGGTGACGGTCTGAATGTTGGAACCGGAATGCGCCTTTCCGCCTTCGTCGACTTCGACCCAATTACCGCCGATATGGCTCCCGGTACGACTCGGCACCCACACCATATGCTTTCGACCCTTTGCAGTGTTACCTGCTTGGGACGTTGGCTTGAAATCGAAATTCAGCTGAGTCGGTTTATTCGCCTTGGTCTGCGTGTTCGGGATCGACACCTTGACCGCGCCGTTCACAAGCAATGTTACCCGGTAAACGCCCGGTTGCAGTCCCTGTGAACTATAGCGGCCTTTTGCATCGGTCTTAACTGTGCTGAACACCTGTTTTCCGTCTCGGGATTCGATCCGAATGTCTGTGCCTGTAATCGGTTCACCTTTTGCATCTTTGACAAATCCCTGAATCGTCGCTGGCCCGTCGGCTGGAATTTTGTTCGTTCGGACACCGGGTTCCAATGCGCGATCATCCACACTGATGTTGACTCCCGTCTCGGGAGGCGCACCGGCCACGTCTGCTGCAATTTTGTTCGTTCGCGGACCGGCTTCCAATGCGCGATCACGCGCACTCGTGGTGGATCCCGTGTCTGCAGGCACAGCGATCACATCTGCTGTAATTTTGTCCGTTCGTCGGTCGGCTTCCGATGCGCCATCACGCACGCTGCTGTTGAATGCCCTCTCTGGAGGCGCAGCGATCAGGTCGGCTGTAATTTTGTTGGTTCGCGGACCGGCTCCCAATGCGCGATCACGCACACTCGTGGTGGATCCCGTGTCTGCAGGCATAGCGATCACATCTGCTGTAATTTTGTCCGTTCGTTGGTCGGCTTCCGATGCGCCATCACGCACACCGCTAATAACTCTCGTGTCTGCAGGCGCAGTGGTCACTAGAGTGTTCGCGCGGGGCGGATCCAAATCTCCCGGAGACGTGTAATCCGGAACTGTTAATGGATTAGATGGATTCTGTACGGGCGTGCTAATGCCGAAACTGCTTATTCCTGTCGGATGACTTACATCGTGGGCGGAAAGCGAAACGCTAGGCGCTCTGGTCTCGGTAGAACCTTGTAAAACCGCAATGCTTCTGTCTGGGAGATTAAACTTCGACGCTCGGAAAAGTTCGCCGCGAAATAACGAAACCGTGGCCGCGCCCAAAAGTACACCCATAGCCGCTGCTCCAACTAGTTTGGGGTTACGCTGCGACCAGCGCCAGATCCGAGCTGGAGGTGAAACCGGGCGGGCGACGATTGGACGGCCGTCGAGCCAGCGTTCCAGATCGGCTGCGAGGTCTCCGGCGGAGTGATAGCGCGCTTTTGGATCACGTTCGAGACAGCGTGCACAAATGGTCTCCAAATCCCGATCGAGCGATGGTGCCAGCGAGCGTAGTCTGGGCGCCTGCGTTTCAGACGCTTGGCGAATCACGGAAACCGGATTGGAACCCAGGAATGGTGGACGCCCGGCGAGGACGTTAAACAGAACTGCGCCGAGACTGTAGACATCCGCGGCCGGGGTAACATTGGCAGCTGGACCATTTGTTTGCTCAGGGGCAATGAAACCTGCAGTTCCGAAAGTCGTTAGCGACCTTGTAAGGTCGTTGTTCCCGTCCAGCAGCTTGGCCAAACCGAAATCGCTGACAAGTGGCTCGCCTCGATCGTTGAGCAGAATGTTTCCCGGTTTGATATCGCGATGGAGCACTCCCCGGCTATGGGCGTACTCGACAGCCCGCGCCACTTTTGCCATGAGTTGCACGCACTTCCGCGGTTGATCGCGAAGAGAAGCCGCGGTCTCTTGCAAACTTCCATTCTCCGCGAACTTCATACTGAAAAACGGAAGTCCGTCCTCGCTTTCGCTCACTTCATAAATCGGAAGGATGTTCGGGTGATCCAGACTGGCCACGGCCTGCGCTTCTCGTCGGAAACGCTGCAGGGCTCCATGTGAATCAGCGCGATAACTAAGGACGCGCTTTACCGCGACGATGCGGCGGGAATGTCGTTGCCTGGCGCGATAGATTACGCCCATGCCGCCGCAACCGATCTGCTCGAGGATTTCGTAGTTGCCTAAGAACCAAGGCTTATTGGTTGAGTCTACTTCAGAAAGTACGCTCTCATAGGCCACCTTGGATACTTCGCCGCCAGTCTCGAGTCCCTTGAGCAACAGGCAGCTAACACAAACTCCAGTGTCGAGTCGCGTGGTTGCGCCGCACTTCTTGCATTTTGCGCCGCCTTTAGTCGCGCTCGGGAGTGAATCAGAGCGCTCGTCAGAAGTCGTCATGGGGATCACGCGGTTCTTCCTGCAAGCGCCACACACAGATACCGGATCTCGTCGTCTACGTCCGCAGGATTTTCGACCGTACGTGATACCTCAGCACGCAGCAAGCTCCGATAACGCTCTCGCATTTTGTGCAATTGTTTTTTCACCACGGTCTCAGAGACTCCCAAATTCGCAGAAAGGTCGGCGTATGATATTTCATCGCGTTCTTCAGTAAGGTGATGGCTTAGTGCTTGGAAAAGCCAGAGTTTGCCTTTGGTTTCGCATTCTTCGCGCAGGTATCGAAGCGCGTGTTCTACTACCGTTGTCGCCCAGCTGAGATCGAAGAGCCTTTCCGGAGATAATGACTCAAGTGCCTGGGCGGAATTGGAGAATGCCAATGGTGCCTCCGCCGTCCAATCGTCCCACGAAATGAATTCCACATCACCGCCGCGTTTGTGGGCATGGGCTTTTTCAGCAGCGTTAATGAGAAAATTTTGGAGTGACTTGAGCAAGAGCGAACGGAACCGGCCACGATTTCTATCGGCGTGTTGCAGCCAGTTGCGCTCAAGCATTGTCACAAAAAAATCCTGCGTCAGGTCCTGCGCGTCCTCGACGGAATAACCGCGCGCCCGGACAAACGAGAAAATAGGTCGCCAATAAGTACGGCAAAGTTCGGTGATCGCGTTCCGTGCATTTTGCTCTTCACTTCCCGAGTTGACGGCGGAAAGGATGAGGCTCCAGCGGGTAGTTACAAACTCGCGCGGTCCGCCTCTAGCGTGGTCGCCAGCGTTCCCGTTCACGGGAGAACATTCCTCCAATCTAAAAAGAGATGCAACGCTGCCTCACGCAGTCTTGCGGATTGTTGTGATGTCGAGCCCTTCGACTTGGCTCGGGACAGGCTCCGTCGCCGGTCCGGGGTAGTCCCGCGAGTGCGGGAAGAAGGTCGGGAGGCATCTCTGGATTGCTTGGCTGCACCTAAACAAGGTCACGCTTTCAAACTTCAACGTCCAACCTTGAACGCCCAACACCCAACCTTGCAAGAAGTTTGCCGGCGGAGGGGCTCGAACCCACACGATCTTGCGATCACTGGATTTTGAGTCCAGCGCGTCTGCCAATTCCGCCACGCCGGCGTTGCGGAAGTGACATTACGAAATCAACAGCGAAGCTCAAGCGACGCCGTGGTGCTGCGTAGTTCGCCCATCTAAACTTCAGAAAGCTGTCATCCGCTTCATTTACTCCTACGTGACGAAATGATCGGGCACCTTCACGAACGAATCTTCTGTCGTGAAAACATCGTTTGAAGAAATACATCTGTATTGTCGCGAAGAAAATTGCAACAACTGCGAGGGCCAAAATTAAACGGGGACGTTAACGTGGCGCGGTGTTATGAATCAGCACGTTGTCCAAAACCCGCCTTTCCGCACCGCTGAGTGCTGGTTCGCTGCCATCATCTGATGGTGCACAGATAGTGGTTCATTAATAAGCTTAATCGGCGTCATCCACGCATTCGCTGTCGGAAAGCTTAACAGTTTCTAAATAACGAGTTCGCGCGCCAAATTTTTTGTGCAACCACTTCGGGAACAACCCACGATATTCAACAAGCGCATTTGTGGCAACGGGTCGCGCGGGAATTGCCACCCGCGCACCTATGATACATCGAATTTCCATCTCTTCGCTGGTTGTTATTGCTTGGTGGTGTGCGGTTCTTCCAATAAACGCGCAGGTCAACGTTACTCAGAAGCAGAACAATCTTTCCCGCGATGGCCTTTACATCGATTCGGCATTCACACCTTCAGCCGCGGCTAGTGTGGCACGCGACCTGAACTTCGACGGCACCATTGCAGGTAACGTTTACGCTCAGCCTCTTTACATCGAGAACGGCCCAGGCGGCGCGGCGATGGTTATCGTCGTGACTGAATCGAATAATGTTTATGCGCTCAACGCCAGTACTGGCACAGTGATTTGGCAGCGCAACGTTGGCCCGCCTGTCAGCTCAGGTCTGCCGTGCGGCAATATTAGTCCGCTCGGCATTACAGGCACACCGGTTGTCGATCTCGCCACCCGGTCACTTTTCTTTAATGCCATGATCGATGGCGCGACGAAGAAGCATTTCATTTATTCCTTGAATGTGGATACAGGCGCTATCAATCCCGGCTGGCCCGTTGATGTAGACGCCACAGCGACGTACAACGGCACGACCTTCACTTCTCTAGTTCAGAACGAGCGAGCAGCACTCGGGCTGGTTAACGGCGTCGTCTATGTCCCGTATTCTGGCCATGCCGGCGACTGCGGCGCCTACCGCGGTTGGGTTGTCGGCGTGCGAATCAATAATCCAGCCAGCGTGACCGCCTGGGCAACCACGGCTGTCGGTGGCGGAATTTGGGGCCATGGCGGTGTTGCCAGTGACGGCACTAACCTGTTCGTGGTGACCGGAAACACCTTCAATACTGGAGGTAACTGGAGCGGTGGCGAAGCGATTATTCGTTTGCAAGCTGGGCCGATCTTCAGTGGCAATCCGACTGACTACTGGGCACCTACCAATTGGCTCTCACTCGATAATGGCGATACCGATCTTGGCGGGTGCGGCGCAGTGCTTTTCGATGTACCCGGCGGGACGCCTAGCCAGCTGGCGCTCGCATTAGGCAAGGATGGCAATGCTTATTTATCAAATCGTAGTAATCTCGGTGGCATTACCACACCGGTAGCCTCCGCGAACGTAGGTGTAGCAATCAGAGGTCAATCTGCTGCCAGTTATCGCACAGCCAACGGAAGATACTTTGTTTTTCGGGACGGCAGCAGCGCGATTTCGGCTTATAAAGTTACTGCAACAAACCCGCCAAGCATAGTCCCTGCTTGGACCGTGAGTCAGAGCGGCCAGGGATCGCCGTGGGTTACGACTACGGACGGCACTAATAATGCGATTGTGTGGGTGGTCGGCACCGAAAATGGCGACCAGCGATTGCACGCCTACAATGGCGATACTGGCGCGGTTGTTTACGCCGGCGGCGGGGCAAACGAGCTGATGGCTAATACACGCAAGTGGAACGGTGGAATCGTCGCGCGCGGTCGGATCTACTTTGCCGCCAGCAACAAAGTTTATGCTTTTAAGGTGCCGACAGGAACACCCACACCAACACCGACAGCAACGCCCACGGCGACTCCTACGCCAACCGTAACTCCGACTCCTCCACCGCCGACACCTACGCCAACTCCTACTCCTACGGCGAGACCTACACCCACACCGACGCCGACTCCCACCGCTACTCCTACATCAACACCGGGTGCAGCTTGTCGACGATCACTGACAATCGACCATACGAAGGTACCCAGCACACAGTCCAATTTCACAGTGTTAGTCAGCGTCACTGATCCTGCGCTTAAAACGGTAGCCAACGGGGGTCACGTAGCCAATCCGAACGGATATGACATCGGGTTTTACGCTGATTCTGGGGGGACTACGAAGCTCAAGTGGGAGGTGGAGAAATACGATGGTACAACAGGCAACCTGATTGCATGGGTAAAGATCCCCTCGGTATCCAGTTCGATCGATACGGTCTTTTACCTGTTCTATGGTGATAACTCGATCAATACAAACCAGTCCGATCCGGCCAATACGTGGGACTCAAACTTCAAGAGTGTGTGGCATCTGGGCAACGGTGCTACCCTGTCGCTTTCTGACAGCACGAGCAACGGAAACAGTCTTGCAAACGTGGGAGCAACTGGGGCTACGACCGGAAAAATATCCGGAGGGGCAGGTCCGTTCAACGGAACATCTCAGTGTCTTAAAACGGTTAACTCGATCAACCTGGGGGCAAACAAGGTAACGCTATCTGCGTGGGTGAACATAACGGGTTACACCAACTCTAACTTTGCGGCCCTTGCACAATTTGCCAGTACGAACTGGTATTTTAACAACAACTCGTTTTCCAGTACACCCAATGAAGCGGGCACGTGGGGAGTATGGGCGGCAGGCAGCGGAGGGTCTCATAACGGAGGAAAATTCACCAGGCCGTCAGCCGGGGTTCATCATGTTGTTTTCACATACGACACAACCCTTGGAACGGCACTGAATGTAAAAGCATACGTTGACGGGGTAGCGCAGACCATTACGCAAACGGTTAGCGACAACACCGCGAGTGCCAACTTTGGAAACTATATTGTTCATTTTATGGCGCAATCGGATGAAACCGTGTTTTGGCCTGCGACGTATCTGGATGAAGTCAGGTTAAGTTCATCTACCCGAAGCGCAGCCTGGATAACAACCGAGTACAACAACCAAAGCTCCCCGAAAACATTTATCACAATGGGTAGCGAGAATTGCCCTACACTCTAAAAAGGCTTTCATTAGCCAGGGCTTGAACGCTTACGGTAGCTCAGCGGGTAAGCCATGCAGCGTCGTGTTGATACCATCACAGCTGCATCACTCGTATCCGGCAATCCAAAACCTGTAGTGGATAGGATTTTGCCTGATTCGACAATCAGCCGCCAGTCCGATTGTGTATCGTCATCAATCAAACCAAATTTTCCGCGCACACTCCATAGGAAGTCGAAGGCGCTTTTGGGCTGCGCCTTGGATTGAATGAGCGGCGGTCTAGGGAACGCCCGCCGCTCCCTACTTAGTAACATCACCGGATGCGTTGATGAAATAATGGCGAGCTCAACAAGCTCGCGCCTGCACGTTGCGCTGTCCTGAGTGTATTCCAGTTGCGAGAAGAGACGCAATCCGCTGAGTGCAGCGTAGGCTAAAACGATTCGAACGCCTGCAACCCGCGCGGTGGCCCGAGAATTTCGCGAAGGATAATCGCGTCGCGTAAACCGGAAGTTGATGCAAGCAACGTGACTACGTTGGTTCTAAATTTGTCTGTTGTAGCAATCGTCTGCGTTGCTCCTGGCACAATTCCGCCGGTCGACGGCGGCGTAATCGGCAATGATCCTTCGTGGACCTCGAATGCGGGAGAGCCTATTGCTTTTGGCGTAGCGATTTTTTCGGCGCCGCTGACAGTTCGTGCCGGAGAAATTTCTTTCGGAACTATCTCGGGTTTGCGCAGCCTTTCTCGCCTTAGCTGTGAAAAGGGTGAAACCGGCGGCTGCACCGGCGCGAGTGGGCGTGGAGGGATATCCGTTCTTGGCACCACCTGGGGCGGCGGCCTCGAGGCCGGGGGTTGACCAAGCGCTTCCAACAATTTGCGAATCTGATCTTCATCTGACGTTCTCGGCGCGCGGGAGATCGGCGGAGGCGTTCGCGACGTTGTTGGTTGCTTTGTTTGATCTTTGCGTGTTTTGCCAGCTGCCTTCGCCAGGAACTGAAACAAAACGGCGACTGCTACAAGCAAAAGGAATAGCAGATTCTCGATATGGGCCGCAATCATTGGTTACATCCCGTTGAATTGTTGAATCGTTGAATCGTTGAAGGGTTGAAGGGGTCAATCCGGACTCTTCTCACTTCTCACCTCACACTTTCTAAATCTGGCCGATCACTGATTACGTCCCCTCTGTTCCGCGCGGTTTTTCGCCGCCTGCGATTGATTCGCGCATCGACGTATCCGCCTGCACGTTTTTCATCCGGACATAATCCATTACCCCAAGATTTCCCGAACGAAATGCGTCTGCCATCGCCTGCGGAACGAGTGCTTCGGCTTCCACGACTTTGGCGCGCATTTCCTGCGTCCTGGCTCGCATCTCCTGCTCCACCGCAACAGCAGCTGCGCGACGTACTTCGGCCTTTGCCTGCGCGACACGTTTGTCGGCTTCGGCCTGCTCGGTTTGCAATTTCGCGCCGATGTTATCGCCGACATCCACATCGGCGATATCGATCGAGAGAATTTCAAACGCGGTGTTGCTATCGAGACCTTTGGCCAGCACTGTTTTTGAAATGCGATCGGGATTCTCCAGCACTTCTTTGTAGGAATGAGCTGAGCCGATTGCGCTCACAATGCCTTCGCCCACGCGCGCGATAATTGTTTCCTCAGTCGCGCCACCTACGAACCGATCGAGATGTGAACGTACGGTAACACGCGCTTTGACCTTCACGCCGATACCGTCTTGTGCGACTCCGTCAATCGTCGTGCGGCCCATGTTTGGGCTCGGCGCGTCGATCACCTTCGGATTGATGCTGGTGCGCACCGCTTCCAACACTGTCTTTCCGGTTCCTTTTGTGGCCAGGTCGATTGCGCAAGCTCGATTGAAGTCGAGGGTGATTCCTGCCTTGTCAGCTGCAATTAAAGCAAGGACGACATGGCTCACATCACCGCCTGCGAGATAATGTGCTTCCAGGGGATCGCTCCGAACATCCAGACCGGCCTTCACTGCAGTGATGCGGTTATCCACGATTAAACCGACTGGCACCTTTCGTAATCGCATTCCGACCATTTTGCCCAGGCTCACCGGCGCATTTGCAATCCGCGCTCGGAGCCAGAGGCCGAAAAAGTTGAAAAGGACAACGGCCAGCACGAACGCAAACAGCGCCAGCACTGCGACGCCGACAAGATAAAGCGATTCCATATTGCGGCGAAGATTATCGGAACAGTAACAGCGCGGGAAGTTCTAATTGGCGTGTCGAACCCATCAGTCCAAGCGTCTTGGCAAAGGCCTGGGTGGAACGCGTTGTCCTCAACGCGTTGGCAAAATGGATGCGGCTTTGCCGCCCGATCTCTGCACCTTCGGCGAGGTTAAGCTGCCATCGTCTTCGGCGAAGCCGATCCACCTTCGTCATGGGTCAAAAAAGGGTTGTTTTTTTGCTCGCGCTGCGCCGAGTATTTTGATAGGAACGCAATTCCCATGATTTCGCTTTTGCGAAGGCCTCATAGGACTTCTCGAAATTAATTTACGATGCACACGCTCGAAGAGTGGCAGCAGTGGTATCAGGCAGTAAGCATTCCAGAGCCGCGCGCTCAGGCTGTTCAGTCGCCTCATCGGCCATCCGAAGAACCTCTGCTCCAATCATGGGATAACCGGTTGGCCGCGCAGAATATTTACTTTGACATGTGCATCGCCAAGAAAATTGGGCACGCACATGTTGCGGATGAGAAAAACGTCGCGTTTCTTCGAATCGATCAAGGCTTGGCGAAACATTCGGTGGAGAAAGCGGTGGCTGCGTTTATTCGTGAGGGTTCCTGGCCTGCTCTGAGCCATCGCGACTGTTTGCATCTGGTCGTTCGCACTCAGCTTGCGAGAAAAGTACTCGCAGCCATTCTGCAAGAGACGCCTCAGGGCATGGTTATTAAGAGCCAAATGCCTGATCTTGGAAATCGTGAGCACGCTATCCAGTGGTTGCTTTTGGACCTTTGGAATTTGGGGGGCAAAGCATTCCTGACGGCAATGGCCAGCGACTTCTCCAAAAAGCGAGAGGAATCTGCAAGCGAGAAAAACCAAATCGGACAATTAGTCAGCGAACAAACGCATTGACTGCGCGATTTGGTGCTCGGGGCGGGACTTGAACCCGCATGCCTTTCGGCATACGCCCCTCAAACGTACGTGTCTGCCATTCCACCACCCGAGCTTCACCTGTGCGAGGGTCAAAACTTTCCGCAGTCCGCGGCGGCTGGCAAGTATCCTTTCTACTCCTGGTCATGCTTTGCTCGAAATTCGAATCCAGGTGATTCGTGGTTAAGCTTCGAGCACGAGCACAGCATGAGCACGAGTAAGAGTACAGAATGGATCAAAATCGATCTGCACATTCACACGCTTGATGATCCCAAAGACGCCATCGATTACTCCGCGCATCAATTGCTGGAACGTGCCCAGGCACTCGGTTTTCGCGTCCTTGCCATCACGCTGCATGATGCGGTCTTTGATCGACGGGAAGTATTCGCCGACGCGGCAGCCATGGGGATTTTGCTTATCCCAGCTGCCGAGATGCGCCTGCATGGCGCAGACGTCATCGTGCTAAACGTGAATGCTGAAGAAATGGCGCAGCTGAAAAGCTTTGATGATCTGCGGCGGTTGCGCGCACGACGCGGCAGTTCGATTTTTACAATTGCGCCGCATCCCTTTTACAGGCTCGGTGGCTCGATTGGATCGCGATTACTTCAAGAAATAGATTGCTTCGATGCTATTGAGTATTGCCATTTTCACGTGGGCCTCTTTAATCCGAACCGCCGCGCGAAAGGAGTGGCGTCTCGCTTTGATAAGCCATTGATCGCGACGTCCGACGCGCATCGGCTCCACGCTTTCGGACGCCATTATACCAGTGTTCCCATGCCGTCTGCTCTCACGATAGAAAACATTTTCACAGCCCTACGGAGTGGCCCTCTGCGGCTGACGAGCCCTGCGTGCAGTTTTACCGATCTTATGAGCGCAATCTATTTCGTTTTTCTGGCGCACCCGCTTCGGGTGCGCAGGAAGTTCGCCAAAAGGTAGGCTTCGAGCCGCCACCAGGTCGAACCTTAGCCAGAAGGCGATTCAGTGGCCAGGTCGTAAATTGCGCCCCAATCGCCGGACGCCACCTTTCGTGCCGTCGTTTCCCATGGGCGAGTACTCCCTTGGTAATTGGATGTTTCGTCTCGGCCCCAGAAAATGTATCGGACGCCTAACGACTGCGCGACCTCGCGCCAGTTCGGTGCCCCACGCATCAAGGCTGTCAACTTACTGTTTGCGCTATTGTAATCGAATCCTTGCGTCCAAAGATGGCCCGGATATCCCAGAACAACTTTGCGCCCCTGGAGCAGGAGGGGATGGTTGTAGGTCGGGTAAGCGGCGAAGCGAGCCTCCACTGGCAAAGGCTGAACCGCGTTGCCGATTGCATCGACTCTCGCGCGCTCAATCAGTCCAAAGCCCGGGTGCCCGGCAGTCAAGCCGCCCAGCAATGTGACAAAACCCGAAGCAAAGAGCGCAACGCAGGTAACAGCCCGTTCCGGAAACGCCCAGCGACCAATCAGATCGCTCCACAAAAACGGAAGAATGAGAAAGTACCCCCAAACCATGAGCTTAAGATTGTCCCAATCCCACGGCGCGGTTTGAACAAAGTAACCGATGCCGAAGATCGCGACGGCAGGCAACACGAACGCGATGTCAGCTGGAGGTGTCTTGCCCCAGCGCCAGCCAGCTTTCCAGGCGCGCCAAATACATAACGCTACCAACGCCAGCGCAAGGAGGACCCATAATCCGAAGTTTGTTAGCCAGAATTGGAAAAACGGAGCAATCACGCCGTTCCATGTTTTTTGCGCGATTGTCCACAAGAACGGAACATCCGTGCCAAAGTCCTTTGGGCCGATTCGGAAGAATGGAGCGCTGAAGTCCGCCGAATCTTGCACCCAGCCTGGATGCCATTTGAGCAGCGATTTTGCATGAAACTGATCGGTAACCAGCCACACAAAAAAGGTCGCGGGAATCAAGGCAGCACTCAGCAGCGTAGCTGCGTGTCTGCGTATCGGGGCATCACTAAAAATGTTGGGCCATGTTAGCCGCTCGAAGAGCATCCCGACGAGCAGCACGATTGTGAGCGCAATAAAGGTGTGGACATGGAAGAGTGGCATCGATGCGTAAAGTGAGAGTTCCACCCAGAAGGGCAGGGGACCCGTGGTGTTGCCGGGCGCGTTGACGGCAGTAACTCGACCGCCCTCATCGGTCGCTGCTGAAGGTTGAGCTTGGTTGGCATCAGCCTTAGCCAATTCAGTCTTCGTATCCCCTTCAGAGGAGGACGTGTCTGACGCGGGCGAGCTGACGCCGGCCGCAGGAGCGTCAGGGAAATATTTCTGCCGCCAGTGCCAGAGTAAAATCAGCGCTGCAGGGATTGCGTAAAGCCACCCGCGCTGGGTCACGAACATGGACAAGGCAATGCTTTTCCAAGCAATGGCCCGGTGGGCGATATCTGCTTGCGTGCCCTGATAATCCAAAAACTTCAGCGTTCTAAAGAATTGGAATCCCGCTAGCCCGCCATTGAACAGAAAACCTGCCACACTGAACGTCCCGCCCCATCGGAAAAATGCATAAAATGTTGCAAGGGACGCAAGCAATCCGGTCCAAACCAGTCCGTGCATCAAATCGATATGAACAAGGCAGAGTAGAGCGTTGAATAGATCGATTCCTGCAGGGTACCTTAGTTTGCTAAAGGCGTAGATCGGGTTGTCCGGCCAGAGCGATACTCCATTCGCGAAATTCCTGATCCAGGTGATATGGAGAGAAAGGTCACCCAAATTATTTGGCGATTGAATTTTCCACTCCCCGCCGTCGATGTAGAGCAGCCAGCAAAACGACCGTACGGCAAACAAGGCGAAAAATGCTGCCACTAACCAGAACCAGATTTTACCATAGCGCCAGGCACTCGGAGCCGATTCAGGCGTCTTACCTTGCAGTCGGCGTTGCGCCCGCTGGGAACGTTTTGCCTCAGAATGGTTTCGTTTATCAGGGTCAGAGGTTCCGAGCCAGGCAGCTATGGCAAATGCAACCCCGCATACCAGTGCGAGAGACGCGCTCAAAGCGTTCAATCCATGGCCTGCCATGCCCAAAAGGAGGCCGCAAACAACCGACAAGTTGACGAAGGTTAGACCTGCGGAAAGCCACTTCATTTGAGACAGAGCGGTTTATTCTGAGCGAAGAAGCTTTGATGAACGTTCATGCCGATCGCCATGAGAAAACAGAGATGTTTCGCTTCGCTCAACATGACAACGGGTATGAAATTCTAACCCGGCCCTTTTCCAACAAAATCCGGTTGTTTGCCTGGGAAAAAGTCTTTGAAGATTTTGGCGCTGAAGTAGATCTTTGAAGGCTCCTGATAGTTCCGAAGACGCATTGGTTCGGTATAATAGGAACCATGCAGTTTGGCTTCGACCTGCTTGATTTTATCTTCCTGTACCAAGAGAAAATCGCCGTCCAGATTGGCCGGCATGTTTCCTCCCTCGTAGTAACCGACCCGGTCAAAGTCACCCAAAACCCACGGCAGCGGATAAACGCTTGAGCGGATCAAATGTCCTGTCAGGTGATAATACGCCGGGTTTCGTTTCGCCAATGTGAGGAGCGGTTTCGTCAGTTTGAACATGTCGTTGTAGGTCTGAACATAGACATATGGTTCAGTATCGGTCGTGCAACGGAAGTAATTCAGCGAAATTGATGAGCTGAGTGAGTAACAAAGTAAAAGCGCTGATATAACATATACTGCACGGCGATACTTCGCGGTAACAAGCAGGGCTGCTGCACCAAAAGTAAGCAGGAACGGCCATACAATGTTAATGATGCACCACGGCGTCTTATAATGGACGTAACTGTAGGCCATGAGCATGCCCACACCGTAAATCGCAAGGTAACGGAGGCTCAAATTCTTGAACGCCTGGCAGAATATGCAAAGCACCAGTCCCGCGAGCGCGGGCAGTTCGTAGCGTGCAGTTAATTCAACAAAGTAATACCATGGCTTTTCATGGCCATGCCCCGCCTCGCCGGTTTGAAACCATGCCTTGCAAGCCACGTAGAGGCCCTTTACCCCGCTCCAATTCAGGAAAGCTCCCGAATAGAGAAAGACGATCAGGGCAGCTCCGACGCCAACAATCATGGCAAGATCGATATAGCTCCACGCTTGCCGCGCCGCCTTCCCATCAGGAAGCCGAGTGAGCAAGTGGGAGACTATCAACACAGGAATTGCCACGACCGCGCAGACCAGATGAATGATGTATGTCTCCTTGGTAAGAATCATTCCGGCCAATCCCATCCCTGCGCACCACAGATAACCGGTCGTCCCGCTTTTCCAGAGGCCAAGCAGTCCGAGAATGAACATCATCGTAAAAAGAACGAGCCACACCTCGTGGATCGCATAGCGGCCGTAGAAAACAAACCCGGGAGAGATCGCCATCGCCAGCGCAGCTATCCGGCTCACGTTTCGTCCCACCAACGGCTCGAATTTCAACGTCAACCAGACGCAGCCAATACTCGCAAGCACAACGGGCAGCCGGAGGGCCCAGAGATTCCGGCCAAACAAGCTCTCCGATAGCAGTAGGACATAAAAGTGCAGCGGTCCGTGGTAATTCGTCGGGTCGTATCTGTAAAACCCATTATGCATGACCTGATCGACGAACCAGCCGTTGATGCCTTCATCAAAATGCGGCGGCTTAATCCCCAGCAGAAGAAAACGCAGGAACGCGGCAATCCCAAGAATTAACCAGGGGATCCAATCTATTTCCGCCGCGCGAGTTTTCCATCCTTCCAAATAATCACGCAGTCCCGCGATGGCGGGAGAATATTCTGCTGGCGCGCTGCCTTCTGCGCTGCTAGTACGCGCTGCCATGCGCATCCTTGTAACCGGTGGCTGCGGATTCATCGGGAGCAACTTTATTCGGTATATTTTGCAACATTACAAGCCCGCGTACGTGACTAACGTCGACGTGCTCACCTACGCGGGCAACCTCGCCAATCTCGATGGCGTGGTCGAAGAACATGGCGAACGCTACGAGTTTTTCAAAGCAGATATCGCAAACGCCGACCAGATGGACGCGCTTATGACCGAGCATCAGTTCTATGCGGTCATCAATTTCGCGGCTGAATCGCACGTGGACCGCAGCATCAACGATCCACTGAATTTCATTCATACAAACGTCATCGGTACCAGCGTATTGCTGGATTGCGTCCGGCGGCATGGCGTCCAACGCTTCATTCAGGTTTCGACCGACGAAGTCTACGGCTCCCTTGGCGCGACCGGCAAGTTCACCGAGCGATCGTCGCTCGATCCCAGTTCGCCTTACTCGGCGAGCAAAGCCAGCGCCGATCTGCTCGCGCTCGCTTGTCACAAAACCTATGGCCAGGAAGTGCTGGTCACCCGGTGTTCGAATAATTACGGCCCGTATCAATTCCCGGAAAAACTGATTCCACTCATGATCATCAAGGCGCTTCGTGACGAAGCGCTCCCGGTTTATGGGGATGGCCTGAATGTGCGCGATTGGATCCATGTCACAGATCATTGCGCGGGCATCGTGGCGGCGCTTTTCGAGGGCAAACCTGGCCAGATCTATAACTTCGGGGGCGACAGCGAGATGGTGAACATCGATCTTGTGAAAATGATTCTCGATAAGCTGGGCAAGCCGCACAGCCTGATTTCGTTTGTGACGGACAGACTCGGCCATGATCGTCGGTACGCGATCGACTCGTCATTTGCGCAGCGCGAGCTTAACTGGAAACCGCGGCACAATTTCAAGGAAGGTCTCGACGAAACCATTCAGTGGTACATGGAGAACCCATCGTGGTGGGAGCCGTTGCTTGAGCGTGCGGGTCGTTATTGAGACCCCTCTGAGGTGAGCGCAGTAACCCCGAATCGTTTCATGAGATCCGCGCTTCTCTCATTCCGACCGCAGTGCAGGAATCTCTGGATTGGACGTTCTGTGCCATCGTAGGAATGAGAGATGTCTCAATTTCGCTCGACATGACAAACAGAACGAACTGGTGAGATATGATTTATTGCAGCTGCGCCCTCGTTATCAGAATCGTTGCGGGGATATTCGCCCTCGTCGGTGGAGATAAGCCTCTCGGCAATTACAATTAAGATGAAAATCGTAGTTCTGGGCACAGGCGGGCGGCTTGGCGCGGCGTTGTTGCGCAAATATGGCGACAAATTTGACGTCGCGGGCTTCGATCGCACCCAAGTCGATCTTTCGGACTTAAATGGGGTTCGGGAGAAACTGCGGAAGACAAGGTTTGACGTTCTGATTAACGCAGCGGGGTTCACGAAGGTCGATCTTTGCGAAACGCATCCTGACCGCGCGTTTCTCATCAACGCGGAGGCTCTTCGCGTTCTAGCCGAGATTTGTAGCGAAAAGAGCGCCAGACTAATTCATTTCAGCACCGATTATGTTTTCGACGGGGAAAAACGCGAGCCGTACACCGAGGAAGATGAAGCGGCGCCAATCAGTGTTTATGGGGAATCGAAGCTGGCCGGAGAAAAAAATGTGCTGGCTGCGCAAGATCGGAATCTCGTGGTGCGCGTTTCCTGGGTTTTTGGACCGGATCGTCCCAGTTTTGTCGACGCAATGATCAAGCAGGCACAGGAAAACGAGCGCGTCGAAGCAATCGCGGACAAGTTCTCCGCGCCGACTTATACGCACGACATCGCCCGGGCGCTGCCACAGTTTTTCGACAGAGAGGTCGAAGGCGGCATCCTGCATTTCGCGAACGCCGGGCAATGCAGTTGGCAGGAATACGCGCAATGGGCTCTGGACTGTTGCCACGACGCCGGCCTGCCTCTCAGAGCCAGGACGGTTGGCGCAGACAAATTAAAAAACATGGCCAGCTGGATTGCACGCCGCCCGGTTTATTCGGTGCTTTCCACCGCGAAATATACCAAATTAACTGACACATCACCTCGCACTTGGCGCGAGGCCGTCTCTGATTATATTACGCGTTTCTATTCTAAAAAATGAAAACCCACATCCTCACGTTCACATTGTTGTTTATTGTTTGTCTGACTGCCCGGGCAGAATTGAAATGGGAGCAAACCGCGGTTGAGTTGCACCCGGCACGTGGTGATAAGCAGGCAATCGGTCATTTCAAATATCAAAACACCGGCAAGGCGCCCGTTCATTTTAAGTCGGTCCACGCCTCATGCGGTTGCACAGCTGCGCAATCCCAAAAGGATCAGGTTGCGCCTGGCGAAAAAGGCGAAGTTACAGCGACATTCAATATCGGCGATCGCACAGGCACCCAAGTCAAAACGGTGACGGTGGAAACCGATGAGGCCGCGAATCAGAAAACGGTCCTGACTCTCAAGGCTATAATCCCGCAGGAACTAGAGATTGCTCCGACCTTTGTGTTTTGGAAACAAGGCGAAAAGGCGGATCCGAAGTCGATCACCGTCCACGCCGGGAAGGATTTTAGTGTGAAACATATCAAGGTCACCTCATCGAGTCCCGATTTTCAGACCAAAGTCGAGGAAACCGGCGAAGGACAGTTCAAAGTCGATGTTCAGCCCAGCGAAACGAACCGTCCCATTGCTTCGACCTTAACGATCCAAGCCGAGAATTCGCCAAAGACATTTTACGCCACCGCCCGCATCACGACTGCTCCAACTGCGCCGGTCGCTCCGGGTGCGCCTGCTATTCAGAAAGCTCCGGCTGCTTCGACTCCCCCGGCTCGTCCGCCTGCGCCGACTGGTCAAACACATTGAAGTTTTTACTGGCACGCCAGGCGCTCATTCTTGCAGCGTTCTCTCTTCTTCCCGGCGTAGGGCAAGCGATTTACTTTCGCGACAAGATCTCCTTGCGATCACCAATTCCGCCTTCGGAAATGGTGAGCGTCGATCAGGCACGCCAGTGGGGTGGCGGTGCCATTTGGATCGATGCTCGCCCGGATAACGAGTTCGCCCGGGACCACGTACCTGGTGCGATTCCGTTGAACGAAGATCGTTGGAACGAATTGCTACCTCAATTTTTGGCTGCGTGGTCGCCCGGGAAAAAGATCGTTGTCTACTGCAGCGCGCAAAGTTGCGATCTCGCCCGTGAAGTGGCCGAACGTCTGCGCAAGGAAGCGCAGCTTCCTGATGTGTTCGTGCTCGATGGCGGCTGGGAAGCCTGGGTGAAGAAAAATCGTTAATCGTTAAATGGTCAAATCGTTCGTCTGGCGGATTGTCGATCTCATCATTGCCGCAATTTTCATCTATGCTGGCGTGCTTAAGGTACTCGATCCGGTTCAGTTCGCTCACGACATCGATCATTACCAGATTCTGCCGTGGAGCATGGCAGTCGGGCTCGCGTTTTATCTGCCCTGGTTGGAAATTTTCTGCGGTCTCGCTCTGACTTTCCGCCTGTTCTATCGCGGCGCATTGTCGATTTTGACCGCGCTCGTTCTGGTCTTTCTCGTTGCCACGATTGCCGCAAAAGTTCGCGGTCTCGACATCACCTGCGGTTGTTTCGGTCACGCGAGTGAGAACTGGAGTTTTCCGGCGCACCTGGCCCTAGATTTGGCGATTCTCGCCGGGCTGTCTGCGCTTTGCTACTGCAGTGTAACCCGAGCACGTGCAAGTGCCTCACCAACGCCGACGGCATGAGGTTCGATATCAAGACAGCATGATAAGGAAATTGAAGTCCGGCGAATATCGGTTGTACTCACGAAAGAAAAATCCGAAAACAGGAAAGCGCCGGAATTTGGGAACCTTCAAAACAAAAGCGGCGGCCCGGAAACACGAACAAGCGGTTCAGTACTTTAAGCGGCATTAGATGTCGCGTGCTTCTCTGGCGTTGTCATCCCGAGGCGGCGAAGCGGGCTGAGGGATCTCATCCACTTGCAGTTGAGTACACATGGATTTGGAGTGTGATCCATTGCCCTGTGAGGGGGGCCCTCGCCGTCTTCGCAAGCTCGGGATGACACGCGTCTTCGCTGGAAGACGCATCGATTTTGTCGGCTTGATTGGACGGCGCTATGTGTTTCACACTATCCGAGCGTAGCCCCGATGAGACTTTTCCGGCTTAGTCTTCGATGCGCTTTTTATCTTACCATCTTCGCGATGGCGGGATGCGGGCGAAAATCAACTAGCCAACTTGTGGGTGAATCGCCTGCATCACAGTCACCTTCACCGCCCATCGTCGCCAATTCGCCTCAAGGTCCGGCTCTATCGCCGTCACCGAGGGCCGGGCAGCGGCCAACTCTCGATTTGTCGCGACTGGAAAACACCGTGCAACCGGCAGTTTTTTTGCTCACGGTGTTCGATTCGTCTGGCAAGGTGCTACGGACCGAGACCGCTTTTTTCATTTCAGGCGACGGCAGACTCATTACGACCGCGCGCGCAATCGAAGGCGGGATCAATGCCGTCGCGAAAATGACCGATGGCAGAATTTATAATGTGAGCGGGGTTCTTTCGGTTTCCACAACGCTCGACCTGGCCGTTCTTCAAGCCGATGTGAAATATGTCCCGTTTCTTCCGGTGAATAGGAATCCCAACCTTGAGATTGATAAGCGACTCGGGTTGGTGGGCAGCGGACTTGCCGGAACTGATGGAGCTCCTCGCGATGTGACCATCTCATCACAGCAGTCCGATCGCCTGGGAATCGCAGGCCCGATTTCTTTAAGTTCGGTCGGCGCGCCTATTGTCAGCGAGAATGGAGAAGTGGTCGGGGTTGTGACATCAGCCGGTGAAAAAGCGTGGGGTCGACCTTCGACCGCGGTGGACTCTCTGCTGGATCGAGTGTCATCTGATGCCAAACCGCAATGGCCGGAAAGTGTTCAAGCTACTGTTACACCTACCCCCACACCTCGTCCGACGCCAAAACCGCGAATAATTTATGCGCCTGCTCCGCCGTTTCCAACCGGTGTCTCTCGGCCGGGGACTTCGGGCTCGGGTCGCTTCCGCTTGACCTTCGATGCAAAAGGCAACGCCACAAACGTGCGGGTTGTTCAATCCACGGGGAACCCGTACTTTGATTCGTCTGCCATTCAAACGCTTCGGCAGTGGAAATCATCGCCGAGTGAGGGGTGGGGAATTACGGTGCCTGTAACCTTTCAAAGCAGGTGAAACTGGAAACTATCGTCCTTGGTTTTCGGTTAACCCATTTATAGAAGCGCACCGCCAAAACCATGATCCAGATCAGATCTGCGCTGGCGGACGACACCGATTTTCTCGGCTGGGTCATTCTCACCGCTGCGCGCGGACATCGGGAACGCGGCTGGTTCGATGTTGTGTTGCAGCAGGACGAGGCGTTCTGCGTGGAGTACTGCAGAAAGCTGGCAGGCGCAGCGACGCCTTCATGGTGGCACTGGTCTTTATTTTCCGTCGCTGTGGTGGACGACCAGCGTGCAGCAGCTCTGTGTGGTTTTGGCGATCCCTCGTTATACGCAGCCTCATCCGCAGCGATGGCAGAGGCCTCGCAAAAGATGGGCCTGAGCGAGGACGAACACTCTCAGCTCTGGCCACGGGGTGCGTTCATTCTCTCATGCGCAACGAGCGAAGAGAACGCATGGACTATTGAGAACATGGCGACGCTGCCGGAATATCGCGGTACTGATGTGACACGGGCGCTACTCAATGGGGAATTCGAACGAGCACGCGGCGCTGGTTATAGCCGCGCCCAGATCAGTTTCTTCGTTGGCAACCAGACTGCGGAGCGCGCGTATATCAAGGCGGGGTTCAAGTTTGCAGAAGAAAAGCGCTCGCCCGAATTCCAAGCGGCGCTCGGTGTGCCGGGGCTAAGGCGATTTGCTCGGAATATTGCAAGCTCTGATTTGCAGCAATGAAAATTCGCGCGGCAACTCACGCCGATCGCGACGCGATCTGGAAAATTTTTCACGAAGTCATCGCTGGGGGTGATACCTATACATTTGATAGGAACATCTCGCGTGAAGACGCGCTCGCGTACTGGCTTGCGCCCGGCACACACACCTACGTCGCGAGACAGAAATTTGTGGGCGACGGCGTTGCCTTACCAGGGAAGCCAACAGCTTCCCCTGAAATTTACCCCGGAGAAATCGCAGGCACTTATATTTTGCGGCCTAACCAGTCCGGTGGTGGCTCGCATGTTGCCAACGCAGCGTTCATGGTCGCGCCGGACGCGCGTGGTCAGGGAATCGGTCGTGCAATGGGCGAACATTGCTTAAGCGAAGCGCGCCGACTCGGTTTCCGCGCAATGCAATTTAATTTCGTAGTTTCGACCAACGAATCTGCCGTTCGCCTTTGGAAACAGCTCGGTTTCAAAATTGTCGGCACTTTGCCGGGCGCATTCCGTCATCCTGAAAAGGGATACGTGGATGTTTACGTCATGTTTCGGTCCCTGCCGTAGCGCGCCACCGAGTGATGAGCATGCAATTCTGTTTGTAATTTCCGGTCGTTAGGCCGAATTGTCAGGAGCGATGCAGACAGTGATTCAGGTAATCGCCACTGGACGCGGATCGTTACGCAATAAGATCATGAACGATCCGCAGCTTGGGCGTTTTGACTTAATTCCCGCTGAACATCTGCGTCCAGGCCGCCCGCACGGATGGGCTAAAATCCACAGCGAAACCGCGCATGGGGCGATCAATCTCGAATGGCACGGCCGCACAGGAGTGCTCACCTGCCGGGTTGTGACAAAGCTCGGCAACAAACCCAACTCGATCATCGGCGATTTCATCGATTACCTCTTGGCGCGTCATCAGAGTCGCATTCTCGCCATTCATATCATGCGACGTTGAAATCTCCCTCCTAATCCTGCTCGTGCTCATTGCTCGTAATCGGTGTGGGATCTGATAGCTCGCCTGGCGGTCGCTGCCTGCCACAGATATAAGCCGTAACTGCGATTGAGAAGGCGACCACAGGCGTTCACGCGCGGGAGCGCTGGCGTAGGAACTACTCGGAGGCCGCTCGGCAACCTTTTTCTCTTCCACACTCCTACCTGGCAGCCTATGATTCCGCGTGGAAATTTTGCCGCACAGCAAATATGAAGGCACCGGCCTGGAGAAAGTGGTGCGCGAAGCTACTCGCCGTCATGCGCACCAGAGTGACCCTGCTGAATAACTGGCGCGCGAAGTTCATCAGCCTTCTGCTTGCGACAATGGTATGGTATCTAATCAAAAAGAACATAGAAACCACACCCTCGCCGTCTGGAAAGTCCTTCCCGGAGCGAGTTACGGAAAGGCGCTGAAGGGCGACTTATAAACTCGACGCGGCGACCGGCGAGACTAGGTCCCCGCACCTTCGCTTGCTCTTAAACATGACGCTCAGCCTTAAAGTGGGCGGTCGAGGGGTGGGCCGAGCCCATTCCACAAGTTGGGGGACTTTTTGAAAACGGCCTCGCGTCTGAGTGCCGTGCACCCGTTTGAGACAGGCATACAGAATCCAGAAGGTCCAATTTTCATCGCCCTCTCTCCTTTAACACCGATCTCTTTTCCTTGTGATCGAAAATGGCCGCGAAATACCGGTCTCCAGGGAACGCTCCTAACTGACGAATCAGCCAATTCCGCGCGTCGGTGAAATCGTCAGTCCATTTTTTTAGTTTCGTGGTCGTGGTCGGCACTTCACAATCGTCGATCAAAATCACAGTGGTCTCGTAACGTTTTTTTTCCCGGAATTTTGTCTTTAATGGCGCTGGTGGTGGCGGAGGCAACGTAGAGGTCTTCGGAACGGTGACCGGCGCTTTGCAGTTTGGGCATGGAGCTGTTACGTCGATTTGAGCGCGTGTCGCGGAGATGCGTTGACCGCAGCTTGGACACGCGAACCTAACGAGCGGCCACGGTGCCGG